>Ga0255754_10000070_pt1 | contig 77345 bp, 71 predicted proteins | sample 101ome_22_FD_179954 | JGI IMG/M metagenome (GOLD analysis project Ga0255754, IMG submission 179954) | Coastal salt marsh microbial communities from the Groves Creek Marsh, Skidaway Island, Georgia - 101412BT metaG (version 2) | ecosystem: Environmental > Aquatic > Marine > Intertidal zone >... | reverse complement strand
CCCCTTCGGATTGACCGAGGGCGATATAATCAAGATTGCTGTTAAGCTGGGCTTCGCTCACCACAGGGCCGATTTGCGTGGCGCTGTCTAGGGCGGGGCCAACCACGAGCTTATTTGTGGCCGCGACCAATTTTTCGACAAAAGCATCGTGGATTTTCTCGTGCACAATCAAACGCGAGGCGGCGGTGCATTTTTGACCCGTGCCCCCGAAAGCCGCATTCACACTATGGGCCACAGCCAGATCAAGGTCGCAATCCTCCATCACGAGCATAGGGTTCTTTGATCCCATTTCCATTTGCAGCTTGGTCATATTGGGAATGGCTGATGCGGCAATGGCGCGGCCCACGGGAACCGAGCCTGTAAAGCTTATGGCATCCACCGCGGCACTTTCCACCAAAGCCTGTCCAATCATGCCCCCTGCGCCCATAACCAAGTTGAACAGGCCTTTGGGAATGTTTTGGCGGGCGATGATCTCGGTCAGCATCACGGCGCTTGCAGGGGTCAGGTTGGCAGGCTTCCAGATCACGGCATTGCCAAAGGCCAATGCCGGCGCGATTTTCCACGCGGGCGTTGCAATTGGAAAGTTCCAGGGGCTGATGATCGCCACAACGCCTACAGGTTCGCGGCGCACATCCACCTCAATGCCGCCGCGCACACTTTCGGTATGGTCGCCTTGATTGCGCAGCGCCTCTGCTGCGAAATAGGTAAAGAATTGGCCTGCGCGATAGGCCTCACCGCGACCTTCAGCGCGCGGTTTTCCCTCCTCGCGGGAAATTATCTCGCCCAGTTCATCGGCCCGTGCCATCATCTCTGTGCCGATTGCCATCAACACATTGTGCCGCGCCTCAATGCCCATGGCCCACCATTCGGCCTGTGCACGCCGCGCCGCGGCCAAGCTTTCGGTCAAATCTTCATTACTGGCTTGGGCGAAATGGCCAATCACATCGCTGGTGTCAGATGGGTTGATATTCGCAATCTGCGCTACGCCATCGCGCCACATGCCATCGATGAAATTCTGACCCTGCATAAACCTGTCCCTTGTTACCGCGCGTTCAGCCTAGACAGGAGGGTATACTTCAGGCAATCTCAAATTATTGAAATAAATTTCAAGAATTCTGAAATATGATCAAGTTAGAGATGTTGCGCGTGTTTTTGGCCGTGGCCGAAGAGGGGGCCTTGGCGCTTGCGGCCCAGAAATTGGGGCGCACGCCATCGGCCCTGTCGATGGCTCTGTCACAGCTTGAGGCCCAAGTGGGCGCGCCCCTCTTTGAAACGGATCGCAAAAATCGCCTCACCCCTTTGGGACGTTTGGTGTTGGAGGAGGCGCGGCGCGCCGCCAATTCCTATACCCGCAGTCTCGATGCCATAGCGCGCCATGCGCGATCTTTGGCGGGAACTGTGCGGGTCATGGCGGTGCCTTCTGCGACCATCACGCTTTTGCCGCGCGCGGTTTTGGCCTTTTCGCAGGCCCGTCCTGATGTGCGCCTTGATATTCGCGACAGCGACACCGCCAGTGTGATTACACAAGTGGCAATGGGCGAGATGGATATTGGGATAATCTCGCAATCCCCGCGTGCCAATGCCGCGCCATCCGTTGAGGCGGAGCTCATTTTGAGCGACCCTTTGGGGATTGTCGCGCGCCATGACGGGCGATTTGCGCAGAAGACCAAGGGGCGCGGCGTGCAATGGCAAGATTTGATCCACGAGCCGCTGATTGCCAACCCGCTTTGCGATCTGGTGGATCACCCCAGCGTGACCGAAGGATTGCAAGATTGCCGCATTGAGGCGCGCAATACCACGGCACTTTTGGCCTTTGTGCGGGCGGGTATCGGGATCACGATTTTGCCCCAAACCGCGATGGCCGAAGCCGACCCCGCCTTGCGCTTCTTTGCCCCTAATGATCCGCATAGCCGCCGTGAGCTGTGTAAAATAAGGAACTGCGCCGCCCATCTTAGCCCTGTGGCGCAGTCATTTTGGGACTTGCTTGCACCCCCTGCGCCAAGCCCTTAGCCTTTGACAAAACGACCATAGGGAGGGCGGCCATGGCGCAAGTGGCGATCAGCGAGATTGAAACCGTGACCAAAGCCGCGCTCATGGCCCATGGGGCGGGCGCATGGCAGGCGGGGGAGGTGGCCCGCGCCACTGCCCATTCCGAGGCGCATGGCAATGTGATTTGCGGCCTGCAATATGTCGAAAGCTATTGTGTGCAATTGTCCTCTGGGCGCGTTGATGGGCAGGTCATGCCTGTTGTTAGCCGTCCAAAGGCGGCTGCGATCTTGTCGGATGCGCGGCTTGGTTTTGCCCAACCCGCCTTTGCCGCGGCCAAAGATCAATTCTGTGATCTGGTGGATGAAACAGGCGTGGCCATGCTGGCCGTGGCGCAAAGCCATACCTGCACCTCGCTTGGTTATTTTACCGAACAAATCGCGCAAGCGGGCAAGCTGTGCATCGGCTTTACCAACGCCTCGCCCGTTGTGGCGGCGCCAAATGGCAAGCGGCGCGTCATCGGCACCAACCCCATCGCCATGTCCGTGCCTGATGGGCAAGGGGGGCTGTCGGTGCATTTTGATTTCTCAACCTCGGCTGTGGCTTTGGGGAAAATCACCATGGCGAAATATGCAGGGGAGGAGATCCCATTGGGTTGGGCAGTAGATGCCGAAGGCCGCCCAACAACCGATCCCGAAGCGGCCTTGCAAGGCGCATTGTTGAGTGCGGGCGGCTATAAGGGGTGGGGGTTTGGCATTATGGCCGAGGTCTTGGCCGCTGCGATGACGGGCTCGGTCAATTCGTTGGATGTTGGGGGGCTGAAATTGCCAGATGGGCCGCCGCATAGATTGGGTCAATTCTATTTTGCGATGGATGCGAGCACATTTAGCGATCAGTTTGGCGCGCGGATCACCCGACTGTTGGAGGCTGTGGCCGAAGAAGAGGGCGCGCGTGTTCCAGGCCAAGGGCGGGTGCGGGAGACATCGGTGGATGTGCCTCAGGCCCTTTGGGATAAGATCACAGGATTGGCAGCCTAGCGCGCCACGAGACAGGAAGAGAACCCATGGATTTAACAGTTTACCTTTCGGGCGAGATTCACACGACATGGCGCGAGGAGATCATCGCCGCCTGTGCCGAAGCGGGCCTGTCTGTTCGCTTTACCGCGCCTGTGACCGATCACGCCGCTAGTGATGATTGCGGCGTGGCCATTTTGGGAGCTGAGGATCAGAAATTCTGGCACGATCACAAAGGCGCAAAGATAAACGCGATTCGCACCCGTAAGGCGATTGCAGATGCCGATATCGTGGTTGTGCGCTTTGGTGAGAAATACAAACAATGGAACGCCGCCTTTGACGCGGGATATGCTGCGGCCTTGGGCAAGTCGCTGATTGTAGTGCATGGGGCAGATCATCAACACGCGCTAAAAGAGGTTGATGCGGCGGCCTTTGCCGTTACTGAGACGCCCGCACAGGTTGCGAAAATTCTGGCCTACGTGATTGACGGCACCCTTTAGATGCTTTTCTACGCTTGGCAGCGCCACGATGCTTTCGTATATGGGCTTCAAAGTGACGCTCGTGCCGTGCACATTCCGTGACGGGGGCTGCGCATTTTCTGGAGTGAATAAATGGATTTCATGACGGCGGAATTCGCCATCGTGGCGGTAATGCTGCTTGCAGCGGGTACAGTGACGGGCGTGCTCGCGGGGCTATTCGGCGTAGGTGGGGGCGCGATGATTGTGCCTGTGCTTTATGAGGTGTTTGGCTTCTTGGGCCTCTCAGATGAGGTGCGGATGCCGTTGGCGGTTGGCACCTCACTGGCCATTATCATTCCTACCTCAATCCGCTCTTATATGGGCCACCGGGCACGCGGAGCGGTAGACGAGGCGCTGTTGAAATCATGGGCGCTGCCCATTCTGGCAGGTGTGCTGATCGGCGCGGGTTTGGCCCGTTTTGCACCGCCATTCATCTTTCAGATCGTTTTTGTCGTGGTGGCGGGGGCCAATGCGATCAAGATGATCTCTGGTGCAAAGAAATGGGATTTGGGCGCTGATTTGCCCACGGGGGCCGGGCTTTACTCCTATGGTGGTTTGATTGGCCTTTTGTCGGCCCTGATGGGGATCGGTGGGGGTCAGATTTCGAATATGATCATGACATTGCATGGCCGCCCCATTCATCAGGCGGTGGCCACATCGGCAGGGATTGGGGTTTTGATCTCGGTCCCCGGCGCGATTGGCTACATGATCGCGGGCCTCGGCCAAGAGGGTTTACCGATGGATGCCATCGGATATGTCTCTTTCTTGGGGATGATCCTGTTTGTGCCAACCACCTTTCTGACTGCTAATTTGGGTGTGAAATTGGCGCATAGCCTGTCGCGGCGGCATTTGGAATTGGCCTTTGGCCTCTTCCTTGCGTTGGTCTGTTTGCGCTTTGTTTATGCGATTGTAACGGGCTAATCGGGTAGCAGCAATGCAGCATAAATACGCTTCTATAAGATAGGTTGCAGATCTCATGCCCCTTGGCAGTGTTGAAAACGCTATCATATTCAATGAGTTGCGTATGGATGATTTCACTTGATAAGAAAATTCTATCTTGGTCTTTCTTATTGCATGGGTGACTTGGCCTAAGGGGCAAAAGCGGCGCAAATAGGCCATTAGAGGTCGCAGGGCGTGCATGATTTATCGCAAAACCCCCGCAGCATAGAGGGTAATCGCGATCACGCATGGGGCCCTTGGCCATGGAAGATGTGTTTGACTACACTATTGCACCTATTTTGGGGCGGCGTGCCGTGTTGGGCATGGTTGTGTTGCAATCCGATGAAACGCTAGAACACGATCTGCGCCGTATCTTGCCTCAAGAGGAAGTGGCCCTGTATATCAGCCGTGTCCCCAGTGCTGAAACCGTCAGTTCAGACAGTCTTGCTGCGATGGAGGGGCATCTAAGCGATGCCGCCGCCCTTATGCCGCCCGCTTTGGATTTTGATGTATTGGGATATGGTTGCACCTCGGCGACATCGGTGATCGGGGCGGGGCGGGTGGCTGAATTGCTGCGCAAAGGATGCCCCGCAACCCATGTGACCGACCCGCTTTCGGCGCTCGTGGCGGCCTGCCGTCATATGGGGATCACGCGCTTGGCGTTTTTGTCGCCCTATGTGCCCGAGGTCTCAAGCCGCCTGCGCGCCGCAGTCGCGGCACAAGGGGTAAAAAGCCCCGTGTTCGGAACCTTTAACGAGGCGCGCGAACATGCAGTTGCGCTCATCGATGGCCCGTCTGTCACCCGCGCGGCAACGGCGCTGCTGCAACGGGGTGGGGCCGAAGCGGTATTTTTATCCTGCACGAATTTGCGCACCTTAGATGTCATTGATGCCATCGAGGCCGAGACAGGTGCCGTTGCCCTGTCGTCCAACCAAGTGATGGCATGGCATATGTGCCAATTGGCGGGGATTAGGCCCGCCTTGCGCGTGGGGCGCTTAATGGCTGAGCCCCTATTCGCCCGAAGTGCCGAATAGGGTGATCGCCCCACCCAGGAGGGCCATCGCAAAAAAGAACAGGCGCTTTGGCCAATTGCCCGCGCCTGCCGCCGCAATCGCGGCTTGCAGCGCGTAATAAAAGGCAAAGGCGCGGGAGGCATAGCCGATGATGGAAAACACATCGCCCACCCATGTAAGGATCAGCGCAACTGCGCCCAAAATGACATAGCCGTGGCGCGCACCGATGCGGTCGCGGGTCAATTATGCCAGCAGCCCGCCTGATCCGCCCGTATCGGCCAAGGCGGCGCTGAACTGGGCACTCAGCGCCGAAATCATCAAAAGCGGAGCAAGGATTGGGGCCAAACGGCCCATCATGTCGATAATGGCTGTTCCAATGACAGCTTGCGAGGCGGGCGTAAAGATTAGGCTGAGGGGCAGAAGATAGGCCATATAGATCAGCGTGGCGATAAGCAGCGCCATATGCATGGCGCGGATCCGTAACGCGGGGGCATACTCTGCCCCCATATACCGCACCATTTCGAAACCTTGCACGGTCACAATCAGCTCAAACACCAAAAACAGGGCTGCGGGGCCCGTTTCTGTCGCGGGGGATCGGATCACACCCTGCCCATCAAGCATATCTGTGCCAAGCGCCAACCATAGCGCGCCAGAGGGTCGATTTTGCCAAAGGTGGCCAGATCAACAGACCCGCAACAGCCACGGCAATGATCAATATAAGTGCCGTTTGCATGCGCCTAGGGCTAGCAGGCAGGTCTGGTCTGTAAAAGATAAAAAACGCGCGCCCTTTTGGGGCGCGCGCCTGTCTTTTCTTACCTGCCTGCTTTATGCGGCCGCGTCAAAGCGGTCTGCATTCATCACCTTTGTCCACGCAGCGGCGAAATCATGCACGAATTTCGCGGCATTATCGTCTTGTGCGTAAAGTTCGGCATAAGCGCGCAGGATTGAGTTTGAGCCAAAAACCAAATCCACACGGGTGGCTGTCCATTTTGTTTCGCCTGTTTTGCGAGACACGATGTTGTAGAGGTTCGACCCTGCAGGTTCCCACTTATAGGCCATGTCGGTCAGCGCCGCGAAGAAATCGGTCGACAATGTGCCAACACGATCCGTAAACACCCCATGCGCGCTACCGCCATGGTTGGTGCCAAGCACACGCATACCGCCAATCAATGCGGTCATTTGGGGCGCTGTCAGACCCAAAAGCTGTGCACGATCCAACATCAGCTCCTCTGGTTGCACGGTGTAATCCGCTTTCAACCAGTTGCGGAACGCGTCATGGACGGGCTCTAGCACTTCGAAGCTGTCGATGTCGGTTTGCTCTTGGGTGGCGTCACCACGGCCTGGCGTGAAGGGCAGGGTGATCTCGACACCTGCGGCTTTGGCCGCCTGCTCCACACCGACATTACCCGCCAGAACGATCACATCCGCAAGGCTTGCGCCTGTTTCCGCGGCGATGGGTTCCAATGCGGCCAGCACCTTTTGCAGGCGGGCAGGCTCGTTGCCTTCCCAATCCTTTTGTGGGGCCAGACGAATGCGCGCGCCATTGGCACCGCCGCGCATATCAGACCCACGGAAGGTGCGTGCGCTGTCCCATGCGGTCGCGACCATCTCGGAGATGGACAGGCCCGTTGCCGCGATTTTCGCCTTGACCGCATCCACATCACAAGTCGTGGAGCCCGCAGGGATCGGGTCTTGCCAGATCAGATCTTCGGCAGGCACATCTGGCCCGAAATAACGCGCCTTCGGCCCCATATCGCGGTGGGTCAGCTTGAACCATGCGCGGGCGAAGGTTTCCGAGAAATATTCAGGATCGGCATAGAACTTTTCCGAAATCTTGCGATATTCGGGATCCATCTTCATCGCCATATCCGCATCCGTCATGATCGGGTTGTAGCGGATAGATGGGTCTTCGACATCAACGGGCTTGTCCTCTTCCTTGATGTTTACAGGTTCCCATTGCCATGCCCCTGCGGGAGATTTCCTCAATTCCCAGTCATAGTTCAGCAGCAAATGGAAATAGCCGTTATCCCATTTGGTGGGGTGGGTGGTCCAAGCACCTTCGATGCCCGAGGTGACAGTGTCGCGGCCCACGCCACGGGTGGTGTGGTTGTTCCAGCCAAGGCCCTGCTCATGCACATCGGCACCTTCAGGGTCAGCACCCAAATTGGCCGCATCGCCATTGCCATGCGCCTTGCCCACTGTGTGACCGCCTGCGGTCAGGGCCACGGTTTCTTCGTCATTCATCGCCATACGGGCAAAGGTCACGCGCACATCATGCGCGGTGCGCAGCGGATCGGGCTGACCATTCACACCTTCTGGGTTCACATAGATGAGGCCCATTTGAACCGCCGCAAGCGGGTTTTCCAATGTCTCAGACCCGCGATCTTCGGCATAACGCTCAGACCCCAGCCAATCTTTTTCTGCGCCCCAATAGATGTCTTTTTCAGGATGCCAAATATCGGCGCGGCCAAAGGAATAGCCAAAGGTTTTGAGGCCCATGGATTCATAAGCAATGTTGCCTGCGAGGATAAACAAATCCGCCCAAGATACGGAATTTCCGTATTTTTTCTTGATTGGCCACAGCAGCCGGCGGGCTTTGTCGAGGTTGGTGTTGTCGGGCCAAGAGTTCAAAGGCGCGAAACGCTGGTTGCCAGTGCCGCCGCCGCCGCGACCGTCAGCGGTGCGATAGCTGCCCGCCGCGTGCCAGGCCATGCGGATCATCAAGCCACCATAATGGCCCCAATCTGCAGGCCACCAATCTTGGCTGTCGGTCATCAGCGCGTGCATGTCTTTCTTCAGCGCATCGATATCGAGCTTTTCCAATTGCTTGCGGTAATCAAAAGCCTCGCCCATCGGATCGGTCTTGCGATCATGTTGGTGCAAAATGTCGAGGTTCAACGCATTTGGCCACCAATCGGTAACAGTTGTGCCAAGCGCGGTTTGCGCGCCATGCATCACGGGGCATTTGCCAATGTTATTTCCATCCATGAGGGCAGTCTCCTTTTGGGTTGTCTCATGCAGGCCCCATCATCGGGGTGCGGTTTTCGGTGATCAGAGGGCCGTTGCACGGACTCGCATGCAAACGGCGATTAGGCTTGTTTTAGCATCAGTGAGCGATTAGTTTAATTTTGATTTTCTGATGTAAGCGATCAGGTTTTGTTATGGCTAATATCACCTTGAAACAGTTGCGATATGCGGTCGCGGTGGCCGCGCATGGTCATTTTGGACATGCGGCCGCCGCATCCGCGATCTCGCAGCCCGCTTTGTCCATGCAAATTCAAGCCTTAGAGGATGGTTTGGGTCTGGCCCTGTTCGAGCGCGCCGCGCGCCATGTGCGACCCACCCCGTTTGGGGTTGGGTTCTTGGCGCGTGCGCAGCGGATATTGGCCGAGGTTGACGATTTGGGCGATAGCGCGCGTGCGGCGCGCGGTGATGATTTGGGCCGCCTGCGTCTTGGTGTGATCCCCACCATTGCGCCATATCTTTTGCCCCGTGTGGTGGGCTTGATGGGGCAGTATTACCCGCAGGCCATTTTGGCGTTGCGTGAAACGATCACCCCGCGCTTGATCTCGGGATTGTCCGAAGGGCGGTTGGACGCGGCGATTGTGGCCCTGCCCATATCTGAGCCCAGCTTTGAGGAGGTGGAGGTGTTTCAAGAAGATTTCATTCTTGTGCGGCCGCCCGAAGATGCGGGCAAGCCTGTGCCCGATGCCAATTCCCTGCGGGAAATGAAACTGCTTTTGTTGGAGGAGGGGCATTGCTTCCGCGACCAAGCCCTGTCTTTTTGCGCGCTTGGCGCAAATACCCCGCGCGAGGTGATGGATGGCTCATCACTGTCAACGCTTGTGCAGATGGTGGGGGCGGGGATTGGCGTGACGCTTATCCCTGAAATGGCTGTGCCTGTTGAGACGCGCTCTGCGAGCGTGGCCTTGGCGCGGTTTCGCACCCCTGCGCCTGCGCGCAAAATCGGGGTTATTTGGCGGCGCACAAGCCCGCTTTCCAATCAGTTGCGCAAATTGGCCAATGTGGTGCGCGAGGCGGCAGAAACGGGCGCGTCCGAGGCCATGACAGGCGGGCTTATGCCCAAAATCGTATAACCAAAAAGAAAAAGGCGGGCCAAAGCCCACCTTTTCCAATCCAAACTGGATGAGGCTTATGCCTTAAACCAGCGTGATATTTACGGCGCTTTCGCGGCCATCACGGCCTTTTTCCAGCTCGTAAGTCACTTTCTGGTTGTCGTTGAGGCCTTTGAGGCCAGAACGCTCAACACCAGAGATGTGAACGAATACGTCTTTGCCGCCTTCATCAGGTGCGATGAAGCCGAAACCTTTGGTTGCATTGAACCATTTCACGGTGCCATTGGCCATTTCCGTGTCTCCTGTCGTTATGCTGCCCACACCATGTGGCAGCTTGGCAATCGTCATGCGAGATAGGCTGCACTGTTGCCTTTAAAGAGGGACAGAAGAGCGATATCAGATAACTAGCGCGGCCCGTGTCGCATGAAATGGGCTTCGCGTAAAGATAAATCGTTGGGGGTAAAAGATGCTGTTCAAATTGTTCATATCCGTTGCAACGCTTTTTGGCATCGTAATTTTTGCGGCGGTGGCCTTTCGCGTGATGCCAATGGATGCCGCGCGCTATCATATTCGCCCCGCTTTGGCTGTGCCGCCATCAACCCCCAATTTCGCCCTAATGGTGGGGGATGAGGCCTTGGTGTTGCCGCGCAATCTGGCGGATGTGGCGGCAGATGTCGTGCTGAAGGCCGCCAGCGATGGCGCCGTTCTGTTGGCAGGCCAACCAGAGGATGGCTTTGTCACCTATGTCTATCGCAGCCGTTTGATGGGCTTTCCTGACGCGCTCAGCCTAACGCTTGATCCCACCGATGAGGGGGGGGCGCGGGTTCAGATCTTCTCGTGGTCTCGCTTTGGTTATAGCGATTTGGGGGTGAATGCGGCACGCGTGGCCGATTGGGTCGCTGCGTTGCAGGCCGCGCGCTGATCAATCAGGCTTGACGCGCCCGCGCCGCTTCGCCAAACCCTGCCTATGTTGCCAGCAGAACCCCTTCGCCAAATTGTCGAGCGCTTCGAGTATCTCGAGGCGCAATTAAACGCAGGCCCCGCCGCTGATGCGATTGCCGCAATCAGTCGCGAATATGCGCAGCTGAAACCTGTGGTCACGCAGATTGACGAATATCAGCAGATCAAATCTGACCTTCAGGGGGCCGAGGCGATGTTGGCCGATCCTGAGATGCGTGCCTTGGCCGAAGAAGAATTGGCACGCCTGAAAATCGCGCTGCCTGAGGTTGAATATGCGTTGCGCATTGCGCTTTTGCCCAAAGATGCGGCCGATGCCCGCCCTGCCATTCTTGAAATTCGCCCTGGAACTGGCGGCGATGAGGCGGCCCTTTTTGCGGGCGATTTGCTGCGGATGTATCAACGCTACGCCGAGGCGCGGGGGTGGCAATTTGAATTGATCGAGCAGCAGCTCTCCGAGCTTGGCGGTGTGCGTGAAGTGACCGCACGGATCGTGGGCGAGGGTGTTTTTGCACGAATGAAATACGAGTCTGGCGTTCATCGCGTGCAGCGGGTGCCAGAAACGGAATCAGGCGGGCGTATCCATACATCCGCCGCGACTGTGGCTGTTCTGCCCGAAGCCGAAGATGTTGATATCAATATCCCCGCAACCGATATCCGTATTGATACAATGCGCGCCTCAGGCGCGGGTGGTCAGCATGTGAACACCACAGACAGCGCCGTGCGCATCACCCATTTGCCCACGGGGATCATCGTCACCTCATCGGAGAAGTCACAACACCGCAACCGCGAGATTGCAATGCAGGTCTTGCGCGCGCGGCTTTATGATCTGGAACGGCAAAAGGCCGATGATGCCCGCGCTGCTTCGCGCAAAAGTCAGGTGGGAACGGGCGATCGTTCCGAGCGTATCCGCACCTATAATTTCCCCCAAGGGCGCATGACAGATCATCGGATCAATCTGACCTTGTATAAGTTGGATCAGGTCTTGTCGGGTGATTTGGACGAGATCATTGACGCGCTGACCGCCCATGATCAAGCCGCCCTATTGGCTGAGATGGACGGGTGAGCGCGCGCTATCGGGATCTTTACGCCGCCGCGCGCGCGCGTTTGTCTCAGCGCTTGCCCCAAGATGAGGCTGAGCGCGATGCACGCCTTTTATTGGCGCATGCCGCAGGCCTGTCAGGGGCGGGGTTGTCAGCCTGTCTCAATGATCAGGCCGCCCAAAATCACATCACTGATTTTGAGGCAGTGGTGGAGGCCCGCCTTGCTGGACAATCTGTGGCCCATATCATTGGGAAATCTGCATTCATGGGATTGGATTTCGCGGTTGGGGCAGGGGATTTGGCCCCGCGGCCTGATACGGAAACCTTGGTAGAGGCCGCACTCTCGCATGGCTTTACGCGTTTTCTTGATCTGGGCACAGGCACGGGGGTGATTGCAATCAGCCTGCTTGCCGCGCGGCCAGAGGCGCAAGGGGTTGCAACCGATTTGGACGAGGGGGCTTTGGCCCGCGCGCGACAAAATGCAAAGACCCATGGCGTGGCGGGGCGTTTGCAGTTCTTCACGGGCCCATGGTTCGCGGCGCTGCCAGAGCCCGCGATGTTTGATCTGATCCTATCCAATCCGCCCTATATTGATCAGGCAACTTATGCAGGTCTACCCGAAGAGCTGCGCTTGCATGAGCGCGCTGCGGCGCTGACCGATGGTCATGATGGGCTGAGCGCATATCGCGTGATCGCTGCGCAGGCAGGCGCCTATCTTGCGCGCGATGGGGGGGTCATGGTCGAAATCGGCTATGATCAAGGCGAAACGGTGCCGCAAATCTTTGCTCAAGCAGGGTTTCGGTCTGTGCGCGTCATCCATGACTTGGCAGGCAAGCCGCGTGTTGTGGTGGCGCAAGCAATGCGTTCCTAGGCAAAAAAGCTGATAATTTCGCCGTTTTTGCAACTTTCCGCTTGTAAGCGCCCCTCAGCCATGGCAAGCGGGGATCGCGGGAGAGGAATTATTAAGACATTCCCCCGAAATAACAGCCACGATATTCTGGACAAAGGCACAGATTGCACAGGCTGATCGTGGATATTGGCACGGACTTGGCATTAGGCCGCCTGACACCCTGCCGTGGATGGCTTCAACACTGGACTATATAAGAACAATGAGATCATCAAAGAACCGCTCGCGGTCAAAGGGCAATCGCAACCGCTCTGTTGGCAATATCATCAATCGGGTGTTTGACAGCTCTGGCCCAGAGGGCAAGGTGCGCGGCACACCGCAGCAGATCATCGACAAATATCAGCAATTGGCCCGTGATGCCCAGTTGAGCAATGACCGCGTGGCCGCTGAGAATTTCTTGCAGCACTCCGAGCATTATTCCCGCCTCCTAAGCGAGGCGCAGCGCGAGATGGACGCGCGCCGCGAAGAGCAGCAAAGCCATAATGGCGGCCAGAATGGCCATGATCGCCGTGGGTATTCGAACGAGGACGAGGCCGAGACTTCGCAGGATGCAGGCCACGAGGTCATGCCCAGTGAGACGGATGGTTTGGCGATTGCCGCCGATGGCGATGGGGAGGAGGCCAGCACCTTGGTCGACACGCCCGAAAGCAAACCTCGCGCGAAACGCGCGCCGCGTGGCCCCCGCCGCCCGCGCAAATCTGACGAGGCAGGCAGCGATGCCGCCCCAATGGTTGCAGCCCCAAGCGAGGCGCAAGGCGAATAATCGCGCGTGACCTTGTTGCATGACATTGCCCCCGTGCCATCCTTGGTGCGGGGGTTTTCTTGCCTTAATCGGCCGCGACAGCGCGGGCGAGGGCGCAAAACCCCTCAAGGCTGACTGTTTCTGCGCGGTCAGTCGGGCGCAGCCCTGCCGCCAAGATGCGATCCTCAATATCTGGGCAAAGCCCCTTCAGCGCGGCGCGCAGCATTTTGCGGCGTTGATTAAAGGCTTTAGCAACCACGCGCTCCAGCACCTTTTGATCGGCGGGAAATTTCGGTGCCTCAAGTGCTGTTAAATGCACCACCGCAGAGCTGACCTTTGGGGGCGGGGTGAAGGCCTCGGGTGGCAGGTTCAGCGCAATCCGCGCCTCACAGCGCCATTGCGCCAAGACGGCCAAGCGGCCATAGGCCTTGCTGCCCTCGCGCGCCACAATACGTTCGGCCACTTCGCGTTGGAACATCAAGGTCAGGCTTGACCATTGTGGTGGCCAGACAGGCGGGATCAGCCAACGGATGAGCAATTCGGTGCCCACATTATAGGGCAGATTGGCGATGATACGGATCGGCGGTTTCAGATGCGCCGCCCAATCCACGGCCAAAGCATCGTCATTGAGAACGCTCAGGCGGTCGGGATAGGCGGCGGTGATTTCTGCCAACGCAGGAAGGCAACGCGCGTCTTTTTCAATCGCCACCACGCGCCGCGCCCCTTCGGCCAAAAGGCCACGGGTCAAACCACCAGGGCCGGGGCCGATTTCCAGAACATCACATTCGCTTAAATCCCCCGCGATGCGGGCGATTTTTGCGGTTAGGTTCAGATCAAGCAGGAAATTCTGCCCCAAGGATTTCTTGGCGCGCAGATCATGGGTTGCGATCACCTCGCGCAGGGGGGGGAGGATATCAATCATGCCGCGCGCACCTGTGCCATTTGATCCGCCATGCGCAACGCCGCGACCAAGCTTGTGGCATCTGCGCGGCCCGTGCCCGCGATGTCAAAGGCTGTGCCATGATCGGGCGAGGTGCGGATAAAGGGCAGGCCAAGCGTCACATTCACCCCCCCTGAGAAATCAAGCGTCTTGATCGGGATCAGCGCCTGATCATGATAGGCGCAGATGGCCACATCATACCGCGCGCGCGCCTCAGGGTGGAACATCGTATCTGCGGAGAGCGGCCCCGCGATCTGGTAACCTTCGCCGCGCAACCCCTCCAGACAGGGGATCATCCATGCGATTTCCTCGCGCCCCATGGCGCCATTTTCGCCCGCATGGGGGTTGAGGCCCGCCACCGCAAAACGTGGGGACTGCAGACCGATATCACGCTGCATTGCGTCCGAGGTCACGCGGATCACATCGCGCAATAGATCGGGGGTAAAAGTCGCAGGAACCGCGCTGAGGGGGATGTGGATGGTGGCAGGCACAACGCGTAATTCTGCGCAGGCCAACATCATGACTACCTTCACCCCACCCGCCAAGGCCGCGAGATATTCCGTATGGCCTGGATAGGCAAAACCCGCGCCTTGTTGCAGGGCGTGTTTATGGATGGGCAGGGTGCAAATTGCGCGCGCCGCACCCGATTGGGCAAGCTCTACGGCCTCCGCGATTGCGTCAATGACGCCTTGCGCATGAGCGGCTTGAGGGTGGCCTGCCACACGTGCGGGGCCAAAGTCGCGGTGCAGAACTGGCAACCCATCGCCACAGGCGGCAAAGGCGGCACTTGCCTGAGATATTTTGACGATAGGTGCGCCATGCCCGTTGAAATGATCCGCATCCCCAATGACAAAAAAAGGAACCGCCCCCCGCAATTCATGCCACGCTTTTGCGGCAATCTCGGGGCCAATCCCCGCAGGCTCCCCACAGCTGAGCGCAATGGGGCCGGTCGTGCCCGTACCCATGGGATCAGTCCAAATCACGGATGATGGCGTCCGCGCGCAATTCCTCAAGATAGCCAGAAGCATAAGTCTCAAGGCGCTGCGAGAACAAGGCTTGGCGAATTTCCTCGCGCGCGCCATCTTCAAGCTCGACTGTGCGATTGCACAGCCAAACCATCAGAAGGTCGGCGCCATTGTTGCGGCGCAGGGCGGTCGAGCTTTCATTCGGGTCAAGCTTAGCAAGCTCTGCCGCAATATCTGCGGGCACTTCGGCGCGCGGGGCGCTGATCCGTTCAAACTGACCTTCTAGGGTGCCATAAAGATCATCGCAGCGGTCATTTTGCGCGGCGATCTCAGCGGCGCGCGCGGCGGCATCTGGCCCTGAAAGCAGAATGGTCGCGTAATCATAACTGCTCGGCGTTGGGAATTGATATCCCGCCTCTTCAAAGCCCAGCATTTGAAAAATCCCAATGCCAGGCCCCAAAGGGACGGGTTCGGTGACGTCACCAACATCCAAGGTGATCAACATGGCACTCAGGCCTTGGGGCAGGGATGACAAGGGGCGCCAATCCAACGCACCGCCATCCACCGCGGTAGGGGCGGCTGAACGGGCGCGGGCGGCATCAGCAAAAGCCGTCAGATTTCCATCCACATCTTCGGCAATCGCCAGCAATTCTGCGCGCAGTGTGTCAATATCGTTGCCTTCAATCGGCAGGATCAATTCCGCCAAACGAATTTGCGCCCCGCCCCCACTGGAGCCAAGCGCAAGTGCGCGGTCAATCTCAGCCTCAGAGACTTGGGCGCGTGCCCCAAACCGACTGCGCAATATCTCGCGCCATAAAAGGCCTGCATTGATAAAATCGCGTAGGGTCTCATAGGCGACCCCCTCGTTCTCAAGCGCATCAATCAACCCTTGGCCGTCCAAATTTGCGCGGGCGGCAAATTCGTCAATTCCGATCATCAACTGGTCTTGGGTGATTGTGATCCCCGCTGCTTGGGCGGCGGCCATTTGCAAGCGTTCCTCCACCAAAACATCGCGCGCGCGGGCCTGTAGGTCACCTGGTGCATTCAAGATGCCCAAAAATGTGGCGCGTTGATCCACCTCATATTGGGTGATCACGGTATCATTAACCGCAATTACGGGCGTGAAATCGAGCGATTGCGCGCGCATTTGTGCAGGGGCAAGCGCCAAGGCGCATCCCATGATCACACCAAAACACTGGTTGCGCGCGGCGCGCGCGCCCAAGAATTTACCCAAGATTGGGGAAGATACGTGATGTGAACTCATCTTGTCCTTCTTCGGTCACTCTTGCGAGGGGCGGCGTGAGAGCGCCCGTTTTATATTTGTGCCAAGCCTACAAGAGGCGGGCAAGCGAAGCGAGGGGAAATTCATGGCCCCCGCATGTATTGGGCCGATCCATCACTGTCTTAGCCATCTTCCATATGCAAAATCACCCCAAGCGCCAAAAGCGACCCCGCAAGGGGCGGTGTCCATGCAACGATAAAGGCGGAAAGCTGACCATTCTCACCCAAAACTTGGGCAAAGCTGCGCAGAAAATAGAGGCCAAAACCCAACAAAATCGCGGCGAGCACCAAAGGCCCCGTGCGGCCAAAACGGGTGTGACGCATCGTAAGGCTTGCACCGATCAAGACCATGCTCATCAGCATCAAGGGGTTTGCCAACTGCATCTGGAACCAGACCCGATGCGACAGGCCCGCAAATCCCGCCTCCTGCAACTGCGTAATGAAATCGGGAAGGGCGTAAATCGAGATATTGCTCGGATCCCCAAAGGAATCGAGAATTTGTTCCCGCGTCAGCGTTGAAGGAACGGCATAGCTCTCAAAACTTTCTGCACTGGCCTCGGGGTTGGTTTGGGTTAAGTCCCAGATCTTGGTGCGGGTAAGATCCCATGATTGCAGTCCAAGGCGCGCTTCATCGGCGTCAATGCGCTGTTCAATTCGGCCAAATGTATCGAAATTATAGAAGGTGACGTCAAATAACTGCGTGCCATCGCTATTGGCGCGCAGCGCGTTGATGACGGTTTGCTGATCGCGCGTGCCTTGGCGCAGCCAAAGCCCTTCTTGCGTGATGGCCAATGTGCGTTCCTGTGCGCCACGCACCTGCGCCAACTTACGCTCATGCGCGATCTGTGTGTCGGCCACGATTGGGTTGATCACCAAAAGACCGATGATCCCGATGAGGGCGGCCACGCCAATTGGGGCCATCGTGGCCCGCAAAGCCGAGCGCCCCGATGCCCGCACCACCACCAATTCCGAACTGCGTGCCAGTGACAGGAAAAAGACCAAGGTCGCCAGCATGACAACCAGCGGAAAGAGGGAATAAAGCGCTGACGGCATATTAAGCAGCGCAAGCGTGAGCGCATCGCCCAAATCCCCGCCGTTGAGCGCGATTTTTCGCATCTGTTCGGTCAAATCCACGACCATGTGGATCACCGCAAAGATCGCCAACACGGTGAGGAAGTTTTTGAAATAACGCTGCGCGAGGTAAAGTTGCAGGATCATGCGCCGCCCTCAACCAGATCAGGCTGCCGCATCGGGCGCCAATGTGCGGTTTTATATACGGCCAACAGCACCGCCCCGAACACCACGGCGCAGAGCAGTGGCTGCACATAGGCCAATGGTGCCAAATGCGGCGCGTTGATGACCTGAGCGCTCAAAAGGTTCTTGCTCATCTGCAACGGAATCACCAATCCTACGGCCAGCATGATCTGCGCCCATAACCCAAGCCGTGAAAAATTGCGCAGCATCAGGCAACTGGCCGCAATCAAAGGCACAAAAAACGCGAACATCGCCTGCGCGAAACGATAATGCAGTTCCCATTTGATACGATCTAGGGGAATGCCCGCGCGGTTGGCAAGATCTTGATCCGCCGCAATCAGCGCAGGCGTGGACATCGCGCGCTCGTTCTTGGGCTCTTCGTCACTGCCTGATGCAGTCGGGCTTTGTGCCTGTGTGATATCATAGTTCAATCGCTCAAAGCTGAGATTGCTCAGGCGGTTTGTGACCCGATCCAAGCTGATACTGCGCCCTGATACCAAGATCATCCGCGCGTTTTCCGCATCGCGCAAAAGATACCCGCGATCCGCGCGATAGGTCACTTCGCGGGTCTCGCTGCGCCGATCATGGATAAACAGACCCTGCAACTCACCTTCGGGTGAAATATCGCTGATGTAAATCGTGATGCCCGAGATCGGGGATTGGAACACCCCCGCGCGCAGCAACTGAGCGACCAGATCATTGCCCAAAATGTTTGATCTTTTGCGAAATTGTGCTTCGGCCTGCGGGGCCAAACCATTGCTAAGGCCCGCAACCAAAAACGCTATAATCGCCCCGAAATAGAAAACGGGCCGTAACAGGCGCAGCGGCGAGATGCCGGCGGTCTGCAAAATCACCAATTCACTATCGGTGATCAGGCGGTTGAACACATAAAGGGTCGCCACAAACCCCGCCACAGGCAGCACCATCATGATAATCGGCGGCAGCGCCAATGTGGTCAGTTCGAGGAAGGCCAAAATGGTTTGGCCGTCCGAGATCAATTGATCGAACAAATCAACCCCTTGGTTGATCCAATAGACGGACACCAAAACAAGCGCGAAGAAGCCAAAGAAACTGAGGCACATGAGCAAGATATAACGATCATATCGTGTCAAATTCGCAGCCTTTGTAAATTTGGCCCCATATCTTTGGGGTGCAAGCGGGCCTGATTGCCCACAAGTTCTTTTGGTTTTGGGGGTTTTTGGGGCTTAATGCAAGGCTTCCGCGCGAAGGGCACGGGTTCGTGCAATCGCCCATCTGGTCAAGCCGCAGTTTGCGCCCTAGTGTTGCCGTTAAATGACGCTTTCAACCAATGTGAGGATCTTCATGACCCGTCCATCCGCGACACAGTTTTGCGAAATTGATCTTGATGCGCTCAAGGGGCTTTCGGGAAAGATTGCCTGTTTGGCCACGCCAGAGGGTGGTTTGGATGCAGCGGGGCGGCGGTTGAACCGCCTGAGCAAAGGCGCAGTGGATCGGGCGCTTGGCAGCCCTGCATGGGAGGGATTAAACGCGGGCGATGTCATGGTCTTGGCCTATCCCGCGGGCATGTCAGCAGAGGCCGTGTTGCTCCTCAAAACAAAGCGCCGCGTCACCGCACAAGCGGCACGCCGCGCGGGCGCTAAATTGCGGGTCGCGGCGGGCAAATCAGAATTGCATTTATGTGCGGGCAATTTCGGACGCAGCGCGGATTTGGCGCTTGGGGTGGTCTTGCGGGGCTATGAATTTGGCAATCACAAATCTAAAACCCCCGAAAGCTATGGCAGCGTCACGCTCTATTGCAGCAAACCTGATGAGATTGCCGCAAAGGCCGCGCCGCTTTTGGCGGTGGCGGAAGGGGTGTTTTTCACCCGTGATCTGGTCAACGCCCCTGCCAATGTTCTGACGACCACCAGTTTTTCCGAACAGCTCAGCGATTTGGCCGCGCTGGGCGTCAAGGTCGAGGTTCTTGATGAACCCGCGCTCGAAAAATTGGGAATGCGCGCCCTTTTGGGGGTTGGGCAAGGCTCGGAAAGCCCGTCCAAGGTTGTGGTGATGGAATGGATGGGCGCAGGTGATGCGCAGCCCTTTGCCCTCGTGGGCAAGGGGGTTGTGTTTGACACAGGCGGCATCAGCCTAAAACCCGCCGCAGGCATGGAAGATATGACCATGGATATGGGCGGCGCAGGTGTTGTTGCAGGGGTGATGAAAGGCCTTGCCTTACGCAAGGCGCGCGCCAACGTGGTTGGTCTGGTTGGCTTGGTTGAAAACATGCCCGATGGTCGCGCGCAGCGTCCTGGCGATGTTGTGGTATCAATGAAAGGGGACACAATCGAGGTTATCAATACCGATGCCGAAGGGCGCCTCGTTCTGGCGGATGTGCTGTGGTATGCCCAAGAACGCTTTGCCCCTCGCGCGATGATAAATTTGGCCACGCTGACAGGCGCAATTATCATTGGTCTGGGCCATGACAATGCAGGCGTTTTTGCAAATGATGATGCGCTTTGCGCAGCCTTCCTAACGGCCGCGAAAGCCGAAGATGAAGGCGCATGGCCGATGCCATTGGATGACAGCTATGATGACCTGATCAAAAGCCGCATAGCCGATATTAAAAACACAGGCGGGCGGCCTGCGGGCTCGATCACAGCGGCCAAATTCCTGCAGCGTTTTGTCAAGAAAGGCATGCCTTGGATTCACCTCGATATTGCGGGCGTTGCTTCGATTGCAAAGGACAGCAAATACGCCCCTGCAGGGGCAACAGGTTGGGGCGTTTTGGCACTGGATCGGTTGATCCAAGATATGTTTGACGAAGGCTGATGTCCGAACTGTGGTTCTACCATCTGACCCGCTCGCGGCTTGAGCAAGTTTTGCCCATGCTGATTGAGCGCGCTTGGGCGCAAGGGTGGCGCGTGGCCTTGCGCGCGCCCGATGCGCAAAGCGTGGCGCGGATGGATGACCTTTTATGGGCTGCGCATCCGCCCGAGCGTTTTCTGCCCCACGGGGTTGAGGGCGGAGCGGATGCCGAGCTTCAACCCATTCTCATTGGCACAGGCGATCTGCGCGCCAATCGCCCCGATTATCTGGTGGCGATTGGCGGGGCCACGATCACACCTGAGGACTGCGCAGGCCTGACCCGCGCTGTTTTGGTTTTTGACGGCCAAGATGAGGCATCCGTCACCCATGCGCGCAACCATTGGCGCAGTTTTGCCGAGGCGGGCCTGCGTCTTCAATATTGGTCGCAGGCCTCAGGTGCGTGGAAAATGGAACGCGAACATCCACAACCTTCGACAAAAGATTGATGTTTCGATGAAAAACCAAATTGCTTTGACGAATTATTAGGACTCCATCCTCTAGAACCCTCGTCACCTTGGGCCATGATTGCGCGCCCATCAGTCGTTGAGGAGAGGGTCTGGCCCATGGTTGCCTATGAATTTGATCAACATCTGCCCGAATTCAATTTGGTCGGGGACGACCTAAACCTATTGGCCAATGTGGGCACGCTTATTGTGCCCGAGATTGATGCCGTTCTCTCGGAATTCTACGCCCATGCCTTGAACGATGCCGATTTGGCCAAATATTTCAAAACAGAGGCTTCGGTTGATCATGCGCGCATGGTGCAAAAGGCGCATTGGATCAATCTGTTTTCTGGGCGTTTTGATGTGGATTATTTCGCCTCGGTGCGGCGCGTGGGGGCGATCCATGCCAAGATTGATCTGCCCCTTTTTGCCTATGTTTCCGCCTATTCCAAGGCAACGGGACGGTTGCTTGAGGCGCTGACGCGCAAGGCGCAAGTGCCGCCAAAACGGTTTCGGGGCGCGCGCAAAGCGGATGACCGCTTGGGGCCGATGTTATCGGTTCTCAGCCGCGCCTTTGCCTTTGATATGCAATGCGTGGTGGAGGTGACCATTGGCATCTGGCGTGACGAACAGCAGCGCCTTTTTGATCATATGGAGGTCGCAGTTGGCGCCTTGGCCGAAGGAAATTTAGGTCATGTGATCCCTGACCCAGATAATAGCGATTTTCCAGGACGCTATGACCCGATGCGGAGGGATTTCAACGCAACAGTCGCTCGTTTGGCTGCGATTGTGCGCGACATCGGGGCCTCAATGGAAAAGTTGATGTATGAAACCGAATCCGTGACCCGCGCCGCACAGGATTTGTCGGGGCGCACCGCCTCGCAGGCCGCCTCGCTGGAGCAGACCGCAGCCGCGATGGAGGAGTTGACTGTCTCCGTCCAAGGCTCGGCCCAAAACACCCGCGCCGCAGCCGATGTTGCGCGCGAAGCCCGCCAAGAGGTGACCCGCGGGGCAGGGGTTGTGTCCGATGCCGCAAAGGCGATGGAAATGATCAAGCAATCTTCGGATCGCATTTCCCAGATCACTGGTGTGATTAATGATATTTCTTTCCAAACCAATCTTTTGGCTCTGAACGCAGGGGGCGAGGCGGCCCGCGCGGGGGATGCAGGGCGCGGTTTTGCGGTGGTGGCCCAAGAGGTGCGCGCCTTGGCCGCCAAATCCAGCCAAGCGGCGCGTGAGATTGATCAGTTGATCAGTGAAAGCGCCGCGCATGTCGCCTCAGGTGTCGGCCTGATGGATGAGGCAGGCAGCACCCTAGAAGGGATCGTGGTCAGTTTCGAAAGGGTATCGGTATTGGCGGACGAAATTGCATCGGCGGCGCAAGAACAGTCCCAAGGTTTGGGCGAGGTCAACCTTTCGGTTGGTCAAATGGACGAGATTACACAGAAGAACGCGCAAATGGTGGAGCAGACCAATGACGCGCTGCATAAGCTTAGCCTGCAAGCCAAAGATGTTCAGCGTCTTCTGGGCAGTTTGCAAATCGAACCCAATTCATCCGCCTCAACGGGGACAGGGCGTGGCCCTTCGGCCCGTGGGATTGCGGCATAAAGGATGAAAGCGCGCGGGGCGGGAGGATTGGCCCGCGCGTTAGCGTTCCAAAATCATTTCGCCGTTTTCAATCACGATCCTGCGAAAGCCGTTTAAAAATTCCATCCCGAGTAGGCTGTGATCCATCTCGCCGCCATTGATGACGGCAGCAATGTTTTGCGCAGTGGTTGTGCCCAGGCCAAGCCGCGCTATGCGCACAGGCGCGGTGGGAATGCGCCCGTTGGCCGTATTGGCGCGCCCAGAGAAAACGATGCCCTCAAGATTGAAGCCTGCGCGTGTCGCATCTTGGCGTGATAACACAATTTGGCTTGCGCCCGTATCAATCATGAACAGCACGGGCACATCATTGACCTGCAAGGTCAGATAATAATGCCCATCCATCGCGCGGGACAAAATGATATCCCTGCCAGTGTCGCGCATTTGTGCCAAACCGCTTGAGGCACTACGAAAATCATTCCAAAGGCCAATGCCTGCGACTGTGCCAATGATAATGAAGAACCACAGCGCGCTATGGCGCAGAAGTCGGCCCAAATTCCGCCGATGTGCTGCAATCGCATAGCCCAGAACCGCGACAAAAATAGCGCCAAGGTAGACAAGCTGCGGGATATCTTGCAGATCAAAAGCCCCCATCTTGCCCCTCATAACACCTGTAAATCGCGCATCCCATCAATCACGAATTGCACAGAAAGCGCGGCCAAAAGCATGCCCAACAATCGTGTGACCACGTTGATTCCCGTTGGCCCCAAGGCGCGCTCCAACGGGGTGGAGAGCAAAAAGAGCGAAAAGACACAGATCAAAACCGCCGCCATCACGCCATGCACCGCCAAAACCCATGTGATGTCGCCGTCCATCTGGCCCATCAGAAGGATCATGGTCGCCAAGGCACCAGGGCCTGCGATCAGGGGGGTGGCGAGTGGAAAGACGCTTGGGTCGTCCTTATGGGGTTGATCCGCCTGTCCCTGTCGGCGGGCGCTGCGCCGCTCAAACAGCATATCAAGCGCGGTCAAAAACAATAAAATCCCGCCCGCGATGCGAAAGGCTGGCATGGAAATACCAAGGAAGTTCAAAACGGCCTCACCCGCCACGCCAAATAGCGTCAACAGGGCAAAGGCGATCAGGGTCGCCCGCAGCGCAATCTTCCGCCTTTCGGCCACGCCCATGCCGCGGGTCAGCGCGACAAAGAGCGGCGCCAAACCGATGGGATCAATAATGACAAAAAGCGCCACAAAAACGGGGATGAGGGTTGCGAATTCCATGCCCTATCCCTGACCTTTGAGGGGGCAAAGGTCAAATGAAATCGGGGGGAGGGGCTATTCTTGCAACGCCGCGTCAAGCCGCGCCTGTGCTGCGACCCAAAGCGCCTCGGCGCGCGCTAAACCTTCTTCGACTTCAGTGAACTTCGCTTGCCATTGTGCCAATTCAGATGCTTTGGCAGCCTCATAGAGCGCAGGATCAGCCAGTTTCACCGAAAGTTTCTCATGCATCTCCATAATCTTTTCGACCCGCGCTTCGGCACGGCGCAATTCGGCGCGTATCTCTTTGATTTCATCATGGCTTGGGCGGGGCGCAGTTGGCGCGGGCTTGTCTTTGCTGGGTTTGTCTGGCCGCGCCCCCAAGAGGGTGGCGCGATAACTGTCCAAATCGCCCTCATAGGGGGCAACCCGCCCGTTTGCGACCAGCCACAACCGATCGGCCACTAGCCCCAAAAGGTGCATATCATGGCTGACCAAGATCACCGCCCCCGAATAGGCCGAAAGTGCCTCGACCAAGGCCTCGCGGCTTTCGATATCCAGATGGTTGGTCGGCTCGTCCAAGATGAGCATATGCGGCGCGTCCAAAGTCGCAAGCAACAAGGATAAGCGCGCCTTTTGCCCGCCCGATAATTGGCCAACTTTGGTTTCGGCTTGCGCCGCCGCCAGACCAAACCCTGCAAGTCGTGCGCGGTGGCGTGTCGGCGCTTCCTCGGGGCGCGCGCGGCGCAGGTGGTCAAGCGGGGTTTCGTCCAAATGCAATTCGTCAACCTGATGCTGCGCGAAATACCCGACCCGCAACTTGGAGGAGGCGGTGACACTGCCTGCCATTGCCGCCAATTTGCCTGCAATCAATTTGGACAGGGTCGATTTGCCCTCGCCGTTGCGCCCAAGTAGAGCGATGCGATCATCTTGGTCAATGCGCAAATCCAGCTTTGACAGCACTGCACGCCGCTCATAGCCAACAGTTGCCCCGTCCAGCCGCAAAATAGGCGGCGAGAGCGTCTCAGGTTCGGGGAAGGTGAAGACGGTGCGGGCCGCGTCTTCGGGCGCGCGGATGGGTTCCATCCGTTCCAACATCTTAAGCCGTGCCTGTGCCTGCTTTGCTTTCGAGGCTTTGGCGCGGAAGCGATCCACGAAACTTTGCAAATGCGCGCGCCGCGCCTCTTGTTTTTTGGCTTCAGCCGATTGCAGCGCCCGCTGCGCCGTGCGGGTTTTGATGAAATCATCATAGCCGCCCGCGTAAAGGGTCAATTTTTGATCGCTTAAATGCAAGATATGCCCCACCGCGCGATTGAGCAGTTCGCGATCATGGCTGATGACAAGGACAGTGTGCGGATATTTGGCCAGATAGGCCTCAAGCCAGAGCGCCCCCTCAAGGTCGAGATAGTTGGTGGGTTCGTCTAAGAGCAGGAAATCAGGTTGCGAGAACAGAACGGCGGCCAAGGCCACGCGCATCCGCCACCCGCCCGAAAAATCGGAACAGGGGCGGGCGGTTTCCGCATCGGTAAAGCCCAAACCCCGCAGGATCGTAGCGGCGCGCGCCTCGGCCGACCAAGCATCAATATCGGCAAGCCGTGTTTGCACCTCGGCCATACGTTCGCCCGTTGCGGTTTCCGCCTCGGCCATGAGGGCGGCGCGCTCTGTATCGGCGGCCAAGACAGTGTTGAGCAGCGACACCGCGCTGCCAGGCACTTCTTGGCTGACGCCGCCGATGCGCGCGCGCGCGGGGATCTCAATCCTCCCCCCATCAAGCGATAATTCCCCCTTGATCAGGCGAAACAGCGTAGTCTTGCCCGCGCCATTGCGCCCGACAATGCCCACCTTATGCCCCGTGGGGATGGTCGCGCTGGCCCCATCAAACAGGGGACGACCCGCCATAGAAAAAGAGAGATCAGATATGCGCAACATGCGCGGCTCATGCACGGCTTGGCGCGTGCTGTCAATCGCGGCTTCCCTATTCTGATCCCTCATGTTATGGCCGCGCCAAATTCACCTTCCCATGGAGAGATCAATGGCCGTGCAACGCACATTTTCCATCATTAAACCCGATGCAACCAAGCGTAACTTGACGGGTGCAATCAACGCAAAGATCGAAGCAGCGGGCCTGCGCATCATCGCGCAAAAGCGCATTCACCTGACCCCCGCGCAGGCAGGCGTGTTCTATGCCGTGCATAAAGAGCGCCCTTTCTACGGCGAGCTGTGCGAATTCATGGCGTCTGAGCCCGTTGTTGTGCAGGTTCTGGAAGGCGAAAACGCGATTGCGAAATATCGCGAAGTCATGGGCGCCACTGATCCTGCCGAAGCGGCAGACGGCACAATCCGCAAAGATTTCGCGCTGTCTAAAGGCGAAAACTCCGTTCACGGGTCAGATGCCCCTGAAACTGCCGCGGAAGAGATTGCCTATTTCTTTGCAGGCTTGGAATTGGTCGGCTAAGCCGATCACCATAGTCCTTGAATGAGGGCCGCATAGCCGATCGGCTGTGCGGCTTTTATTTTGCGCGCAAGCCGAGAATATCCATTTGGCGTTCAAATTCGCTGTGGTCTGGATCGTGGTGGTCATTGCAAATCTGATCAAAACTTGCGCGCAATTTGACTTTTTCAGCCCCTTTGCAATCGTTCCAAGCGCGACCTTGAAGTGCCATATGCAGAACGTAATACATGATAAAATGGGGTGATACCCCTGAGTGTAGCAGCGCGATATAGGCCTGATCTGCCCCCAGTTCGCGCAAATCTGAGGCGCTTTTGATCCCAGCCTTGCGCAGGCTTTGTGCCATGGCAGGGCCGATATTGCGCAAGGATTGCAGATCATCGGGATCGGATTTTGGCATTGTGATATCCTCGGGGGCGGCCATATGACGTGGCCTATCTTATTCATTTCGTGCCAGGAAACATGGCGAAACGCGCGAAGATCCGCCGATTTTGGCGCAAAAAGTTCTATTTTTGCAAAATAACATGAAAATTTAATATGTTTTTTGTATTAGATTCGCGCTGTTGCTGCTATGCGGGGTGCGATTTTGACCTAGGGGTAGGTCAAACGTCAAAACCCTTGGGGGCAACTCTGTGGGGAAAACGACCAAATACAATGATGCCTGCCAGATCAAATAAGATTGGGCAAACAGATTTGGTCGCATCAAACGGGCTGCTGACCGAGTCGCTCGTTACAGGCCCCGAGGCGGTCAAAGCCATCCCCGCAGAGGCACGGGACGAGCTGTTCACCCTCTTCCCCGATTTGCGCCATATCGAAGACCGTCCCGCAGATCACAAAGCCCCCGTGCGCCGCGTGCCACGCGGCGCAGCCGGCCGCCGCTTGGTCGAACGCCACATCCGCAATCAAAAAGAATTGGTCATGCGCGCATAGGCTTGGGCACGGCTTTAGAACGCCGCCCTGCAACGCGTCTGCCAATTTAAATTTCAGGAAAAATTGGCTCCGGCGGTAGGGATCGAACCTACGACCAATTGATTAACAGTCAACTGCTCTACCGCTGAGCTACGCCGGAACACGATGGGCCGTATAGCAAGACGATTTTTGCGCGTCCAGTGCTTTGGGGCGAAAAAATCGTTCTTTGGATCAAATTCTGGAAAAACCTGCCTCGGCGCTGAGGGGGCTATCTGGTTTTGCCTGGTTTTCTTCAATCAATCCAATGAGATGCGCCAAAATGTTGCGCTCAGCCATCGGGTGTAGCAGGGGCTGAAGATCGGGGTGGATTTCCGCGCGCAGGCTGTTGAGACTGCGCGGGGTTGCTGTGAGGGCTGAAAGAATCTGGCCATGTCGCATCGCGCGATGGGCGCGCAACTCGGCACAGCGCGCGCGGGGGCTCTCAATCGCGGCCCCATGGGCGGGCAAAAGCCGCTTTGGCCCGCGCGCCTCGATCGCGGCGAGCGAGGTCAAATAGGCCCCCAAATGACCATCAGGCGGGGAAATCAAGGTGCTTGACCAATCCATGACGATATCGCCGCAAAATTCGACATCTTGCCATGCGACATTCATATGATTGCCCATATGGCCGGGGCTGTGATGGGCAGTGATGCGCCAGTCTTCTGTCTCGATCACGGCCCCATCGGGCAGGGCAATGTCGGGGATGAAGCCGTGATCGACCCCCTCGCCACCGCCCAGATCAGGCAGTGTGCTGCGCCCCATATCCCATGGGCCTGCCGCCAAAATGGGCGCCTGTGTCGCCGCGGCCAAGGGGCGGGCGAGGGCGCTGTGATCTAAATGCGCATGGGTGACAAAAATATGGGTGATCCGCCCGCCCTGCGGCACGGCTGCGAGGATCGCGGCCAGATGCTGATCTGATGCGGGCCCGGGGTCAATCACGGCGATAGAGGTTTCCCCCAGCATATAGGTTAATGTGCCCTCTGCCGTCATGGGCGAAGGGTTTGGGGCGCAGATGCTGCGCAAACGTGAGCCATGCTCGGTCATCATCGGGCGTGTTTTTCCTTTGGCGCTTTGCGCGGGCCGCGGCTATAGATGGCCTATGTTGACGCGATTGATCAAGAAAATGCTGCCACGCGGCCTTTATGGGCGGGCTGCGCTGATCATGCTTGTGCCGATTTTGACGATCCAACTTGTGGTTTCCGCGGCGTTTTTGCAGCGCCATTTTGACGGGGTGACGCGTCAGATGATGGAGGGGTTGGCGGTTGAGCTGCGCTTTATCATCCAAGAGATTGAGCGCGGTGGGATTTGGGCAGGTCGCAGTGTGGCCGCCCCGCTTGAGATCAGCCTTTTTGAGGGTGGGGCCAAGCCATTTGAGGGCGACGGACTGGAGGCGCGCGCCTTTTATGACCTCTCGGGGCGCAGTGTGATTGAGGTTTTGCGCCGTGCGGTGCCTGAGGTGACATGGATTGATCTGATCACCGATGATCGCAAAGTGATGATCGGGCTTCGTCTTGCCGATGGCACGCGCGTGGATGCCGAGATTGCACGGCGGCGTGTATCGGCCTCGAACCCGCATCAATTGTTGGTCTTGATGGTGTTTACGGGCATTTTGATGACCACTGTGGCGTTTCTCTTTCTGCGCAACCAACTGCGCCCCATTCGCCGCTTGGCGCGGGCGGCAGAGGATTTCGGCAAAGGCCGCATCGTGGATTACAGCCCCGCAGGGGCATTGGAGGTGCGCAGTGCGGGCCGCGCCTTCCTCGATATGCGCAATCGTATTGAAAACCAGATCGAGCAGCGCACCATGATGCTCTCAGGTGTCAGTCACGATTTGCGCACCCCGCTGACGCGGATGAAATTGGGTCTCAGTGTCATGGAGGAAAGCGAAGATGTGACGGCCCTGCGCCGTGATGTCGAGGAGATGGAAACCCTGCTCGAGGCGTTTCTTGATTTCGCCCGTGGCGATGCACTGGATGATTTGGCGGAATTGGATATTGATAAATTCCTGCGTGAGATTGTCTCGGATGCCACGCGGTCAGGGGCGCAGATCAGCTTTGCCCATTCTTCGAACAGTGGGATGCTTCAGGATTATACGGCCACATTCCGACCTGCGGCGCTGCGTCGTGCGCTTGGCAATTTGATTTCAAACGCGCAGCGATATGGCCGCGAGGCGCGTGTGACCTTGTCGCTTACGCAGCGCCAATGGCGCATTTCTGTGGAAGATGACGGGCCAGGCATCCCCGCAGATCAGCGCGAGGAGGCGATGCGCCCCTTCGTGCGGTTGGATGTGGCGCGAAACCAAAATCGCGGCTCGGGCGTTGGATTGGGTTTGGCGATTGCGCAAGATATCGCACGGCGGCATGGCGGGCGGCTGACTTTGGGGCAAAGCGCTGATCTGGGCGGATTGAAAGCAGACATCATTCTGCCGCGATAGCCGTGCTGGGGGGAAATGGTAGGCCCGGCAGGACTTGAACCCGCAACCAAAGCGTTATGAGCGCTCTGCTCTAACCAATTGAGCTACAGGCCCCCGTAGGGCTTGGGTTACTGCGCCAATGCGAGGGGGTCAAGTATTGGATCACTCGCTTATGGACGAAGGCGGCGAAGATCGGTATCAGGGCGGAAAACCACGCCCCCTGAGGAAAGGCCCGATCAATGCCCGCAGATGCGCAAGCGCCCAAAAACAGTCTCACCTATGCCCAAGCGGGTGTTGATATTGATGCGGGCAATGCGCTTGTTGATCGGATCAAACCTGCCGCTGCCGCAACAGCGCGGGCGGGGACGATGTCGGGACTGGGCGGTTTTGGGGCTTTGTTTGATCTCAAGGCCGCAGGATATCATGACCCGATTTTGGTCGCCGCCACCGATGGGGTTGGCACCAAGCTGCGCATCGCGATTGATACGGGCGCGGTTGACACCATCGGCATTGATCTGGTGGCGATGTGCGTGAATGATCTGGTCTGCCAGGGGGCGGAGCCTTTGTTCTTCCTTGACTATTTTGCCACGGGCAAATTGGCGGTGGATCAGGCTGCGCGGATCATCGAAGGGATTGCCGAGGGCTGTGCGCAATCGGGCTGTGCCTTGGTTGGGGGGGAAACCGCCGAAATGCCTGGTATGTATGACGCAGGCGATTTCGACCTTGCGGGCTTTGCCGTTGGCGCGATGGAGCGTGGCGCAAGCCTGCCTGCCAATGTCACCGAGGGCGATGTGATCCTTGGCTTGGCCTCGGACGGGGTGCATTCAAACGGCTATTCTTTGGTGCGCCGCATTGTTGATGTGTCGGGTCTGGCATGGTCTGACCCCGCGCCCTTCGCCCCTGAGACAAGCCTTGGCGCCGCGCTTTTGGCCCCAACACGGCTTTATGTGAAGCCTATTCTTGAGGCGATCCGCGCAGGCGGGGTGCATGGGTTGGCCCATATCACGGGCGGTGGTTTGACCGAGAACCTGCCCCGTGTCCTGCCTCAGGGGCTTGGCGCGCGGATTGATTTGGGCGCTTGGGGTCTGCCACCCGTGTTCCAGTGGTTGGCCGAAACAGGCGGGATTGAGACGCGCGAGATGCTCAAGACCTTTAACGCAGGGATTGGGATGTGCGTGGTAGTCGATGCGGCTGAGGCCGATGCCATTGCGCGGCTCTTGGTGGCTGCGGGTGAAACCGTGACACGGCTTGGCGTGGTTGAGGCGGGCTCTGGCGTGACCTATGAGGGCGCGCTTTCGTGAAACGGGTCGCCATCCTGATTTCAGGGGGCGGTTCCAATATGGTGGAACTGCTCAAGTCAATGACGGGGGATCACCCTGCGCGGGCCTGTGTGGTTTTGTCGAATATCCCTGATGCGGGCGGTCTGGCCAAGGCAGAGGCCGCAGGCGTGCCAACAGTGGTGGTGGATCACAAACCTTTTGGGGCTGATCGCGCGGCCTTTGAGGCTGAGATGGCCAAGGCACTTGACCAATATCAGCCTGATATCATCGCGCTTGCGGGTTTTATGCGGGTTTTGACCGCTGAATTTGTGGCCCGCTATCAGGGGCGGATGCTGAATATTCATCCTTCGCTATTGCCCAAATATCGCGGCCTGCATACCCATGCCCGCGCGATTGAGGCGGGAGACGACATCGCAGGCTGCACAGTGCATGAGGTGACCGCCGATTTGGATGATGGCCCGATCTTGGGGCAGGCACGCGTCCCAGTGGTGGCGGGGGATACGCCTAAAACATTGGCCGCGCGGGTTTTGGTGCAGGAGCATCGCCTTTACCCTGCCGTATTACGCCGCTTTGCTGCGGGGGATCGCAGCCCGCTGATCTTTGAGGATGCTGCGCCCTGATCTAGAGGGGGGCTTTCCTTTTCTTGCGCCTTTTCGTAAATCCGTGTATCGCGGAAAAATTGAAGAAGTAACGCCCTTGCCGAAGACGCTGACAACCACATCCGAATTGGCCGAATTTTGCGAGGCCGCCGCACAGCACCCTTATGTGACCGTTGACACCGAATTCCTGCGCGAGCGCACCTATTACGCGCAGCTGTGTCTTGTTCAATTGGCGATGCCGGGCACGGATGACAGTGGCGCGGTTTTGGTTGACCCGCTGGCCGAAGGCATGTCGCTTGAGCCGCTTTATGAGCTGTTCCGCAATCCTGATGTGGTCAAGGTGTTCCATGCTGCGCGGCAGGATCTCGAGATCTTTCATGTCGAGGGCGGGCTCGTGCCTGCGCCACTCTTTGATACGCAAGTGGCCGCAATGGTCTGCGGATTTGGCGATCAAGTGGGATATGAAACTTTGGTGCGCAAAATTGCCAAGGCCGCGCTTGATAAATCCTCACGCTTTACCGATTGGTCGCGGCGTCCTCTATCCGATGCGCAAAAAACCTATGCCTTGGCCGATGTCACGCATCTGCGCCAGATTTATGAATATCTGTCCGCGCAACTGGCCCGATCTGGGCGCAGTGCATGGATGGAGGAAGAATTGGCGCAGCTGACCAATGCGGACAGCTATATCGTAAATCCAGATCACGCGTGGATGCGGATCAAAATGCGCTCAAGCTCGGGAAGGCTTTTGGCGGTTGTGCGCGAATTGGCCACATTCCGCGAGGCCTATGCGCAGGAACGTAACATCCCGCGCTCGCGCGTCTTCAAGGATGATGCCTTGATGGAATTGGCCTCGACCAAGCCGTGCTCTTTGGCGGATTTGTCGAAATCGCGCCTATTGCTGCGCGAGGCGCGGCGGGGCGATATTGCGGAAGGTATTATTGCGGCGGTCAATCGCGGCATGGAAACGCCGCCCGAAAAATTCCCCAAATTGCCAAATGGGCCAGATCGCAGCGCCCTTAACCCTGCCTTGGCGGATTTGCTGCGTGTCTTGCTCAAGGCCAAGGCCGATGAGGCGGGCGTTGCACAAAAGCTGATCGCGTCCAGCGCGGATTTGGACAATATCGCTTCTGGCCATTTGGATGGCCTGTGGCGCAAAGGTTGGCGCGGCAAGGTCTTTGGCGAGGACGCATTGCGCCTTGTTCAAGGCGATGTGGGCCTTGGTGTCAAAGGCAGCAAAGTAGTTTTGTTCGAACTTTAACGCGACACCGTGCGGCGGTTATTGGCCCCTTGCACGCTGATCCGTGTGACACCGCGCAGTTCATTCGCGCTGCGGAACGTGCCGACCAGAATTTCGCGAGTGCGCGGCGCACCTTCTGCCGTGTCATCCCGCGGGGGAACCACGCGGAATTCGAACAGCATGAGCCCGTCCTCATTGGAAATCTTGACCAGTTCGGCCTCCCAATAGCCTTGACGTTCCGCGCGTCCTACGGCGCGGATGATGGCGCCGCCGTCAACCTGATCCGCTTCAAGCGAGATGACATCTGCGACAAGCGGGCGTGGATCGACAAATTCCTCGACCTGCACAACCTCGATCCGCTGCTCTTGGCGGTCATTTCCGAACCAGTTGAAGGGGTTCAGCCGCGTGGAACAGCCCGCAAGCCCCAAGATCATCGCAGCAAAAATGGCAGTGCGCAGCATATTGGCCCCTCTTGGCAAAGCATCACCCTTTGAGTGCTACCCTATCAGGGCGGTTTTGAAAAGCGCCTCTGGACGAATGGGGGGCTGCGCTTTAGGTCAGGGGGAGGTGACAGAAGAATGAGGGTAGAATGGCCAGCGAACGCTTTGAGGAAATCGCAGAAACATTCGAATTTCTGGACGATTGGGAAGACCGCTATCGCCATGTGATCGAATTGGGCAAAGCGATGGAGCCCTTGCCCGAGGCGATGCGCGTTCCCGCCACCAAGGTGGATGGTTGCGCCTCGCAGGTCTGGATCATGCCGCGGATCGAAGGGCAGGGGCCAGAGGCGCGGTTCGACTTTCAAGGTGAAAGTGACGCGATGATTGTGCGCGGCTTGATTGCGGTCTTGCACGCGCTTTATGCGGGCCTGAGCATTGCCGAGGTTCTGGCGGTTGATCCACGGGCAGAATTGGCGCGGTTGGGGTTGAATGACCACCTCTCTGCGCAGCGATCAAACGGGTTGCGGGCCATGGTCGAACGCATCCACCTATTGGCGGCAGAAGCGCGGGGTTAATCCCCCCATTTTTTCAGGGCCGTTTCAAGATCACCATAGCCCGTAAAGCGGCGTTCAAAAGCAAGGCCGAGAAAATCAGCACAGGCCTTGGCTTTTTCGGTTAGGGCGGCGTCATCTGTCTGCGCCTGATAAACCAGCTTTTCGTAATTGCCAAAATAGATATCCCGCAATTCGGGGTGTTTATCGAGGCCAAGAGGGCGGGTGACAAAAGCGTCAAACTGACGGGTAAGGAAATCCGTCAGGTAAAAGGCAGTGACCTCGCCCAAGTCTTCAAAGCGGGCATTGCCCTCGAAAAAGCTGTAGCAATGTGGGCCTTCGAGCATTTCAACGCCAAGCGCGGCGCAGCGCGCGGCCAAAGCCCCGCCTGTGCCGCAATCGGCATAAAGCACATAGATACTGTCGTAATCCCCACGCGCCCGCGTGACCGCAGCTTCAACCGCGTCAGGGATCAATTCGGGGCGATTGTGCAGAATGGCGGGCAGGCATTGCAGGTCAAGATGGTCAAACCCATTGGCCGCCTTTATCGCCAAAACCTCATGCGCCAAGGCCCCGCAGGCCAAAAGCAAAACCCGCCCCCTGCCAGATGCTGAAACGCCGCTATCGCGTAACGTGTCGTCATCTGGCAGATGCAGGGCGGGCTTTGTCATAATCGCTTAATGCGCGGCCATTTGGTTGTGTTTGCGCAGAACGAACTCCTTGGCGGTTTCCACGGCCACGGCCGCGTCACGGCAATAGGCGTCTGCGCCAATCGCGCGGCCAAATTCTTCGTTCAAAGGGGCGCCACCGACCAAAACGATGTAATCATCGCGGATGCCTTGCTCTTTCATCGTGTCGATCACGACCTTCATATAGGGCATGGTCGTTGTCAAAAGTGCGGACATCCCCAGAATGTCGGGGGTCTCTTTTTCCAAGGCTTCAAGATAGGCTTCGACCGCGTTGTTGATGCCAAGGTCAACCACTTCAAAACCTGCGCCTTCCATCATCATGGTGACGAGGTTCTTGCCGATATCATGGATATCGCCCTTTACCGTGCCAATCACCATTTTGCCGATACGGGGGGCGCCTGTTTCTGCCAAAAGCGGCTTAAGGATGGCCATGCCACCCTTCATCGCATTGGCCGCCATCAGAACCTCGGGCACGAACAAAATGCCGTCACGGAAATCGTGACCCACAATGGTCATACCACCCACCAAGGCCTTGGTCAGGATGTCGTAGGGGGCCCATCCGCGCTCAAGCAGAATGTTAACCGCCTCTTCGATTTCTTCTTTTAGACCATCGTAGAGGTCATCGAACATTTGTTGGACAAGTTCGTCATCGTCCAGTTCTGAGAGGATGATTTCATCATTTTCGTCAGACATCTCAAGCGTCTCCTGAAGCGGCACTCAGCCGATAGCGTTTGAACGATTACCTAAGCTCTTCGCGCCACCAGACGCGCAAATTTACGACATCACGACCGCCGCAGGCGACCTTTGCCCATGCGATTGCATACCAAATTAGCTGCGGCGGCGGCCTGTGCGCTCGCGGCGCTGCGGGCCATTGCCATCCGTGCCATCCGATCCTGAGGAAAAGCCGCCCAATTCTTCGACGATCTGTTCAAGGCTTGGAACCGCGCCGCGCGGGGTCTCTTCCAGCGCCTTGCGCATTGCCGCAAGATGGACAGGTTGGGTGCCGCAACAGCCCCCGATGATCTTGGCCCCTGCATCGCGGGCCAGAACCGCGTAACGGGCCATCAACTCGGGGATGCCATCGTAATGGATATGGCCATCAACGTATTTGGGGATGCCTGCATTGCCCTTGGCAATCACGGGGCGCTCGTTGCCCGAGGCACGAAAGCCCAGAACCGTGCGCATCAAATCCGAGGCCCCAACACCGCAATTTGCACCATAGGCCAAAGGTTTGTGATCCAGTTTCTCAACCAAATCCGACATCGCGGCGGAGGTGACACCCATCATTGTGCGCCCTGCCGTGTCAAAGCTCATGGTGCCGCACCATGGCATACCTGCTAGTTTGCAAGCTTCGGCTGCGGCGGCGTATTCTTCGGGGGCTGAGATTGTCTCAACCCAACATACATCCGCACCGCCCGCCTTAAGCCCTTCGGCCTGTTCATGGAACATCTCCACGGCGGCCTCGTGGGTCAAAGGCCCCATTGGCACCATGATCTCACCCGTTGGCCCCATGGACCCTGCAACGACCACCTCGCGGCCAGAGGCATCAGCGACTTCGCGGCCAATCTCTGCGGCAATTCGATTTAGGTCAAAGGCGCGATCTTGGGCATCATGCAATTTCAGCCGTGCGCGCGTGCCACCAAAGGAATTGGTCAAGAAGATATCGGAACCCGCATTGACAGCCCCGCGATAGAGTTCGGCAATGCGGTCAGGGTGATCTTCGTTCCACAATTCTGGCGCATCGCCCGATTGCAGCCCCATGTTAAAGAGGGTCGTGCCCGTTGCGCCATCGGCCATAAGCCAATCGCGGGTTTCCAAAAGGGTCTGCAAACGGTTCGACATAATAAAATTCCTTGTGTCACATCAGCTGCGACATGGCCCCTCTGGGGCAATGATGCAAGCCCGAAAATCCACATGATCTTTATGAAAAATCTGCGAGGTCAAAAAAGAAACACCCCGCGCAACAGATGCACGGGGTGCGCAGATTTTAGGCAGGGGTGGTGATTAATTCTCGTTCACCAATTGGGTCTTGGCCTCGATCAAGAGCGCGTCAAATTTTGCGCGCAGCTCATCTTCCGAAACTTTATCGCCCAAATCAGTCTTCAGCTTGCCGATGACATCCTCGTGGCCTGCTTCTTCGAAATCAGCGCGGATCACCTCTTTTGCATAGGCCTCGGCCTCATCGCCCGTTTTGCCCAAGATTTCGGCGGCCCATAGGCCCACCAGTTTATTGCGGCGCGCTTCAAGCTTGAACTTCATTTCTTCATCATGCGCGAATTTTGCTTCGAACGCGTGTTCACGGTCGTCAAATGTGCTCATTAATCTGTCTCCTTGGGCGGTGAGCTTGCGGTTTATCCCTGTGATAGCCTTAGCAGGGTTTTGGCCGCAAGCGGTGATTGGCAATCCAACTTGCGACACAGCGCGCTTTGGTCTATTGCGCGGACAAGAGAGAGCGGGGCGCAGCATTGGTTTGGGCCAGATGCAGCGTTGCAGCACGCCCCCGATCTCAGACCACCACCTGCCTCCCGCAGATCAGGGATTGGAGACATCATGGCACGGCGCAAAAAAATCTACGAAGGCAAGGCGAAAATCCTCTATGAAGGCCCCGAGCCAGGCACATTGGTGCAATATTTCAAGGATGACGCGACCGCCTTTAATGCGGAAAAGCGCGCCACGATTGACGGCAAAGGCGTGTTGAACAATCGTCTGTCCGAATTTTTCATGTCGGGTCTGAATGCAATTGGCGTTCCAACCCATTTCATTCGCCGCCTGAATATGCGCGAACAGCTGATCCGCAGCGTTGAGATCATCCCGCTTGAGGTGGTGATCCGCAATGTCGCCGCGGGTTCGATTTCCAAGCGTTTGGGGATTGAGGAGGGCACAGCCCTGCCGCGCCCGATTGTTGAATTTTACTACAAGGATGACGCGCTGGGTGATCCTTTGGTGGCTGAAGAACATGTCATTGCCTTTGGCTGGGCCAGTCAGCAAGATTTGGACGATATGGTCGCCTTGGGCTTGCGGGTGAATGATTTCCTGTCTGGCCTGATGATGGGTGTCGGCATCAAATTGGTGGATTTCAAAATCGAAATTGGCCGCATTTGGGAGGGCGATTATATGCGCCTGATCGTGGCCGATGAAATCAGCCCCGATAGCTGCCGCCTGTGGGATATGAAAACGGGCCAGAAGTTGGACAAAGACGTCTTCCGCCGTGATTTGGGCGATTTGGCAGATGCCTATACCGAGGTGGCCAAGCGTCTTGGCGTTTTGCCCGATCAGGGCACGGTGTCAGGCCCGACATTGGTGAATTAAGCGAAGCCCCGCTTCGCAGATAGAACGTAGACAGAAAGGCAAAAGTAATGCGCGCAACCGTGACCGTGATGTTGAAGCAGGGGGTTCTTGATCCACAAGGCGAGGCAGTGCGCCATGCGCTCGGCGCTTTGGGCTTTGAGGGTGTTTCGGGTGTGCGTCAGGGTAAAGTGATCGAACTTGATCTGGCCGATGGCACAACCGAAGACCAAATCCGCGAGATGTGCGAAAAGCTTTTGGCCAATACTGTGATCGAAAGCTATCAAATCGCGATCAGCTAAAGGGGTCTGTCGATGCGTGCTGCCATCCTGCGTGAATATAGCAAAGACCTGTCGATTGAGACTGTGTCAGACCCTGAATGCCCAGAAGACGGGGTGATCCTCAAAGTTCTGGCTTGTGGCGTTTGTCGCTCTGACTGGCATGGTTGGGTGGGGGAGCACCCACGCATCAAACCCGGTCAAATCGGCGGGCATGAATATTGTGGCGAAGTGATCGAAGCAGGACCGCGCGCCACCTACAAAAAGGGGGATCGTTTGGTTGCCCCCTTTATTCTCTCGTGCGGCTCTTGTCCGACCTGTCAATCTGGCGCGGGTCATACCTGCCCTAATCAACGCTTGCCGGGCTTTACTGAGCCGGGCGCATTTGCCGAATATGTCGCCGTTCCTTTTGATCATAATCTTGCGCGTTTGCCCGAAACTCTGTCACCGACTGTTGCGGCGGGGCTAGGGTGTCGTGTGACCACATCATGGCACGCGCTGACGGGGCGCGCGGCCGTGCAGGCGGGGGAATGGGTCGCGGTGCATGGCACGGGCGGCATTGGCCTTTCTGCCGCGATTTTGGCCAAGGCGCTTGGGGCTTTTGTGGTTGTCGTAGATGTCGTGCAGGAAAAGATCGACCATGCCCTGTCTTTGGGCATTGATGCAGGGGTGAACGCCCGTGATGGCGATGTCGCGGCCAAGATCATCGAAATCACCAAGGGCGGCGCGCATGTCAGCATCGAGGCCCTCGGGATCGAGACCACGGTTGCAGGCTCTATTGGATGTTTGCGCCCCTTGGGGCGTCATGTGCAGGTGGGCATGCCCGTTGGGCATACGGCCCAGATGCAGATTGATATGAACACGGTCTATATGCGTAATCTGGCCCTTTACGGCACGCGTGGCATGCCCTCTTGGCGGTATCCAAGCCTGTTGGGTCTGATCGAGGCAGGGCGGGTGGATATGTCCCCCCTGATTGCGCGGGAAATCCCGCTTTCGCAAACAGGGGCCGAGCTTGCCGCATTCAATGGCCCAACACCGCCCGGTGTGGCGGTCATCACTGATTTTACGTCCTGACGAAAGGAACCCCCAAAGATGAAAGCCGCCGTTCTTGTGTTTCCCGGATCGAATTGTGACCGGGATCTGAAGCGCGCCTTTGAACAGGCGGGCTTTTCCGTGGATATGGTCTGGCACAAGGACACCAAACTGCCTGAAGGGGTGGATTTGGTCGGTGTTCCGGGCGGGTTTTCTTATGGCGATTATTTGCGTTGCGGCGCGATTGCCGCGCAATCGCCCATTTCAGGCGCGTTAAAATCCCATGCGGATCGGGGCGGGTATGTGTTTGGGGTTTGCAACGGGTTCCAAATCTTGACGGAAACCAAATTGCTGCCCGGTGCGCTGCTGCAAAATATGTCGACCCGCTATATTTGCAAAACGGTTGGGTTGCGCGTGGAAAACACGCAAAGCGCCTTCACCACCGCCTATGAACAGGGCGCTGTGATCGAGGTGCCAATCGCGCATCATGAGGGAAATTATCAAGCCGATGCAGAGACGCTTGCGCGCTTGAACGGCGAGGGGCGGGTGGCATTTCGCTATGTCGAAAACCCCAATGGCGCGGTCGAGGATATTGCAGGCATCCTGTCAGAAAACCGCCGCGTTTTGGGGATGATGCCGCATCCCGAGCGCGCCTGCGAGCCGTTGCATGGCGGCACGGATGGTGCGGGCGTTTTTGCTGGTTTGGCACAGGCCTTGGTTGCGGCCTAGCGCGGCTCTGCCATCGGCAAGACATCGCGCAAGCGTGATCTAATCTTCTTGTCTGGCCTGCAGGGCACGCGTAGGTTTGCGCCATGAGCCTAAACACACGCCCCAATCTTGAACCCCGCCGCTTGCGTGCCTTACCAAGCCTGAGTGGCGTTTGGGTTTTACGCCTGTTCTTGGCGCTGTTCTTGGTGGGCTTTATCGTCACGATCTGGGCGACAAACCTGTTTTTGACCGAGCGCCTGACCGAAAGCACCCGCAACCGCGCAGAAATTCGATTGGCGCTCTATTCTGGCACGATCATGTCAGAGCTACAGCGCAGCTCTGTCGTGCCGCTGTTGTTATCGCGCGACCCTGTCCTCATCACCGCGTTGCGCGAGGGGGAATTTACAGCCACCTCACAACGCCTGATTTCTTATTTGGATGAAATCGGGGCGGCCTCTTTTGTGCTGCTGAACCGCTCGGGCCGTGTTGTTGCTGCGACCGACCGCGCGCGGCTTGGGGAATTGCGCGCAAGCGAGCCCTTTTTTGTGCAAGCGGTGCGCAGCGCAGATACGGTCTTTACCTCAAACGAACCTGCCACTGGGCGGTATGACTTTACCTTTTCTCGCCATATCACTGATAACAATCAGCTTTTAGGCGTGATCATGGTCGAGGTGAACTTGGCCCGTGTGGTCGAGCAATGGCGCGGGGCATCCGAGGCTGTGTTCATCACCCAAGGGTCAGGCGAGATCATTTTGGCAACCGAACCCCGTTGGCGTGGCTTGATTGAGGCGGATGCCTTGGCCCGCCAAGATGCCCCATCGGCCATTCGCCGCGCCATTGAGAATGCGGGAGATTGGGCCTTTGGCGAGGAGGGTTATGTGTTTGGCGATGACACGCTGCGCCTTGCCCAAGATATGCCCTTTCGCGGGTGGGAAATCGTGTCCTACACTGCCTATGCCTCGGTGCGTGAGCGGGTGAACGGGGTGTTGGCCCTTTTGACAATGGGCTTTGCCCTTGTGCTTGCGGGCGCGTTTTACCTGTTGTCGCGCCGCGCGCGGTTGCAAACGGCCGTGTTTCAACGCGAAAGTGCGGAATTGCGCCGCTTGAATGATCGTCTCAGCCGCGAGATTGCCGAGCGCGAAAAAGCGCAGCGCGATTTGGAGCAGGCCGAATTGTCGCTAGCGCAGAGCCAGAAATTGGCCGCTTTGGGGGAAATGTCCGCTGCTGTCAGCCATGAGTTGAACCAACCGCTTGCGGCCATGAAAACCTATCTGGCAGGGGCGAAATTGCTGTTGCAGCGCCGCCGCCCTGATGAGGCGATGTCCTCCTTTCAGCGCATTGACGATCTGATTGAACGCATGGGGGCGATCACGCGGCAGCTCAAATCCTATGCCCGCAAAGGCGGCGACAGTTTTGCCCCCGTTGATCTGCGCGATGCGATCACAGGCGCGATGACCATGATGGAGCCGCAAATGCGGCAGATGAAGGTGGAAATTGCACAAATCATCCCCAACCAGCCTGTGATGATCTTGGGCGATATCGTGCGTCTGGAACAGGTGATCATCAATCTGTTGCGCAACGCCCTTGATGCGATGAAAGGCCAAGAGACGCGGCGCATTGAAATCCTTTTGGCCGAAGGGGATGAGGCGGTTCTCTCGGTGCGTGACAACGGGGCAGGGATCGAAGATTTAGATCAACTCTTCGAGCCGTTTTACACCACCAAGAAGCCCGGTGAAGGGGTGGGGCTTGGCCTTGCGATTTCTTCGGGCATTGTCACCGATTTTGGGGGCCGCTTGCGTGCACGCAACAGCGACACAGGCGGCGCGGTATTTGAAATCAGGCTGCCGCGTCATCAGATAAAGGGTGCCGCAGAATAGGCGGCGAAAGGATCGGGTTGGAATGAAAGTTGTGATTGTCGATGACGAGCAGGATATGCGCCAATCGATCAGCCAATGGTTGGCTCTTTCTGGGTTTGAAACCGAAACCTATGGCAGCGCGGAAGAGGCGCTCAAAGAGATCACATCCGATTTCGCGGGCATTGTTATCAGTGACATTCGTATGCCCGGCATGGATGGTATGGCGTTTCTCAAACGGCTGAATTCTATCGATCACAGCCTGCCTGTGATCATGATCACGGGCCATGGCGATGTGCCAATGGCGGTCGAGGCGATGCGCATCGGCGCTTTTGATTTTCTCGAAAAACCCTTCGATCCCGAAAAGATGAGCAGCCTTGCCAAACGCGCGATCCAAGCGCGGCGTTTGACCCTTGATAATCGCTCGCTCAGGCGGGAACTCAGCGATGGCACAGGGATCATGCGCCGCTTGGTGGGCACAAGCCCCGCGATGGAACGGTTGCGCGAGGATATTCTCGACTTTGGCCAAGCCGATGGTCATGTCCTGATCACCGGCGAGACGGGCACGGGCAAAACCCTTGTCGCCCATGCCCTGCACGCGGTCGGCCCCCGTGCGGGCAAACCCTTTGTCACCGTCACCTGTGGCGCGCAGGACGAGGCGCAGTTGCGCAGCCTGATCTTTGGCGCAGAAGAAAACGATCTGGCCCGCCCCGCCCTAGAGGCCGCACGCGGCGGCACATTGGTGCTTGAGGATGTCGAAACCCTCAGCGATGCGCTGCAGGCGCGGCTGCTGTCGGCTTTGGACGAGGCGCAAAGCGCGGGCCGCGATCTGCGCATCATTGCCATTTGTAACGGGGCCGAAGGGGCCGCGGGGTGTGAGGCGGCGCTCAGGCCCGATCTGTTTTTCCGCTTGGCCGCGATGCGCATCGCGCTGCCCCCCTTGCGGCAGCGGGGCGAGGATGTGCTGACACTGTTCGCACAATTCGCTGAAAATTACGCCGAAGAATACGGCACCGAGCCAATCCACCCCAATGCCCAAGAGGCCGCGCAAATGTTGCAGGCCCCATGGCCTGGAAACCTGCGTCAATTGCTGAACTTGGCTGAACGCGCCACGCTGCAAGCCCGCCGTGGCGCGGCCTCGGTCACGGCGCTGTTGATGAACGACACAACCGAGGTGGTGCCGCAGGATATGGGCGAGGGCAAACCCCTCAAAGAATATGTCGAGGCGTTCGAGCGGATGCTGATCGACAACACCATGCGCCGCCACCGCGGCTCCATCGCCGCCGTGATGGAAGAACTCAGCCTACCAAGACGCACCCTGAACGAGAAAATGGCGAAATACGGGTTGAGTAGGTCGGATTATTTGTGAGGGGGGGCAAAGGGCTCTATGGGCGGATTGCAGCCATGCGGCGGCGCGGCATGGACGCGATCACGATTGGCGGCTTTGGGCCGATCGCCGACCAAAATGATTTCATTTACATACATCGTTGCCCATCCCCCCCAAAAAAACCCATTGCCCTCTTCCCCGCTCTGCCTCTATGGTAAACGTGATGATCTGGCGGTTTGAGCCAGCTGGACATCTGCAAAGTTTATCTGCCCCCTTCTTGAAGCGCGTCCGAAAACCCGCGCGGGAGAGAGGGCAGTATGCCAAAGCCTGACCGCCGCCCTTGTGCTGCCCTCAGGCCCATCTAACCCCCGCGCAAGCGGGACATAATGGGAGAGGCGCGGGCGAGTGCACGCGCAGCTTCGGAGATAAATCGCGATGAAACGCGTGCAGATCAGCCAAGTGAGTGACGGGTTGGCCCATGCCGCGCCCGCCCATCCTGCTGTCCGCGTCATCGCCCTTTCAGGACAATATCCCCCTCTCACGCGACCCTCTGGGGTGCGCGCAGCGCGGGGATGTGCAAGGAACCCATGGCAAAGAAAATGCTTATCGATGCCACCCACGCGGAGGAAACCCGCGTTGTTGTGGCAGATGGAAACAAGGTCGAGGAATTCGATTTCGAGTCGCTGAATAAGCGACAACTGGCAGGAAATATCTATTTGGCAAAGGTGACGCGGGTTGAGCCCTCGTTACAGGCGGCCTTTGTGGATTATGGCGGCAATCGTCATGGTTTCTTGGCCTTCTCGGAAATTCATCCCGATTATTACCAAATCCCCAAAGCGGATCGTGAGGCGCTTTTGGCCGAGGAGCGGGAGTTGGCCGCCGAGGCCGAAGCCGATGAGGAGGAGAAATCCGCCCCCAAACGCCGCCGCTCGCGCCGCCGCAAATCCTCGGACACTCGTGCAGAGGCCGCCGCAGGTGATGCGATTGCCACAGGCGAGGTTAGCACGCCCTCAGGCATGGATGTGATTGATCTGGACGCTGAGGCTGAATCTGAGGCGGAGGCAGATGAGGCGCTTGATGAGGCCCTCACTGACACGGCCGCCCCTGAGAGCGCTGCCGATACTGAGGTTGAGGCCGATATCGAAGATTGCGCATCTGACGAGGACGCCACCGCCCCCGCCGAGGCCGAAACCATCGCCGATGATGATGATCACGAAGATATTCGTCCTGCCCGCAAACCGCGCGCGCGCAAATATAAAATCCAAGAAGTGATCAAAGTGCGCCAGGTTATTCTGGTGCAGGTCGTCAAAGAGGAACGCGGCAATAAAGGCGCGGCCCTGACCACCTATCTCAGCCTTGCTGGGCGCTATTGTGTTTTGATGCCCAATACCGCGCGCGGTGGCGGGATCAGCCGCAAGATTACCAATATTTCGGATCGCAAAAAGCTAAAGGAAATCGCGCAATCGATGGAGGTGCCGCAGGGCGCGGGTCTGATCATCCGCACCGCGGGCAGCCAACGCACCAAGGCCGAGATCAAGCGCGATTACGAATATTTGCAGCGCCAATGGGAACAGGTGCGCGAATTGACCCTGCGCTCGATTGCGCCTGCGCCAATTTATGAGGAAGGTAATCTGATCCACCGCTCGATCCGTGATCTCTATAATCGCGATATTGACGAGGTGTTGGTTGAAGGCGAGGCGGGGTATCGCCAAGCCAAGGACTTCATGAAAATGATCATGCCGTCCCATGCCAAAAACGTGAAACATTATGCGGACAGTCTGCCGCTTTTTGCGCGCTATCAGGTCGAGGGTTACTTGGCCGATATGTTCAACCCTGTCGTGCAGCTCAAATCGGGCGGCTATATCGTCATCGGCATCACCGAGGCTTTGGTTGCGGTTGATGTGAACTCGGGGCGCGCGACCAAGGAAGGCTCGATTGAGGAAACCGCGCTTAAGACCAATCTTGAGGCTGCCGATGAGGTGGCGCGCCAAGTGCGTCTGCGCGATTTGGCGGGTCTGATTGTGATCGACTTCATCGATATGGATGATCGGCGCAACAATCTGGCAGTGGAAAAGCGGCTGAAAGATCGCCTCAAAACCGACCGCGCGCGCATTCAGGTTGGGCGTATCTCAGGCTTTGGCCTGTTGGAAATGTCGCGCCAACGTCTGCGCCCTGGGATGTTGGAGGCCACGACACAGCCCTGCCATCACTGCCACGGCACGGGGCTTGTGCGTTCTGATGACAGTCAGGGCCTATCGATCCTGCGCCAGTTGGAAGAGGAAAGCACCCGCCGCCGCTCGCGCGAGTTGTTGTTGACTGCGCCCGTGGGCATTGTGAATTTCATTATGAACCAAAAGCGCGAATATCTCGCTGATCTCGAGGCGCGCTATGGGGTTTCGATCCGTGTCGAGGCCGATCCTTCGATGATCACGCCCGATTATCGGATTGAAAAATTCAAAACAGCCACCCGCCGCATCGCCCCTGCAAGCCCTGTTGTTTCGATGGATGCAGGGCTGATGGAGGAAATCGAAGCCGCTGAAGCCGAGGCTGTGGATGAGATTGATATCACCGAGGCACCTGAGGCAGACCGCCCCGAGGCACAAGGCGAAGAGGGCGAGGGCAAGAAACGCCGCCGCCGCCGCCGTGGTGGCCGTGGCCGCCGCCGCAATCGGGGCGAGGGGGACGAGGCTCGCACAACCGAGGAGGGCACTGAGGCCCCAGAGGTTGCAGAACAGAGTGCAGGCGCGTCTGAGGCTGATGCCTTGCCCGCAGCGGAGGCAGACGCCACCCCCAAAGTTGAGGAAAAGCCAAAGCGCCGCCGCAGTCGCAAGCCGACCAAATCTGACGCATCGGCGGAGACGGTAGCCGCGCCAGAACCATCTGATCCCACTGCAGAAGCACCCGCAGAAGCAGCGGTAGATGCAGCGGTGGAAGAGGCCCCAAAACCAAAGCGCCGTGGTCGCAAAACCAAGGCCGAAAAAGCCGCTGAAGAGGCCGCTGCGGTAACGGAATCGGTGGCTGAGGCCGAAAATGCCCCAGAGCCTGCGGAAGAGGCACCGAAGCCCAAGCGGGCCACGCGCAGCCGTAATACCCCTGCGAAAAAGGCCGAACCTGTGGCCAAGGTGCCATCTGCGCCAGATGTGGATGTCGCGGCGGTGTCTGCGCCACAGGCCGCAGAACCTGCGCCTGAGGGGCCAAAGAAGCGCGGGTGGTGGTCACGCGGCTAACCGACCCGATCAAGATAAAACGGGCAGGGGAAACCCTGCCCGTTTTTCATTTTCACGCTAAGCGTTTGTTCAGTTTGCGTTGCGCTCAGTTGCAATCGCCGCCTCAATCTGGTCGCGCGGCAAGGCCCCGCGCAAGAGCCCCGTTTCCAGCACAAAAGTTGGCGTGCCGGAAATATTCAGCGCACGGGCCAATTCGTAATTGAGGCTGATTGTTGCATCGATTTGCGGGTTGTTGATTTCGGCCACGATGGCCGCGTGATCAAGACCCAGCCCTTCGGCGGTGGCCTGCAATGACCCTTCGCTGACCTCGGCCCGCATCACCATCATCGCATCATGAAGCGCGCGATAGGCTTCATCACCCAATGCGATTTTGGCCGCAATCGCATAGCGTGAGGCCAAGAGCGAGGCATCGCCCAAAATCGGAAACTCTTTGACGATAAAGCGGATGTTCCCATCTGCCTCAAGCATGGCTTCGATATCGGGGAAGGCACGTTTACAATAGCCACAGCGATAATCAAGAAACTCGATTAGGGTCACATCACCCTCGGGGTTGCCGCCAACATAATCATAGGGTGAGGCGAAAATCGCGTCAGAATTGGCCGCGATAATCTGGGATTCAGCCTGCGCCTCTGCGGCCGCTTGACGCTCGTCTAGAATGTCGAAGGCCTCCATCAGCACTTCGGGATTATCCAGCAGATAGGCGCGGATTTCCGCGCGAAACGCTGCGCGTTCTGTCTCGCTCATGGCATCGATGTCAAATGCTGTAGCGGGATTGAGGGCGCCAAGTGTTAGGCCAAGCGCCAAGATCAGGCTTTTCGGGGAAGGGGTCATCGCGCATCCTGTCAGTCGTTTTTCGTTCCAGCCACACGTAACACATCTTGCGCCCGAAGCCACCCGCTTGACCCTTGGGGCAAGAGGCCTGTGGCACGGCGGGCATGAAGGGCGGCGGTTTCAAAATCTCCCTCCAAGGCCGCGCGTTCTGCGGTGGCCCATGCGGCCATACCATCTTGGCCATCGCGCGCATAGGCCATAGCCAAATCTCGCATAAGCCGCGCGTTGCGCCGTTCGCGGGCAAAGGCGGCCTCTAGCACCGCCAAGGCCTCGGCATTGCGCGCGGGGCTGTCGGGCGCAAGAAGGGCACGACCATATCCCGCTAAAATCAGACCTGCATCAGGGGACATCTGGATGGCCCGTTCATAGGCCACAATCGCCGCGTCATACCGGCGGTTTTCAAATAGAACCTGTGCATATAGCTCTTGGTAATAGAGGTCTGCGGGGTGGTTTAGGATCAACCGCTCTAACTCACGCAAGGCGGCATCGCCTTCGGAATTGCGGTGATAGGCCACTGCGCGGCGCATTGTTGCGATCTCTGAGGGGTCATTTCCCACCTGCGCAAATGTCCAAGAGGGTGGGTTCAGAAAGGCTGCTAATTTCCCCTTGCTACGATCAAACCAATATTGCGCTTCGCTGTCAGGGGGTGGGGCCGTGCCGCCGTCAAAATTTGCGACCAATCGCAGACGATCGCGGGTCAGCGGGTGGGTGCGCACATAGGGGTCTTTGCGGTCAGTTGAGAGTAACTCTTGCCCTGCAAAGCGATCTAGGACGCGCGCCATTGCGGTGGGGTCAACGCCTGCGCGCTCGAGATATCTAAGGGCGGCGGCATCCGCGCTCACCTCTTCGGCGCGGGTATGTGAGAAAAAGACGCGCTGCGCGCTTGAGGCCATACCTGCCGCAACGCCCGCGCCTGCACCCGCATCCCCCGTGACGCCTGCGGCCAGCAGACCTGCCACCAAACCCAGCCGCGATGCACCGTTCATCGTGTCGGCATTCTCGGGGCGGCGGGCCAAATGCCCGTTGGCAATATGCGCGGCCTCATGGGCCAAAACGGCCTGCAATTCGGCAGGCTCGTCCAAGGCCATCATCAGCCCCGAAGTGACAAAAATCGTGCGTGCATCGCTAACAAAGGCGTTCATCTGCGGATCATTGAGCAAAATCACGCGGATAGATTGCCCCAATCCTGCCGCCTCGAGAATGGGCATCAGCAGATTGCGTAAACCTGCCTCAATCTCGGCATCGCGGATCATGGATTGCGCCAAGGCCCCTTTGGGCGCAAGGCCAAGGCACAGGCCCAAGATCACGGCAAAAAGAAAGGATCGCATCTGTGATTGACCTTTTCGGGCTGGGCTGTTTCAAACCGATGCATCCAGTCTAGTGAGGAAGCAATGCGTTATTCAAGCCGTGGTCAGGTTGATCCCTTTATTGTGATGGACGTCATGGAGGCCGCCCGCCGTCTTGAGGAGGAGGGGCGCCACATCATCCATATGGAGGTCGGCCAACCCGGCACAGGCGCGCCACGCGCCGCGCGCGAGAGGCTGGCGCGCGCAATGGAAGAAGACACGCTAGGCTATACTGTGGCGCTCGGGCGTCCTGATCTGCGCGCGGGGATCGCAGCCCTTTATGGCGAATGGTATGATATCGACCTTGATCCTGCGCGCGTGGTGATCACTGCGGGGGCATCGGGCGGGTTTTTATTGGCATTTTCCGCGCTTTTTGATGCGGGCCAAAAGGTTGGTATGGGGCTTCCCTGTTACCCGTCTTATCGGCAAATCCTTAAGGCAATGAGTTTGGACGTTGCGGGATTGCGCACCGATGCCAGTAGTGGGTTTCAGCCGCGCCCCGACCAGATCACCGAAGATCTCGCAGGTCTGATCTTGGCAAGCCCTGCAAACCCGACAGGCACGATGATCCAAAAGCCCGCACTTGCGGAACTGGCGGCTGCCTGCGCCGCGCGGGATGTGGCCTTGATCAGTGACGAAATCTATCACGGGCTGCATTACGAGGCGCGCGCCGTCAGCGCGCTTGAGGTGACCGATCAGGCCTATATTATCAACTCCTTTTCTAAATATTTCTCGATGACAGGATGGCGATTGGGGTGGATGGTCGTGCCCGAAGATCACCTGCGCGTGGTCGAGCGTTTGGCGCAAAATATGTTTATTTGCGCGCCACATGCGGCACAAATCGCAGCCCTAGGGGCCTTGTCGCCTAAAGGGCGTGCGGAACTGGATGAGAACCGCGCGATCTATGCCAAAAACCGCATGATCTTGTTGCATGGGCTGCGCGCGGCGGGATTTGAGCACCTCGCGCCCGCAGATGGTGCGTTCTATGTCTATGCCGATATCAGCGCCTTTGATTGGCCCGCGCAAGATATGGCGCGCGCAATGTTGGAGGAGGCAGGGGTTGCCGTCACCCCAGGCCTTGATTTTGATCCCGAAGAAGGCACGCGCGCCTTGCGGTTCTCCTATGCCCGCAGCACGGCCGATATCGAAGAAGGGGTTGCACGTATCACGGCCTTTATGGCTGCACATGCAAAATAGATTGTAAATCTCAATCTAAATTTTGTATCTTTCTGACGCGGATAAGAGCAGAAAGACAACCCCATGCCGCAGGTCGTGTTTCGCAGTATTTTTGCGATGCTGTTTTTGTGGATTGGCCCCATGGTTTGGGCCGAAACACCTGTGCGCCTTGATCTAGGCGAAAGCTATGTCACGGATCGAGGCTAAGGGATTGAGGTGCAGCTTCGCCTTAATCGTGCCACCGCCTATGGGCTGCGTCTGCGCGACAATCCGATGCGTTTGATTGTTGATTTGGCAGGGGTAGAGGCGCAAAATCTGCCCGATGGGTTTGATCGAGCAAATCGCGCACAGGCGGTCACGCTTGACCCCGCACCGCGTGCAGGTTGGGGGCGTTTGAGCCTGAATTTGACCGCGCCCATGGTGATTGAGCGCGCGGTGATGGATACAGGCATCCTGACGCGGTGCGTCTCACCTTGCGGCTGCGCCCCGCAACGGCGCAAGAATTTGCAACCCATCTCACCCCAGCAAGCGCAGATGAGCCACCTGAAGCGGTGATTGCTGAACCCGCGCCGCCACTGCGCACACGGCCCTTGATTGCCCTTGATCCGGGCCATGGCGGGATTGGTCCGGGCGCAGAGCGCGATGGCTATAGCGAAGCGGATTTGGTTTTGTTCTTCGCGTTAGAGTTGCGCGAGATGCTGTTGCGTGATGGACTCGTGGATGTGTTCATGACGCGCGAGCGGGATGAATTTATCCCCCTGCCTTATCGGATGCCGCGCGCGCATGGCGGGGGCTGATCTTTTCATTTCAATTCATGCCGATGCCTTGGCCGCAGGCGATGGCATGGCGCCTGGGGCGACTGTTTATACCTTGTCCGAGACAGGCTCTGATGCGGCCTCAGCGGCGCTTGCCGCGCAGCATGACCGCGCCGATCTATTGGCGGGCGTGGATTTGGGCTAATCCGATGATGTTGTCGAAGATTTGCTCATGGATTTGGCGCGTCTTGAAACCGATCCGCGCAGTGATGCCTTGGCCGATGCCTTGGTGACGGGCCTTGAGGGGGCAGGGGTTGAATTGCACAGCCGCCCGCGTCTTGAGGCAAATTTTACGGTGCTGCGCGCGCCTGATTACCCCTCTGTCCTCTTGGAAATCGGTTTTATGTCCGAAGGTGGGGATTTGGAAAATATCCTTGACCCTGTTTGGCGGTCGCGGGCGCAAGGCGGGATTGCGCGGGCCATCGAGGCATGGTTGGCCGAAGACAATCTGCGCCGCAGCCTGATGCGGCGATAATCTTGTGTGATCTCACCATGAAGTGAGGGTTTAAGCTTTTGACGCGCGCGCGGCTGCGCCCTATAAGCGGACACGCGCTTGGGGTAAGGCTTTTTGGGGAAGTGACACGCATGGGCCAGATCATCCGTTTTGTGATGGGTATTTTCGGCGGGCTCTTTGCCTCGGCGATCATGGCGGTTGTGTTTGGTGCCATTATTGTTGGCGGCGTGATTTGGGTTTTTGCGCGCGATTTGCCCAATTACGAAACGCTGTCGCAATATACCCCTGCCACAATCAGCCGTATCTATTCGCGCGAAGGCCGTATCATTGACGAATTCGCGCAAGAGCGCCGTGTTTTCGTGCCAGCCGAAGAAATCCCTGATCTGGTGGCTCATGCCTTTATCAGCGCCGAAGATCGCAATTTCTATCAGCATGCGGGCTATGATCCGCGCGCGATTGCATCGGCCCTTGTGGATGCGGTGCGTTCGCGCGGGCAGGATGTGCGTGGCGCCTCCACCATCACGCAGCAGGTGATGAAGAATTTCCTTCTCGATGGCAGCCGCACGATTGAGCGCAAGGTTCAGGAAATCATTTTGGCCGCACGGATTGAGCGATCCATGAGCAAGGAACGTATCCTTGAGCTGTATCTGAACGAGATTTTCCTTGGTCAAAATTCCTATGGTGTTGCCGCCGCTGCGCAGACCTATTTCAACACTGCGCTGTCCGATTTGACCCCTGCGCAAGCTGCCTATTTGGCCGCTCTGCCGCAACGGCCTGCGCGTCTGCATCCTGTGCGCGATTACGATGATGCGGTTGAGCGGCGCAATTATGTGCTGCGCGAGATGTTCGAGAATGGCTATATCACCCGCGAGGTGATGGAAGATAGCCAAGCCTCAGAGCTTGAGACGGTGCAGCGGGGGGATATCGCGCCTTTCCGCTCTAGCTTGCCGCCACGGGGCTATTTTACGGATGAAATTCGCCGCCAATTGTCGACCCAGTTTGGCGAAGAAGAATTCTTCACAGGCGGGTATGCCGTGCGCGCAACGATGGATGAAAATCTTCAAATCGTGGCACAGCGCGCGTTGCGCAGCGCGCTTGAAACCTATGATCGCGGGCGCGGAGTTTGGCGGGGGGCCTTGGCGCAACTGGATGTAGCGGCCCTCGAGGATGCGGCCAGTTTGGCCGAGGCGCTTTCGGTTGCGGAAATCCCGCGCGATGTGGATCAGTGGCATGTGGCTGCTGTGACGGGGTTCGAGGGCGGTGATGCGCTGATTGCCTTTGAGGATGGCGAAACGGGTCGCATCTTGGCCGATGATGTCACTTGGGCGCGCCTTTTGCGCGAAGATGGCACAACAGGCAGCGCGGCCAATTCTGCCGATGACCTGCTTGCGCGCGGGGATGTGATCCATGTTCTGCCTGTTGAGAATGACACAGGCGCAGGGCATTATTCCTTGCGCCAAATCCCCGAGGTGCAAGGGGCCTTTATGGCGATGGATGTGAACACGGGCCGCGTTTTGGCGATGCAAGGCGGCTTTTCCTATCAATATTCGGTGTTTAACCGCGCCACCCAAGCCACGCGGCAGCCCGGCTCAAGCTTTAAGCCATTTGTGTACGCGGCGGCGTTGGACAGTGGCTATAGCCCCAACACCATTGTGATCGATGCGCCCATTCAGGTGGAAACGCCCGAGGGTCTTTGGCGTCCAACCAATGCCTCGGATCGGTTTTATGGCCCTGCGCCCATTCGCACAGGGATTGAACAATCGCGCAACTTGATGACTATCCGCTTGGCCCAAGATGTGGGGATGGAGACCGTTGCGCGCTATGCGGAACGCTTTGGCGTTTACGATGAGATGCAGTCATTTTTGGCCAATTCCTTGGGGGCGCAAGAAAGCACGCTTTACAAAATGGTCGCGGCCTATGCGATGTTTGCCAATGGCGGTGAGCGGGTGGAGCCTACCCTTGTTGACCGTGTCCAAGATCGGTTTGGACAAACTGTGTATCGCCATGATCAGCGTATTTGCGAAGATTGTTTGAGCGACACATTGCCCGCAGGCTTGGGGCCGCGGATCGTATCCAACCGCGCCCGTGTTATGGATCCAATTACCGCCTTTCAACTCACCTCGATGCTTGAGGGGGTTGTCGAGCGCGGAACAGCCGCGCGCGCGGTGAACCTGCCTGTTCCTGCTGCTGGGAAAACGGGCACAACCAATGACGCCCGCGATGTTTGGTTTGTTGGCTTTACCTCCAATATCGTGGCGGGGTGCTATATCGGCTATGACCAACCGCGGTCGCTTGGCCGCGCCTCGGGCGGTGGGACTTGTGCGCCCGTGTTCCAAGAATTTATGCAAGAGGCCGTGGCCGAATATGGCGGCGGCCCGTTCCGCGTGCCCGAGGGCGGTGTGTTCGTGCCAATTGACCGCTTCTCTGGCGAACGTCTGGCCGATGGGGAAAGCGGCGAAAACGTGGTTTATGAATATTTCCGCGCCGCAGAAGTGCCCCCTGTTGGTGCGCGTTCGGCCATTGTGGATGGTGGGTTTGCTATGGCCTCGGATTTGCCCGTCTTTGGGCCGGGTGAGGTTGATGGCGCATTGCAGGAAGAGGGCGCAGATGTGCGCACCTCGTCAGGCGAAACAGTGCGGGTTCCCACCGATACGGGCTTTGGCACGATCAGCTCAGGCGGGCTCTATTAAACCCCATCGGGGATTGCAGCCACGCCGCCGCTGGTCTAGATCACCGCGACCAGATGATTTCTTGATGCAATTGGAGCAGGTATCCGATGCGGGCCGAAACCCAATCCAATATCGACAAAATTCGCCGTTCGCTTGATTTGCTCGGGCAGCGAATGGATTTGACCACCGCCAAGCACCGCTTGGAGGAGTTCAACGCCCGTGTCGAGGATCCAGACCTGTGGAACGATCCCGAAAAGGCGCAAAAGCTGATGCGCGATCGTCAGGTGTTGCTTGATAAAATCGGCACCTATGACGCGATCAAATCGGGACTGGACGATAATATTGGCCTCATCGAATTGGGCGAGGAAGAAGGTGACAGCGCCATCGTGACAGAGGCGGAGGCCGCCCTGTCTGCCTTGGTCGAGACCGCCGCCGCAAAAGAGCTTGAGGCCCTATTGAACGGCGAGGCGGACGCCAATGACAGCTTCCTTGAGATCAATGCGGGCGCAGGCGGCACGGAAAGCTGTGATTGGGCCTCCATGTTGGCACGCATGTATGTGCGTTGGGCCGAAAAACAGGGATATGAGGTTGATCTTCAATCCGTCTCTTACGGGGAAGAAGCGGGGATCAAATCCGCCGTTTACAAAATCTCTGGCCATAATGCCTATGGCTGGTTGAAATCGGAATCTGGCGTGCATCGTTTGGTGCGCATCTCGCCTTATGACAGTTCCGCGCGGCGGCATACGTCCTTTTCTTCGGTTTGGGTCTATCCTGTGGTTGATGACAATATCGAAATCGAAGTGGCCCCAAATGAGATCCGCATCGACACCTATCGCTCGTCAGGGGCGGGGGGGCAGCACGTCAACACCACCGACTCAGCCGTGCGCATCACCCATATTCCCACGGGGATCGTGGTCACGAGTTCGGAAAAATCTCAGCACCAAAACCGCGATATCGCGATGAAGGCGCTGAAATCGCGCCTCTATCAGATGGAACTTGACCGCCGCAATGCCGAGATCAACGCAGCCCATGAGGCCAAAGGTGAGGCGGGTTGGGGCAATCAAATTCGCTCTTATGTTTTGCAGCCCTATCAAATGGTTAAAGACCTGCGCACAGGGTTTGAGACCTCTGACACCCAAGGTGTTTTGGATGGTGAAATTGATGGGTTGATGGCCTCGGTTTTGGCGCTGGATGTCTCTGGCAAAAGCCGTGCCGATGCACAGGCCGAAGATTGACGCCTGAGACGCAAGCACGCAGCGATGCGGCGCATTCGCGTCTTGCACTGCAGCCTTTGGTTGATTACTTCTACTGACATTCTCGGGGCGGGGTGAAATTCCCCACCGGCGGTGACAGCCCGCGAGCGCCTTGGTTTCACGACCAAGGGTCAGCAGATTTGGTGAAATTCCAAAGCCGACGGTTATAGTCCGGATGAAAGAGAATGAGCCGTGTTTCGCGGTTGCGCGGGGGCGTGTCCCTTGTGCAGACGCAGGCGCGTGTTCACGATCGCCTTGGGCACCTTGGTCTTTAGAAAGGATGACCCAAATGACGAAAACACTGAATATCGCTTTTATCAAAGCAAATTGGCACAGCGACATTGTCAACCAAGCCTTGGTTGGCTTCGAAGCGGATATGAAAGCATCAGGTCAGGCGTATAACCTGATGACCTATGATGTGCCCGGCGCCTTTGAAATGCCGCTCTTGGCAAAGAAACTGGGCGCGTCTGGTAAGGTTGATGCGATTGTCTGCGCCGCATTGGTGGTGGATGGGGGCATTTACCGCCATGATTTTGTGGCCGCTGCTGTGGTTGATGGTCTGATGCAAGCACAGTTGGACACAGGCATTCCCACCTATTCCGTATCGCTGACCCCCCATCATTTCCACGAGCATGCGGTGCATCACGATTTCTATCATGATCATTTCGTCAAGAAAGGCGCAGAAGCAGCGCAAGCCTTGCGCATGGTCGCAAGTATCGAGGTTTGATCCTGATGGCGCAGGCCCTGAGCTTTGAGTTTCTCACCGCAGGTCAAATTCAATTTGGTCGCGGGAAGGTCGGGGCGGAGCTTGCGCCGCAGATTATGACTTTGGGGGTGCCCGTGATGGTGATCACGGGCGGCTCTGGTCTGCGTCACACAGGAACGCGTGCTTTGGTTGATGCTCTTGCGCCCGTGCTGCAGGTGGCGATTGCGGCTGAACCCGATTTGAAAACCATCGAGGGCGCGGTGATGCGCGCGCGCGGGGCAGGGGTTGCCTGCGTTGTGGCGATTGGCGGGGGGGCTGTCATTGATGCAGGCAAGGCCATAGCCGCCTTGATCCCTGCACCGCATCCCGCCCTTCGTTATCTTGAGGTTGTCGGTGAGGGGCGCGCGCTTGATGCCGCGCCTTTGCCTTTTGTGGCCATTCCCACCACAGCGGGCACAGGGGCCGAGGTCACCAAAAACGCAGTGATTTCTGTGCCCGAACACCAGCGCAAAGTATCTTTGCGTGATGCGCGGATGCTGCCAGATTTGGCCATTATTGACCCAAGTTTATGTGACGGGATGGGGCGCGCGCAAACCATGATGAGCGGGCTTGATGCCCTGACCCAAGTGATCGAGCCTTATCTGTGCACCCGCGCCAACCCGTTCACCGATGCGCTGTGCAGGGATGCCATTCCGCGGGCCGTGTCGGGGCTGCGCCGCCTATCTGATGCCTTTGATCGGGGCGGCGATGATCCGATGGCGCGCGATGATATGGCCTTGGCATCGGTGATTGGCGGTCTTGCCTTGGCCAATGCGGGTTTGGGGGCGGTGCATGGCTTGGCGGGGCCTGCAGGCGGCTATCTGGCGCAACATGGCCTGATTTGCGCCCGTTTATTGGTGCCTGTTCTTTTGGCCAATGAGGCCCGCGCCGAAAGCCCCGCATTGCGTGGACGCTTTTCTGATCTGCGCGCTTGGATGGGCGATGCCTTTGGCGTCAGCGCCGAGATGGCCTTTGAGGCCTTGGCGCGATTTATCGAGGGGCAAAACCTGCCGCGATTGGGGCAAGCGGGTCTGCCTGCCGACAAGATCGACCAGATTGCACAAGCGGCGGCAAGCTCGTCTTCGATGAAGGCGAGTCCAGTCGATTTGACCGCGTCTGATTTGACCGAAATTCTGCGCGAAGCGTTATAACCCACGCCCCAATATACCCGTTGCAATTGCAACAATGGCCTCGGTTTCCGCCAAAGTTCTTAAGATTTCTTTAATACCTTGAGCTGAGCTTTAGAGAGCGTGAACCAGATGATCGGGCAGTGGTGGTCGATATTGCCGATAGCGTGGCTTTCTGGGCAACCCATAACGACACAGGCGCATCTGATCTGCGGGTATGAAAAAAGCGGCGGGCCTATGGCCCCGCCGCTTTTCAAAATCGGTATGAACTTGCCTTAAAGAATGGTTTGGCCTGTTGCGGTCCAATCTTTGGTGAATTGCTCAAGGCCCTTATCGGTCAAGACGTGCTTGGCAAGACCCTTGATCACTGCGGGTGGAATGGTCGCCACATCTGCACCAACCATCGCGGCATCTTTCACATGGTTTGCCGTCCGAATGGACGCAGCCAGAATTTCAGTCTCAAATCCATAATTGTCGTAAATCTCGCGGATTTCTGCGATCAATTCCATGCCATCGAGGTTGAGGTCATCCAAGCGCCCGATGAAGGGGCTGATATAGGTTGCACCCGCCTTGGCCGCCAAAAGCGCCTGATTGGCCGAGAAGCACAAGGTCACATTAGTCTTTATGCCTTTATTGGTGAAATGGCGGCAGGCCTTTAGGCCATCCAAGGTCAAAGGCAGCTTGATCACGACATTATCGGCGATTTTTGCCAAATGCTCGCCCTCGGCCACCATGCCCGCAAAATCGGTTGCGGCGACTTCGGCGGATACGGGCCCATCGACCAGCGCGCAAATTTCAGCGATGACCTCTTTGAAATCGCGGCCTGATTTTGCGATCAGCGAGGGGTTCGTGGTGACCCCGTCCAACAGACCATAATCGTGCAATTCACGGATTTCATCGACCACGGCAGTATCGACAAAGAATTTCATAGATAGCTCTCCTTGATGTTTATTCGCGCGGGGCAGGCGAGGCCTGATACGAATGGGTTGTTTGGCGCTTCGATAACCTTGTGAGACGAATTCTGCAAATTGCAATTTTCTTACGACCGCTTGAAAATAGTCTGCGGCACGGGGATTGGCGTGGCGATGTCCGCGAACAAGGTGCGCGGTGTTCGCGCCGCACAGACCCATGACACCTATTCAGCCGTGCGTGCCGCGCTGTCGAATAATGCGCAGATCATCACGATGGGCGCGCGAGTGATTGGGGCAGAATTGGCGAAATCCATTGCCGAGCCCTATTTGGCGCAAAGTTTTGACCCCAATGGCCGCAGCGCCAGCAATGTTGCAGCGATTGATGCGCTAGACGGGTAGCGCGGTCTGCCAAATTTCCCTTGGCGGCGCGGGGATCGGGGGCTTAACCTATTCCTGACGGAAGAAGGGAGGGCGCAATATGAACGACCGCGTGCAGCTCGAGGGGCCATCGCCCCTGCCGCCATTGGCCAAGATGGGATTGGGCGATATTTGGGCGGCATTGGGCGCAGGGTGGCGCGATTTTCGCCAAAAGCCGATGATGGGCCTGTTCTTTGCCCATATCTATGTGGTGGGGGGCTGGTTGATCTATGGCAGCCTTTCGATCCTAGATATGGGGTGGTTGGCTATTCCGATTACGGTTGGTTTTCCCCTCATCGGGCCTTTCTTGGCGGTTGGCCTTTATGAGGTGTCCCGCCGTCTTGACGCGGGGGATCGGGACTTTTGCAGAAATGATATCTTCAGCGTGATCTGGCGGCAAAGATTGCGCCAATTGCCCTCTATGGCATGGGTGATCATCGTTTATTTTCTATTTTGGTCTTTCTTTGCGCATATGTTGTTCGCCCTGTTTATGGGGCCATCTGCGCTGATGAATGTGACCTCAAGCTATGCCTATCTGCTTCAGCCCGAAGGGTTGATTATGCTGTTGGTGGGCTCAGGCTTTGGTGCGGTTTTTGCGTTGGTGTTGTTTTGCCTCACGGTGGTTTCGTTGCCCCTTTTGTTGGATAAGGAAGTGGATTTTGTCACCGCCATGCTCAAAAGCATTGCGGTGGTCAAAGCCAACCCGAAGGTGATGCTGATCTGGGGGGCGCTGATCGCAAGCCTGACCTTTTTGGCGATGCTGCCTGCACTGTTGGGGTTGTTTTTGGTCTTGCCCGTTTTGGGTCATGCCTCATGGCATATTTATCGCCGCGCCTTTGTGCATGAGGCGATATGATGACAAAGAAAAACCCCCGCGCGCGGATGCGGGCGGGGGTGCGTTGTAAATAAATCGCGCCTGCGCTTATTTCTTTTCTGGCTCTGCGGCGGCTGCGGCAGGTTTTGCGGCTGGGGCAGGGGCCGATTTCGCACCGCTAGACAGCGGGTCTTCTTGACGCTGAACCGTGCCTTCAAAATGCGCACCAGATTCAATCGCGATGGTCTTATGAATGATGTCGCCCTCAACTCGCGCACTTGAGGTGAGGCGCACTTTCAAGCCACGAACGCGGCCTTTGACATAGCCGTTCACGACCACATCATCGGCAAGAACCTCGCCATCAATGCGTGCGCTTTCACCAACAGTCAGTGAATGTGCGCGGATGTCACCCTTGACGGTGCCTTCGATTTGAATGTCGCCCGAGGTTTTCAGATTGCCCGTAATCACCAAATCCGAGCTCAGCAAAGACGCAGGCGGCTTTGGCTTGGCGGGGGCAGCAGATGTGCTGGGGGCCACCGGTGCCGAAGGCGCGCTTGGCGCTGTCGCGGCAGGGGCCGCGCTTGGCGTTGTTGTTTCTTTTGGTCCAGGTTCGTTGATTTTTGATTTAGAAAACATTTCGTCCTGCCGTGATAAAGGTCATCGGGTTGGTTGGGTTGCCATTCTGGCGCACTTCGTAATGCAAATGGGACCCGGTCGAGCGTCCAGTATTTCCCATATCACCAATTCTGTCGCCGCGCGACACTCTTTCGCCCCGTGTCACGCGAATACGCGATAAATGTGCGTAGCGTGTTGTATATCCCATAGCGTGGCGAATTTCTATCATATTGCCATAGGCGCCGCGGCGGCCCGCGAAAACCACAGTGCCATCTGCGGCAGCAACAATCGGGGTTCCAACGGTGCCCGCAAAATCTTGGCCCTCATGCATCCGCCGCCCCCCTTGGATCGGATCATTGCGATAGCCATAGCCCGAGGTGCGCCGCGCAGCGCCCTGCACAGGATAGCTGAAGGGCAGGCTCTCTGCGGCAATACGATAGAGGTTCACCGCATCGAGATCTTCCAACACCTCATTGGCGCGCAGCGAAACAGGGTCGGGTTGGCCGTTGGAGGTGGAAAAGGTAATTGGCGTCAAAGGCCCGCCTTGGCCTGAATAGCCACGGCGCACCGTCTCAAGAATGCTGTCGGTGGGCAGGCCTGCCGCACGGAACATCGCATCAAGTGGCTCAAGCGACATCGCGACCGCGTCTTCGATTTGAGTAAAGATGCGTTCATTGCGCTCGGCGGAAAGGGCAGCTTGGAATTCCAAGTCTTGAATCTGCGCGCGCGCCTCGGCGATCAAATCATGGGTTGTATCGCGCCCTTCGGCTGTTTCTTGCAGCGCCTCGGTCAATAGCGCCAAAACCTGCTCTAGATCTCGTTGACGGCTTGCGGCGGATTGCAGGCTGCCATTCTCATCGGTCATCTCGGCGGTCAATTGTGCCACCTCTTCAAGCGCGTCATCGCGTTCACTGATGGTGCGGCGCAAGGTGCTTTGGATCACGTTGACCGCGGTTTCCAATTCGCGGCGGCGTTCTTCTGATGCCAGAAGCTGCGATTGCATGGCAGAGACTTGGGTCATCGCAACGCCAAATCGTTCATGGGCGGCTTGTGCCTCAAGGGCGCGGCGGTCGCGTTCGCTGGACATTGCATTGAGGCGGTCTTGATAGGCCTGCGAGGCGCGCGCGACCTGATCGCGATTAGAGCCTGCATTGATGGCATCGATGAAAAACACCGCTGAAACAATCGCCGTCCATGTGACCAGAAGCCCTGTCGTGGCAATGATTGCGGCCTGCGTCAGGGGCCTCAGGCGCACAAAGCGCGTGCTTGTATCGGATTTCAGAAACAGCCGTTTTTCAGGCAAATGTCGATCCAATGCGTGGTTTGCGCGCTCAATCAATCGCGATTTCAATGCCAAGTCCCCTGTTTTGTCGTTCGGGCGCTTTGCTCTGCGCCTCTCGTCACCACCCCATCACAGCGTCCCCAGACCAATTGGGGGGCGCGAGGATTGGATAGGACATTGAGCGGGGCGGCTCAATATTTTTTGCGCCATTTAGACGGGAAATTGAGGTCATCCCCGCAATTTGGGCGAGATTTCGCCGATAGATGGCCTAGCGTTCAGAGAGAGGCCAGTAAAAATCGGGTGGAAGGCCCGCTTCGGCGCGCTTTTCTTCGTTAAAGGGTGGCTTCAATGCGCCGTGGAAATAGCGTTGCACCAGTTCGTGAAACGCATCCTTTGGATCAAGGTTTTCGCGGCCACAGAGGAAATGAAACCATTTGCTACCATAGGCCACGTGATGCACCTCTTCGGCATAGATCACGTTTAGCGCATCGACCGCTGCACTGGCCGCAGGGTCATTTTGCGGGCGTTTGAAAATCTCGATCATGGAGGGCGTGACATCAAGGCCGCGTGCCTCGAGAACCATCGGCACCACCGCCAAGCGGCCCATGAAATCAGTGGCCGTATCTTCGGCGGCGCGCCACATCCCCGCATGTGCGGCAAGCGCGCCATAATGACTGCCCATTTGTTCAAGGCAATCTGACAATAGGTTGAAATGCTTGGATTCTTCATCAGCCGATTTGACCCAATCATCGTAGAACCCGATGGGCATGGGCGTCTCGGCAAAGCGGGGGATAATGTCCCAATGTAAATCCACCGCATTAAGTTCGATATGCGCCACCGCGTGCAAAATAGCGATCCGACCCTCGGCTGTGCCAGGTTTACGCTTTGGCACCTCGCGCGGATCAAGCAATGCGGGTTGTGCAGGGCGCGCGGGTTGATCGGGCGGTGTGGCGCGGCCAAGGGGCAAGGGCGTGCCTGCTGCCCGCGCCGCAAACCATTTCTTGGCACAAGCGCGCGAAAATGCGCATTTCTCCTTTGCATTGGCGGTGGTCAAAACCGCCACCGCCATTTCGGCCAATGTCTCGGGTATTTGTAAATCACTCATGGGGCGGTGAATTAGCCCAAGGATTTCACCGCGTCCAGCACCGCATCAACATGGCCTGGCACCTTCACCTTGCGCCAAATCTGGGAAATTTTCCCATCGCCATCAATAAGATAGGTGCAGCGTTCGATGCCCATGTACTTCTTGCCATACATGGATTTCTCCACCCATGCGCCATAGCGTTCGCAGACATCGCTGGTTTCATCCGAGGCAAGGACCACCCCAAGATCATATTTGGCGATGAATTTATCGTGTTTGGCCACGCTATCTTTGGAGACACCAATCACCACGGTGCCTGCCGCAGCAAAGGCGTCTGCCGCTTCGGTGAAGCCCTGCGCCTCTTTGGTGCAGCCTGATGTGTCATCTTTGGGATAGAAATAGAGAACCACTTTCTTGGGCTTTTGAGCAGATAGCGTCACTTCGCCACCGCCATCGCGGGGAAGGGTGAAATCTGGGGCGGGGCTGCCGATCTCAAGCATAGGCTTCATCCTTTATTCATTCTTTTGCGCGGAAACTCGCCACATCGTGATCCAGTGCGGCGAATATTTGCGCGGGGCCAGTTGCAGGGTTTTGTTATGTGTGATTGCAAGCTAGGGGATTTACAGCAAAGATAAAGGGCGGCATCCGAAATCGCCCCTCTCTTTGTTCCGCGCCCGACCCGTAAACAGCCCCGTGACCAACCTCGTGACCAGACAGATTATAGATTGACCGCTTCCCGTGACCTCCAAAGAAAACGCCGAGTCCAAACCTAAACCACAGCCTGCCAAATCGCGCAGAGGGCGGTGGGTCTTGGCTGTGGTTTTGGGACTGTTTGTGACCATTTCAGCGGTGCTTGGTGGGTTTTACCTGCGACTGTCTCAGGGCCCCGTTTCGCTGCCTACCGCATGGCAGGCGCGTATTATTGCGCAAATGCAGGCGGGTATGGTGCGCGATGAGTTAAGCATTGCAGATATGTCCATTGCCCTTGATGAGACGGGGCGCCAAGCCCTTTTGGTCATCACCGATGTCACGGTGCGCGATGAAACTGGCCTGCGTGCGGCGTTTCCGCAGCTTGGCTTTGCCTTCGATGCAGGCGCCTTGCTGATGGGGCAAATATCCCCCATCCGCGCCGAAATGCGCGGTGCCAGTCTCTTGCTTGAACGGGACGCTACTGGTGGTATCGATTTGGCTTTCACAACCAATCAAGACGCCGCGCGCGCTGATTTGGCCCAAACCATGGCCGCCTTTGACAGAATGTTTGCCGATCCGCGTTTTGCCAATTTTCAAGAGGCCATTGGCCGCGAGATTACGATTTCTCTGCGCGATGCCACCACAGGACGGGCCTTATCTATTGAAAACGGGCAAATGCGTCTGGCCCGTCAGGGCCAAGATTTGGTTTTGGCGGTTACCGCAGGTCTAGAGGCCCACGCGGAGGGGGCGGCAGATCAGGCGGGGCGTCTTTCCTTTGTGGCGACCCGCACCGATGCCGCGCGTGAGACCGAATTACGCCTCCAATTTCAAGGGATACCTGCAAATAACCTTTCTGTTGCATCGCCTGCCTTCCGGTGGCTTGATCTGATCTCTGCGCCATTGTCGGGCAGTCTCAGCACGAAATTGCGCGATGCCGAAGGCGTTGGTGATCTTGAAGCCCGCCTTGATTTGGGGCCAGGGGAATTGGCCCTTGAGGGCGCAGAGCGCCCCCTAAGCTTTAGCGAGATCTCAGCGCGATTTCGGTATGAGGCCGCCACAGGGCGCGCGGCGCTGGATGAGCTGTTGGTTGATGCGCGCGACCTAGATTTTACCGCAACGGGTGATGCGCTGATTTCGCCCGATGGCACGCAAATTGACGCCACGCTTGATCTTAATGATCTATTGGTGAACCCCAATGCGATGTTCGAGGCGCCCTTGCTGTTCTCGCAGGGGCGGTCTGAGTTTCGGATCAGTTTGGGGGAGGAGCCGCGCCTCGATCTTGATCGTGTTTTGATCCGCACAGATGCGTTTGAGCTGACCCTTTCAGGCTATGGGGTGGCGCGCCCTGATGGCACTGAACTGGCGATTGATGGGAGTATTGCGCAAATGGTGCTGCGCGATGCCCTGATTTATTGGCCAAATGAGTTTGTCTCTAAAACGCGTGACTGGATTGATCGCAATCTGCACGAAGGGCAGGCGCAAAACCTCGTTCTGAGCCTGCGTAAGGCGCCGCAAGATGCCCGTGCGCAGGCGGCCTTGGGGTTTGATTTTAGCGCGCTCGCGCTTAGCCCCATTCGCGATATGCCACCTTTGCGGGATCTGCAGGGCCAACTGCGTCTAGAGGGCGCGCGCCTGACCATTGTGGCGCAAGATGGTCTGATGCGCGCGCCAACGGGCCAAGATATCGTGACGCGCCAAGGCAGGTTCACTGTGCCCAATGTGGCAATGCGCGGCCCTGCTGCCACCCTTGATTTGGATGTGTCTGGAGAAATCCCTGATCTTTTGACCCTATTCGCAGGGCCGCCCCTGAACCTATTTCCCGAAGACGGGCGTCTTGACCCTGCCACATTGGCCACAGGTCAGGCAGAGTTGTCGGGTCAGATCGGTCTGAATTTGGTGCAACGCCAACCCATTGGTGAGATGAGACTCGATATCACGGGCCGTCTGATAGATGTGCGCTCAGACACATTGGTTCCCAATCGCGATCTGCGTGCAGAGGCGCTTGATTTGGCGATTACCTCCGAGGCAGGTGTGATGATTTCTGGCGCTGCCACAATGTCAGGTCAGCCCCTCACGGGCCGTTGGGTTCGGCCTGATCTTAACCGTGATGCCCCGCAATCTTATGTCGAAGGGCAGGCGCGTTTGAGCCCTGAAACCCTTGCGACCTTTGGTGTCATTTTGCCTGATGGCATGGTGCAGGGCGATGCAGCACTGGATCTGCGGCTTGATCTTGTGGGGCGCGGTGCAGCCCCAGAATTGCGTCTCACATCACCGCTTGAGGGCGTTGCGCTGTCCCTTACCGCGCTGGGGTGGACGAAACCCGCAGAGGCAGCGGGGGATTTAGACGTCACCCTGATCCTTGGGCCTGCCCCAAGCCTGCGCGCATTCCGCCTATCAGGGGCGGGCCTATCTGCACAGGGTTCGGGGGACCTCGGCCCCGAGGGCCGTCTGGAGCAGTTGCGCATAGAAGGCTTTACCATTGATGACTGGCTAGATGTGACAGGCACGCTGACGCCGCGTGGGGAGGGTTTGGCACCTGCACTTGCGATTGCTTCGGGGCGGTTGGATTTGCGGGGCCTGCCGCAGGGCGGCGCACAGGCGCAAACGGCACGCGCCCCCCTGTCGGTCAATTTGGACGAGCTGCGCATTGGCGCCACGATTGCCCTCAGCGATCTGCGCGCGGATCTCAGTTCTGGCGGTGGCGGGTTGGCGGGGGCGTTTCGCGGCAATCTTAACGGCGCCGTTCCGCTAGAGGGCGCGATTGCCCCGCTTGAGGGCGGGGGCATTGATATTCGACTTCAGGCTGATGATGGCGGGGCCGCCATGCGCAGCGCGGGCATCATGCGCAACCTTTATGGTGGCGCGCTGACCCTTCAATTGCAGGGCGCGACTGGCGCGCGCAGCTATGAGGGCCAGTTGCAAATCACCAATCCCAGACTGCACGATGCGCCCGTTATGGCCGAATTGCTCAACGCCGTCTCCGTGATTGGATTGATTGAACAATTGTCGGGGGACGGGATCAATATGGGCGAGGTAAATGCGCGCTTCACGCTTGATCCGTCAAAGATCACTGTGCATCAAGGCACCGCCATTGGCCCGTCTTTGGGGATCAGCATGGATGGGGTCTATAACACATCTGCGCGGAATTTGGATTTTCGCGGTGTGCTGACGCCGATTTATGCGCTCAACGGTGTTGTCGGGCGGCTGTTTGCACGGCGCGATGAGGGGTTGTTTGGATTTAATTTTACTCTGAACGGCCCGCCCGATACGCCGCAGGTGCGGGTCAATCCGCTCTCCATTCTTGTGCCAGGCATTCTGCGCGACTTGATGCGCCCGCAGCTTGACACAAATTCCCGATAATCCGCCCATTTCTTTGCGATGGCCCGTTTCTGTCAGGTTTACGATGCGTCTTGATGATTTCGATTTTCACCTTCCCGAAACCCTTATTGCGACCCGTCCGGCAAAGCCGCGCTCTTCGGCGCGGCTGTTATATGCGCAAGGCGGGCAGATCACCGATGCCATTGTGCGCGATCTGCCGCAATTCTTGCGCAAGGGGGATCTGTTGATCCTGAACGACACCCGCGTCATTCCCGCCCGTCTGCGCGGCCAGAGGTGGCGTGACAGCGCGCAAGGCCGCGTGAGCGCAAAGATTGAGGTGACCCTTCTCGAGCCACAGGCCGATGGCACATGGTCGGCCCTTGCCAAACCGATGCGGAAACTGGCCTTGGGCGAGGTGGTGGAGTTCACCCCCGATTTTCACGCCGAGGTGGCAAGCCTTGAAGGGGGGCTGCGCCTGCGCTTCAACCTTGGGGGGGATGATTTTGATGCGGCGTTGAACGCCGCAGGCGCGATGCCCCTGCCGCCCTATATTGAGGCCAAGCGCCCCTCCGATGCCCAAGATCGGGAAGATTACCAAACCATTTGGGCCAAGCGCCAAGGGGCGGTGGCCGCCCCAACCGCAAGCCTGCATTTTGACGAGGGGCTGATGGCAGATTTGCGCGCCCATGGGGTGACGTTCAGCTTTGTCACCTTGCACGTTGGTGCAGGCACGTTTCTGCCCGTGACGGTGGAAGATGTCACCACCCATAAAATGCATGCCGAATGGGGCGAGGTTTCGCAAAGCGCGGTGGATGAAATCAACGCCACCCGCGCCGCAGGCGGGCGGATTATCCCCGTGGGCACAACAGCATTGCGTTTGATTGAAACTGCTGTAAGCGAAACTGGCGAGATGCGCCCCTTTGAGGGGGATACCGATATTTTCATCTACCCCGGGTATCGCTTTAAAATCACCGATGGGTTGATGACCAATTTCCACTTGCCGAAATCGACCCTGATGATGCTGGTGTCGGCCCTGATGGGGGCAGATCAAATTCGGACGATCTATGACCATGCAATCACGCAGAACTATCGTTTTTTCTCCTACGGGGATGCTTCGCTATTAATCGGGTCGCAGACGTGACAGGATAGGGCGTGAACGCGGCATTAGTTTGGTGCCGTGCAGCGTAAGGATCGCGCATGTTATTGGTGTTGCGAAATTCATGGGCCTTGCTTTTGGGTATCATGCTTCTGATGGTCGGGAATGGCCTTCAGGGCACGCTTTTGGGTGTGCGCGGCGAAATTGAGGGTTTTTCAACCTTTGAGATGTCCGTGGTGATGTCTGCCTATTTTGCGGGGTTCCTGATCGGCTCGCGTATGGGGTCAGAAATGATCCGCCGCGTGGGACATATCCGCACCTTTGCTGCGCTAGGCTCGGTCATATCGGCGGTGCTGATCCTCTATCCTGTGCTGACAGATCCCATTGCATGGACAGTGTTGCGCCTGATTATTGGGGCCTGTTTTGCAGCCGTCTATGTCACGGCAGAATCATGGCTGAACAATGCCGCAACCAATGAAACCCGTGGTCAGACCCTATCAGTCTATCTGGTGGTGCAGATGGTCGGTATTGTTGCCGCGCAAATGCTGCTGAACCTTGGGGATCCGTCCGACTATTTCCTCTTTGTGGTGCTGTCGGTTCTGGTTTCGCTAAGTTTCGCGCCGATTTTGCTGTCGGTCACCCCAACGCCGGCATTTGAAACCGCCAAGCCGATGAGCCTGATGGAGGTCTTGAAAATCTCGCCACTGGGTGTGATTGGCACATTCCTTATGGGCGGTGTCTATTCGGCCATGTTCGGCATGGCGGCCGTTTTCGCCACGCAGGCAGGGCTAACAATTGCGCAATTGTCCATTTTTGTATCGGCCTTTTATGTAGGCGGCTTGGTTCTGCAATTCCCGATTGGATGGATTTCTGATCGGATGGATCGCCGTCTGTTGATCATGATCTTGGCGGCCATTTGTGGCGCAGCGGGCCTGTTGGGTGCGCTCAGTTCTGGCATCTTTTCGATCTTGGTGATTTCGGCCTTCTTCATAGGCGGCATGGCCAACCCGCTTTATGCGTTGTTGATTGCCTATGTGAACGACTTTCTTGAGGTTGAACAAATGCCCGCCGCAGGGGGGCGTCTGTTGTTTGTGAACGGGGTCGGGGCGATTTTCGGCCCAATTGTCGTGGGCGGCATGATGCAGGCCATTGGCCCCTTGGGGTATTTCTATTTCATCGGCGGCTTGGTCACGGTTTTGGCGCTTTATGCGGCCTATCGTATGACGGTGCGCCCTGCACCCACAGTGGAAGATACAGGCAGCTATGCGCCTGTTTTGCCCTCAGCCTCGCCCGTTGTGGTGGGCTTGGCGCAAGAGGTTTTCGCGGATGCGGCCTCCGATGATGGCGATGACGCGCAGGGAACGCTTCCCCCTGCTGCGTGATCGTGGCGGTCTCTCTTTGACAATGGTCTAAAGGGGGAAGATCGGATGGCAGAACCACTGGCGCAAGAGATCACAGAGTTCTGGATCGGGGCAGGGCCCGAGGCGTGGTATCGCCCCGATGATGATTTTGACGCTGAAATTCGCGCCCGTTTTGGCACGGCATGGCAGGGGGCGGCAGCAGGCGCGATGGATCATTGGATCAATGCCGCCCCGACTGCCTTGGCGCTGATGATCCTGATGGATCAATTCCCGCGCAATATGTTTCGCGCCGACCCGCGGGCCTTTGCCACCGATGCAAAGGTTTTGGGATTGGCCAAGGACGCGCTAGAAATGGGCCATGATCTGAGCATCCAAGAGCCTGAACGTCAGTTTTTCTACCTGCCCTTCATGCATTCCGAGGATTTGGCAGATCAAACCCGCGCGATTGAGTTGATAGAAACGCGGATGCCGCAGACGGGGCAGGGCAATGTGATCCATGCCCGCGCCCATGCTGAAATTATCCGCCGATTTGGCCGTTTTCCCTATCGAAACGCGGATTTGGGGCGGGATATGACCGCAGAAGAACAGGCGTTTCTAGACGCGGGCGGTTATGGTTCTGTGCTGCGCAGCCTGCAGGAATCTTAGATAGATTGCAGCGCGATCAGAGATGGTTTAGAGATAGTTTAACGTTGAACAATTCCGAATCCCGCCGCCCCTGCGTGGCCCGAATTGCAGGAGAACTGCCATGTCCAACCAAGATTTCGATGTAATCGTCATCGGTGCAGGCCCCGGGGGCTATGTGGCCGCGATCCGCGCCAGCCAATTGGGGCTGAAAGTTGCGATTGTCGAGCGGGAACATATGGGCGGGATTTGTCTCAATTGGGGCTGTATCCCAACCAAGGCCATGCTGCGCTCGTCCGAAGTTTTCCACCTGATGCACCGCGCTAAGGAATTCGGTCTGTCTGCGGATGGGATTTCCTATGATTTGGATGCGGTCGTGAAACGCTCGCGCAATGTGGCCAAACAGCTGAATTCGGGCGTGGGCCACTTGATGAAAAAGAACAAGGTCACAGTCGTGATGGGCGCGGCCACAATTCCCGCGAAAGGCAAGGTCGAGGTGAAGGCGGAGGATGGCGTGAAAACGCTGACCGCCAAACATATCATTCTGGCCACAGGCGCCCGTGCCCGCGAACTGCCGGGCCTAGAGGCGGATGGCAAGCGCGTATGGGCCTATAAATCGGCACTGACCCCTCCGCATATGCCTAAGAAATTGCTTGTCATTGGGTCGGGCGCGATTGGGATTGAATTCGCAAGTTTCTATAACACGCTGGGCGCTGAGACGACAGTTGTTGAGGTGATGGATCGCATCCTGCCCGTGGAAGATGCTGAGATTTCCGCCTTTGCCAAAAAGGCCTTTGAAAAGCAGGGGATGAAAATTCTGCAAAAGGCCGTGGTCAAGAAACTGGATCGCGCGGCTGATAAGGTCACAGCGCATATCGAAATGGGCGGCAAGGTTGAGACGCAAGAATTCGACACAGTCATTTCTGCCGTTGGTATTGTCGGCAATGTTGAGGGCTTGGGCCTAGAGGGGCTTGGGGTCAAAATAGACCGCACCCATGTCGTGACGGATGAATATTGCCGCACGGGCGTGGACGGGTTTTACGCGATTGGCGATGTTGCAGGCGCGCCGTGGCTTGCACATAAGGCCAGCCATGAAGGCGTGATGGTCGCCGAGATGATTGCAGGGCGCAAGGTTCACGCGGTGAAACCTGAAAGCATTGCAGGCTGCACCTATTGCCACCCGCAAATCGCCTCGGTCGGTTTGACCGAAGAAAAGGCAAAAGCCGCAGGTTATGCCGTAAAAGTGGGCCGCTTCCCCTTTATTGGCAATGGCAAGGCCATCGCCTTGGGCGAGCCTGAAGGGCTGATCAAAACCGTGTTTGATGCCAAAACGGGCGAGCTTTTGGGCGCGCATATGGTGGGCGCGGAAGTGACCGAACTGATCCAAGGCTATGTGGTGGGGCGCAAGCTGGAAACCACTGAAGAAGACCTGATGGAGACCGTTTTCCCGCATCCAACCTTGTCAGAGATGATGCATGAGGCGGTTCTTGATGCCTATGGGCGGGCGATCCATATCTAGGGGGCCTGCGTCTCAGGTGTCTGGGTTATTGGGGCAGGGGCAACCTTGCCCTTTTTGCCGTTCTAGCGCCATGCTTGACAGGTTTACGCGTTTCGGTTTTGTTCTCGCCATCCTCATCCTTGCTTTGTGGCACTGGCGCAGGCACAGGATCGCCCTAGCTTGTGGCGCATCAATATAGGATCGGGCGGTCAGATGGCGGAATTAAAGAAAATCGAAGTGCGCGGCGCACGCGAGCATAATTTGAAGAATATCGATGTCGATATTCCCCGCGACCAACTGACCGTGATCACGGGCCTATCGGGATCAGGGAAATCGTCACTGGCCTTTGACACGATCTATGCCGAAGGGCAGCGCCGCTATGTTGAAAGCCTCAGCGCCTATGCGCGGCAATTCCTTGACATGATGCAAAAGCCCGACATGGATCACATTTCGGGGCTGTCGCCTGCGATTTCCATTGAGCAGAAAACCACCTCGAAAAACCCGCGCTCGACCGTGGGAACCGTGACCGAAATTTACGACTATATGCGCTTGTTGTTTGCGCGCGTGGGCACGCCCTATAGCCCCGCAACAGGTCTGCCCATTGAGGCGCAGCAGGTTCAGGACATGGTCGACCGCATTATGGGCATGGAGGAGGGAACCCGCGCCTATCTCTTGGCCCCGATTGTGCGCGACCGCAAAGGCGAATATCGCAAAGAAATGCTGGAGCTGCGCAAGCAGGGGTTTCAACGGGTCAAGGTAGATGGGGCGTTTTATGAATTAGAAACCCCGCCAAGCTTGGACAAGAAATTTCGCCACGATATTGACGTTGTGGTGGATCGCATTGTGGTGCGTGCGGGCAGTGAAACGCGTCTGGCCGATAGTTTGCGCACGGCGCTTGATCTGGCCGATGGGATTGCCATTCTGGAGACTGCACCAAAGGACGGCGACCCCGAGCGGATTACGTTTTCCGAGAATTTCGCCTGTCCTGTCTCAGGCTTTACCATTCCTGAAATTGAGCCGCGCTTGTTCTCTTTCAACGCGCCCTTTGGGGCGTGCCCGTCTTGTGATGGGTTGGGGCATGAGCTGTTTTTTGATGAACGGCTGATGGTGCCTGATGTCACGCTTAGCCTTGCCGATGGGGCCATTGCGCCATGGCGCAAGGGGAAATCACCCTATTTCCTGCAAACTATCGAGGCAATTGCCCGTCACTACGGCTTTGATCCTAAGGCGCAATGGAAAGACCTGCCTCAGGCGGTGCAAGATGTGTTCTTGCGCGGCTCTGGCGAGGAAGAAATCGCCTTTCGGTATGACGAGGGCGGGCGGGTTTATCAGGTTTCCCGCGTGTTTGAGGGTGTGCTCCCCAATATGGAACGCCGCTATCGCGAAACCGATAGCGCGTGGATTCGCGAAGAATTTGAACGCTATCAGAACAATCGCCCCTGTGGTGCTTGTGGGGGGCACCGCCTGCGGGCTGAGGCATTAGCGGTTAAAATCGGCGGCCTTCATGTGGGCGAGGTGGTGCAAATGTCCATCCGTCAGGCCTATGATTGGATCGACACTGTGCCAGCGGCCTTGAGTGCGCAAAAAAATGAAATTGCCCGCGCGATCCTGAAAGAGATCCGCGAACGCCTCGGGTTTTTGAACAATGTTGGGTTGGATTACCTGACGCTGTCACGCAATGCAGGCACCTTGTCAGGTGGTGAAAGCCAACGCATCCGTTTGGCCAGCCAGATCGGCTCGGGCCTCACGGGGGTGCTTTATGTTCTTGATGAACCCTCGATTGGTTTGCATCAGCGCGACAATTCCCGCCTTCTGGATACGCTAAAAAACCTGCGCGATCAGGGCAATACCGTCATCGTTGTTGAGCATGACGAGGAAGCCATTCGCGAGGCGGATTACGTTCTGGATATTGGCCCAGGTGCAGGGGTGCATGGCGGCCAAGTTGTGGCCTCTGGCACGCCGCGTGAGATCATGGAAAACCCTGCCTCAATCACGGGGCAATATCTGTCGGGCAGCCGAGAGATTGCTGTGCCCCAAGAGCGGCGCAAGGGCAAAAAGGGCGGCAAGTCCGTGACCGTGGTCAATGCGACAGGCAACAACCTGCAGGGGGTGACAGTGGATTTCCCGCTTGGGAAATTTGTCTGCGTCACGGGTGTTTCTGGGGGGGGCAAATCCACCCTGACGATTGAAACCCTGTTCAAAACAGCCTCAGCGCGGCTGAATGGCGCGCGCCAGACACCTGCGCCTTGCGAGACGATCAAAGGGCTAGAGCATCTCGATAAGGTGATCGATATTGACCAACGCCCAATTGGGCGCACGCCCCGCTCGAACCCTGCGACCTATACTGGTGCCTTCACCCCAATCCGTGATTGGTTTGCAGGCCTGCCCGAGGCCAAGGCGCGCGGCTACAAGCCTGGGAGGTTCAGTTTTAACGTCAAAGGCGGTCGCTGCGAGGCCTGCCAAGGCGATGGGGTCATCAAGATCGAGATGCATTTCTTGCCCGATGTTTATGTGGAATGTGAAACCTGCAAAGGAAAGCGCTATAACCGCGAAACCCTTGAGGTGACGTTCAAAGGCAAAAGCATTGCCGATGTATTGGACATGACTGTCGAAGACGCGCAGGAGTTTTTCAAAGCGGTGCCATCCATTCGCGAGAAGATGGACGCGCTGATGCGCGTGGGGCTCGGCTATATCAAGGTGGGCCAGCAAGCGACCACCTTGTCGGGTGGCGAGGCGCAGCGTGTGAAACTGTCCAAGGAATTGAGCAAACGCGCCACGGGCCGCACCCTCTATATTCTGGATGAACCCACCACGGGCCTGCATTTCGAAGATGTGCGCAAATTGTTGGAAGTGCTGCATGAATTGGTTGATCAGGGCAACTCAGTCGTAGTGATTGAGCATAATCTTGATGTGATCAAAACCGCCGATTGGCTGATCGACATTGGCCCCGAAGGCGGTGATGGCGGGGGGCAGGTCGTGGCGACAGGCACGCCTGAGGATGTCGCGGGCGTTGCCGCATCGCATACGGGGCGTTATTTAGCCCCGATGCTGCCCGCGGCCCGCGTTACGGCTGCGCAATAGATTTGCCCCTTCACGCAAATTTTTCCCCGTTCGGCGCTGATTGCGTCTAAGCTTGGCGTGACGGATGAAGCATAAATAGGGGTTAACCAATGTCGGCACGTATGTCTTTTGCCTTGTCACTGGGGCTGTTTGCGGCAAGCAGCCCCGCCTTTGCGCAGGATTTTTGTGGGGGAATGGGGGCCATGGGTCTTTGGGCCAATGGCACCGAGGCCGCCTCTGACCTTAGCCAATCAAGCACGGCCTTTGATCTGACGGGTCTTGGCCTGTCTGCAGGCAATCAGGCGGTCGGGCTGTTCACATTATCGCAATCTGCAAATCTGCGCGTTGAGGCGGTGGGGCAGGGTGGGGTTGATCCCGTTTTAGACCTCTATGACGAAACGGGCCGTTTGATCTTGAATGATGACGATAGCGGCGGAAACCTTGCTGCGCGCGGTGAGATCAACTTGGAGGCGGGGCGCTATTGCGTTGCGGTGCGCGATTTTAGTGGAACCGCTGGCGCGGTTGACCTGCGTATTGGCCTTAGTTATCGCGATCCTGCGCTGACGATGGGATTGGATGCAGGCACAGGCAGCTTTGCAGGGGTTACGCCCTGCACGGCGGATACGCCCGCCACGGTTTTGGGGGCGGGGGCCTTGAGCCAAGCTGAGCTGAGCGCAGGTATCAGCCAAACAGGCAGCGTGGCAAGCACGCCCTATTATCGCTTTGGCCTTTCGGCCCCAACGGCGGTGACCATTCAAGCCGAAAACAGTGCGGCTGATCCCTATATCTATCTCTATGGGCCAGATGGGCGGCTCTTGGCGGAAAATGACGACCATATGGGTCTTGATAGCCAGATTGACATGGCTGACCCGCTGCCTGCAGGCAGCTATTGTATCGCGATGCGCGCCTTGTCGGATCAAAACGCGCCTGTGACAGTGACCTTGCGCGATTACGACCCAATGCGTGCCATGCAGCAGATGTATGAGGCGCTAGAGGCCAGCCCCCCCATCGGTGGCAGTTATCCTATCACGGATTTGGGCGCAATTTCGGGGCAGTTCGTGCGCGATGTCAGCGTGTCAGGCAAGGCGCAATGGTTCCTCGTGTCGATGCCAGAGGATGGGCTTTTGCTGATTGATGCGGTTGGCATGGGCAATTCTGACCCAATTCTGGCCCTTTACGATCCAGTGGGCCGTGAGCTTGCCTATAATGACGATAGCGGGTCTGGATATGACAGCCAAATCGCGCAGCCTCTTGGCGGGGGCAGCTATTTGGTGGGCTTGCGTCAATATGATAACAGCGCAGGCATGGTGCGTCTGGTGATCCAGCGCTTTGTGGCGGCCAATTAAACGCGTTCAGGCCCCGTCTGATGCGGTCAAGGCCGTGATGATGGGGCCAAAATCCTGCGCCTTCAGAGAGGCCCCCCCCACCAAAGCGCCATCGACATTTTCCAACGCGAAAATCTCGGCGGCATTGGTTGGCTTGACTGACCCGCCATAGAGCAGCGGCACGCTTTCTGCGGCATCCGCGCCGTAGCGCGCAGCCAGATTAGCGCGCATGGCATCATGGATTTCGGCAATATCACCCAGTTCAGGAACAAGCCCTGTGCCAATCGCCCAAATCGGTTCATAGGCTATCACAAAACCGCCTTCATCGGGGAGGGAGGCGTCAAGCTGTGCTTCAACAACCGCGCGGGCATGGCCCGCGCGCCGTTCTGCCTCGCTTTCACCTAAGCAGATAATGGGGGTCAGCCCCGCCGCCAATGCCGCTTCTGCCTGCGCGCGCACTTGGGCGTTGGTTTCGCCGTGATCAGCGCGCCGCTCGGAATGGCCTACAATCACATAATCCGCCCCTGCATCCTTCAGCATGGGCGCGGAAATACCGCCCGTATGCGCCCCTGCCGTTGCGGTATGGCAATATTGCCCCCCAAGCGCGATGGCACTGTCGCGGCACTGTGCAGCAAGCGCGCCAAGCAAGGTCGCGGGCGGACAGATCAAAATATCGACCGGCTGCGGTGCAGGGAATGCCGCAATCAGGCTTTGCACTTCGGCCATATTCGCCAAAAGCCCGTTCATTTTCCAATTTCCTGCGGCAAGTTTTCTGCGCATCGCGCTCTCCTCTTTATCTTTGGTTTTATGGGTGGCAAGGATGCAGCCAAGGGTCAAGCCAATATGGGGTAAGAATCGTGATGATACCGCGAATTGATTTTCAGAAAATGATCGCAGGTGATGCCGAGACCCTTGAGACTATCGCTTATGGCGCGAGTGACGTTGGGTTTTTGACGCTTGAGAATACGCCGATTTCGGGCGAGGCTGTTCAAGAGTTAATCGCGCTTTATCGCCGTTTTTTCAAAATGGATGATGCGGCCAAAGCGGCCGTGGATATGGCGCGCACAGGGGCCAATCGCGGGTGGGGTGCCTCCAAATCCGAACAGGTCGATCCCAAGGCAAACCCTGATTATAAACAAGTGTTCGACTGTGGCTTGCCGGTGCCCGATGGCGATCCAATGGCGCATTTGCCTGTCTATGCGCCAAATCTTTGGCCAAAAGCCCCTGAAGGTTTCCAAGAAACAGTCGAGCAGTATTTTGCGCAAGCGCGCGCTGTGTCCTTGGCCCTGCTTGCGGCGATTGCACGGGCAATTGGCAAGGGCGGGGATTATTTTGCCGATAAATTCGACCGCCCCATGGCGCTGTTGCGGGCAAATTTCTATCCACCCCGTCCAGATTGGGCGGGTGAAAAGGATTTCGGCATCGCGGCCCATACCGATTATGGCTGCCTCACCCTTTTGGCCACGGATGGGCAGGCGGGCCTTGAGGTGGAGATGCGGGATGGTTCATGGCTGCCTGTCGCGGTTGAGCCGGGTGTCTTTGTCATCAATTTTGGCGAAATGCTCGAGATGTGGAGCGAGGGCGGGGTGAAGGCCACATTGCACCGCGTCACAGGCGGTGCGGAAGAGCGTATTTCTATCCCACTGTTTTTCAATCCTAATTATGATGCCAATGTCGCACCCGCAGGATCAGATCAGGTGATCCGTGCAGGCGATCACCTCAGCCGCCGCTACGCAGAAACCTATCTGCATATGAAAACCGCCTAAGCGGCCATCAGCGGGGCAAGGATTTCTGCGCGGCTTTCCTCAATCTCTTGCGGGGTTTTGGTGGTTTAGTAGCCGCTTGTTGTCGTGCCCCATAACTGTCTGCAAAACGGGTGCTCGGGGCCCTCATAGCGCCATCCGCGGAAATGTTCCGGCACGAACATATAGGCGGGATACACATAAAGGCCCCGCGCCAAATCCCGATGCCGCTTGAAAAACTGCCGCAACCTAAAATTTCCTGACCCTTTCCATGGCTTTGGCAAAGTGGCTGGATCTGATTGTGACAGTTCTTCGATCAAAGCGGCGAGAATTGGATGGCCCTTGGGGCTGCCCAGAATGGGGCAAAGCAGGCCCTTTTTGCGCGGCATTCCGTGGGTATCGCATACTTCATTTTCCACCTCACGGCAGGTGAACGGGCCTTGATGGTGAAGAAGGTCATGGACGGGGCGCAGGCAGATGGAATCCGCTCCAGGAATGATCCCGCCAAATTCATAGAGAATTTCATAGCGCATCAAATCTGCCACGCCCGCATATTCACCTTGCCGAAAATATTCAGTGATCTGCGCATCGCATTTGAATTTGCGTCCCGTCAAAAACTGATTGTCATACAGGGTATAGTCCCAGTCAGGGTGCATATCGCGCCACGTTTTCATCCACTGAAGCGGTGGATCAAGCGGGCCAATCCAGATTTGCCCAAGCCGTTTGTCGACCGTTTGCGAAGCAGACATCAGAGGCCTTTCATCTCTCAGTGACCCGTTTTATCGCGTAATGTATTATTGGGGCGCGGCTTTGATTTTATTATCCTTGTGGTGAAACAGATAATCTGTGCGGCCAAACCGATAGGCCAGTTCATATCCGATTTCTTTCAAAGCCTCGGTCGCAGGGGCCACTTCGCCAAAGCGGGGGATCAATTCGATCCACATCGGAGGTTTGAATTTGTCCAAGGTTTTATGCGCCCCCGCAATCACCTCAAGGGCCATGCCTTCGACATCAATTTTGATAAAATCAATCGCCT
>Ga0255754_10000061_pt1 | contig 83208 bp, 77 predicted proteins | sample 101ome_22_FD_179954 | JGI IMG/M metagenome (GOLD analysis project Ga0255754, IMG submission 179954) | Coastal salt marsh microbial communities from the Groves Creek Marsh, Skidaway Island, Georgia - 101412BT metaG (version 2) | ecosystem: Environmental > Aquatic > Marine > Intertidal zone >... | reverse complement strand
AAATCGTTTCTGAAATCGAAAACAGACACCTCAATGCTGTTAAATCATTGATTAATGTTCAATATCAAAGCGAATTACTATCTAAAATTAAGGCTGAATTAAACAATTTAGAAACACTCTTAGAGGGTTCATATTTAATAGGTGAACAAACTCCAAAACTTTCTGATAAAGTTGTGAGTTACGGAGAGCTGCTTTCTTCTTTTATCATTGCTTCTTACTTTAAAGCTGAAGGTTTAAATTCCGAGCTCCTAGATTCTAGAACCGTAATTAAAACCAATTCCAACTACAATAAAGCTCAGGTTAATTTTGAAGTAACTAATCAAGCCATTGCAGAATATATATCTAAAGCACCCCACCAAATCACTGTGATGGGTGGATTTATTTCATCTTCGGAATCAGGAGAGAGTACTACTTTGGGGAGAGGTGGATCTGACTATACTGCAGCAATTGTTGCAGCTGCGATTGACGCTAAACAACTGGATATCTATACCGATGTTTCTGGAATGTTTACCGCTAATCCAAAGATGGTCAAGCAAGCCAAGCCTATTGACAATATCTCCTATGAGGAAGCGATGGAACTTTCTCACTTTGGAGCAAAGGTACTCTACCCTCCTACGATTCAACCAGTTCTCAATAAAGAGATTCCTATCGTTATTAAGAACACCTTCAAACCAGAGGACAAAGGAACTACGATTGCTAAAAACAATTCACCTGAAAACAAATCAGTACAAGGAATTAGTCATATCGATCAAATTGCATTGTTGTCTCTTGAAGGTGCTGGAATGGTGGGTATTCCAGGGATTTCAAAGCGTTTCTTCGAAGTGCTTTCTAACGCTCAAATATCTGTTGTATTAATTACTCAAGCATCCTCAGAACACTCGATATGTATCGGTGTCAATGAAAAAGATGCGGATCTAGCGGCTTCACTTGTCAATGATGCTTTTGAATTTGAAATCAGCAAAGGTAAGATCAAGCAGGTAACTCCTGAAAAAGAATACTCAATTGTAGCTTTAGTTGGTGATAATATGAAATCACACCAAGGCTTAAGCGGTAAGATGTTTAGCACTCTTGGAAAAAACAATGTCAATATTGTCGCTATTGCTCAAGGTGCATCAGAAAAGAATATATCAGTAGTCATCAAGACAAAAGATGTCAAAAAAGCTTTAAACACACTACATGAGACCTTCTTTGAAGAAAACGTCAAGCAACTCAATTTATTTGTAATGGGAGTTGGAAATGTGGGTGCTCGTTTTATGGCCCAATTAGAAGGACAAAAGAGCTACTTAAAGAAAAATTTAAAACTCAATATTAGAGTTATTGGAATTTCAAATTCTAGAACCATGTACTTTAATGAATCGGGTATTGATTTAAAGAATTGGAAGGAATTACTCGCTGGTGGAGAACAAGCCGATAAAAAACGCTTTTTTGATCAGGTTACTGAATTAAACCACAGAAACTCCATCTTTGTTGATAATACTGCCAGCGCAGAGGTATCAAAGACCTACGAGTCCTATCTCTCTAATAGTATTTCAGTGGTTACCTGTAATAAAATCGCTTGTTCATCTGAATATGCTCGTTATAAAAACCTCAAGTATTTAGCGTCTGAATACAACGCTCCATTCTTATTTGAAACTAATGTTGGTGCAGGATTACCAATTATCGATACCCTTAAAAACCTCATCGCCTCAGGTGATAAGATTTTAAATATTAAGGCTGTATTATCCGGTAGTCTCAACTTTGTGTTTAACAACTTTAACGATAGCACTAAATTTGTAGACATCGTTAAACAAGCCCAAGAAGAAGGATATACTGAACCAGATCCAACTATTGATTTAAGCGGTATTGATGTCATGCGTAAAATTCTTATTCTCGCAAGAGAATCTGGAAATCAACTCGAGCTTGAGGATATTGAAAATCGATCATTTTTACCTGAAGCATGTCTTAAAACTTCTTCTAATGAAGAATTCTTTGAGAGTCTAGTAAAATTCGAAGAACACTTTCAATCACTCTATCAATCAGCTGCCGCTAAAAATTCTAAACTCAAATACGTAGCGAGTTTTAACCAAGGTAAGGCAAGTGTTGGTCTAGAGGAAATTCCTCAAGGACACGATTTTCACAATCTAGAAGGAAGTGACAATATTGTTTTATTCTATACAGAACGCTATCCAAACCAGCCAATGATCATTAAAGGAGCTGGTGCAGGTGCTGATGTAACTGCCTCTGGAATCTTTGCAGATATAATACGAATCGGAAACTACTAGTTTACTACTTTTACCAAAACACAATCTATGAGTAACAATAGTGAAATAGAAGTTTTTTGTCCTGGAACCATCGCCAATGTTTCCTGTGGATTTGATGTTATGGGATTAGCCCTTGACGGTATTGGAGATCGAATGCTCATTCGAAAATCAAACCAAAAAGGGATCAGCATCACTAAAATTGAAGGTCAGAACCTTCCCTTAGAAACTCAAAAGAACGTTGCTGGAGTCGCTGGTTTAAAACTATTAGAACATTTAAATTCTGATCAAGGATTTGAAATTGAAATCTATAAAAATATTAAGGCTGGAAGTGGTATCGGATCTTCTGCAGCTAGTTCTGCAGGTGCTGTTTGGGGAATCAACTTTCTTCTCGGCGAACCTCTTTCGAGAAAGGAGCTCATAGAATTCGCTATGGAAGGTGAGCGTTTAGCATCGGGCGTGGCTCATGCTGACAATGTAGCTCCTGCCCTACTTGGTGGTTTTACACTAGTTCGTTCTTACGAGCCACTAGATGTGATTTCACTCCCACATCCATCAGAATTATACGCAACTGTGATTCATCCTCAAATAGAGGTTAAAACAGCTGATTCCAGAAGAATACTCAAGCAAAACATCACCATGAAACAAGCCATCACTCAGTGGGGGAATGTCGGTGGACTAGTAGCGGGATTATTTACAGAGGATTACGATTTAATTAGCAGATCATTAGAAGATGTTATTGTAGAGCCGATTCGTTCTATTTTAATACCTGAATTTGATCGTATTAAATCATCCTCAAAAGAAGTTGGTGCCCTAGGCTGTGGAATCTCAGGATCAGGACCTTCTGTTTTTGCACTCAGTAAGGGGGAAGCTACTGCAAAAGCAGTTGCCGAGCAAATGAAAAACATCTATATTCCACTCGGAATAGATTTTGAAATCCACATTTCAAAAATCAATACCGAAGGAGTTAAACAATTGTAACTACATGAATTATTTCAGTTTAAATACACCAGATCACATCAGTAGCTTTAAAGATGCTGTCATCAGAGGAATTGCTCCAGATAAGGGCTTGTACTTTCCAGAGTCAATTACTCCACTAGATCCTTCTTTTTATGAAACTATAGAAAACTATTCTACTGTGGATCTAGCATATGAAGCCATTCAACAATTTATAGGAGATGAAATACCAGAAGAGGAGTTAAGAGCGATTCTTTCTGAGGTTTTGGATTTTGAGTTTCCGGTTGTGGAATTGGAAAAAAATGTCGCAACTCTAGAACTCTTTCACGGACCGACAATGGCTTTTAAGGATGTTGGAGCTCGATTTATGGCACGTTGCCTAGGCTATTTCTCAAAACAATCAAATACCAAAGAAAATGTTACTGTACTTGTTGCAACTTCAGGAGATACAGGTGGTGCAGTGGCTAATGGATTTTTAGGAGTTGAGGGAGTTGATGTCGTTATTTTATACCCTAAAGGTAAAGTCAGCCCTATACAAGAAAAACAATTGACCACTCTTGGTCAAAATATTAGAGCACTAGAAGTTGAAGGAAGTTTTGACGATTGTCAGGCCTTCGTTAAAAAAGCCTTTTTGGATGAATCCATAACCGATCATATCAAATTGACTTCTGCAAACTCCATTAATGTAGCGCGATGGTTACCTCAGATGCTCTATTATATTATTGCCTACAGGCAAGTAAAGGACAAGGCTGAGAAACTAGTATTCTCTGTTCCATCTGGTAATTTTGGTAATATTTGCGCAGGTATTGTCGCATATAAATTAGGACTTCCAGTGGATCATTTTATCGCATCGACCAATGTCAACAAAGTGATTCCAGACTATATGGATACTCAAACCTATACTCCTAGAGCTTCAAAGCCAACCATTTCAAATGCTATGGATGTTGGAGACCCCAGTAACTTTATTAGAATCCAAAAGCTCTTTTCAAATGATTACGATCAATTAGCTGCCCTATTTTCTTCTGAATCGTTCGACGATGACCAGACTAAGGCTGCCATGCTTAAATTATTTATCGAAAATGAATACGTCGCTGATCCTCATGGAGCAGTTGGTTATCTGGGATTAGAATCTTATATGGAGCATCATCCTGATACCTACGGTATCTTTTTAGAAACAGCTCATCCTGTTAAATTCCTAGAAGTAGTAGAAGAAACACTTCAAACAAAGGTGGCTATTCCGCAGCAGATACAAAAAGTTATGGGTGGTCAAAAGAAATCGGTTGAAATCGCTACCTACGAAGAGCTCAAATCCTATTTATTGGATTGATTCAATATGAATTAAAAGCATTTCTAAAATATTTATAAGTCTATGTGAGATTCGTTGAAAAGAATACTATTTTTACAGCCGAATTAATTCTCAATACCCTCATGAAGACGATAGCTTTAAACGACAAACACCAATCTTTAGGAGCAAAAATGGTTCCATTTGCAGGATTTAATATGCCTGTATCCTACGCTGGAGTGAATATAGAACACCAAGTAGTAAGAGAATCTGTTGGAGTATTTGATGTTTCCCATATGGGAGAATTCTTTATTTCAGGTCCAAAGTCTGAAGCGCTCTTACAAAGAGTTTGCTCCAACGATATTAGCAAAATAACTATAGGGCAAGCACAGTACAATTGTATGCCAAATGAAACAGGAGGAATTGTAGACGACTTAATCGTTTACAAAATGGATGAAGATTCCTATATGGCCGTTGTCAACGCTTCGAATATCGATAAAGACTTTGCTCACATTTCAAAATACAACAGTGAATTTGGAGCAACTTTAGTTAATAATTCAGATGATTATGCGCTTTTAGCAGTTCAAGGACCTAAGGCTACCGAAGTATTACAACAGTTAACAGAGGTAGATCTATCTGCTATTAAATTTTATCATTTTGAAGTGGGAACACTCGCTGGAATAAATGACATCATCATCTCAGCAACTGGTTATACAGGATCTGGAGGATTTGAGCTCTATTGCAAAAACCAAGATGCTGAAACGCTTTGGGATGCAGTTTTCAAGGCAGGTGAATCTTTTGGAATTCAACCTATCGGACTTGCAGCTAGAGATACACTTCGCTTAGAGATGGGTTATTGTCTTTATGGAAATGATATAGACGATACGACATCTCCACTAGCAGCTGGATTGGGATGGATTACAAAGTTTACCAAGGATTTTGTCAATTCTGAATCCCTCGCCATTGAAAAAGAACAAGGAAGCAGTCAAAAACTTGTTGGATTTGTCTTAGAAGAAAGAGGAATTCCAAGAACAGGATATGAGATTGTAGATCAAGACGGTACTGTTATCGGTAAAGTAACCTCTGGTACCATGTCTCCTTCCCTTTCTAAAGGAATTGGATTGGGATATGTAACTACATCAAATTCAAAGATCTACACTCCAATTTGGATTCAGATCAGAAAAAATAAGGTGGCTGCAACCATCACAAAACTGCCTTTTTACAAACAATAAATAAACAATTAAGATGTCAGATAATAAATTAGTAAAACTAACAGAAGAAGAAATCAAAGAAAACTTAAAGCACTTACCGCATTGGGGATATAAAGAAGACTCATTGATGAGTAGCTTTCAGTTTCAAGATTTTAAAGAAACCTTTTCAGCAATGACACGAATTGCATTTGAATGTGAGAAACTAGGTCATTACCCAAAATGGACAAATACTTTTAATACACTTCTAGTTAGCATTCAAACACCTTCATTAAAAGGAGTGTCTATCAATGATTTTGCTCTTGCAGAGCGTATCGAACGTTGTATTTCAAACGGAGAATAAGAAGCAATCAACTATTATTAGTTTAGCTACTTTTTTCTATTTTTGCTACTATTAAACAAAATTAAGACAGATTATGGGAAGAGCTTTTGAATTTAGAAAAGCACGTAAAATGAAGCGTTGGTCAGCAATGTCCAAAGCATTTACTCGTATTGGAAAGGATATCGTAATGGCCGTTAAAGAAGGTGGTCCTGATCCTGATTCGAATTCTAGGTTACGTGCAGTAATTCAAAACGCCAAATCTGTCAATATGCCTAAGGACAATATCGAACGCGCCATCAAACGCGCTAGTGATAAGAGTCAAGGGGATTATAAAGAAGTTCTTTTTGAAGGTTATGCGCCTCATGGAATTGCAATTCTTATCGAAACAGCTACTGACAATAACACAAGAACGGTTGCAAACATTCGTTCCTACTTTAACAAATGCGATGGGAACCTCGGGACCTCAGGATCTGTAGAATTTATGTTTGATCACACTTGTAACTTTAGAATCAATGGGGAGGGCATTGATCCTGAAGAATTGGAATTAGAAATGATCGATTTTGGAGCTGAAGAAGTATTTGCTGATGAAGACGGTATCCACATCTATGCTCCTTTTGAGAGTTTTGGTGCCATTCAAAAAGAATTAGAAAGCAGAGAAATTGAAATTCTCTCTTCTGGATTTGATCGTATTCCTCAAGTAACCAAAGCCCTTGGTGAAGAAGAAAAGGCAGATGTTGAAAAGCTTTTAGAAAAGATTGAAGAAGACGACGATGTTCAAAATGTCTTCCATACCATGGAAGAATAATTAAGAATCTTAAGTATTCTCTGGTATTTTACCCACTGCATCCTTATAAAATGATTTGATAAAGGCCATGTCTTTATCCATATCCTCTGTGGTATAAAATGGTGGAGCGATTCGAATTTCTTTTTTAGAATAATCCATAGCGATCATCACAATAGGGACCCCTGCCCCTTTGGCGATATAATAAAATCCTGTTCTCCACTCAGAAACTTTTTTGCGGGTTCCTTCTGGAGCGAGTGCTAATCTAAATTTCTCATTCTTTTCAAAGACTTCAACAATCGATTGAACAGAATTTTTATTTCCTGATCGATCCACTGGAGCACCTCCTGTCGCTCTAAAAAACCATCCAATAGGCCATTTAAATAGACTGGATTTACCGATATAATTCGTCTTCAATTTTAGGATATAACGCACCGTGATCCCTAATATAAAATCCCAATTTGAGGTGTGGGGTGCTGCTATAATCACATACTTATCCAATTGTGAAAATTCTCCTTTTACAGACCATCCCAATAAACGAAATATAAAAGCGACTAATTTTCTCATAACAAATATTCTTTGAGTTCTCCAATACTTCCCAAGTGCAAATACTTATCTTCTTTGTTGGGCTGTATCTCCTCGTGTGCCCAAGTGGTGTGAAAAGGAATGTGCACTGCTTGAGCACCTAATTCAAGCACAGGAAGAACATCGGATTTAAGAGAGTTTCCAACCATCAAAAAATGTTTGGGATCAATTTCTAAATGCTCTAATAAATCACTGTAGTTTTTAGGTTTTTTATCACTCATGACTTCCACATGGTGAAAGTATTTTTCGAGATTGGACTGCTTTAATTTGCGTTCTTGATCCAACAAATCACCTTTAGTTAGTACAATAAGTCTATAGTTTTTGGAAAGATACTCGAGGGTCTCTTCTACTTCCTCAAGTAATTCAACTGGTTTGTGAATCATCTCCTTACCGTATTCAATAATGGTCTGAATTACTTTTGGAGAAATACGTTCATTGGAGAGTTCTATTGCTGTTTCGATCATCGACAAAATAAACCCTTTGATTCCATAACCGAATAAAGGAAGGTTTTCCATCTCTTTTTTAAAGAGCTCCTGATCAATTTTGTTTTGTGTCTCATATTGATCCAAGAGTTCAGCAAACTTTGCTTCAGTATCTCTAAAATAAGTTTCATTGATCCAGAGTGTATCGTCTGCATCAAATCCAATCACTTTAATATTTGTATAATCTACTTCCAATTGTTTCTTGCTTTTACGAGATCTTCAAGAGTGTCGATACCTATTCCATCTTGATCGGTGTGAACCATTTTAATTTTTTTTCCGTATTCTAAATAGCGAATCGCTTCAATTTTTTCTGCAGCTTCCAAGGGGCCCATTTGAAGTTGAGGAAATTCTAACAATGCTTCTTTTCTAAAAGCGTAGATACCCTTGTGTTTGTAATAAGTAATGGATTGATCCTGATCTCTGAGATATGGAATGGGTGCCCTAGAAAAATAAAGAGCATTGGACTGTTGATCGACAATCACTTTGACGTTATTAGGGTTTTCAATGGAATCTTGATCTTTTAGTGGATGCATCAATGAAGCTAAATCGATTTCTTTAGCCGAATCTTCCTTAAATACGTCTATTAACGATTTGAGACTCTCTTTTTCAATAAAGGGTTCATCACCCTGAACATTGATAATAATATCAGCTTCAATAGTCTGTGCAGCTGCTGCAATACGATCCGACCCACATTCGTACTCCTGGGTACTTTTGATGACAGTTCCACCGGCTTCTGTTACAACTTTTTCAATTAGATCGCTATCAGTCACTACATATACCTTATCAAATAAATCAGTATTCATCGTAGCCTCAAGAGTTCTCACAATAACCGGAGCTCCGTTTAAATCCTGCATCAACTTAGCCGGAAATCGACTGGCCGCATAACGAGCTGGTATCATTGCAACTATTTTCATAGAAATATTTTACTTTAAAGATATTACAAAAAGAATTCATTTTTAAATCCGATCAAATACAATCGATCTTGAGCTCTTGTGATGGCTGTATAAAGCCATCTCAAATATTCCTTATCGACTCCATCGGGCAGATAGGGTTGTTCAATAAAGATTCGCTTCCACTGTCCACCCTGTGATTTGTGACAGGTAATCGCATAGGAAAACTTTACTTGTAAAGCGTTGAAATACTCGTTATTCTTGACTCCCAAATACTTTTTATACTTGGATTTTTCATTTTCATAATCTTTGAGCACCTCTTGATAAAGCCTGTTGGAATCCTCATAGGATAAGGATGGAGACTCCGAACTAATAGTATCCAGCATCAATATAGTATCAAAGGGTTTTTGATTGGGATAATCGACCATTTGAACAGTTACTTCAGCAAATTTAAATCCGTATAATTCCTTTATGGCTCTAATCTCCAAAACTTCAATAAGGTCTCCATTTGCTATAAAACCAACTGTTGAAGTCGTTGGTAGCCAGAAATAATTGTTCTTGACCACCATCATAAAATCTCCTACCGCCAAATCGTGCTCTAAATACAAAATTCGACTGCGAATACTCTCATTGTATAGATTTGCTCTTTTATTGGATCTCACTATAAATGCTGTTTCCTCCTTCCCTACTTCTCTATAGGCATCTTCAATAGCTTCTTGAATTTCATTCCCCTCAATGAGTCTAACAATATCGCTATATCCGTCAATTTGAAATCTAAAATCTCCATAGAGCTCTTGTTCTAACTGAGAACGTATTTGAGTAGCATTGACCAGGATACCCGACTGCTTTGTTTGACGAACAACCTCAGATAGTTCCGATAAGATGACATCTTTTTGATAATCTATCTCCAATACAGAAGGATCTAGTGCTGGACTAATATTGAGTTTGACCGGTGGCAGCTGAGCGACATCTCCAACAAACATCAATTTACAGCGATGTCCCGAATAAACGTATTGAATTAGATCTGCTAATAAGGAATCGTTTTCAAATAGATTTGCCTCTAGAGATCGATCTGAAATCATCGATGCTTCATCTACAATAAATATGGTGTCTTTGTGCTTGTTTACTCCTAGGGTAAAAGAGACTCCACCATTGGATTGCTTCTTTGGAAAATAGATCTTTTTGTGAATGGTATAGGCCTTTGAATTTGAAAAGCTACTCATCACCTTTGCTGCTCTTCCTGTAGGTGCTAGTAAGACCGATTTTTTGCCAACCGTCCACAATTTTGTAACCAAAGCTCCAATAAGTGTTGTTTTTCCTGTTCCAGCATATCCTTTAAGCAAGAACAACTCTTCCTTTTTTTGATTAAAAATAAAGTTAGAGAGCTGCCTTAAAGTATCCTTTTGATCTGTGGTTAATTCATGCTCAAATGATCCCTCAACTGCACGGTATAAATCTTCTGATTGCTTTCCTATCATGGACTCCAAATATAATCATGATTTTTCAGCCAAAACCTTTCACGATTAAAAAAAAATTGTAGATTTGTGTTTAGTCATAAAAATTAAACAAACTATATCTGTAATGAAAAAACTTATTACGCTTGCACTATGGATTTTAGCTGCGGTATTTGGTTATCAAATTTATAAATCTGTAAATGCTCCAATTGAGTTTAAAAAAGTAAAACAAGAACGTTTTCAAGCTGTTGTAAATTCACTTAAGGACATCAGAAACTCTCAAGAAGCCTACAAAACGGTAAATGGAAAATTTGCTGCTAATTTTGAAACTTTAGTTGAATTTGTAGAGAATGGAGAATTTACACTCATTCAAAAGAGAGATTCATCTTATATGAAATTCAATAGAGTATACGGAATTGATATGCTCGAAGAAGTACAAATCATCGATACTTTAGGTACTGTTTCTGTTAAAGATTCTATCTTTAAGAATTCGACACGTTACAGAACTATGATGAATGTTCCTTATGCTCAAAATGGAGAGAAATTCAAATTGGAATCAAAAATCATCTTAAAAGGAGGGTATAAGGCTCCTGTATTTAGAGCATATGTTGAGAAAAACGTCGTTTTATACGACCAACCAAAAGACTTAGTTGCCAAAGAAAATGCAGCTGTTAGCGTTGAAGAAATCAACGGAAATATCATACAAGTAGGATCTATTAACGATGTAAGCTTGAATGGTAACTGGCCTCCGATATACGACAAAAAACAATAAATGATAAGGTTATAGATACCGAGATTCATACCAATTATAAGTTGTCCATTCAATTGAGTTTGAATGGACTTTCTTTTTGTATCACAAACCTGGATCGCAACGAAGTGATTCAGTCTCAGCAGATACAATACTACCAGCCTATTGCCTTAAGTCATCTACCAGAGGAACTACTTAATTTTTTAGACAAACACCAAGTGATGAACCACAATTACCAGCAAGTTCTTGTAGTACACAATAATCCTTGGTTTAGTTTAGTTCCAAGTTCTCTTTACGATCCAAATTGTTTGGGGGATTATCTAAAGTACAATGCAGCTCTTTTAGCAGATGACAACCCTGCAATTGACTATCTTGTCGATCTCGATATTCATTCAGTGTATATTCCCTTTACTCATGTCAATAACGCTTTATTGGATCGCTTTTCAACTTTTGATTTCATTCATCACAGCTCGGCTCTTTTGAAAAAGTTATATCCTGTACAAAAGCAATTGAATTCAGATAAGGCTTACGCCTATATTGAGGGGCATTCTATGAGCTTATCAATATTTAAAGACAAAAAATTGGCATTGTTCAATGTCTTTGAAATTCAAAATCCTGATGAATTGCTCTATTACCTACTTTTTAGTTTTGAGCAACTAGCCTTAGATCCTGAAATAATCAATCTGGACCTCTTTGGTGCCATTAATGTTAATGATGCGAACCACAAGAGAATTTGTGAGTTTGTAAAGAATGTGCATTTTTATATTCCCGAACTACCCTATCAATTCAATTCATCTATCAATGTGGATCAAATTGAACTCATAAGTCTTATAGCACAATGAGAATTATTTCAGGCACCTTTAAAGGAAAACGACTTCAGGCTCCAAAAAATCTTCCAGTAAGACCGACCACTGATATGGCTAAGGAGGGCTTGTTTAACATTCTCAATAATCGATATTACTTCGATGAGTTGAACGTTTTAGATCTCTTTTCTGGAACTGGAAACATCGCTTATGAATTTGCCTCGAGAGGAAGTATCGATATCACAGCAGTAGACGCTCATTTTGGATGTATCAAATACATTGAAAACACCTCAAAAGAACTTGAATTTCCAATTAACGCCATCAAAATGGACGTATTTACTTATTTGGAAAAAACCGCTGATAGTTTTGATCTAATCTTTGCAGACCCTCCATATGATATGGATGTTGCAGACTTTAATAAACTTAAAGAGATCACTTTTGAACGAGGACTTTTAAATCCAGGTGGAAGTTTGATCATCGAACACGAAAAACACACCAAGCTCAAAGAAGATGAAGATTTTTTAGAAAACAGGAAATACGGTAGTTCAGTATTTAGTTTTTACACCAAAGAAGAGGAGGAATCAGAGTAATCTTTCACTAATAAAAAAAGCAGACCATAAGCCGGATTCTGTATATCCTTACCATTTATCTAGGCCAGTGGTTACCCAAAGACTCAATCCGCCTACCCTTCGACTCAGACGTGTCGCCTTCAAACGTCGATTTACATGGCGTTGCACCGCATAGAGTTTACCTGATTTCACTACAGCTTAACCTGTACATTCTTTCTGTTGCACTTGTCCTCGCCTTTCGACGGACGGGCGTTACCCGCTATGCTACACTGTGGTGTCCGGACTTTCCTCTCTAATTAAAGAGCGATAAGGTGGTCTGCTCGCAGCAAAAATAAACAAAACTTCCACTAGGTTGTTAATAACTCCTCATTTAATTCAAAGGTGGTTATAGGACATCTTGGGAAGGATTTTTATATTTGTTAATATGGAACCATTCTTAGTATCTGCAAGAAAATTTAGACCTAAAACATTTAAAGATGTGGTAGGGCAATCTTCTATTACCGATACCTTAGAAAATGCCATCAATAAAAATCACTTAGCTTCTGCATTACTCTTCTGTGGTCCTCGTGGAGTTGGTAAAACAACCTGCGCTAGAATCCTCGCTAAAAAGATCAATGCTACTGAGAACACTAGTGAATTTGAAGACTTTGCTTTTAATATTTTTGAGCTCGATGCAGCTTCGAACAACTCTGTTGAGGATATTAGATCACTGATTGATCAGGTTCGAATCCCTCCACAACAAGGAAAGTACAAAGTCTATATTATCGATGAGGTTCATATGTTGTCTCAATCAGCATTTAACGCTTTTTTAAAAACTTTAGAAGAACCGCCTGCACACGCCATTTTTATATTGGCTACCACTGAGAAACACAAGATTATTCCAACGATTCTTTCTCGTTGCCAGATCTATGATTTTAAGAGAATCACAGTCAAAGATGCAGTCGAGCACTTAAAATATATAGCCGAACAACAACAAATTGAGGCAGATGAAGACGCCCTTCACATCATTGCTCAAAAAGCAGATGGAGCCATGAGAGATGCTCTCTCAATTTTTGATCGCATCGTTAGTTTTGCACCAGAAAAACTTACCAAAGAAGTCGTAGCTGAAAATCTAAATGTTCTCGATTACGAATCGTATATCGAATTTACAGAACTCATTTCAAAAGGAGCGATTCCTGATTTAATGTTGGCATTTGACGATTTACTAGACAAGGGATTTGATGGTCATCACTTCATAACAGGATTGGCTTCTCACTTTAGAGATTTGTTGATTTGTCAGTATCAATCAACTTCTAGTCTATTGGAAATCAGTCAACAAGGAAGAGAATTATACCAACAACAATCAAAATTAGTCTCTAGAGATTTCTTAATCGACGCGATTGATCTCGCCAATGATTGTGATCTCAATTACAAAAGTTCCAAAAACAAAAGACTTTTTGTAGAACTCTGTTTGATGAAATTAGCTACTCTTGCTTTGAGTGGTGAAAAAAAAAAGCCACTAACTAATCAAGGCTTAATTCCAACAGCTTATTTTAAATCTTCTGCAGCGCATACTCCAGTTGAACGCATTGACGTTTCGATTGAAGAGAGAACTGCTACAACAGCAGTAACTGAGCCTATTAAAGAAGCGGTTCAAATAGAATCTGAAGTTGATGCTCCACTCGAAGAAAAATCTGAAACACCTATAGCCGAAGAAGCAGTTGAAGTAGTTCCTTCAATTAATATTGCTCCAAAATCAGTATCTGCATATTCCCTTTCGAGTATTAGAAAGAAAAAAGAACATTTAGAAGAACTCAATTCAAATGCAAAAGAAGAAGAAATACTTCCTGAAGACGCATTTGAAGAAGCTAAAATGCAAGAATTGTGGGCACAATACGTAGAAGAAATTGAAGCTAAGGGGCAAAAGATACTTGCTTCTAATTTAAATTCTGATATTCCTAAGCTATTAAAAGATCATAAAATTTGGATTGAACTTCCAAATGATACGATGAAAAAGGAGATAGAACGGTCTCAATCAGGTGTTTTAAACTTTTTAAAGAAAGAGCTCAATAATTACGCAATCTCTTTAAAAATAACCGTTAGTGAAGAAGTTGCTAAACAATTTGCGTTTACACCAGAAGAAAAATACGAAAAGCTGAGAGAGAAGAATCCAAATGTAGATCTACTTCGATCAAAACTTGATTTAGATATTTCATAATATGTTAGGACTTAAATTACCTACCGATCCCAGATGGGTCAATATTGTAGAAAAAAACATCGATGATATATTAACCGATCACGCTTTCTGTGAACAAAAGGCAGCTAGTACCGCTATATCTTTAATAGTAAGCTTCCCTGAATACACCGAACTAGTCGATGAAATGATTGCAATCTCTAAAGAAGAAATGACCCATTTAAAAATGGTTCATGAATTACTCAAGAAAAGAGGGTTGAAACTCGGTCGTGATCGAAAAGATGAATACGTGATTCAGCTCTTGAAATTTTTCCCAAAAGGCGGAAGTAGAACTACTCAACTCGTTCATCGTTTACTCTATGCAGCACTTATTGAAGCGAGGAGTTGTGAGCGTTTTAGATTACTCTCAGAAAAGCTCAAAGACCAAGAACTCGCTAAGTTTTATCGCAACTTAATGATCAGTGAAGCCAATCACTACACTATGTTCTTGAACTTTGCAAGACAATACGGTGGTAGAGAATTAGTCGATCCCAAATGGAACGATCTACTTGAATACGAGGCAGGAATTATGAAAAACTTAGGTACTAAAAGTGAGGTACACGGTTGATTCTAATTCGATTCTAATTTATTCTGATAGTATTTATAAAGTTCTAATTGAGATCTAAAAGGTTTATCACCTTTTTTAGGCTGTTTGTAAGGACTGATGTGTTCATCGATCAATAATCGAGCCTTTACATTGTCTTTCCATGAAATTTCAAAGGTGTCGATCAGCTCTTGTTTTACATTTGTATCGTATACAGGACAACTAACCTCTACTCTATTGTCTAAATTTCTGGTCATCCAATCAGCCGATGAAATATAGACTTTTGGATCTCCGTCATTTTCAAATATTAATAATCGAGGGTGTTCTAGGAATTTATCGACTACTGAAATCGCTTCAATATTATCACTAACTCCTGGTATACCTGGAATTAAACAGCAATTTCCTCTGATGATCAATTGAATTTTTACTCCAGCTTGAGATGCCTCGTAAAGCTTGTCGACCATTTTATAGGAGGTTAATGAATTTAACTTAATACGAATCCCTGCTTTCTTACCTGCTTTAGCATTGGCTACTTCATTATCAATGAGTTTTCTAAAACCTCTTTTAGTGGTGTGAGGTGAAACTAATAAGTGTTTGTATTTATAGAGCATAAAAGGGGTGTCTAAAAACTCAAACACCTTACTCACTTCTTTTAAAATTGATTGGTTTGCTGTAAACATGGTATAATCCGTGTATACCTTAGCCGTAGATTCATTAAAGTTTCCGGTACTTATAAATCCATAACGCATCAATTTTCTTCCTTCTTGACGTTCGATTACGCAAATTTTAGAATGCACCTTGAGTCCTTTTACACCAAATATGACTTTAACCCCTTCTTTTTGAAGTAATTCAGCATAACTAATATTGGCGTGTTCATCAAATCGCGCTTGTAATTCGATCAGTGCTGTTACATTTTTACCATTTTTAGCAGCATTGATCAACGAGGACACTACTTGAGAATTTTTTGCCAAGCGGTAAATGGTAATTTTAATGCTTTTTACATCTGGATCTAAGGCCGCTTGTTTTAAAAATCTGGTGATATATGAAAAGGTGTGGTAAGGAGTGTATTGTAAAAAATCTTTTTCAGCTATTTGCTTGATTAAACTCCCTTCTCTTTTGATTCCTTTAACTAATAATGGTTTTACAGGCTCATAGGTCAATTCCTTTTTTCCTAAACTCGGAAAGGAAATATAATCCCTTCTGTTGTGATAACGACCTCCAGGAATAATACTGTCGGTATTCTCTACGTGCATCTTAGCTTTTAAATATTCTAAGGTATCCTCTCCAATCGTTCTATCATAGACAAAACGAACAGGATTGCTAATTTTACGGTCTTCTACTGAATGGTACAGTTTTTCAATAAAACTCTTACTCACATCATTGTCTAGATCCAATTCTGCATCACGTGTTATTTTAATCATATGAGCACAGATATCTGTAAAGGAAAACATTGAAAACACCTTTCCGAGATTAAATCGAATGATATCATCCACTAGCATAATGTATTGTTTATCTCCCTCATTAGGTAATTCAACAACCCTGTCGATCTCTTTAGGTATTTCTATAAGAGCATATCTGTTACTTGACTTTCCTTCGTTTAAGGTCATCTTAACAGCTAAATAGGCTGCTGAATCCTTTAGCATGGGAAATTCGGTCAACTCATTTAAAATGATGGTCACAAGAATATTACTCAAGTTGTTGATAAAATAATCCGTAACATAGGTCGCTTGACTTTCATTTAGCTGTGTTTCATTGAGGACAATTATATTGTTCTCATTCAGCTCATTTTCTATATCGACAAGGATTTTAAGCGATCTGTTTTGTTGATCAATTACTATTTTGGTAATCGTATCCAACAATTCTTTTGAACGCTCTAATTTGAGTTTATTTTCTAATTCCTTACCACCATCTACAATTCTCTTTACAGTAGCATAGCGAACTTTAAAAAATTCATCTAAGTTATTAGAAAAGATTCCCAAAAAGCGCAATCGCTCTACAAGTGGAACCGTTTGATCATAACTCTCTTGTAGAACTCGTTCGTTAAAACGAAGCCAACTGAGTTCCCTATTGATGTATTTTTTTTGTTCTTCTTTCATTGTTTTAATTGCTTTGGAAATAGTTGACAACTCAATTGAGCTGATGTAAAATCCTCCCATTTATCTACTGGTGCTGTTAAAAAACTTAAGCCTGCAGTTGGAATTTCTACTCGACCCTGCTCTGATAACCAACTTACGATAGTACTCATCGCATTGTTGTGACCAAATATTGCAACCGTATCGTAACTATTATCGAGACATCGTATAAATTGATTGAGCTGTTCCCCTGAAAAATCATAGAGCGAATCCGACAACTGAAAGCGATTTAAATCACAGTTATTAACTCTACAAAAGATCATCGCTGTATGCATTGCTCTATTAGCGGGACTCGAATATACAAAATCAAATTCGATTCCCTGCTTTGAGAATTCATCAGCAACTAAATAGGCATCATCAACTCCTCTTTGGGTAAGGCAGCGATCCAAATCTGAAACCTGTAAATCCCAGCCGCTTTTGCCGTGTCTCATCAATAGTAGCTGTTTCATCTTAAGGTGCTAAACGTTCGATCTTCCAATTGTAATCAGCCTCTAAATTATAGCGAATACGATCGTGTAATCTATTGTCTCTACCCTGCCAAAATTCAATTGATTGGGGACGTATGAGATATCCTCCCCAATGCTTAGGTCTTTTGAGTTCAGATGCATCCAATGACTCTAGTCTCTGTTTCTCATTTTCAATCACTTCTCTAGAATCAATAACTTCGCTCTGTGGTGACACTATTGCTCCTATGCGACTGCCGATAGGTCTTGAATCAAAGTAATTTTCAGAATCCAATTCAGAGGTTTTTTCTGCAAGGCCTTTTATAATTACTTGACGTTCCATTTTGGGCCAAAAAAATGACATACACACATGAGGATTCACCTTCAAGGCTTTTCCTTTTTCACTGTTGTAATTGGTATAGAATATAAAACCTTCTTCGTTGTACTTCTTTAAGAGTACGACTCTCGATTTTGGATATCCATCCAAACCAATTGTACTAATTGTAAAAGCATTGACCTCGTCCTCTGGAAATAATTCATCCACCTGATAAAACCACTCCTGAAAGAGTTGCATCGGGTTATCAGGAACTGATCTTTTTGACAAATTTCCTCTGGTATACGCTTTTCTGTAATGTGATAAATCCTTTTCCATATATAACAAATATAAGGACAAATAGGTTTTTAAAAAACAGAAGTTTTTAAAACTCAAATTGCATTCCATCGTCTGCTAAAAGGACGTTCTCAAATACTTGATTCGCCTCTTCTAAAAAGGAATTTAAATCCCCATATCGAGTCGAATAATGACCTAATAAGAGAGTATCTACCTTGGCTTTTGAAGCGATGGTAGCAGCTTGGAGCGCAGTAGAGTGTTTGGTTTTTTGGGCGAGTTCTAATTCTGAACTCAAAAAGGTACTCTCGTGATAGAGCACATCCACTTTGTGAATAAGATCAACTATGGACTCACAATAGGCTGTATCGCTGCAAAAAGCGTAGGATTGTGAAGGCTTAGGATCTAAGGTCAATTCCTTATTGGGAATCATTCTTCCATCTCTAGTCTCAACATCTTTTCCGTCCTTTAGTTGTTGATAGGTATACTTGTCGAGTGGATAGTTTTCAATTTTGTTCTTATCAATTCGTCTGGGATGGGTCTTTTCTCTAAATAAAAACCCATTAGTATACACTCTGTGATCCAAGGGAATCGTATGAACAGTTACTTTAGAATCCTCAAATACTAATTCGGATTCATTCGATGTTAATTCGTGGAAATACAAGGGGTAATTGGTCCATGAATCTCCTAGCTTTAACAGCAAACTCACTGCCTCTTTTATTCCTTTAGGCCCATAAACATGTAATGGTGTTTTTCTACCTAACAATCGAAATGTTGCCACCAGACCTGGTAATCCAAAAAAGTGATCACCGTGTAAATGCGATATGAAAATATGATTGATCTTTGAGAAACGAAGCTTTAACTTTCTGAGTTGAATTTGAGTTCCTTCTCCACAATCGATTAAAAAAAGGTGTTTTCCAAACTCTATAACCTGAGAGGTTGGATTGCTAATTGTCCTTGGCGTTGCTGCATAACAGCCTAGTACCGTTAACTTCACAATCCTAAATCTCTTTCGATATTCTCCATTTCGATCACATCTTTAGCTTCTTGGATCGTTGGAACAATAATCAGTGTTTCTGGAGCATCTTCATAAGTAATCGTATCCGATACAATTACAAATGATTTTTGCCTTTCGAATTGTTGTTCTACAAATGGTAAGAGTTCTAATAATTCTTCATTTTGAAGTTTGTGTATCCCTTCTAAATTGATGATGATGTGAAAAGAATTCCACTTTTGGTAATCCTTTTTAAAATTGGAAAGAAACAAAGCATAGGGATCGTTTGCCTGAGATAAAATAACGGTATCTTGAAATTGATCTACAAACATTTTATTTGATTTTAGAGGCTAAAAGATAGATGACAGCCATACGTATCGCCACACCGTTTTCAACCTGATCTAATATAATTGACTGTGAAGAATCAGCTACTTCAGAAGTGATTTCGACTCCTCTATTGATAGGACCTGGATGCATCACTACTATTTCCTTGTCGAGGGAATTGAGCAGTGACATATTGAGACCAAATTGTTTGGTGTATTCTCGAGCGTTCGGAAAATAACTCACATCCATTCGCTCGTTTTGAATTCTGAGCATATTGGCAACATCACACCAGTTCAAAGCCTTGCGAAGATCTGTTTCTACAGTGACTCCCAATGATTCTATATGTTTAGGCATCAGTGATTTAGGTCCGCACACTTTTACTTCAGCTCCTTGTAATTTGAGAGCGAAAATATTTGACAAAGCAACTCTTGAATGAAGGATATCTCCGACGATAACTACTTTTTTACCGGCTACATCTCCAAGTCGTTCTCTGATCGAAAACGAATCTAAGAGTGCTTGTGTTGGATGTTCATGAGCTCCATCACCAGCGTTGATAATCGCAGCCTTAATGTGTTTAGACAGCATGATTCCAGCTCCAGGATTTGAGTGACGCATGACCACCATATCAACTTTCATAGAAAGGATGTTGTTAACGGTATCGATTAGGGTTTCTCCTTTTTTAACTGAAGATTGAGCTGCAGAGAAATTGACAATATCAGCTGATAATCGCTTTTCAGCTAATTCAAAAGAAAGTTTTGTTCTAGTGGAATTTTCAAAGAAGATGTTAGCTATGGTAATATCTCTTAGCGAAGGAACTTTTTTAATGGAACGGTTGATGACTTCTTTAAAATGGTCTGCCGTTTCAAAAATGAGTTGTATGTCATTTTCGTTGAGGTATTTAATTCCCAATAAGTGATTGACACTTAATTCGCTCATAGATTTATCAATTTACTAAATACACAATATCTTTACCATCCTCTTCTTCCCACAATACTTGAACCTTTTCATCGTTGATCACATCCACCTGTCTTCCTCTGTAATCGGGCTGAATCGGCAAATGTCTACTAAACCTTCTATCAATCAAGGTTAAGAGTTCAACTTCTAAGGGTCTTCCAAATGATTGTAAGGCCGTCAGTGCCGCTCTAATACTTCTTCCAGTAAAAAGGACATCATCGATAAGAACTACGCGCTTATCGTCTACAATGAAGTTGATATCCGTCTTATTCGCTTTAAGAGTCTTGTCTCCTCTTCTAAAATCATCCCTGTAAAAAGTGATGTCTAAAAAACCTAATTTGATGTCTTCTACCTTGTACTCTTCCTTTAGAATCTTTACAAGGCGTTTCGCTAATGCCGATCCTCTAGGTTGTAATCCAATCAATAAGGTTTCTGAAAAGTCTAAATGTTTTTCTAAAAGCTGACAAGCCAATCTGTGAAGAATGATATTGATCTCTTGTGCGGAAAGCAGTTTTTTTTGGCTCATAGGCTAGTAATATAGCTCTTTGAGTAACAAAATTAAGCTATTTTTTAACATATGCCAATAAAAAAGCCCGAGTATTGAACTCGGGCTTCTATCTATTTAAGATTTAGGGAATTAATTTTTTCCTTCCATCTTATCTTTTAAAGCTTGTAAAGCTTCGTTAGCATCACCTAAAGTTGGTTTTGCTTCTTCTGCTTTAGCAGCTTGTTTTCTAACAGCAGCTTTAACCGCACGTTTCTCTTCTTCTTTGAAGATAGCCGTATGAGATGCAACTACTCTTTTGAATTCTTTGTTGAATTCAATGATTTTGAACTCTGCCTCGTCACCTTTTCCAAGCTTAGATCCATCTTCTTTCTCTAAGTGGCGTTGTGGTACAAATGCAGTGATATCATCATTGAAAACTACTGTAGCACCTTTGTCAACAATTTCAGAAATTGTTGCTTTGTGAACTGTTTCTAATGCGAATTCAGTTTCGTATTTATCCCAAGGATTGTCAGTAGTTTGCTTGTGACCAAGACTTAATTTTCTACCTTCAACGTCTAATTCTAATACAACTACTTCTAAAGTGTCTCCAACTGAAACGAATTCAGATGGGTGCTTGATTTTCTTAGTCCAAGAAAGATCAGAAATATAAATCAATCCGTCAATTCCTTCTTCTAATTCTACGAATACTCCGAAGTTAGTGAAGTTACGAACGATTCCTTTATGTTTAGAACCTACTGGGTATTTTTCAGTGATATCAGTCCATGGATCTGGAGTTAATTGCTTAATTCCTAAAGACATTTTACGGTCTTCTCTATCTAAAGTCAATACTACTGCTTCTACTTCATCTCCAACTTTTACAAAGTCTTGAGCTGAACGCAAGTGTGTAGACCATGACATTTCAGATACGTGAACTAATCCTTCAACACCTTCAGCAACTTCAACAAAAGCACCGTAATCAGCGATAACAACCACTTTTCCTTTTACTTTGTCACCTACTTTTAACTCTTCTCCAAGAGCTTCCCATGGGTGTTTTTCTAATTGCTTAAGACCTAATTGAATTCTTGACTTATTATCATCAAAGTCTAAGATTACAACGTTTAATTTTTGATCTAATTCAACCACTTCATTTGGATGGTTAATTCTAGACCAAGAAAGATCTGTGATGTGGATTAATCCATCAACACCACCAAGGTCGATAAAGACTCCGTAAGAAGTGATGTTTTTAACAACACCTTCTAATACTTGTCCTTTTTCTAATTGACCGATGATTTCTTTCTTTTGTTCCTCGATATCAGCTTCGATAAGCGCTTTATGAGAAACAACAACGTTTTTGAATTCGTGGTTGATTTTCACAACTTTGAATTCCATGTTTTTACCAACGTATTGATCGTAATCACGGATTGGCTTCACATCAATTTGAGAACCTGGTAAGAACGCTTCGATTCCGAATACGTCAACGATCATTCCACCTTTAGTTCTACACTTAACGAATCCAGTAACGATAACTTCTTTTTCGTGAGCTTCGTTTACGCGATCCCAAGCTTTGATAGTTCTAGCTTTTCTGTGTGATAATACTAATTGACCTGTTTTATCTTCTCTGATGTCGATTAATACTTCAACCTTGTCACCAACTTTTAAATCAGGGTTGTAACGGAACTCATTTAAAGAGATCACACCTTCTGATTTTGCGTTGATATCGATGATTGCTTCACGGTCAGTTAAATAAACAACTGTTCCAACAACTACATCTTCATCTGCAGTATCGACAAAATTTTCAGAAACTAATTTTTCGAATTCCTCTAATTTAGACTCATCAACACGCTCAATACCTTCTTGGTATTTATCCCAGTTAAAATTGTCTAAAAATTCTTGAGTGTTTTGTGTAGTCTCTACTTGAGCTACAGGAGCTGCTTGTTGTTCTTCAGCAGCAGGGGTAGATTTTTCTTCAGCCATTTGAAGATTTACTTTGTATTCCGACTCTTGAGAGTGTTAACACAGCTATCGGAAGTGTTTTACATCTTTAAAATAATCCCTTTTCCACTCTCTTTAATGTTAAAAAGGAGTGCAAAATTAATCTAATTTTAATGCTATGCAAAATAATTGACTAAAAAAGAGTGAGTTAAGTGCTAAAAAACTCAGTTTTATTGCATCCTTTGCTGAGCGTAGTTTAATATGAGTTCTAATTGTTCTTCTGGACTCATATTGGAATTGTCAATTACAATGGCGTCATCAGCCTGAACAAGAGGAGAAACCGCTCTTGTGGTATCCATCTGGTCTCTGGATTGAATATTGGCCAAGACCTCTTCAAAACTGACTTGGTCGCCAGAGTCAATTAGTTCTTTATACCTTCTCTCAGCTCTTATTTGAGCGGAACAACTCACAAAAAATTTAAGTTCAGCATCTGGAAAAACCACCGTTCCAATATCTCTACCATCCATCACAACTCCTTTGTTTTTCCCAATTTCTTGTTGAATTGCAACAAGTTTGGATCGAACCTGAGGAATCGCCGCAATGATACTTACCTTATTGGATACCTCAATCGATCGAATTTGATCCGATACATCCTTACCGTTTAGATAGATATCCGAATATCCTTTTTGATCGTTAAATACAAATTCTATCGTTAAATTTGAAAGTGCATTAATCAGTTTTTCTTTTTCTACAATTTGATCATTGATCAATCCGTTATTGATCGCATAAAGAGTCACCGTGCGATACATGGCTCCAGAGTCTACATAAATATACCCAAGAGACTTAGCCAATTGCTTTGCCATGGTACTTTTTCCAGTAGATGAAAAGCCATCTATCGCTATGGTTATCTTTTTGTTGTTCAACTATTGAAGCTCTTTAGCGTTTTTCACTTTTTGTTTTGTAAGTGCGAGATCAATTACTTCACTCATTTCACTTACATAGTGGAAAGTTAAGCCTTTTAAATATTTTTCGTTGATTTCAAGGATATCTTTTTTGTTCTCTTCACAGAGAATAATCTCTTTGATACGCGCTCTCTTGGCTGCTAAGATCTTTTCTTTGATTCCTCCTACAGGTAACACCTTACCACGAAGGGTTATTTCACCAGTCATCGCGAGTTTACTCTTAACCTTTCTCTGGGTTAAAAGGGAAATCAATGAAGTCAGCATTGTAATACCAGCACTTGGTCCATCTTTTGGAGTAGCTCCTTCAGGAACGTGAATGTGAATATTGTAACGATCAAATAATTCAGGGGCTAATCCAAAGTTATCCGCATTAGCCTTGATGTATTCCAAAGCAATAGTTGCCGATTCTTTCATGACCTTTCCGAGGTTTCCGGTGATGGACAACATACCCTTTCCTTTTGAAAGAGTCGATTCAATAAATAAGATATCTCCTCCTACTCTAGTCCATGCCAATCCAGTAACCACCCCTGCAACTTCGTTATTTTCATATTTATCACGCTCTAAACGAGGAACTCCCAATACTTTTTCAATTTGATCATTAGTTACCTTTAGATCGTACTCCTCTTCCATAGCGATTGACTTGGCAGCGTTTCTAACCATCTTCGCAATTTGCTTTTCAAGAGTTCTCACACCAGACTCTCTGGTATAGCCTTCTACAATCTTTTCCAATTGAGGCTTAGCAATCTTTAGATCATCAGTCGACAAACCGTGCTCTTTGAGCTGTTTTGGCAAGAGATGTCTCTTGGCAATCTCCACCTTTTCTTCTATGGTATAGCCACTCACATTAATGAGTTCCATACGATCTAAAAGAGCTGGTTGAATGGTCGATAAATTATTGGCTGTTGCGATAAACATCACCTTGGATAGGTCGTAACCCATCTCTAAGAAGTTGTCGTAAAACTCACTGTTTTGTTCAGGATCTAAAACTTCAAGCATAGCTGAAGAAGGATCTCCTTGGAAACTATTGGAGAGCTTATCAATCTCATCTAAAATAAAAACAGGATTCGAAGTTTCTGCCTTTTTGATGTTTTGAATAATTCTACCAGGCATCGCCCCTATGTACGTTTTACGGTGACCTCTGATCTCTGCCTCGTCACGAAGACCTCCTAATGACATACGAACGTATGATCTACCAAGTGCCTCAGCGACAGATTTACCTAGAGAGGTCTTTCCTACTCCTGGAGGTCCATAAAGACAAATAATGGGTGATTTCATATCGTTTCTGAGCTTGAGAACCGCTAAATGCTCAATAATTCTCTTTTTGACTTCTTCTAGTCCAAAATGATCTCTATCTAATATTTTTTGAGCCTTTTTTAAATCAAAAGAATCAGTAGAATACTCATTCCATGGAAGCTCCAAGAAAAGCTCCAAATAATTGCGTTGAATTCCGTATTCAGCGACTTGAGGATTCATGCGTTGAAGCTTTGAAAGTTCTTTATCAAAGTGCTCTCCTATCTTCTTAGACCATTTTTTAGTCTTTGCTTTTTCAGCCATTTCATTGACTTCTTCTTCGTAGGAAACCCCACCGAGTTCTTCTTGAATCGTCTTGAGTTGCTGATGTAAGAAGTAATCTCTTTGTTGCTGATCCAAATCAGTTCTCACTTTCGATTGGATATCGTTTTTAAGCTGAAGTCTTTGCAACTCAAGATTCATAAACTTCAGAGTCGCTAGTGCACGCTCAGTTAAATCATTGAGCTCTAAAAGTTCTTGCTTTTCCTTAACTGAGATACTGAGGTTGGAACAAACAAAATTGATCAGAAAAGAATTACTCTCAATATTTTTTATAGCAAATGATGCTTCTGAAGGTAAATTAGGGTTGTTTTTAATAATTTTTAAGGCCAACTCTTTGATCGATTCAATGATGGCGTTAAACTCATTGTCAGATACCTCTGGTTTGGTCCAAGAAGCAGGATTTACCTGTGCTTGCAAGTATGGAGTTTCTGCTACAATTTTAGTAATTTCAAACGGTTTTTTACCTTGTATAATCACTGTGGTATTTCCGTCAGGCATTTTTAAAACTCTAAGTATACGAGCAACTACACCGGTGTGATAAATATCTTCTCCCGTTGGATTTTCAACATTTTCATCCTTTTGTGCAACAACCCCAATGACTTTTGATCCATTATTGGCATCGTTTAAGAGTTGAATGGACTTATCGCGACCAGCAGTGATAGGCACCACAACCCCTGGAAACAAAACAGTGTTCTTTAAAGGCAGTATCGGTAAGGTATCCGGAAGCGGCTCCCTATTAATCTCCTCTTCATCCTCAGGTGTCATTAACGGAATTAAATCAGCATCTTCGTCCAATCCCTGAAATGACATACTGTCAATACTTAAAAATTTTCGATCTTTCATAAGTGTATTTTAACGTCATAATGTCACCTTAGGGTGTATGACGACATCTAATTATATTTTATGTTTTAGCAATAAGCAGTTAATTCACAAACATCTAAAGGGAATTCACTTGCTATCACTACCTTTATTAGACAATTCCTGTGCCAATTTGATTTTTTTAATCAATAAGTGTAACATTTTTGATTCTTATGCATCATTAATACAAAGAACTAAGATTTTTGAACCGAGCAAACAGCAAAGAACTAGCCCTTTTACTCGACGCCTGTAAAAATGGGGTAGAGAAAGCCCAACTACAACTCTATCAGTTGTACTACAAGGCTATGTTTAATACTGCTTTTCGAATTGTCAAAGAAGATGCTCTAGCTGAAGATATAATGCAAGAATCCTTCTTAGCAGCCTTTGAAAAATTAGATCAGTATAAAGCTGAAGTGAGTTTTGGAGCTTGGCTCAAAAAGATAGTTATCAATAAGAGTATTGCTGAATATCGAAAAAAGGTCAAAGAAAATTGGCTTTCTATTGATGAATCCAGAGTTCAAGAGCCTATTAACGATCAATCTAGAGAAGATCACACCGATAAAACAAAGTGGATCTACGCTAAGATAAAAAGCTTAAACGAACGTTACGCAATGACTCTCACACTGAATCTGATCGAGGGTTACGATTATAAAGAAATCGCAGAAATACTTGAGATTACAGAGGGAAATAGCAGAACCTTACTCTCAAGAGCAAAAGATAAATTGAGAACTGAAATAACTAATGATCCACAATGGAAGAAGATTTCGTAATAGAAGAATTAAATGAGATGGAACTCGAAAATTTAAATTCGAGAGAACCTCTAAAGGGGCATCAGAAGCGTTTTGCAAAAAAACTCAAGAAGAGCTCTACTAAAAAGACAAGATTTCCATTTATGAGAATTGCTGCAGCAATTGGAGTCCTCTTGAGTGTTTACGGTGTTGGAAAACTGTCGCAGCCAGATCCTACTCAAGTTGAAATAGCCTCCTTTTCTCAGTATTTCAATAGTATCATAGAAGAAAAGACCAGTGATTTAGATCAATATACCACTCAAGAAGAACGCATCGTCATTCTCGATGCTTTGGCCGAGCTATCAGAATTAGAACAAGATGCTCAATTGCTATATGAAGATTTAAAAGAAGGTGGTGATCCCCAACAGATCATTAAAGCAATGACTGACAATTACAACTCGAGGTTAAAAGTTCTCGATCGATTAACATTAGATTTAAATGAATTAAAACAATAAAAAGATGAAACTGCTTATTAAACACTTATTGATTCTTTCTCTGATCGTTCCTTCGATCATTTACGCCAATGATTTTGAAGGGCGCTATACACGAGAGAAAAAGCTATCAAAATCCTATAATGTAAATTCCGATGCTAAACTCCAAATCGAAAACAAGTACGGAAATATAGAAATCAGCCCCTGGGATCGCGATGAGATTTCCATCGAAGTAGTAATTCGCGTTACTGGAAATAGTGAATCCAAAGTAGAGGATAAATTAGATGATATCGATATTGAATTTAGCGGCAATAAATCTCTTGTGTATGCTAAAACTCACATTGAAAGCAGTAATAGTTGGTTCAATTGGTTTAACACCAATGTGAATTACAAAATCAATTATTACATCCACGTTCCAATTACTAGTATGCTCGATATTAAAAACAAATACGGAGACACCTTTATTGAAGAGTCTAAGGGCGAGGTAATATTAACTCACGATTACGGTAAAATTGTTTTGGGAACCCTTCTCAATGAGCGTAATGAAATCGATATGGATTATTCAAATTTAGAAGCTGACTACATTAAAAACGCTGGAATTTCCTTGGACTACTCAGACTTTTCTGTTGGTGAACTAGAATCTTTTACCCTCAATGCAGACTATAGTCATATCGACCTAGGCAAAGCCATCAAAGGAAGTTATGATCTAGACTACGGAGGACTATCCATCGAAGCGATTAATATTTTAGAAGGTGATAGTGATTATACTGACATCAGAGTTGATCTTCTTGGAAAAGCAGCCAATTTAAGTGCTGATTACGGCAAAATTACCATTGGATTGGTGTCAGATGCATTAGAATCCTTAACCATTGACACTGATTATACAGGAATTAAAATTGGATACGCAGAGAGTTCTAATTTCAATTTTGAAATCAATTCCAAATACACCGATGTAGAAGGTATTAACGACGATTTATTTAATCTGGATTACAGAAATGAAAAATCGAGCTCTAAACACCTCAAAGGAAGTTTTGGAAGATCAGCTACTGATCATTCAATCAACATCAATTCCTCTTATGGTCATATCAAATTCAGAAAAAAATTCAATTAATATTAAATAATAGATCATGAAAAAAAAAGTCATACTTATTGCAATAGCCTTAATTAGTATTCCGACGCAAGCACAATGGGGTAAAAAAATCAGAGGTAATGGAGATACGACTACCATCATTAGAAATGTCGGAGATTACGACGGTGTTAAGATTTCAGGCTTCTTTGATGCAACTCTAGTACGCGGAACAGAAGGTAGTATTGAACTCAAGGGAGAGTCTAATCTATTAGAAAACATCGAGGTTTTTGTTGACAATGGTACTCTTACGGTTAAAACAAAACGATTAATCGAGCTCATTCCTTCTAGAAAAACTCCAATTTTAGTTACAATTCCAGTAAAAGAAATCAATGGAATGACCCTTTCTGGATCTGGTAGTATTACAAGTAAATTCCGTTTGGAGAGTCCAAAATTCAAAACTACGCTATCTGGATCAGGGGATATTTACGCAGCCGTAGATACCACAGAATTAGATGTTACAATTGCAGGTTCAGGAGATATAGAGCTTCAAGTTAGTGCATCTGAAATCGATGTTACAATTTCTGGTTCTGGTGAAACAACTCTAGAGGGAAGCACTCAGAGCATCGATGTCAATATTTCAGGATCTGGTGACGTTCACGCCTTTAATTTAGATGCAAAAACTGCTGATATCAATATTTCTGGATCTGCTGATGCTGAAGTAAGTGTTTCAGGCAATCTTCAAGTGAGAATTGCTGGATCAGGTGATGTACACTACAAAGGAAATCCAAAAGTAAATTCAAAAATTATTGGATCTGGTGATTTGATTAAAAACTAATTAGTTGATTAATTTAGAGATAGAGCCTTCTTGTTAACTCTGGTTAACAATAGGGCTCCTATAATAAAGAACAATCCTAAAATTATAATTGCAAACTTGATGTCTCCTGTGATTTGAGCAATCGCTCCATAGATAAAAGTTCCGATAACGATTCCAATTTTTTCTGCTACATCGTAAAAACTAAAATAGGAAGCCGTATCCTCTGTTTCAGGCAATAACTTTGAATAAGTAGATCGCGATAAAGCTTGAATTCCACCCATTACCATCCCTACAAATCCTGCAGCTGTATAAAATTCTGTTGGCGTTTCCATAAAGAAGGCGTATATACAGATACAGATCCAAATAATATTGATGAGTATCAATACTGGAATATTACCGTATCGAGAAGATGCTTTAGCGGTAAGTGTTGCACCGATAATTGCTACCAATTGAATGACTAGCATACTGATAATTAGTCCCGTTGTTCGCATTTCATCAGATCCCCAAGCAATCTTTTCCTCTCCGTAAAAAGCAGCGACAAGCATAATGGTTTGGACAGCCATACCATAAACAAAAAACGCATTGAGAAAACTTTTTAAGCGTGGACTCTCACTGAGCTTCGCATAAACGATTCTCAATTCCTTAATTCCGTTTAAAAGTAAATGTTCTCGTTCTCCCTCTTTTTTATTTCCCTTAGGCATATAGTAAAAGGTATATTGAGAAAATACAATCCACCAAATACCTACAGTCACAAAGGAATAACGCATTGCTTTGACTGCTGCAGGATCAGAAGGCGTATCTTCAATTCCAAACCAGTTTGGATTCATTACCATCGCTAAATCAAAAAGCAAAAGAATTACAGATCCAATATATCCCAAAGAAAAACCTCTAGCACTGATCCAATCTTGTTGATCTTCATTAGCTACATCGGGTAAATAAGAATTACAAAAAGCATAAGAAATCCAAAAGCCAACCAATCCAAAGAAATAACAAGCTAGGCTATAGTAGATATAATCTAGAGAAAACCAATACATGGCAATACAGGATAAGGCCCCTAAATAGGCAAACATTTTTAAAAACATTTTTTTATTTCCTAAGTAGTCTGCTATTCCTGACAGCAGCGGATTTAATAGGGCTACAAAGACAAAAGCAAGCGAAGTAACATAAGAAATTAAAGGTCCTCTAGCTACTTCCATTCCAAATACTTCAACAGACTCAATTCCTGCAGTTCTAAAGAGTACACCGTAAAAAATTGGAAAAATTGCGGTTGTAATTACGAGGTTAAAAACTGAATTTGCCCAGTCATAAAAAGCCCAAGCAAACAATAGCTTCTTATCCCCCTTTGCCAATGTTCTTTCTTTCATATGCCTAAAATAACTAACTTATTTCTATTAAAATGAATTCAAGATATTTATTTTTGGTATGCTTTTTGAAAACGTATTTATATAACTCAAAAATGATGACCATGAAAACAATCGCTTCACTACTCTCTTTAAGTATTATTTTAATGTTTAGCTCCTGTAGAAAAGAAACCTATATTGAAGAAGTGACCCAATTGGGTAAGGTCATCGAAATTACAGCTGACTTTAACGCTGCTAACAACTTTAGTGTTCTCTATGAATTTCCTCAATCAGTTACTGTATACGAATCGGATGCAATATTTGTATATCTATTAGAAGATGTAGTCAATGGCAATGAAGATGTTTGGACACTTATTCCACAAAACTTCTTTACGACTAATGGTTTATTGCAATATACTTACAATCATACCTTTTACGATGTATCAATTTTTCTTGACGCCAATTTTGATCTCAATTTACTACCAACTAATTACACTCAAGATCAAGTGTTTCGCATTGTAGTTGTCCCTGCAGAATTTGCAGTCTCTAATCCAGAAAACTACACAGGGCTTATGAATCAATTAGAACTATCCGAATCTGATGTGTTTCAACTCTCAAATTAATTGTAACTTTAGAAATGATAAAATTTAAAGTAATACCCTTAATAATAATTATCAGTGTTGTTCTTATCAGTTCCTGTGAGGCACAACACAAAAACGAACTAAAAAAACCTCTAGTGAAAATCGATAAAGAAAAATTTAAAGCTGAAGATCCTTTGGCTTATAAAGTGCTCTTTGAAGCTGCTACAGAACGTCCATATACTAGTGATTTACTAGACAATACCGAAACAGGTGTTTACGTATGCAAAGCCTGCAAAGCGCCTCTTTTTGTGAGCGATAACAAATTCGATGCAGGTTGTGGCTGGCCTTCATTTGACAGGGAGATAGAAGGTGCTATCACTTACGATGTCGACTATAAAATTGGAGTTCCAAGAATCGAAGAAAAGTGCAGTAATTGCGGAGGTCATTTAGGTCATGTCTTTGACGATGGTCCAAAAGATACTACAGGGAAGCGCCATTGTATCAATGGAATAGCTCTAGAATTCATCCCTTCTGACAAACAATAAACAGCTAAAGTAACTTGTCGGTTTAATCTTAATGATAATATTCTTATCTTTGAGCCCTCTTAATAATCATAGAAAATACACATAATGAGTCAATTTGATGTAATCGTTTTAGGTAGTGGTCCTGGTGGATATGTAACGGCAATTAGAGCCTCTCAACTGGGATTAAAAACTGCTGTAATTGAAAAAGAAAATCTAGGTGGAGTTTGTTTAAACTGGGGATGTATACCTACAAAAGCGCTGTTAAAATCAGCACAAGTGTTTGAATACCTCAATCACGCTAAAGATTACGGACTTAGTGCCGACAATGTCGATAAAGATTTTGACGCAGTAGTTAAAAGATCTAGAGGTGTTGCTGATGGAATGAGCAAAGGAGTTCAATTCTTAATGAAAAAGAACAAGATTACTGTAATCAATGGTTATGGGACACTTCAACCAGGAAAGAAAGTATCTGTTAAAGATGCCCAGGGGAAAGAAACCGTATACGGCGCTGATCACATCATTGTCGCTACTGGTGCTCGTTCAAGAGAGCTTCCTTCACTTCCTCAAGACGGAAAAAAGATTATAGGATACAGAGAAGCGATGACTCTAGAAAAGCAACCTTCAAAACTAGTTGTAGTTGGAAGTGGTGCCATTGGTATTGAATTCGCATACTTCTACAATGCAATGGGAACCGAAGTAACAGTTGTAGAATACTTACCTAATATTGTTCCTGTTGAAGACGAAGAAGTATCTAAACAATTGGAAAAAAGCTTCAAAAAAGCAGGTGTTAAGGTAATGACTTCTTCTGAAGTTACAAAAGTAGATACTTCTGGTAAAGGAGTAAGTGTTACTGTTAAAACAGCAAAAGGAGAAGAAGTAATCAAAGCTGATATAGTGCTTTCTGCTGTTGGTATCAAAACAAATATTGAAAATATCGGACTTGAAAATGTCGGTATTGCTACAGATAGAGACAAGATCTTAGTCAATGACTTCTACCAAACAAATATCCCTGGATATTATGCTATTGGAGATGTTACTCCTGGGCCAGCTTTAGCTCACGTCGCTTCTGCTGAGGGAATTCTCTGTGTTGAGAAAATTGCTAAGATGAATGTTCATCCAATCGATTACGGAAACATTCCAGGTTGTACGTATTGTACTCCTGAAATTGCATCTGTTGGTCTTACTGAAAAACAAGCAAAAGAAAAGGGATACGATATTAAAGTTGGTAAGTTTCCTTTCTCTGCTTCAGGTAAAGCACAAGCAGGTGGAAATTCAGATGGTTTTGTAAAAGTTATTTTTGATGCCAAATACGGTGAATGGTTAGGATGCCATATGATTGGTGCTGGAGTAACCGATATGATTGCAGAAGCTGTTGTTGCAAGAAAATTAGAAACAACCGGTCATGAAATTTTAAAAGCAATTCATCCACACCCAACAATGAGTGAAGCAGTAATGGAAGCAGTTGCAGCTGCTTATGATGAGGTGATTCACTTATAAGAAGAATACTTTAGAAATAATAAAAATAATAAACCCCTCAACTGAGGGGTTTATTGTTTACTTACATTCCAATCAACTCTTTTTGAAGTCGTTTAAACACTAAATAGACCCCATTGGTCCATCCAAATCCATCTTGTACCAGATACTCCCCTCCTCCTGAGAGTTGATCGACATCTACTACATTATACTTTTCGAGCATTTTTCCAGTCTTTTTATAAATAGCTCTATTGGACGCAATCCAACGATTGATTATCTCATTAGCTAAATTGTCAAAACCGTAATTTCTGAGACCAATAACACTTATGTACTGCAGCGGAGCCCATCCGTTTGGAGCATCCCATTGTTGTCCTGTATCTAATGGAGTTGAGACTAAACCACCGTCTTTTAAGAAGTATTCTTCAATGACCTTTGCACAAGCCTTGGCTTGCTTTTTAGTAGCGCATCTAAAATAAAGAGGAAATAAGCCAGCTAAGGATCGGACCCCAGTGTGTTTCTCATCTACAAAATTGATATCGTTAAAATAGTTTTGTTCAGGATTCCAAAATAAATTTTGAATGGCTTCTTCCCTTTTAGAAGCCCTGTTGTACCAGATTTCAGACTTTTGCTTCTCATCTCTATAATCATAGGCTCGAGCAATAGTTCGCTCAAGATACAACAGCAAACAATTGAGGTCAACAGGAAGTATGTTTAAAGTATTAATTGATCCCAAATCCATTGGGTCTTTAAACCAACGACAACTGAAATCCCATCCCGATTCACAGGCTGCTCTTAAATGTTTGTAATAGTTATCAGGTTTTCCAAACTTTTCATAATCTTCGACATCAGTCGCATACATTTCTGGCCTTGGCCCCTCATTTCTGTCGTAATAACGATTGAGAGAAACTCCTTTATACGATATGAGATGAGATTCACTTTCAGCAGCTGCATTCATCCAAAACCCATACTCCAATTCTAATTCGTTTAAATAATCACTGAGTATGGAATCTCCTTTAGTATTTGCTAACAAACACACCATCAGTGAAAAATAGGGAGGCTGCGATCTTCCTAAGAAGTAAGTTCTATTTCCATTGGGAATAAAACCAATATGATTAATCATCCAGGCAAAGTTCTTGATCATATTTTCAATAGCATCAACTTCTCCATGAATCTTTAGACCAAGCATGGTAAAAAAACTGTCCCAATAGTAAATTTCATTAAAACGACCACCGGGAACTATATAGGGGTATTGAAGCGGTATCAAAGAACTTCCTTCAATTAATTGATCGGCTTCTCTCTGTAGATAAGGCCACAATGCTTTGATGTGCTCTTCAATTGATCGATCAGTATCTACTTCAAATCCAGTTGTTGGGGCCTCTGTAACCTCAAAGTTCTCTTTAAAAAATGCCTTGATATCAAAATCGCTATCTTCCTTTTGAGCCCTGTAACGATTTAAGATTTCAGAGGGTTTTGACAAGGGTATCGCATCTGAAATTTGTTTGTCATCACTCAATACCTTTGATATTTGCAAATCCACAAAGAGCTCCTTAAATGCCTCCTCTGGAGCTGTATATTCTATCTTTTCCTCCATTACTTAGCAGTTAGTTTTTTTAATATTAAAATCGCTACTAGCAATAATGACATAGGAATTAAGGTATAGCTAAAAGCTTCTGCAGCTCCAACTTCTTTAAATAATATTCCTATTAAACGAGAACCTAAGGTTCCTCCAATGGCTGAAAAAATAATGATCAATCCAGACATATGAGAATGCAGTGACTTAGGAAGCGCACTTAAGATTACAGAATTCAATAAAGGATAGATTGGTGCGATAAACAAGCCTACTATCGGAAAAGCATAACCCAAGAGAGGAATATCTGACAGTGTTTCTACTCCGCTAATCTTAGATTCAACAGCCATAGGCAGCACAAAATAAACCATGATCATCGCTGCTAACAAACAGACTACTAGAATCCATACCCAATTGAAATAATTGGATAAAAAACCAGCTAACAAACGACCAATCCCCAGAGAAACAGCTAAAATACTCGCCATCATGATTGCTAAATTTTCGGGAAGCTCTAATACACGATCGTTAAAGGTGGGAAGCCAGGTCATAATTCCTTGTTCGATCATCACAAATAAAAATGCAGCGATGACAAAGACGATAACAAGCAATTGAGCAATCAATTTAAACATAGATGAAAAATCATCTAGTATATTCGAGTCACCGTCTTCTACAACTGGTTTATCGAATGGAGCATAGAGCAAAAATAAAAATGACACCAAAGAAAGTGCTGCTAATAGCCAGTAAACATTGAGCCAAGCATTTTCGTCTGTCGCTGAATTAAAGGCTGGAAATAAGAAATATGCCAAAGCGATACCAAACATAAACACCCCTTCAATAGTACTCATTAAACTATTGTGTTGCTTTTCGTTTTGGGTCACCAAACCTACTGAGGCGTATACTGATACTTTAATCAGTGCAAAAGAAGCTCCTACTGAAGCAAAAAGCACTTTAGCCCACACAAATGAATTTCCAAAATACATTCCAATACAGGCCACTGATACTAGTAACAAAGCAATAAGCATGGATTTTTTATAACCTATTTTAGGCAAAAATGATGCTACTAAAAAAGAGATAATGGCAATGGGGAGATCCTTAAAGAGTTCAAGGGTACTGGCAGCTACTTCATCAACACCGTATACTTTTTGTGATTTTAAAATCACAATACCTACTGAATTAAGCAGAATGGCAAATACGAAATAATTGATGAATAGCGATGCTTTGACAGCAATAGCTTTCATAATATGTTAGTTTAGTTTAGTTGTTCTAAATATAAAACTTTTAAATCAGCTAGTAAAACTAAGAAGGGCTAAACGGTAACTTTCAAGTCCAAAACCTAAAACTACACCTTTAGCAACAGGAGATATATACGATTGATGCCTAAAAGACTCTCTTGAAAAGGTATTTGAAATATGTACTTCAACAACTGGAGTAGTGATAGCTTTAATAGCATCACCAATTCCTATAGAAGTATGTGTATAGGCTCCTGCATTTAGAATAATCCCATCATAAGAAAATCCAACCTCTTGAATCTTATCGATGAGTTCTCCTTCAATATTAGATTGAAAGTGCTCTAGTGAAACAGATCCAAACTCTTTTGAAAGTTTCTCAAAGAACGAATCAAAAGTTTCATTTCCGTAGATCCCAGGTTCCCTTTTTCCTAATAAATTAATATTAGGACCATTTAGTATAAGAATTTTCATGAGGTAAAAATAAGACTATTTATTCAAAATTGTATTCTTCTGTAATATCATCGGTATCGGTAGTCAATACTTTTAACATTAGAACACAAAGAAAAAGCATCGCAATAGGTATAAACATTCTATCAAATGCATAAATCACTCCAAATTCATTAGTTAAATAACCAACAAATCTTGATCCAAGAGTCCCTCCTACAGCTGAAAAAATGATAATCAATCCAGTCATATGAGAGTGTAAACTAATAGGAGTTGAAGACAAAATCACTGAGTTTAAATTAGGATAGATAGGAGCTAAAAATAAACCGACCAATGAAAATGTGTAAAATTTCAGTGGAACATCTAACAATGAATTAACACCTTCTAGATCAACACTTAATGTGACTGGTATACCATAGTATATAATAAATTCAGCTAAGATAATACAGCTGAATAAAATTGTAAATGGGTTGTATCTCTTTACAATAAAAGAGTTGATAACTCTACCAATAGCAATTGAAAGTGTAAACGAACCAGCAGTCAAAATGGCTAAGTTTTCCTGCAATTGAGCCCCTAGATTATTAAAGGTCGGTAACCAACTCATCACACCCTGTTCAATAGCGACAAAAAAGAAGGTAGAAAGCAAAAAGACGACCACAACTATATTTCTATTTAAGATCACAAAACGCTTAAATTCTTTGAGGTATGAAGTGTCGATTTGAGGAGTTTTTAAATTAAATGGGGTTACCAATAACCAGAAAAACAACATAATAGAGAGCAGTGACAACACTAAATAGGCGTTGAGCCAAGCATCTTCAATCTCTGGGTTGTTAAAAAACGGAAAAAACAAAAACATAAATACAACTCCAAAACTAAAGATCGCTTCTACCCATGAAAGAAGTGAAGCATGTTCGTTTTTGGTTTCAGACACTAATCCTATGAGGGTATAAACAGAGATTTTTATCAGGGCAAAACTAAATCCAATACTCGCAAAAAGCACTAAAACGAAATAGTAATTATTACCGTAATAAAACAATAATTGAGACAGTGTGATTAACCCTAAGGCAAATAACATTGATGTTTTATAGCCAATCCTTGAAATAATAGATGCAACCACAAATGCTGCAATAGCAATAGGTAGGTCTTTAAATGCTTCAATAGCACTAGCTTGCAATGGATTGACACCATATACCTTTTGAGCTTTAAGTATCACAATACCCACTGAATTCAGTAGCATTGCAAATAAGAAAAAATTCAAAAACAAAAAAGGCTTTACATGAGACCTATTTGTTTTTATTTGGTCGGTATTCTCCATATTTAAAACAATTACAGTAAATTTAGTTAAAACTATTGAAACTTTGATACTTTTCAACAAAAGTTATTGACATAAGTCAATCAAATGATTCTGAGATTAAAAAATGAACTGGAAAAATCACATAAAAGATTACCTGACTTACATTAAAATCGAACGAGGATTGAGTGAAAATACAATCAAAAATTACACCCTAGATCTCTACAAATTATCTAATTATTTAATTGAAAATCAAATTGACACTAGTCCTGTAAAAATTGATCATGAGCTTTTAAAAACCTCCATATACGACCTCTCTAAAAATATAAGTCCAAGAAGCCAAGCTCGATTCATTTCTGGTTTAAAAAATTTTTTTGATTATTTAATTTTTGAGGATTATCGAACCGATAATCCCATGGATTTAATTGAAACACCCAAAATTGGCAGAAAATTACCCGAAGTACTTTCTGTAAATGAAATCGATCAACTAATTTCTGCAATTGATCGATCCACAAATGAAGGGGAACGCAATTATGTAATTTTAGAAACTCTTTACGGATGTGGACTTAGAGTTAGTGAACTTTTAAATCTTAAATGTTCTGACCTCTTTTTCAAAGAAGGATTTCTCAAGGTTATTGGAAAAGGAGATAAAGAGCGTTTTATACCACTAAATGATTATCTCATCAAATGCATGATAAATTATCAAAAATTAGTTAGACCTCATTTTCCATTAAAAAAAGAACATTCTGATCTCTTTTTTTTGAATAGAAGAGGATCTCAACTAACTAGAGCTATGATTTTTACAATTATTCGACAATTGTCAGATAAAATTGGTTTAAATAAGACCATTAGCCCTCATACTTTTAGGCATTCTTTTGCAACACATCTATTGGAAAACGGTGCAGATTTAAGAGCAATTCAACAAATGCTTGGACATCAAAGCATTACCACTACTGAGATCTACGTACATATGGATAAAACTCATTTGACATCAGTATTAAATAAGTATCACCCTAGAAAGTAATGTTTGAATATTTTTTATAATTTAAAACCTTTAAAAACAAACCGACTATGTATAAAAAATTACCTCTCTTATTATTGTTTTTGAGTAGTATTTCTATTCAAGCACAGAGTTCTTCAAAGGCAATAAAGCAATTGGAAGACAACAAAGAAACTTACGCTAATATTGCTCAACAAATTTGGGATTGGGCTGAAATGGGCTATCTAGAAGAAAAGAGCTCAGCCTTACTTCAAGAAACCTTAGCTGCTGAAGGATTTAAAATCACAAAAGGTATTGCAGGTATACCTACAGCTTTTATGGCTGAATACGGATCTTCAGGGCCTGTAATTGGAATTCTCGGAGAATACGACGCCCTGCCTGGTTTATCTCAAAAAGCAGTGTCTCATCAAGAAACTGCTGGTGGAAACGCAGGTCATGCTTGTGGGCATCACCTATTTGGAACAGCATCTACTGCAGCTGCAATTACAGTAAAAAATTGGTTAAAAGACAACAAAAAGGAAGGTAGAATTCGATTTTATGGATGTCCAGCCGAAGAAGGTGGATCTGGTAAAGTATATATGACACGAGAAGGTGTTTTTGACGATGTTGATGCTGTATTACACTGGCATCCTGGAAATCAAAACAACGCAAGTGCAGGCGCTGCACTAGCAAATAAATCAGCGAAATTTAGATTCTACGGTGTATCTGCTCATGCTGCTGCTGCACCTTGGGAAGGAAAATCTGCATTGGATGCAGTTGAAGGAATGAATGTGATGGTCAATATGCTCAGAGAACACATTCCAGATGGATCTCGTATTCACTATGTAATCACTCAAGGTGGAAAAGCTCCAAATGTAGTTCCTAACTTCGCTGAAGTTTATTACTACGCTAGAGATAAAAACAGGGATGTCGTAATGGATATCTTTGAAAAAATAATCAATGCTGCTAAAGGAGCTGCTTTAGGTACTGGAACCACCATGGAATACGAACTCATTGGTGGAACTCATGAGTTACTTCCAAATTTAACACTTCAAAAACTGATGTACGACAACTTAGTTAAAGTTGGAGGTTATCAATACACAGAAGATGAAAGTGCGTTTGCAGAAGAAATTTCAAAAACTCTAAGCAATCCTAAAGACTTAAATAGTACAAATGTGATTCAACCTTTTAAAGAAGTTGGTAAAGCTGGAGGTTCTACCGATGTAGGTGATGTAAGTTTTGCAGTTCCAACTGCTGGACTAAGTACTGCTACTTGGGTTCCAGGAACTCCTGCTCATTCATGGCAAGCAGTTGCTGCTGGTGGAATGTCTATCAGTAAAAAAGGAATGATGGTTGCAGCTAAAACCCTGGGGATAACAGCTATTGATCTATTTAAAAGTCCAAAGACAATTGAGAAAGCAAAACAAGAGCTCATCGAACGTAGAGGAGCTAATTTTAAATACATTCCTCTTATAGGGAATCGTAAACCAGCACTCGATTACAGAAAGTAATAAGAATTTAGTTTTAAAATTAAAAGAGGCCCTAAGGCCTCTTTTTTATTCTTTATCACTTTCCTTTTCCAGGTCGTAATATCTCAGTTTATTTTCTTCTTCGATCTCAGCAATTTGCTCTTTGGTAAGTACCTTCAAAAATGAAGGATGCTGTTCAATTGCAAATTCGATCTTTTCTACAATTTCATCGATAGATTCATTTTCATAATCAATATCGAGGGGCTGCTTGATCACCATTGACTGAAGAATCCCCTTCTTTTTAATGCGAAGTCCTTTTTTGTCAAAAGAACGTCTAAAACCGTCTATAACAATAGGAATCACAATGGGTTGATAGCGCTTAATGATATGTGCAGTTCCTTTTCGAATAGGTTTCCAAGGAGTTGTAGTTCCTTGAGGAAAGGTGATTACCCAACCGTCTTCTAAGGCCTTTCCAATATTGGTGATATCACTCAATTTAACCTGTCTGTTGACATCTTGACCTGCAGCTCTCCAAGTTCTATCAATACTGACAGATCCAGCATAAGCAAGTACTTTTGCAATAAAGCTACCTTTCATTGTTTCTTTCGCAGCAACGTAGTAAATATTGAGCTTGGGATTCCACAAATACCCAACATTCTTGATGGAATCTATTCGGCCCTTTAAACTGGCATTAAAAACGTGATACATCGCCACAACGTCAGCAAAGTAAGTTTGATGATTCGAGACAAACAATACCTTTGTATCTGGTAAATCTCTAATTATTTCTGATCCCTCTATTTTGAGTTCATTAAATCGCTTGTATCTAGAGTGTGTTAAGATTCCTAAATAGCGAATCAACATCTTCTTTAGAAAGAGATAATGACCAAATGGGTTTTTCTTGAATAGTGACATAAGGCGCAATTTAATCAAATATTAGAAACAATTCTTAAATGATTTGTTTTATCAAGCTACGTATTTCTCCGAGCATCATTGCTGTGGCACCCCATATAATATGGTTTTCATAGTTAAATGCCGGAAAATCTACCTCAGTGAGATATGAATTTGAAATTTTATGAGAGCAAATATTTTTGTCTTCTAAGAAATAAGTCAGTGGTATTTCTAAAATAGAATCTACTTCTTCTTCTTGAATTTTAAATTCGGGCTTTTGTTGACTAAGGGCTAAAAAAGGGTGTACTAAAAAATTTGAAGGTGGAATATAAAGTTGACTCAATTTTAATATTTTATCGATTCCTTTTTTTTGAATTCCTACCTCCTCCTCTGCTTCTCTAATGGCTGTATGCATCAACGAAGAATCATTTTCTTCGACACTTCCTCCTGGAAATCCAATTTGAGCGGAATGAACATCTCCTTTAACAGCCTTTCTTTTGATCAATAACAGATTGGTTTTGAAATGAATATCAGGATAGCAAAGTGCCAAAACAGCAGCCTTTTTGACTTTTTTTCCTTCAAAGTTTTCACTAGCCATCTGAATTGCCCTTATTTTTGACGTCATAGAAAAGTGCGCCTGTTTTCCCGGCAGTGGTAATTTTTCTATTTTTGAAAACACAGATGTAAAATGATCAAAATCCATGCAATACTTTTATAAAATAAGATATAGTCTCATCAGCCTAATGTTTTTGACTTCTTGTAATCAGAATCCCAATAATGATATTAAAGATAGTTCAAATTCAAGCAGGAATCAAATCAAAGACAGTGTTGAATTATCTAAAAATGATCAACCTTATCAAAGCCCAATATCAAAAGAAAAAACAAAAGAGGAATCTAATAAAGTATCGAATGATGACTTTGTACTCGATGAGGAGAATGCAATTGCTTTTTTCTTTGAATACAACAAAACTCTAAAGGAAACTAAAGTGAAATTGGAGACTAACTTTGGAGACATTACCATTGAACTATTTGACAATGTACCCTATCACAAAGCTAATTTTATCTACTTGACTAAGAAAGGTTATTTTAACAACACCTATTTTCACAGAATTGTCAAAGGTTTTATTATTCAGGGTGGAAATGCAGACATCCCTGAAGTCTCACAAAAGAGAAGAGCAATTGGTCGATACTTATTGCCACCTGATACTCGAAAGGGTCACAAACATCACAGAGGAGTCGTATCGATGCCTAGTAGCGATATAGACAACCCTCATAAACTCGCTTCGCCCTATGAGTTTTTTATTGTGGTTACCAAACCTGGTTCCTACCACTTAGACGGTGGTTATACTCCATTTGGACAAGTGATTGAAGGCATGGATGTCGTCGATCAAATCAATGCTCAAAAAGTTGACAGTGGTGATTGGCCGATGAGAAACATCGTTATTAAAAAGGCGATTGCCTTTTAGAGCTCGCTCTTTAATTGATCAAAAGCTTCTTTGTATTCAAGGATCAGTCTTTTAAATTGCTCTTCAACCGATTGAATTTGAACAATAGAAGAAGCCACCTGGCCAACTTCGAGTTCTCCATCGCTGAGATCTCCTTCAAAAATTCCCTTTTTAGATCTTCCCTTTGAAAGTTTTGCTCTTAACTCTTCTACTGAGGCATGTCCAGCATAGAGTTCCATAAGTTCATCGAAGAATTGATTCTTAGCGATTCGAACAGGAGTCAGTTCTTTAAGAGTTAAGCTAGTTCCTCCTTGCTCGAGCTTGGTGAGATACTCTTTGTAATTGTCATGAGCACTGGATTCTTTTGACATCAAGAAAAGAGTTCCTATTTGTACTCCTTTAGCTCCTAATGCCATTGAGGCTAGAATTGCCTTCCCAGATGCAATACCTCCTGCTGCAATGACTGGAATGGAAACCGCCTTTACAATTTCTGGTATCAATACTAGAGTGGTAGTTTCATCCTTAGAATTGTGACCCCCAGCTTCAAAACCTTCAGCAACGACAGCATCTACACCCGCAGATTGTGCTTTTAAGGCTTGTTTACTGCTTCCGATCACATGAACCACTTTAATTCCCTTTTCTTTGAGATACGAAGTGTAGGTCATAGGGTTTCCGGCAGAAGTAAATACAATCGAAACCTTATTCTTAACAATGACATCTAACTGCTCTTCCACCTTGGAATACAAGAGCGGAATATTGACTCCAAAAGGCTTATCAGTAGCTTTCTGACATTTTTGTATGTGTTCCTCTAATAGATCAGCAGACATTGATCCAGCACCGATCAATCCAAGACCACCAGCATTGGATACCGCTGAAGCTAATCGCCAACCACTGGTCCAAACCATACCTCCTTGAACAATGGGATATTGAATATTGAATAAGTTACAAATGGAGTTCATAACTAATTGATTACTCCTGAAGCTATTAATTCTTCTTCTTGATACACAGCTGCAAACTGTCCTTCTGTGATCGCCGATTGAGGCTCATCAAACATTAAATAAGAAGCCTTTTCAAAACTGTAGAGCCTTGCCTTTTGTAAGGGTTGTCTATAACGGATTCGGGCCATTACTTCTATAGATTCTCCCTCTTTAAGCATTAAATCCTCTCGTACCCAATGCATTTCAGAGGCATCAATCTTTAGAGCCGATCGATAGAGCCCAGGATGAGACTTTCCCTGACCAGTATAGATGATATTTTCTTTGACATCAGTTGCGATTACAAAAAGTGGTTCAGGAGTTCCTCCGACATCTAATCCTTTGCGCTGACCAACTGTAAAGAAATGAGCACCAATGTGTTCCCCTACTATTTTTCCATCAGACAACTCATAAGAAAAAGCTTTTGAGGTCTGTTCCAACTCCTCTTCTATAGATTCAAAAGAAGTTTGTTTTTGATTGTATAAATCTAAATCAGCTGATATTTCAACAATGGACCCTTTTTTTTGCTTGAGTTGTTGTTGTAAAAAATCTGGAAGACGAACCTTTCCGATAAAACACAATCCTTGAGAATCTTTTTTCTGGGCTGTTATTAAATCCTGCTCTGCAGCAATTGCTCTAACTTCTGGTTTCAATAACTCACCTATTGGAAAAAGCGTTTTTGAAAGTTGTTCTTGTGATAATTGACATAGAAAATACGATTGATCTTTGTTGGGATCTTTTCCTGATAACAATTGATAATGAGTATTTCCCTGCTGGTCGATCAGCTCTCCTTTTCTACAATAGTGACCCGTTGCAACATAATCTGCTCCTAAGCTCAAAGCGATGTCCATAAATACATCGAACTTAATCTCCCGATTACAGAGTACATCTGGATTTGGAGTTCTTCCTCTTTCGTATTCAGCAAACATATAGTCTACAATACGTTCTTTGTACTGCTCGCTTAAATCGACTGTTTGAAATGGAATACCTAATTTTTCAGCAACTAAAAGAGCGTCATTACTGTCTTCAAGCCATGGACATTCATCTGAAATGGTCACAGAATCATCGTGCCAATTTTTCATAAAAAGACCTATGACCTCATATCCCTGTTGTTTTAAGAGATAGGCTGCTACACTGGAATCGACTCCTCCGGATAAACCTACGACAACTTTTTTCATCTTGAAGAAAAGATAAAATTACAATAAATAAAAGACATCAAGATTGATTACTTGCCCTTCTTTTGTTGTTCAGCTTGTTCCATCATTTCTTTCATACGCTCTTGGAACTTGCTCTTTTTCTTCGGCTTAAGCTTGTTTTCTTGAATTCTAGAGTGAATTTTATCCTCATCGATAATGTATTTCTTAATCACCAACATAATGATGATGGTAATAAGGTTTGATACAAAATAGTACAAACTCAATCCACTTGCATAGGAGTTAAAGAAAAACAACATCATTACAGGAGATAGATATAATATGAATTTCATATTAGGCATTCCTGGTTGTGTTGGCATATTTTGACCTGTAGTCATTTTCATATAGAAGAAAATAGCAACAGATGCTAAAAGAGGAAATAAACTCACGTGATCACCATAGAATGGAATCTTAAACGGCAATTGCATTACCGTATCGTAAGAAGATAAATCTTCTGCCCATAAGAATGATTTTTGTCTGAGTACAAAAGCGGATGGAAAGAACATAAAGAGGGCGTAGAAAATAGGCATCTGCAATAGTGCTGGAACACAACCACTCATTGGATTCACTCCAGCCTTAGAATACAGTGCCATAGTTTCTTGTTGCTTTTTCATCGCATTGTCCTTGTACTTTTCATTGATTTCATCAATCTCTGGACGCAACACCTTCATTTTTGCCTGAGATAAATACGATTTATAGGTCACAGGCGACATGAGTAAACGAACGAGGATGGTCATCACAATAATAGCGATACCAAAAGGCAAAAACGAACTTAAGAAGGTGTAAACCGGTGTAAACACATAGCGATTCAACCATCCGAAAATCCCCCATCCAAATGGAATTGCAGATTCTAATTCTAAGTTTTCATACTGAGATAACACCTTTACATCTGTAGGACCAAAGAACCATCTAAATTGATTTGAAAATTCATTGGCTGAATAAGATAGCTCTGTTAAGGAGTTAAAACGCTTTAAAAATACTGCTTCTTCTGATTCTTCATCAGAAAGAGTTTCTGAAGTGAAACTCACCTTATCAAAATTGTTTTGAGGGATTAAAACACTGCTAAAGAAGTGTTGTTTATAAGAAATCCATTGAACATCCTCTCCTACTTCATCATCAGATCCACCTTGTGATAATTTACCAACTTTATCCGTTTCATATCTGTAAACAGTTCTGGTATATCTATTTTCGTACATCACACTTTTAGAGTGACGAAGCGCATCCATAGACCAACTTAATTTTGGGTTATTAGACGGATTAATCAGTGGTGCAACACCCTGTGAACGTACAGCAAAATCAACCATATAATCCTCATTATTAAGTGAGTAAACAAATTCTATGTATTGATTATCAGATAGTTTTGATTGTAATGTAAGTTGTGAATCTGTAGAGGAGACCAATTCAAACAATAAATCAGCAGTGTGAATAATTCTGTTTTCACGATCCGTAAATTCGATGTCAAATTTCGAGTTGTCATCTTTGATCAAATAAACAGGTTCCCCTTTAAAAGTATTAAATTCATTAAGTAGAACTGATTTGAGCTGACCACCCTTATGACTTACTTTTAAACTGAGTTTATCATTGGAGAGTTCTGAAACAGAAGCTGTTGATGTAGCTAATTTAAAAGCACCTAACTGCTGTCCTTCTTGAATTGTTTCAACAGCATCCGGTGTTACATTAGTGTAATCAGCTGTTGCACTCTCTTTTTCTTTTGCCTTTTGTTCTACTTGTTCTTGTTGCTTTTGTGCAGCGAGTTCTTCAGCAGTTGGTTGATTGATATAAAACATATAGATCAGTATCCCAAAAATGAGAACAAAACCTACAATCGAATTGACGTCTAATTTTTTTTCTTCCATAATATATATTCACTGAGTGAATGACAATTAAATCTTAGTTGTTTTTATGATCACAAGCCGCTTTTACAAAATTGACGAAAAGTGGATGTGGGTTGAGAACCGTACTTTTGTACTCTGGATGGTATTGAACTCCAACAAACCATGGATGTGAAGGAATTTCAACAATTTCAACCAAATCAGTCTCTGAATTAACTCCAGAAGCTTTCATTCCTTTGGCTTCAATTTGCGCTCTGTAGTCATTGTTGAATTCAAAACGGTGACGGTGTCTTTCTGAAATTACCTCTGCATTTGAATAAATCGTTGCAGCTAGACTTCCAGCTTCTAGTTTACAATCCCATGCTCCTAAGCGCATCGTGCCTCCTTTATGAGTTACTGCTTTCTGTTCCTCCATAAGGTTGATCACAGGATTTTTGCAATTTTCATCCATCTCTAAAGAATTGGCATCTTTAATTCCTAATACATTTCTAGAGAATTCAATAACGGCCATCTGCATTCCAAGACAGATTCCTAAAAATGGGATATTGTTTTCTCTTGCGTATTGTACAGCCTTGATCTTCCCTTCAATTCCACGTTCTCCAAATCCTGGAGCTACTAATATTCCGTGAAGTCCTTGTAGTTCCTCTTCAACCTTATCTACAGTAAGGTGTTCTGAATGAATTGATTTTACAATCACCTTCACTTCATTTTCAGCACCTGCGTGTATAAAAGATTCTAATATCGATTTATAAGAGTCCTGTAATTCGACATATTTTCCAATAAGTCCAATTTCAACAACATCTTTTGGGTTTTTATGGCGTTTTAAAAATGCCTTCCACTGATCCAAATTAGGCTCAGAATAACCTTCTAGTTTTAGTTTATCCAAAACGACCTTATCCAAACCTTCTGATTGCATCATAAGAGGTACATCGTAAATGGTAGAGGCATCTATTGATTGAATGACAGCCTCCTTTTTAACATTGCAAAACAAGGCTAGTTTTCTCTTGATATCATCGCTGAGTTCGTGTTCCGTTCTACATACCAAAACATCAGCCTTAATTCCACTTTCCATAAGTGTTTTGACCGAGTGTTGTGTAGGTTTGGTTTTTAATTCTCCTGCTGCAGATAAAAAAGGAACCAAGGTCAGGTGGATTACCATCGCATTGTCTTCGCCTAAATCCCACAATAACTGACGTACTGCTTCGATATAGGGAAGTGATTCAATATCCCCTACCGTTCCACCAATTTCAGTGATAACGATATCGTAATTACCGCTTTTTCCAAGAATTTGAACTCTATCTTTTATTTCATTGGTGATATGAGGAATCACCTGGACAGTTTTTCCTAAAAACTCTCCTCTGCGCTCTTTCTCAATAACCGATTGATAGATTCTACCAGTAGTTACGTTATTTGCTTGAGAAGTAGTGGAATTTAAGAAACGCTCGTAGTGACCTAAATCCAAATCGGTTTCAGCTCCGTCATCGGTCACAAAACACTCTCCGTGCTCATAAGGGTTTAGGGTTCCTGGATCCACATTAATATATGGATCTAACTTTTGAATGGTAGTTCTATAGCCTCTAGACTGTAATAATTTAGCCAATGAAGCTGCAATAATTCCCTTTCCTAACGAAGAAGTTACCCCTCCGGTAACAAATATGTATTTAGTTTGCGACATCTTGCGTTTACTTGATTTATCAACGCAAGCAAAAATACAAATTGGAAATGGAAATCCCCCGGTTTTTAATGAAAATACCTATATTTATTTAAAATAAACCCTTTACACATGAAAAGAAGAGATTTCATTGGAACTGCAGCTGTGTCTACAATTGGACTAACTGCCTACCCAAAAGACTTTATCAAAACAGAAGAAAAAAAATTTGAACTCAAAAACAACATCAATCACTCTGTTTGTGAGTGGTGTTTTAATGATATCCCCCTCGAAGAATTACTTCAAACTCTAAGTCAACTCGGTATTAAAAATATTGATCTACTCGGTCCAAAAGACTGGCCATTACTACACCAATACAATATCAATTGTTCGATGTGCAATGGTGCAGAAATTAGTTTGACAGAGGGCTGGAACGACCCTCAATATCATCCTGAACTCATCAAACGCTACAGTGAAATGATTCCTAAAGTAGCTGAAAACGGATTTAAAAACCTCATCTGTTTTAGTGGTAATCGAAGAGGAATGAGTGATACAGATGGTCTAGCTAATTGTATTACGGGATTAAAACAAATAATGCCTCTAGCTGAAAAACACGGTGTCGTAATTCAGATGGAACTATTCAATCAACAAAATCATCCAGATTATATGTGTGATAACTCGGCCTGGGGTATTGCTCTATGCAAAGGATTGGGTTCTGAAAATTTCAAATTACTCTTCGACATCTATCATATGCAAATTCAAGAAGGAGATATAATCAAATCCATCAGAGACAACCACCACTATTTTGGACACTACCACACTGCAGGAGTTCCAGGTAGAAACGAGATTGATGAAACTCAAGAACTCTACTATCCTGCTATCATGAGAGCCATCCTTGAAACGGGATATACTGGAGTAGTTGCTCAAGAATTTATCTGCAAATACGAAGATAAGATTGACTCTTTAAAGAAAGCCTTTAAAGTCTGTGATGTTTAATCAAAAAGTTTAATATCCATGGCTTCATAGCGAAGGATATAGGAACTTCTATTGTAATAACCACCTTTTAAACTGTCTTGCACAAACCCTAAACGATGGGTAAGGTAAGGCAGTTTTCTCTTTAAATAACTTGAAGAATTATCGAGAACTTCTAAAGCAGTGTAAAGGGTTAGATCGTAACCTCTTAAAGCGTATCGATCAGGATAATAACCAAATCGTTCTTCATAGGACAAAGAAAATTCCTCGTTATTGAGTAGTGAATAGAAATTAGGGTAGCTAAAGTTGAGGTTGGTCAACTGTTGCTGATCGACTATGTCATTCTCAAAAGCACTGCTGTAATTCGTCGTAAACATTTTAATCTTTACAGAATCACGAAGTGAAGAGTTCAACATTGAACTGATGGATGAGGCCAACTTAACATTTTGAGTCTCTACAAACACCCAGTTAGGAATAATGGAATCCAATCTTGAAGACAAGGTATCTACATCGACTGAAACTTCCTTAATAAGCTCCATGGAAACTGCATTAGGAAAATGATTAACGATGGCTTCTCTTGCCTTTGTATTCAATGAATCTGCAACTATCAACACCTTTTCATTAGAATAGCGCAAAGAAGCTAACTTCAATACGCGATCTCTAAAAATCGAATCAGTAGGTATCGGCATATGTGCTTTAGGGTAATCATAGCTATTTTCAGAGGCAGAAGGATATACGATAGGAATATCGTTGCGCATCGCATAAGAAGTCGCTGCCTTATAGGTTCTACTGCTTAAAGGGCCGATGATCGCATCAAAATTAAGGCTGTCGAGATCCATGAACCTAATAGCCAAATGTGTGTTGTCTAATTGAGTGTCAATCGGAATGGGAGTGATATGAATATCGTGTTTAGCCAATTGTTCAATTGCCATCAATACTCCTTGATAAAAGTGAATACTGAACTTCATATCCCTTCTCGCTTCGAAGGTTTTCTCCATTAGAAGGGTGTCTAATAGCGCTGATTTATCAGTTCTAAAAGGGAGTGGATAAGCTATAGTGTAGTACTTAGAATCACTGTAAAATGGCTCGAACAAAGGCTCTCTAAAACCTAGTTTATACGAGATTGATTGTTGCCTGTAAGGTCTGACCTTAAGGTTCATTCCGATTTGCAGACCCGTCAATAACAATCCTGGATTGTAATCCAAAATGTCTCTTAAAGGAGTTTGATACCTTCTTACTAAATCGTAAAAAGTTTCCTTAGGATTTACTCTGTGAATGATGAATTGATCAATAGGCGCCTCCTTACGGATGAAAATGGAATCACCTACGCTCAGAGAATTTTCTAAAGTAATTGGAAGTTCAACAGTAACCCCAACAGGTAAAGAATTGTAATCTTCTGAAAGATGAGGATTTAGTTTTAAAAAGGAATCTTGACTGATTTGAAAATCCTTGAGAATTCTCCAACGATTATCCGACTGTCTAATCTTATAAGTTCCCGTTTGTTGCGCATAACCCAACAAGGAAAACATAAATAAAACAGCTAATAAGTTCCTTTTTAATTGCATTATTCCCATTCTATAGTTGCAGGTGGCTTAGAGCTGATATCGTATACGACTCTATTGACCCCTGGAACCTTATTGATGATATCGTTTGATACCTTTTGCAAAAATTCATAAGGAAAGTTAACCCAATCAGCAGTCATACCATCGGTACTCTCTACTGCTCTTAAGGCAACACATTTTTCATAGGTACGTTCATCTCCCATTACTCCAACAGAATTTACTGGAAGTAACATAGCTCCTGCCTGCCATACTTTGTCGTACAATCCCCACTCTCTAAGTCCATTGACAAAAACAGCGTCTACTTCTTGTAAAATACGAACCTTTTCTGGAGTAATATCTCCAAGAATTCGAATACCGAGTCCAGGACCTGGGAAGGGGTGTCTACCTAATAATTTAGCATCGATACCCAAAGCTGCACCTACTCTTCTCACTTCGTCTTTAAAAAGAAGTTTTAGAGGTTCCACAACTTTTAATTTCATATAATCTGGAAGACCACCTACATTGTGGTGGCTTTTAATCGTTGCCGAAGGACCACCTGTAGCAGAAACTGATTCGATCACATCAGGATAAATCGTTCCTTGACCGAGCCACTTCGCATCTTCAACTTTATGAGATTCATCGTCGAAGACATCAATAAACACTTTACCAATAGTCTTGCGTTTAGTTTCTGGATCACTGATTCCCTTTAATGCATCTAAGAATCGATCTGAAGCATCAACTCCCTTAACGTTAAGTCCCATATGCTTGTATTGATCCAATACTTGTGAAAACTCATCTTTTCTAAGCAAACCGTTATTGACAAAAATACAGTGTAAATGAGATCCAATAGCTTTGTGCAGCAATACTGCAGCTACAGTTGAATCAACACCACCAGACAATCCTAAGATGACCTTATCAGATCCAACGGTCTTTTTAAGTTCTTCAACCGTTTCATGTACAAATGAATCTGGAGTCCAATCTTGATGAACTCCTGCGATATCCACTAAGAAGTTTTTGAGCATCTTCGCTCCATCTGTAGAATGATATACTTCAGGGTGAAACTGAATTGCATAGGTCGTTTCACCTTCAATTTTATACGCTGCATTCTTCACATCATCTGTGCTACCGATAAGCTTCGCATTAGTAGGAAGGTGTTTAATGGTATCCGAATGACTCATCCAAACCTGAGATCCAGCCTCTACTCCATCAAAGAAGTGATCTTCGTGATCTAAAAAAGAAAGCTTTGCTCTACCGTATTCTCTAGTGTTCGAAGGAGCGACTTCTCCCCCTCCAAAATGAGCTAAATACTGTGCCCCATAACAGACTGCCAATAAAGGTTTTTTTCCTTGAATCTGAGAAAGATCAGGATGCGGCGCATCCTCTGCTCTAACTGAAAAAGGCGACCCTGATAGGATAACAGCTTTGTAAATATCTAAGTTCTCTGGAAGTTTATTGTAAGGTTTAATCTCACAAAAAATATTGAGCTCTCTTACTCTCCTAGCGATGAGTTGAGTATACTGTGAGCCAAAATCTAAAATAAGGACGTTATTATGCATGCGCAAAAATAATAATTTGAACGTTAATTAGAAGTTCATTTGACAGCTAATTTTAAGATTCGTTCTTAAACCTAACAATATCGATAGTTCCTATTCAAAAATTCTGCCAAAATCAATTCATGGAATCTAAAATAGCCTTGATATCTTCTTTTGTAGTTTCAGGATTGATAAAACAAAAGCGTGCAATTGTTTCCATTTGACCATCAATTTGATATTTAGTCGGTGTCACCAATGCAAAATTATCTGCAAGATTTTTTAGTGTCCACTTTCGGTAATCTTCTGGAGTCCATCCTTCACGCTTAAAAAGTACTACTGATAAACTCACTGGTCTTACCAATGACAAATGATCGTAATCTTGAATCATTTCTGCTGCAACTTTAGCTAAATCGAGTGCTGTATCAACTGCTTGCTTATAGCGATCAATACCATGCATCGCTAGGGAAAACCACAATGGAAGACCTCTCACTCTACGCGTCAATTGAATTTGATAATCTGAAGGATTAAATCCTTCCATTCCCTTTTGATTAAAAATATCTAAATAAGTTCCTTGTTGAGTATGTGCTTTCTTAGCTAATTCAGGGTTTTTATAAATGATCGCTCCACAGTCATAGGGAGCAAAAAACCATTTGTGAGGATCTATGGTAATACTATCAGCTAATTCAATTCCATTGAATTCTTTTCTAGCCTTATCAGACATTAACGCACCACCTCCGTATGCTGCATCTACATGCATCCAAAGATCCTTTTCACGACAAAAATCAGCAACCTCATCCATCCTATCGATGACTCCAGCATTAGTGGTTCCTGCATTGGCAACAACCGCAAATAAACGACTTTGATCGACAGCTGATAATTCTTCAAAAGCCGTTATTAATTCTTTTTTAGTCAAGGATTCTTGTGTCGGAACAGTTAGAATATCTGCATCTATTATTTTTACCATGCTTTTCACCGACGAATGTGCCTGAGATGAACAGAGTATAATCCCTCTTTTACATTGATTGTCTTGTGATTTTGATCTCCAATACTCCCTAGCAGTTACAACAGCTGATAGGTTAGCTGCTGTACCTCCACTTGTAAACACCCCAAACGATCCTTTAGGCAATCCAGTTAATGATACAATCCAAGACATGGCTTCATTTTCACAGAATATTCCTCCTGCACCCTCCATCCAATAGGATCCGTGAATTGAAGATGCAGCCGTCACTAAATCAAAAAGTATAGCGGCTCTTGTTGGTGCTGCTGGTACAAATGCTAAATGTTTTGGATTATCAATAGGCACGGTATGTTTAACTAACACTTCTCTAAAGAGTTCAAAAGCCTTCATTCCTCCAATTCCTTTGTCGGTAATGGTCTCCCCTACTTTCTCTTTGAGTTCCTCTTCCGATATTGCTAATCCCATATCAGGATTGGATCGAGTGATTCGACCAATGACATATTTCATTATATCCATAGTCATTTCAACCACATCGATATCGATATTGTGCATCATAACTAAAGTTTTAAAATGGTGAATTCCTTTTTAAGAGGATTTAAATGTTTTAACAACTCCTTCTTGAATGAAGTGGAGTATTCCAAATAAAATTCAGAGAAATTCGTATTGCGCTCTTGTAAGCCCTCTCTAGGAAATAGTTCCTCTTGTAAATTGACTAAGCGAATAACTTCTTCACTTAGTTTTCGTTTCTGAGCTTTGAGTAAGCGTTTTTCCAGTTTGTCAATTCCCTTTAATTGTTTTATTTCTTGAGCTTTAACAGCACCTAAAAAAGAGGCATCCGTTTGACTGGCTATTTGATATAAATTTTCAAATTGTTCATTTAATCGATTTTTTAAAGGACTTAGATCAATATCTATGTTTGATATTTTTCGAATATGTTTATTGATCAAATCACCTCTGCTTAAAAATAAATCTGCGGTAGAAAGACCTAGCTTTTGAATCTTATCAAATTGCTTCTGACTCATTACAAGTACTGAATCTCTTAGCATTAGAATTGGGAATATTGTTTCTTGAGCCTCGAACATCGATTGAAGTTCAAACCAATAAGCCAGTTCTCCTCCTCCACCAATATATGCTAGGTTTGGAAGAATAACTTCTTGATAAAGAGGTCTTGTAATAACATTCGGAGAAAATCGATCTGGATGTTGCTCAAGTTCGATTAAGAGTTCATCCTTGGTAAATTGTATCGCTGTATTTAAAACAGAATAGACTCCACCTTCTTCGACTAAACGCTCTCTCATTCCTTCTTTTAAGTAGAAAAAATTGAGTTCTCTTGGATTGACTTGAATCGAATACGCCTTTTTTTGTAGCAATTCAATCGTATCACTTACTTTTTTAAAACCTATTTGATCGAAAAGATCTCTTTTTATTTGAGGGATGAACAGCCTTTTTAAATCGACGTTGTTAGGTTCCAACACAACAAGTCCATCCTCTTTAAAAAGTTCATTTGCTAAATAAAAAGTAGCCTCACCTAAAGTTTGGTGTTCTGTATAAGCCCTTTTAAAAAGATCCTTGAGATCTTTTGCAGCATCAGAAGATCCCAATTCCAATGAAAGGAGCTCTAAAACAGTGTCTAAACCTTCTGTTTTAAATGTTCCAACAGCTCCAGATTGATGTTCTTGTCCTTCCCATCTAAAGACCTTCCCCTTTAAATAAAAGTGGTTAATTTCTTCAAAATCATGATCTTCAGTCGCCATCCAATATATTGGAACAAAATCGCAATCGGGATAGGATTCCTTAAGGGATTTGCACAAATTTATAACAGAGATGATCTTGTATAAAAAATAAAGAGGACCAGTGAAAAGATTGAGTTGATGTCCTGTAGTTACTGTAAAAGTATTCTCATTGGACAAGGATTCAATTCGGTCTAAAACCAACTCAGTTGTCTCTACAGCTTGATATTGCTTATTTAAAGCATCTACTAATTGTTTTCTTTGAGACTTTGAAAAATTTCTTTTTAATTCAATTTGTTTCTCAAAACCTTCGAGATCTGGACTATTGCCATAAAATGATTGTAGATTTTTTTCTCCACGGATATAATCTAAAATTGTTTTAGAAAAATATCCTGTTTCACTGTATGGAAAATGGTCTTGATTCATAGAAATTTTAAAACATAAATATAAAACACTTCAAGAAGATAGTTGCATCTTTCTAAATTTTTAAGGGGTTTTTAACTAAAATACACTTAGAGCATCCTTTTTAACATTTTCTTGGAACAATATTTGTGGTATTATAAGTAAATTGTATAGAACGACTTATTTGAGTTGTTCCTAAACCTAAATCTTTTCATCATGAAAACAACTCTTTTAAAGCGTTCTACCAAATTGACCAAGAGCTTTTTCATTGTATTTGCACTTCTATTTACTCCCCTACTTCTAGCACAAGAATCCACAAATCAAGATGATTATGTAGAATACAGAGGGACTATTGTAGATAGCAAATCAAAACAACCTTTGTTATTTGCCACCATTACTATTGAAGGAACAAATGCCAGTTCGGTCAGTAATAATGCTGGGGAATATCTCATTAAAGTACCAAAAGGACTAACAGAAAGAAATTTGATGGTACAATACGTCGGATATCAAACAGCTGTTGTTCCAATTGCTTCTTTAGCTAACGACAGTACTATTTTAATGGAAACCTCAGAACTACTATTAAAGGAAGTCGATGTGGTCGCCCCTAGAAATCCAGCTCAATTGGTGCTCGATGTCATGGCGAACAAAGGAGCTAATTACTTTGATCAGTCCAAGTTTATGACGGCTTTCTACAGAGAACAAGTCAAGAGAAGATCTAAGAACATCGCTCTTGCAGAAGCCGTAGTAACTATTTTAAAACGTCCTTATAACAGTGATGTTAACGACGCGATTTCAATTGTAAAAGCTAGAAAAAGTACCGATTACAGCCCAAAAGATACCTTGGCAATGAAATTCCAAGGAGGTCCCTATAATGCGTTGTTTATCGACATCATGAAATACAGCGATTTTATTTTCTCAGAGGAGCTTATCAATTTATACGATTTTAGCTTTAACGGTTCTACAAGAATCAACGATAGGATTATTTATATTGTTCATTTTGAGCCAAAAGAAAGCACTAAAGAACAACTGTACACAGGTAATCTTTATATAGATATCGAAAACAAATTACTTACTAATGCCATTTTTGCTCTAAAAATAACTGATAAAGAACGAGCAGCTCGTCTCTTTGTGAAGAAAAAACCTAAAGATGCGTTTGTATATCCTACCGAAGTATTGTACAAGGTTGATTACAGAGAAAAAAACAATCAATGGTACTACGGGTACAGTAATATTCATATGACTTTAAAAGTAGAATGGGAAAAAAGATTATTTAATTCATTATATTCGATGCAAGCTGAGATGGCTATTACCGATTGGGAAGAGTTGACTGAAAAACAACGTATTAGATATAGAGATCGCGTTAGAAGTTCCATTATCTTAGCTGAAGAAGCAGACGGATTTTCTGATCCTGAATTCTGGGGAGCTTATAATATTATAGAGCCCGATAAGTCGATTCAAAACGCTATCAGAAAAATCAGACGCCAATTAAAAAGGTTAAATAAGGATTAGAAATAAATGAATAAAAGAAGAGTTTTTTTAACGGGCATATTGGGATTGAGTTCCACAACACTTTTACCGAGAACCTCACTAATTACTCATGAAATACCCCCTAATCTACTGGGTAACAAACTCAAACCAGGAGCTAAAATCAAGTTAATAGCTCCTGGTTTTGCTATTGATGAGCATAAATTAGAAATTTCCATTGAAGGGATTACTCAAATGGGATTCGAAGTGATCTACGATTCTTCTATTATGAATCACCACGGTTATTTTAGTAACGAAGATGATTTTAGAGCATCTGAGATAAACAAGGCTTTTGCGAATCCAAATATCGATGCGATTATTTGTGCACGAGGAGGATATGGAACAACGAGAATACTCGATCAACTCGATTACGATCTCATTGCTTCCAATCCAAAACCTCTAGTTGGTTTTAGCGATATCACAGCCCTTTTAAATGCCATTCACAAAAAGACTGGTTTAATTGGCTTTCACGGGCCAGTAGGAAGTAGTTTAAACAACGACTACAGTCAAAACACCCTAAACGATGTACTAAGAGGTAAGAAATCATCCCATACGATACAAAGCCCCATATCCATTCCTGAAGATCAAACAGACAACAGTGAATACGATCGCTATACAATTGTTCCTGGAATTGCTCAGGGAAAAGCCGTGGGTGGAAGTCTCACTTTAATAAGTGCTTTAATGGGGACACCCTATGAAATTGATTTTACAGATGCCATCGTTTTTATAGAAGATGTTGGTGAAAAGCCCTATCGCATCGATCGAATGCTTACTCAACTCAGAAGCAGTAAAACTTTTAAAAAGGCAACGGGAATCGTATTTGGAGTCTGTATTGGATGTGATGTAAAAGATGTAAATCGAGGCTTCAAATTAAAAGAAGTGATCCTCGATCGAATTCAAGACCTTGGAATACCTTCAGTTTACGGAATGTCTTTTGGGCATATTCCTGAAAATTTCACGATTCCTATCGGCGCACAAGTTTCACTTGATACCCACAGTAGAACAATTCAAATTTTGGAAAAAGTAGTCGCTTAGTTCGCAACCTCACTGAAAAAAGAAATGCGATACAGGCGAAGTTCTTCATCTTCGTAATCACCGTCAAAATGTGCAGATGCTTCAGAGATGTCGTCACTTTGAGCCTCTAAAAAGTATTCGTGTAACTCCTCTTGCATGTCTTCATCAAACATTTCATCGATCCAATATCGAATATCGAGTTTGGTTCCACTAAAGACAATTTGCTCCATTTCTTTTAGAAGTTCATCGTGAGTTAAGCCCTTTGATGAAGCGATATCATCTAAGGACAATTTGCGGTCTACCGATTGAATCACAAAGAGTTTCAAACCAGATTTAGAACCCGTAGTTTTCACCACAAAATCATCTGGTCGAATAATGTCATTCTCTTCTACATACTTATGGATCAAAGCCAAAAATGGTCGACCGTATTTTTTAGCCTTTCCTTCTCCTACTCCGTAAATAGACCCTAAATCATCCATTGAAACTGGGTATTTCAAAGCCATGTCTTCCAGAGAGGGGTCTTGAAAGATCACAAAAGGAGGTACGCCTAATTTACCAGCCTCTTTTTTGCGCAGATCCTTGAGCATTGCAAACAGCGTTTTATCAGCAGTTCCAAGTGAATTTTTAGCTGCTTGCACGATTTTTTCATCGTTTTCCTCATTGTACTTATGATCTCTAGTCATCATAAATGACTCAGGTGATGATAAGAAATTTGTCCCTTTCTTGGTAAGGTGTATCACTCCGTATTGCTCAATTTCTTTTTTGAGTAAACCAGCGATGATTGCTTGACGAATCAATGCCATCCAATAGTATTTGTCGTGCTCACTTCCACAACCAAAAAACGATCGTTGATTGGTACGATGAGATGAAATTAGGGCGTTTGATTTACCGATTAACACCTTGACAACTTCTTTTGACTTAAATTTTTCAGCAGTATCTCGAACGACTGTTAAAAGTTTGACAAGTTCGTCCTTAGCCTCCACTTTGTCTTTTGGATTGCGAACATTGTCGTCCATATCAGCACCTTCTCCATTCTTTTCATCAAATTCTTCTCCAAAATAATGTAAGATGAATTTTCTTCTTGAGATTGAAGTTTCAGCATAGGCGACTATTTCTTGAAGCAGTGCATTTCCAATTTCTTGTTCGGCAACAGGTTTTCCAGACATAAATTTTTCCAGCTTCTCAACATCCTTGTAGGAATAAAATGCCAAACAATGACCTTCACCTCCATCTCGACCAGCTCTACCTGTTTCTTGATAATAACTCTCAATACTCTTAGGGATATCGTGATGAATTACAAAACGCACATCGGGTTTGTCAATTCCCATTCCAAAAGCAATGGTTGCAACCACAACATCAACCTCTTCCATGAGAAACATATCCTGATACTTAGCTCTTGTCTTAGCGTCAAAACCAGCGTGATAAGGCACTGCACTGATTCCATTAACTTGTAAGACCTGAGCGAGTTCTTCAACTTTCTTTCTACTCAAACAGTAGATGATTCCAGATTTACCCTCGTTTTTCTTAACAAATCGTATGATATCAGATTCTACATTCTTAGTCTTAGTTCTTACCTCGTAATAGAGATTAGGTCTATTAAATGAAGTTTTAAATATCTTGGCATCTTGTATTCCAAGGTTTTTTACGATGTCTTCTTGAACCTTAGGAGTTGCAGTAGCTGTAAGACCCATAATTGGCAAATCATCTCTCAGACGTGCAATAATCGATTTTAAATTTCGATATTCTGGTCTAAAGTCATGTCCCCACTCTGAAATACAGTGAGCCTCGTCAATTGCCACAAAAGACAGAGGAACGGTCTTTAAAAAATCGACGTATTCTTCCTTGGTCAACGATTCTGGAGCTACGTACAAAAGCTTCGTAATTCCATTTGATATATCGTCTTTAACTACTTTTATCTGGGTTTTTGTAAGTGAAGAATTGAGTACATGTGCTACTCCATTCTCTTCAGAAACTCCTCTTATGGCATCAACCTGATTCTTCATAAGGGCAATCAATGGAGAAACTACAATGGCTGTTCCCTCCAAAATCAAGGCTGGTAATTGATAACAAAGAGATTTACCTCCTCCTGTAGGCATTATTACAAAGGAGTGTTTGCTATCTAAAACATTTTTGATAACTTCTTCTTGCTGTCCTTTGAATTTCTCAAATCCAAAGTAATGTTTCAAGTGCTTTTCTAAATTGATCGAAGTGCTCATTTAAAAATTCTGTAGTCAGTAATTTACTACTTCAATATAAGAAATTTTCGTTGAAATTAAATTATAAACTTATTTTTATAAACTTTCAACTATGGTTGAAACAAGATTGTTTAATTTTGTGAGAAATTAGAAAACAGAGATTTGACAGATAGTAATCGCATTTTAGATCGCGCCAAGCGAACTTTTGAACTGGAGAGCAACGCCATTAAAAACTTATCAGAACTTCTTACTGATGATTTTAGTCATACTGTAAATTGTATCCTAGAATCAAAGGGAAGGGTTGTTATTAGTGGGATTGGAAAAAGTGCCGCTATTGCTACAAAAATAGTTGCCACTCTTAATTCAACAGGTACTCCATCGATTTTCATGCATGCAGCAGATGCTATTCACGGTGATTTGGGCACCATTCAAGATGAGGATGTTGTGATTTGTATTTCAAAGAGCGGTAATACCCCAGAAATTAAAGCGCTCATACCTCTTTTAAAAAGACGTCCTAATAAATTAATTGCCATCACTGGAAATCCAGAATCCTTTTTAGGTTCTAATTCCGATTATATTCTCAATTCTTATGTAGAACAAGAAGCCTGTCCTAATAATTTGGCTCCAACAACCTCTACAAGCACTCAACTCGCAATGGGAGATGCCTTAGCGGTTTGCCTATTGGAGCAAAGAGGATTTGATGCAAGTGATTTTGCAAAGTATCACCCAGGTGGTTCTCTCGGGAAACAACTCTATTTAACTGCTGGAGATATTGCTAAAGACAATTTGAAGCCAAAAGTTGACAAAAACACTCTTGTAAAAGAAGTCATTGTTGAAATTTCTAAGAATATGCTGGGTGTTAGTCCTGTTATGGATGAAAATAAAGTCATAGGAATCATTACCGATGGAGATATTCGACGAATGTTAAATCAATTTGACGATATTAGCAGCTTAAAAGCAATCGATATTATGACTCCTTCTCCAAAGTCTATAACTTCCGCTACTCTTGCAGTTGAAGTTCTTTCTTTAATGCAGAACCACAATATCACTCAAGTCTTAGTGATCGATCAAAACAAATACATAGGAGTGGTACACCTCCATAACCTTATAAAAGAAGGTATCGTATAATGAGTAAAAAGAAAGACGTAAATTCCATGTCATTTTTAGACCATTTGGAAGAACTCAGATGGCATTTAATTAGAGCAACATTAGCAGTTTTAATCGTTGGAGTAGTCGCCTTTGTTATGAAGGGCTTTATCTTTGATGTGGTACTTTTAGGACCTTATCACGGTGATTTTCCAACCTATCAAGTTTTTTGTAAAATCTCTCAATACTTTGGAATTGATGACAGTTTTTGCATTGCTGAACCACTTTTTGAAATTCAGTCAAGAGAGATGGCAGGACAATTTTCTGCTCACCTTTGGACTTCTATCTGGGCTGGTTTTATCGTAGGATTTCCATACATACTTTATGAATTGTGGAGTTTTATCGGACCTGGTCTCTATGAGAATGAACGCTCAAATGCCAAAGGGTTTATCTTCATTGCTTCCTTTTTATTCTTCACAGGAGTTTTGTTTGGATATTATGTTGTAGCTCCTCTTTCAGTAAACTTTTTGGGTAGTTATACCGTCAGTGATATGGTTCACAATGATATTGACTTACAATCGTATATATCAACAATTAGAACCTCTGTAATTGCATCTGGATTAATATTTGAATTACCTATTTTAATCTATTTTCTGACTAAAGTTGGACTTGTGACTCCTGAAGGAATGAAAAAGTATAGAAAATTTGCAGTTGTTGCAGTTTTCTTGCTCTCAGCGATTATTACTCCTCCAGATATTGCGAGTCAAATTATTGTTGCTGTTCCTATCTTAATACTGTATCAAATCAGTATTGGAATTTCTAGAATCGTATTAAAACGAGAAGCGCGAAAAAACAAAAAAAATGAGTAATCCTGTTCAAGAGTTTAACGATTATCGCTCTAAAATGAACGATAAGTTACTGGCCGACAATAACAAAATTATAAAACGTATCTTTAATCTCGATACCAATGCTTATGCCAAAGGTGCCTTAGATGAAAAAACTAAAGAACTCTTAGGTTTAGTTTCATCTGCAGTTCTTCGATGTGATGACTGTGTGAGGTATCATCTCGAAAAGAGCAAAGAGGCTGGAGCTTCTAAAGAGGAAGTCATGGAAACTTTGAGTATAGCAACTCTTGTTGGAGGTACCATTGTTATTCCTCATTTGAGAAGAGCCTATGAGTATTGGGAAGCACTAGAAGAAAACGCTTAATATGATTTTAAGAGCTGAAAATATTGTCAAATCCTACAGAGGAAGAAAAGTCGTTAAAGGAATTTCTCTAGAGGTAAAGCAAGGAGAAATTGTTGGACTTCTCGGTCCAAATGGCGCCGGAAAAACAACCTCATTTTATATGATTGTTGGCCTCATTAAGCCCAACGGAGGATCCATTTATCTCAACGATAAAGACATCACCTCATACCCTATGTACAAAAGAGCTCAAAACGGAATTGGATACCTAGCTCAAGAAGCTTCAGTATTTAGAAAATTGAGTGTAGAAGACAATATTATGAGTGTACTTCAACTCACCGATTACAGCAAACAAAAACAAGAAGAAAAATTAGAATCACTTTTAGACGAATTCAGTCTCAATCACATTAGAACTAATAGAGGCGACTTACTATCAGGTGGTGAACGTCGTAGAACCGAAATTGCAAGAGCACTAGCTACAGATCCTAATTTTATACTATTGGACGAACCCTTTGCTGGTGTAGATCCAATCGCAGTGGAAGATATTCAAAGAATTGTTGCTCAGCTTAAAAACAGAAATATCGGAATTCTGATTACCGATCACAATGTACAGGAAACCCTTGCGATTACAGAACGTTCCTATTTGATGTTCGAAGGTGGAATTCTAAAATCAGGTACCCCTTCTGAGTTGGCAAAAGACGAAATGGTACGTAAAGTTTACCTAGGGCAAAATTTTGAGCTCAGAGAAAAGAAGATTACTTTTTAGAACTTTTCCAATTCCCTAAAAGCAAATACGAGAGTATAATCATCGGTATTCCACTCCACTTAAATACTATCAGTAGAATCACAGTCAATACTACAAATAGTATTCTTAGTTTGTTGTCTTTAAAACTCAGATTCGCAAACTTAAAAGAAAACAATCGTACTGGAGCATTGAGTAAAAAGGCACTCAAAACAGCAATCAACATCAACAGATAGCTATTGTGTATCAGAGGAGCTAAAAAACTCTCAGCTTGATAGGATTCAATTAATACAAGTGACGATAAGAGAATCGCGTTCGCAGGAGTCGGCAAACCAATAAAGGAATCTGATTGGCTATCGTCAATATTAAACACCCCCAAACGGAAAGCAGAACCCATAGGTACAAACAATCCGATCAGAATCAAAGGTTGTTCCATTACTGCTTCAAAAAGTGACAGTGAAGATGACGCTCCGAAAGTAGCTGATACCATCAACTGCATCAAGAGTAAACCTGGTGCCAGGCCCGAAGTGATCAAATCGGCAAAAGAATCCAATTGAACTCCTAATTCACTCTTTACATCGAGAGCTCTAGCTGCTAAGCCATCGAAAAAATCAAAGAAAATTCCCAAAAGAACAAAACCCACAGAGAGTTCTAAATGCCCATCTAATGCAGCAATAACAGCCAACACCCCTGAATTGAGATTTAAAAAACTAATGGCATTTGGCACAAATGATTTGATTGATTTCATAAGGTAAAGATACACAAATAAGAATGAGTTGATGCGCTGTTGATTCCCACAAATTTTATCGATATTTGTAGTTGATGAAAAACAAGATCCTCATTTTACTTACGATACTGCTCTTTAATTACAGTTGGGCTCAAATTCCCTATTTGTCAAAAGAGGCAAAAGTAAGCGTTCTAACTTGTGGTCCTGGTGACGAACTCTATTCTAAATTTGGACATTCTGCAATACGCATCAAAGATCCTGTCAATCGAATGGATTTGGTTTACAATTACGGTGTTTTTGATTTTACCCAACCTAATTTCTATCTCAATTTTGCCAAAGGAAGATTGGATTATATGCTCGTTAGACATCGCAGCAATGATTTTATCAATCAATACCGATCAGAAGGGCGCTCTGTTGTAGAACAGGAATTAAATCTCAATACCCAGCAACAAAACAAACTGCTTCAGTTTCTTGAAAACAATGCCAAACCTGAAAATAGAACCTATTCATATCACTTCTTTTTTAATAATTGCGCTACAAAAATCATCGATGTAATCGAACTCACTAGTGATGATACCGTCTTTGAAGAAGAGTTTATTTCACATAACAAAAGTTTTAGAGATTTAATAAACGATCGTCTCGACAAAAACAGTTGGGGTGCTCTTGGAATCAATATTGCTTTAGGTTCTAAAATTGATCATATAGCCACCGATTATCAGCATCGATTCTTACCTGAGAACATTCAATTACAATTGAATAACAGCAGCATTGGAACGAAACCTTTAGTAGCTTCCCAAAGAGAACTTATCTCTCAAACCAACACAAATAAGACTAGTTTTTCAATAGTATCTCCATTAGCAATCTTTAGCTTAATTCTTCTGTTGAGCCTGGTTTTAATCGTGAAGTCTAACTCAATTAAGTTATGGACTACTGTACTCTTTACAATAGCTTCAGTGGTTGGAATTGGAATTTTATTCCTGTGGTTTTTTACCAATCACGACATGACTCAAAACAATTTCAATGTTTTGTGGGCCAATCCTCTATTGTTGATTTTAATTTTTGCAAAAAAAATAAAGCCTACTATTCTTAAAACAATACATCTAATATCCATATTGGGAATACTGATAATTCCTATCGTTGCCCTATGTGGACTACAATCGTTTAATTACACTCTTTACCCTTTGATTACAACACTGCTTTTATTGCTTCTTAAATCCTATCGAAACACCTCTAGAGCATGAATCTATTAAGTGTAGAACAAATTAGTAAGTCCTATGGAGATTTAGTACTCTTTGAAGATTTATCCTTTGGATTAAATTCAGGACAAAAAGTTGCTCTTATCGCCAAGAACGGAAGTGGAAAAACATCCATTCTCAATATCATATCTGGAGTCGATGTACCTGATACGGGAATGGTTAATTTTCGAAAGGGAATTCGAACCTCCTATCTTGCACAAGAACCCGAATTAGACGAAGAGAAAACCATTGAAGAAAGCATCTTTGATTCTGACAATGAAATCTTAGAAGTCATACACAATTACGAAAAAGCCCTTAAAAACCCTGAGGAAGAAAGCAAATATCAAAAGGCATTCGAAGCCATGGAACGTCACCAGGCTTGGGATTTTGAAACTCAGTACAAGCAAATTCTCTTTAAGTTAAAATTAGAGGACTTAGATCTCAAAGTAAAAAATCTCTCAGGGGGACAACGAAAAAGACTAGCACTTGCCAATGCACTACTCAACAAACCTGACCTAATCATTCTAGATGAACCTACCAACCATTTGGATTTAGAAATGATTGAATGGTTAGAAGACTATTTTGCAAAAGAGAAAATTTCTTTATTCATGGTAACCCACGATCGCTATTTCCTAGAGCGTGTGTGTAATCAAATTCTAGAACTGGATGAAGGAATTCTTTATCCCTATAGCGGTAACTACTCTTATTTTCTTGAAAAAAAGGAAATGAGACTACAACAAGAGGCCGTTGAATTACACAAGAGCAAGCAACTCTATAAAAAAGAACTCTCTTGGATGCGAAGACAGCCCAAGGCGAGAACTACCAAATCAAAATCTAGAATTGATGACTTTTCACAGATAAAAGAACGAGCTCAAGGGAGAAGAAATGATCACCAGGTTGAAATTGAATTTCAAATGGAACGTTTGGGAAATAAGATTATCGAACTTCACAATATATCGAAGTCCTACGGTGACAAAACACTTTTTAAGGGCATTAACTACAATTTTCAAAAGGGAGAGCGACTCGGTATTATCGGTAAAAACGGAACGGGTAAATCAACCTTTTTAAACCTTATTTCTGGAAGTCAAAAAGCGGATAGTGGGAAAATAGTCTTCGGTGAAACAATCAAAGTTGGTTATTACACTCAAGGGGGTATCGAGGTCAAACCAGGGCAAAAAGTCATCGAAGTCATTCGAGAATTTGGAGAGTATATTCCCCTAAAAAAAGGAAGGCAAATCAGTGCTTCTCAATTATTAGAGCGCTTTTTATTCGACGGTAAAAAACAATACGATTTTGTTGAAAAACTAAGCGGTGGTGAACGCAAAAGACTCTATCTATGTACCGTCCTAATTCAAAATCCTAACTTTTTAATTCTAGACGAACCCACCAATGATCTAGATATTGTTACCCTTGGAGTATTGGAGTCGTTTTTATTGGACTTTCCTGGATGCTTAGTAGTGGTTTCTCACGATCGTTTCTTTATGGATAAAATTGTCGATCACCTCTTTGTTTTTAAATCTGATTCAGAGATTGAAGATTTTCCAGGAAATTACTCCGATTACAGAGTCTATGAAGATTCCAAACCTCAACAAAGCAGTAAAGACACAAAAGAAAACAGTTCAAGAGTAGACGATACTCAAAAAATTCAGCACAATACTCGTAAAGAGTTCAATAAACTCGAAACCAAAATTAAACGTTTAGAAGCTGAAAAAAGTGAATTAGAAGCTTCCTTTTTAGAGGAGGGAATTGAACTCGATGAAATTGAAAAGCGTTCTAAAACACTGAAGGAGCTTACTGACTCCATCGAAGAGCTCACCCTAAAGTGGTTTGAACTCGGTGAACTATTAGATTTATAGGAATGTCGGGGTTTATAACATATATTCAATTTTTATGGGATTCTAAAAACCAACACGGAATCCATTCTCCTTTTGTTTATAAACTTTATACAGAAGGTCTTAAAAATAAACAACTCAAAAACAGTAATCGAACACTTCAAGGACTACAGAGGATCGTATCCTATTTTAAATTCAGTCAAATTAATTGTTCTGATTCTTTAAAACATTTGTGTTTAACTATAACTGAAATGAAAGCTGATCCATCGGCAGAAGGGCAACTACTTTGTTGTTCAATTAAAGAGTTTGAGATTTTAGACAAGGCTGTATTAGAAGCTAAAAACCCTATCTTTGTAACCGATTTATACGAATCCAAAGAATCGATAACTATTTGGAATCAATTCTGTAACAACGTAAAAATAGATGTCAGCATTGACTGCTATTACTACGGTCTATTGTTTTTTAGACCTTCTCAACGCAAAGAACACTTTAAATTAAGAACATGAGTATATACACCAAAAATGGAGACCAGGGACAATCATCTCTAGGAGATCAGAAAAAACGTTCAAAAGACGAATTAGTGTTCGATGTTTTAGGTGATTTGGATGAACTACAGGCATGGATGGGTAAACTAAGAGATGATCAAAATCAAACAGAATACCACTCTTTAATTATAGGGATTCAGAAATCACTTTTAGCAATTGGTGGTTTTATTGCTACAGATCGGATCACTGCTGATTTTCCAACAGAGAAAATGATAGAGGATCTAGAAGTTGTGATTGATCAAATTCAAAATGAATTACCTCCCCTTAGAAATTTCATTCTCTATGGAGGTCATCCATTGGTTTCCAATACTCAAATAGCCAGAGCGGTTTGTAGACGTGTAGAACGACATCTTGTCAGCTATGACAATAAATATTCTTTAAAACCAGAAATACTCATCTATATGAATCGCTTATCTGATGCGTTATTTTGCCTTTCAAGATTCTATTCTCATAAGATTAATGTTCTTGAAATCAAGTGGTTGCCATAATTAAGTGTATTTTATTCTAAAATACTTGTATAAATACTTGCTTTTGTTGTTATAAAATTTATTTTTGCAAAAATTTATTTTACAACTATGTATTGGACATTAGAATTAGCTTCGTATTTAAGTGATGCTCCTTGGCCAGCGACTAAGGACGAATTAATTGACTATGCTATTAGAACTGGAGCGCCTTTAGAGGTTGTTGAAAACCTTCAATCCATGGAAGAAGAAGGTGGTGAAATCTACGAATCCATCGATGAAATTTGGCCAGATTATCCAACTGAAGAGGATTATCTTTGGAATGAAGACGAGTATTAGAAAAAACATGACAGAATTAGTCAAAAAAGTCTCTTAGGAGGCTTTTTTTTTATGTATTTTTGAAGCTATTCAAACAGGCATGACTTTTGCCTTTAACTGAACAAATTAAGCAACCTTACGGTTAGATAACACATATTATGAGTATTGTAAATAAGATCCTAAAAGTTTTTGTAGGCGATAAAGCAAAGAAAGACGTACAAGAACTCCAACCTATAATTTCACAAATCAAGAGTTTCGAAGAAGGACTAAAAGCATTGAGTCACGATGAATTAAGAGCAAAAACCACTGCTTTTAAAGAACGAATTGCCGACTCCATTCAATCTGAAAATGATGAAATCAAAACACTTGAAGAGCAAATTGAAAATGAATTAGATGTCGATAAAAACGACGAAGCCTATCAAAGAATCGATCAGCTCAGAGATACCATCTACAAAAAGACAGAAGACACCCTTAATGAACTATTACCTGAAGCTTTTGCAGTTGTTAAAGAAACCGCTAGACGTTTTGTAGAAAATGACAGAATTGAAGTAAAGGCCTCTAGTTTTGACATCAAACTTTCTGGTTCAAAACAATACGTACAACTCGATGGAGACAATGCCATTTGGGAAACCGAGTGGGATGCTGCAGGTACAGCTGTCAAATGGGATATGATTCACTACGACGTTCAGCTCATCGGTGGTATGGTACTTCACCAAGGAAAAATTGCTGAAATGCAAACAGGTGAAGGAAAAACACTTGTAGCTACACTTCCTGTATACCTCAACGCCTTAGCTGGTCAAGGTGTTCATTTAGTAACCGTAAACGATTACCTTGCAAAAAGAGATAGTGCATGGATGGCACCATTATTTGAATTTCACGGATTAAGCGTGGATTGTATCGACAATCACCAACCTAATTCAGAAGGAAGAAGAGCAGCCTATTTAGCAGATATCACCTATGGTACCAATAATGAGTTTGGTTTTGATTATTTGAGAGACAATATGGCTCACAATCCATCTGAACTAGTTCAACGTCCTCATCACTACGCAATTGTAGATGAGGTGGATTCAGTACTTATCGACGACGCCAGAACACCGCTAATTATCTCTGGACCTGTTCCTCATGGAGATCGTCATGAGTTTAATGAACTAAAGCCAAAGGTTGCTGATCTGGTAGCTCAACAGAGAAAATACTTAAACGGGGTACTAGCTGAGGCAAAAAAATTAATTGCTGCTGGAGATACTAAAGAAGGTGGATTCTTACTCTTAAGAGTTCACAGAGGACTTCCAAAGAATAAAGCACTGATTAAATTCTTGAGTGAAGAAGGAATCAAAATGTTATTGCAGAAGACTGAAAACTTCTATATGCAAGACAACAATAGAGAAATGCATCAAGTAGATGAGGAACTCTATTTTACTATTGATGAAAAAACCAACCAGGTTGAATTAACTGAAAAAGGGGTTGCGACCATTTCTGACGAAGATCACAAAGATTTCTTTGTACTTCCAGATATCGGATCTGAAATTGCAGCTATCGAGAGTCAAAATTTAGACATCGAACAAGAAGCAGAACTCAAAGACGAACTCTTTAAAGACTTTGGAATTAAGAGTGAACGCATTCATACCTTGACTCAACTATTTAAAGCCTATACCCTATTCGAAAAAGATATCGAATACGTGGTGATGGACAATAAGGTTCTTATTGTAGATGAGCAAACGGGTCGTATTATGGACGGAAGACGTTATTCCGACGGTTTACACCAGGCTATTGAAGCAAAAGAAAATGTGAAGATTGAGGCAATGACTCAAACCTATGCAACGGTAACGCTTCAAAATTACTTTAGAATGTATCGCAAGCTTTCAGGAATGACTGGTACTGCCATCACAGAAGCTGGAGAATTCTGGGAAATCTATGAACTCGATGTGGTTGAAATTCCAACCAATAGACCAATTGCAAGAGCAGATCGTGAAGATCTTATCTACAAGACCAAAAGAGAAAAATATAATGCCGTTGGAGAGGAAGTTGTCAAACTTTCTAGAGAAGGAAGACCGGTACTTATTGGTACCACTTCTGTTGAAATTTCAGAATTGCTCTCTAGGATGCTGACAATTCAAAAAATCCCTCACAATGTCCTCAATGCAAAACTCCACAAAAAAGAGGCTGATATTGTTTCTGAGGCCGGTAAAGAAGGAATGGTTACCATCGCTACCAATATGGCTGGTCGTGGTACTGATATCAAGCTTTCCGATGCAGTTAAAAAGAATGGTGGTTTAGCAATTATTGGTACTGAACGTCACGATTCAAGACGTGTTGATCGTCAGCTTAGAGGTCGATCAGGACGACAAGGTGATCCAGGTAGCTCACAATTTTACGTATCTCTAGAAGACAACTTAATGCGTCTCTTTGGATCGGATCGCGTTGCTAAACTAATGGATCGTATGGGTCTCGAAGAAGGTGAGGTCATTCAACACTCGATGATGACTAAATCCATCGAACGCGCACAGAAAAAAGTAGAAGAAAATAACTTTGGAGTTCGTAAACGTCTTTTGGAATACGATGATGTGATGAACGCACAACGTGAAGTGATCTACAAAAGAAGAAGACATGCACTCAAGGGAGATCGTCTTAAATTGGATATTGCCAATATGATTTACGATACTTGTGAAATCATTGTTGAATCCAATGCAGCAGTCTCAGACTTTAAAAACTTTGAGTTTGAACTCATCAAATACTTTAGTATTACTTCTCCAGTAAGTGAAACAGAATTCACCAAAGGGAGACCAGATGAAATCACCAAAAAAGTATACGAATCTGCATTTACTCACTACAGAGAAAAAATGGAACGTGCTGCTGAAATCGCACTTCCAGTGATTCAACGTGTGTATGAGGATCAAAGCAATAAATACGAACGCATTGTAGTTCCTTTTACTGATGGGATCAAAAATCTCAATGTGGTAACCAATCTCGAAAAAGCATACGAATCAAAGGCGAAGACCCTTGTTGATGATTTTGAAAAAAATATCACCTTAGCCATCGTCGATGAGGCATGGAAAACTCACTTGAGAAAGATGGATGAGTTAAAACAATCGGTTCAATTAGCAGTTCACGAGCAAAAAGATCCATTGTTGATCTACAAATTCGAAGCTTTTGAGCTATTTAAAACCATGGTTGAAATGCTCAACAAAGACATCATCTCATTCTTGTTTAAAGGGGAAATTCCGTCTGAAAACACTCCTATTCAAGATGCGAGTAAAGTCAAAACTAAAAAAGACAATGTAGAACTTTCTAAAGAAGAGATCCCAAACACCGATGAATTAGCCGCACAAAATAGAGCTGCTTCAGCATCTGCTTCTGCTGGTTCATCTAGAGTAGAAACCATTGTAAGAGAGCATGCTAAAATTGGACGTAACGATCGTGTTGAGATCAAAAACGTCATGAGTGGAGAAGTAAAATCCTTGAAGTACAAACAAGCTGAATCACTTATTGCTAAAGGAGAATGGGTGTTGCTTTCAAAATAGGTTAATGCTCGACAATTTTTCGTAAATTCATTTTTTTAAAAATCATTTACGATATGAGAACCTTATTAAGCATTTTATTCTGTACTTTTTTTAGCTTTTCATTTGCTCAATCAACAAGCGGAGATGGCCCCTATTCACAACTAATCATCAGAGGCGTAACCCTTATCAATGGTAACGGAGCCCCTCCAAGAGGACCCATTGATATTGTCGTAGAAAACAATATTATCAAGGACATCAGAGTCGTTGGATATCCCAATGTACCTATCAATGAAAAAAGAAGACCTCAACTTAAAGAAGGTGGCAAAGAATTAGATGCTACAGGAATGTACTTGCTTCCTGGCTTTGTTGACTCACATGCACATATCGGTGGAGTAGCTCAAGGTGCAGAACCTGAATACGTATTTAGACTGTGGATGGGACACGGTATAACCACTGTTAGAGAGCCAAGTGGTCGAGGCGTTCACTTTACAGTTGATCTCAAAAATAAATCTGCTAAAAATTCAATTTTAGCTCCTAGAATCAAAGCCTATACTGGTTTTGGTGAGGGAAGTAAAACCCCTATAAGCACTCCACAGCAGGCCATCGAATGGGTACAACAGAACAAAAAAAATGGTGCAGATGGTATTAAATTCTTTGGTTCTGAACCAGAAATCTTAGATGCTGCCATTCGTGAAAATAAACGAATTGGACTTCGTTCTGCCTTTCACCACGCACAGATGGATGTCGCACGATGGAATGTGCTTCATTCAGCCAGAGCAGGTTTAAATTCTATGGAACATTGGTACGGTTTACCTGAGGCTTTATTTGATGATAAAACAGTTCAAAACTATCCTTCAAATTACAACTATCAAAACGAACAGCACCGCTTTGAAGAAGCTGGAAAACTCTGGGAGCAAGCAGCTAAACCGGGCTCAAAAAAGTGGAATGATGTGATGGAAGAACTCCTTTCACTGGATTTTACTTTAGACCCTACTTTTAATATTTACGAAGCCAACAGAGACCTTCAACGAGCTCGAAGAGCTGAATGGCACGAAGAATACACCTTACCATCCCTTTGGAGATATTATCAACCTAGTATGATATCTCATGGTTCCTACTGGCATTATTGGGGAACTGAACAAGAAGTAGTTTGGAAACGCAATTACAGACTGTGGATGCAATTTGTAAATGAATATAAAAACAGAGGAGGACGTGTCACTGCTGGTTCAGATTCTGGATTTATATTTCAACTCTACGGTTTTGCGTATATCAGAGAGTTAGAGCTGCTAAGAGAGGCAGGCTTCCACCCTCTTGAGGTGATTCAAGCTGCGACACTTAACGGAGCGGAACTCCTCGGAATGAGTGATGAAATTGGATCGGTGACTATCGGAAAAAAAGCTGACTTTGTAATTGTTGAGGAAAACCCACTTGTCAATTTAAAAGTTCTTTATGGAACAGGTGCGATTAAATTAACTGAGGACAATGAGGTCGTTAGAGTTGGAGGTGTCAAATACACTGTAAAAGATGGCATTATTTATGATGCTAAAGGATTATTGGAAGAGGTAAAACAGATGGTGAAAGCTAAAAAAGTAGAAGAAGGTTTTACATTAAAACAACCCGGAATACAATAAAAGATGAAATTAAACAAACTAACAGCAGTACTCCTACTTGGACTTTTTATCAGTTCAAGTTTACTGTGGTCTAAATCGAATTCAAAAATGGATATGAAAAATCAAAAAGATGCTGTAGCTTACTTTTCAGGTGGATGCTTTTGGTGTGTTGAAGCTGTATATGAAAGTGTAAAAGGAGTTAGCGAAGCGATTTCAGGGTATGCTGGAGGAACAACACCTAACCCAACTTATGAAAAGGTAGGGTATGGTAAAACTGATCATGCTGAAACTGTAGAAGTTCACTACGACCCTAATGTGATATCATTTGCGGAACTCGTTGAGGTGTTTTTTGGATCTCACGATCCAACTACATTAAACAGACAAGGGCCCGATACAGGAACACAATACCGATCCATCGCCTTTTATAGCAATGAAGGCGAGAAAAAAATTATTGAAGATTATATTTCCAAACTCACAGAAGAGGGAATTTACGACAGACCTATCGTTACTGAAGTTCAACCCATTGGAATCTTTTACAAGGCTGAAGATTACCATCAAAATTACGAATCAAACAATCCTTTTAGTCCGTATATCATCAATGTTTCCAAGCCTCGATTTGATCGTTTTAAACAAAACTATTCAAAGTATTTAAAGGAAGACCACCATGAATAAAGGATTCATACTAGTAGCATTACTGAGTTCATTTACGCTATTTGCTCAAAAGGTTGACCATCATATTTTAGAAATCAAGCAAACTAATGAAGTATTTAAAGTTGATGGCAAAGCAACCGAAAGCTTTTGGAGTGAGTCTCCATGGCTTGCTTTGGATCAACGATGGATTGGCGCTCCTTACAGTTCAGAAGATTTTTCTGGAAAGTATAAGTTGCGATGGAATGCCAAAGGTTTATACCTGCTTGTAGAAGTAGTAGATGATGTCCTTTACGATCAATATAAGGACCCTCTGAAACTTTGGTGGGATGACGACTGTGTTGAAGTATTTGTCGATAGTGACAACTCTGGCGGAGAACATCAGTACAATCACAATGCCTTTGCCTATCACGTTGCCTATGACGGTAACGTTATCGATATTGCTCCAGATAAAGACCCTCGATATTACAACAATCATGTAAGTTCAGCCCATACGAAGAGTGGGAATACCTATACATGGGAATTGTTAGTAAAACTTTACGACGATTCTTTTGTCGATGGACAAAAAGCCTCTCCACTTCAATTAGAAGCAAATACTAAAGTAGGATTTGCTTTAGCGTATTGTGACAATGATGGCAGTAAAGAACGTGAAAATTTTATAGGTTCCGTCTTTGTTCCAGGTGAAGACAAGAACCAAGGATGGATCAATGCTAGTATTTTTAGTACACTACAACTCATTAAATAATAAATGAAGGAATATAATTTAGAGAATGAATATCTGTCACTAACAGTTATTGACTTTGGTGCAAGAATTCACAAACTAACTTATAAGGATTCTGTAGGAACTCAGGAAGTTGTTCACAGTTTAGAACACCAACAAGACCACCTAAATGATGATACCAGTCTCAACGCCGTTGTAGGACGTTTTGCAGGGCGTATTTGTTCAAATTCTATAACTCTAGACGAAACAGAATACCCTATTCAAACAATTAACGGAGTTCATCTTCACGGTGGTGTAGGCTTCTCAAAAAGGGTCTGGAAACTTCAATCCATGACAAGCGGAACTACTCCTTCCATCACATTATCATATTTAAGCAAACACCTTGAAGATGGTTATCCTGGAAATCTAAATGTCAGTGTAACCTATACCCTGGTTGAGAAATCACTGGAAGTAAAATTAGAGGCTCAATCTGATACCACTACCCTTGTGAATCTCACTCATCACGCTTATTTCAAATTAGACAATTCCAATAAATTTGATCATCTTGAATTCACAATACCAGCTACTTATTTTATTGAAACAAATGAAAATCTATGCCCTACTGGTAATTTAATCAGTGTCGTGGGGAATCCTTTTGATTTTAATAAGCCCAAAAGACTTGAATCAACACAACTAGACACTTCGTTTGTGATTGATCAATCAAAGAGCATTGAGGTGTATTCTCCAAAAACTAAAATGAGAATCAAAGCGACCACAAATCAACCTACTGCTGTCATATATACACCAGAGAGTTGTGTTGGGTTTTGCATTGAAACACAGAACTTTACGGATAGTCCTAACCAAGAGGGCTTTGCATCAGCAATACTCAAAAAAGGTGAAGTTTATAGCAACTTAACGCGATACGAGTTTAGCAGAGAATAAACGATCGAATATCTTGTAGAACACATAGGCAAAGAAGATTCCAACTAGACTACCCACAAGAACGTCTAATGGAAAATGTACTCCGATCATGATACGGCTAAAAGCCACTAAAAATGCCCAAAGAAGTAATAAATAAATCCATTTTTTGGTCTTGGATTTAAGTATCAAAAACAAAAAACCAAATACTGCAAAATTATTAGCAGCATGAGCTGAGAAGAAGCTGTAAAAACCTCCACAAGTGGATTTGAGTAATCGCATCTGTGGGATGAGTTCTTCCTGATGACAGGGTCTTAAACGCTGTGTACCGTATTTAAAAAAGTTAGATAGTTGGTCTGCACATACGATTAACAACACTACAAATCCTAGAGCGTACAAGGTAAATTTTAAACCAATCTTTTGATAGAGCACAAAGATTAACATCAAATAAATAGGAATTGCCATTTTAGTGTTCGACAAAAACAGCCAAAACCAATCCAATGCTTCAATTCCTGAATTATTGATCAGTAAAAAAAGTGATTTATCTAACTCTAAAAGCCTTTGCATATCAATCTTGATATCTTGAAACCTCACGATCGTAAAAAGCCGAAGCTTCTTCGATCATTCGAACCGTTTCAGCTTCTAACTCTTCTTCATCCTCTTTTGAAAACTCTTCAAACCACTGAATTTCATCATCTTGAAGATTGATTATGAATCTAGGAAATTCAGTGTGAATCACAAAAATTGCTTCTGGATAATCGGTGTTATCACCTAATATGAACTTTGGAAATTCCATTAAAGAACTGTATTACGAATTGCTTAAAAGCAATTTCTTGGTTAAATAATTAAATCTAAGATACAATAATAATGCTGATGAGCTCAATCCAGCTAAGAGTCCTATCCAAATTCCATTGCTTTTTAAATCGGTGTGTAATCCTAAATAAAAACTAATTGGAAAACCGATCACCCAGTAGGATATAAATATTAAAAGCGTAGGAATATTTACATCTTGCAAGCCTCTCAATGCTCCTAAAACCACCACTTGTAGTCCATCTGAAATTTGAAAGAAGGCCGCAATTAATAAAAGTTCAGCTCCTAGTTTAATCACCTCCATATTATCCAATTGATTGACGATGTCATTGGTATCCAAATAGATGGTTGGAAGAAATTCTCTACCTACTAAAAAGAACAGTGCAAAAACAACTTCAAAGATGAGCGTCAGCAAGAATACCGATTGAGCAATTCTTCGAAGGTTAAAGTAATCCTTGATTCCCTTTTGATTCCCAACTCGTATCATCGCAACGACTCCCAGTCCCATTCCAACCATATAGGTCATTGAAGAGAGATTGAGTGCAATTTGATTGGCGGCCTGGGCATTTTTACCAAGTACTCCACTAAGCCAAATTGCAGTGGTAAATACCGCTACTTCAAAAAAGAATTGCAAAGCAGATGGGAATCCTAATTTTAAGATATGCTTTAGTTTACTGATCTCTAAAAGTCTAAAATTAAAGTTGGTGACATAATCGTGAAACTTCTTTCTAGATCGAAGTTGATACCATATCATCACTACCATCACAAAACGGGAAATTAGGGTCCCAATAGCAGCACCAACAATTCCAAGTTTTGGAAAACCAAAGCTTCCGAAGATGAGTAAGTAATTGATTGTTATATTGACCACATTGGCTACAATAGTAGCATACATGGGATATTGAGTATGTGAAAGACCTTCTGAAAATTGCTTAAATGCCTGAAAAACAACTAAAGGAATTAAGGAGAAAGCCACTACATCCAAATACGGTAGTGCTAGTTCGACCACTTCCTTGGGTTGATTCATATGATGCATCAGTGGTTTCATTAGTAGCATCATTCCAAAAAGTGCAAAACCCAACACAGTACATAGCACTAAACCGTGCTTAAGAGCTGACCTCCCAGCCTTGACGTCATTTGCTCCATCAGACTCAGCAACCAAGGGTGTTATTGCAGTCGAAAACCCGATTCCTAATGACATGGCGATAAACACAAAACTATTTCCAAGAGACACAGCAGCGAGTTCAGCAGTACCTAATTGACCCACCATGATATTATCTGCAAATGCTACAAAGGTATGGCCTAGCAATCCCATGATAACAGGGCCTGACAGTTTTAAGTTCTTCTTAAATTCTCTGGTATAATCGTTGAAATTTATCATAAGTTAGGCAAAGATAGGGTATTCTTTTATGCTGCTTTAAAATTTATTCCTTAGCCTTTGCAGCATCCCAATATTGATCCATCTCTTTGAGATTCATCTCTTGGAGATTTTTATGATCTGATTTGATTTGTTGCTCCATTGTCATAAAACGATTGATAAACTTTACATTGGTTCGTTCAAGCGCATTTTCAGGATTAATTTTAAGATAGCGTGCATAGTTGATCAATGAAAAAATCAAGTCTCCAAATTCCTGCTCCATCTTTGAAGGGTCCTTCCCATTAAGCTCAGCTTCAAACTCCGCTAATTCCTCCTTTACTTTATCCCAAACCTGATCTGTATGTTCCCAATCAAACCCTACACCTGCAACTTTATCTTGAATTCTATTGGCCTTTACCATAGCAGGTAAGCCGTTTGGCACTCCTTCAAGGACACTTTTCTTTCCTTCTTTTAATTTGAGCTGTTCCCAATTTTGTTTGACTTCTTCTTCATCAGCCACTTCGACATCACCGTAGATATGTGGATGTCTGTAAATGAGTTTTTCACAGATTTGATCGCACACATCTGCTATATCAAAATCATTGGTTTCAGAACCAATTTTAGCGTAAAACACCAAATGCAATAAGAGATCTCCCAATTCCTTTTTAACTTCCTCCATATCGTTATTGAGTATGGCATCTCCGAGTTCATAGGTTTCTTCAATGGTCAAGTGGCGCAGTGACTCCATTGTTTGTTTGCGATCCCAGGGACATTGTTCCCTTAAATCATCCATGATATCTAGGAGTCTACCAAAGGCTTCTAACTTTTTTGCTTTTGAATTCATTTCAACTAAAATTTGTTACAAAACTAAAGTATTTAAAATTGAAACATATTATTCTTATTTTTAGGGTTCATTAAAAAAACAACTTTATATGAAAACCCTCTATTTACTAAGTCTTGTAAGCATCCTAAGTTTGATGTCTTGCAAGCAAGAACAACCCATTGAAATAGGCTACAGTCTTGCGGACACTGCTTTAATTCCAAAACCACTTGAAATCAATCCTACTCATAAAGCATTTGGATTGAACTCAGAGACCACAATTAGTTATAAAGGTGCTGATTTAAAAACACAAGCTGAGTTATTACAAGGAGCATTAAAAGATGCTTTTGGATTAAACCTTATGGTAACTGATCAAAAAGATTCTTCAAACTCAATCAATTTAGCTGTTGGGATTGAAGATACAAACCTAGAAGCCTATCGAATTGATATTAATCCTTCACTGATTGAACTCAAAGGAGCAAGTGTTGCTGGAGTTTCTCGCGGTATTCAAACCATCAGACAATTAGTTTCTGTAGAATTAGTACTAGGAAGAGAAAACACCAGAGCAATTCCAACAGGTACAATTTCTGATAAACCTGCAATGGAATACAGAGGAGCTATGCTCGATGTAGCAAGACACTTCTTTTCAGTTGATGAAGTAAAACGCTATATCGATCAATTAGCATACTACAAAATCAACAAATTTCATATGCACCTTACCGATGATCAGGGTTGGAGAATTGAAATTAAATCTTGGCCTAAATTAACAACTGTCGGAGGATCAACTGAAGTTGGAGGAGAATCAGGTGGATTTTACACTCAAAAAGAATTCAAAGACCTAGTAGCTTATGCAGCTGATCGTCACATTGAAATTATTCCAGAAGTAGATATGCCTGGTCATACCAATGCAGCATCAGTATCTTACCCACAGCTCAATGGAAATGGAAAAACTCCTGAGCTATACGAAGGAATGGAAGTTGGATTTAGCACTTTTGACACTCATAGTGAAAAGGTCTACCAATTCATCGATGATGTAGTTGGTGAAATCGCCGCTATAAGCCCTAGCCCTTATTTTCACTTAGGTGGAGATGAAAGTCACTCTACAAAAAAAGAGGATTTTATCTATTTCATCAACCGAGTGAGTAAAATTGTGAGCAAACACGATAAAAAAGTAATCGGATGGGATGAAATCGCTCATGCAGATGTTCCAAGTCCTGCTGTTGCTCAGTACTGGGCATCGAATGAAAATGCTTCATTAGCTGCAGAAAAAGGTTTAAAAGTACTTTTATCTCCAGCAAAGAAAATCTATTTAGATATGCAATACGATACCCAATCACCTTACGGACTCCATTGGGCAGCCTATGTTCCTGTTAAAGATGCCTACGACTGGGATCCATATTCCTATGCTAATATCGATGAATCAGCCATTTTTGGAATGGAAGCACCGCTTTGGTCTGAAACTATTTTTGATACTCAATCATTAGAGTATTTAGCATTCCCAAGAGTTTTAGCAGTTGCAGAACTCGCTTGGATGCCTAAAGGAACTACGCTTTGGGACGACTTTAAAAAACGTCTAGAAGCTCAATCGCATTATTTTAAACGCGAAGGGATCAACTATTACGCTTCACCAGATATTAATTGGGAGTAATTTACTCAGATTTAGAAGGCGCCTCGGCGTCTTCTTTTTTATCTTCTTCTAAAGATATCAATCCTTTATCAATAAGAATATTATACCATTGAATCACTTTTTTGATATCAGATGGATATACTCTGTCTTCATCAAAATTTGGTAAGACTTCAAAAAAGTACTCTTCGAGTTCTTCCTTAGAAGCTTTGTGAGAAACAGAAGTGTTTTTACCTTCTTCCTTTTGAGAGATATTCTTAAATACCTCTTTTAAGGGAACTTCTTCATCTAAGGTATAGATAGCAATCTCAGATAAAACACTGATATTGTTCTTGTAGCTCACACTGATCTTTTTATCATCGTTAATGGATTTAGCTACAAATCCAACTCTAGTTTGAGTTACAATTTCATACAATCCTGGCTTTCCTGGAATCGAAAGTATTTTATCTAATTTCATAGGTTAAAAAAATTTTGGCAAATATGATACTTCTTGTGAAGAAATAAAAACCTATCTCCTCTTTTTTAATTCTGGAAAACGCATACGGTAATCCACTTGAATCTTACCCTTGGAAATGTTGCTTAGTTTTCCTTTGAGCATACGCTTCTTTAAAGGGCTGAGTTTATCTGTAAAGAGAATTCCTTCGATATGATCGTATTCGTGTTGAATGACTCTTGCTAGAATTCCATCAAAAGTCTGTGTCTTTTTTTCAAAGTTTTCATCACAGAACTCAATAGTCACCGTTGGTTGGCGCATTACTTCTTCTCTGATATCTGGTATACTCAAACAACCTTCGTTAAAACTCCATTCCTCTCCTGTTTCTTCGATGATTTTAGCATTGATAAAAACCATCTTCGATTCAGCTAGCTGAGAGCGCTCTTGCTCGCTTAAGTCTTCATCATCTGAAAAGGGCTCTGTATCAATCACAAAAAGTCGAATCGCTCTTCCAATTTGAGGAGCTGCTAGTCCTACACCGTGAGAAGCGTACATGGTTTCCCACATATTCTCTATTAATTGATCGAGATCAGGGTAATCCTTATCGATATCTTTTGAAACTTTTCTAAGTACTGGATCCCCGTAGGCCACAATAGGTAAAATCATCATTTTTTATTTAAATAGTCTTGTAAGATAATTGTAGCACTGATTTCATCGATCAAAGCCTTATCCTTTCTTTTTTCTTTTTTTAATCCAGAAGCAATCATAGTATCAAAAGCCATCTTAGAAGTAAATCTTTCGTCTTGACGTTCTATTTTCATCGATGGCATTTCTTTTTGAAGAGTAGTAACAAACTCTTTGATATGCACCTCTGATTGTGAATCTTGATTGTTCATCTGTTTGGGAAGCCCAAAGACAATACATTCAACTGCTTCATTTTTAATATAGTTTTTGAGGTAGTCCATCAGCTCTGAGGTAGGTACCGTACACAAACCCGATGCGATAATTTTCATAGGGTCTGTCACAGCAATACCTGAACGTTTCGTTCCAAAATCAATAGCTACAATCCTGCTCAAAATCTTTTTTTGCAAAATTACAGCTTAATTTGTTATACCTATAAAATTTAAGAGATAATTAAGGCTGAAGGCACTATCTTTGTCAAAATTTTTTAATGATATGACCGATTTACAATCAAAAATAGAAGCTGCTTGGGACGATAGAAGTCTTTTGACTGATGCTAGTACTCAAGAAGCTATTAGAGAAGTAATTCAAAAGTTAGATAACGGAGAACTTCGTTGTGCTGAGCCAACTGAAAACGGATGGCAAATTAACGAATGGGTAAAAAAAGGAGTTGTTCTCTATTTCCCAATTCAAAAAATGGAGACGCTCGAAGCTGGTATTTTTGAATATCACGATAAAATGCCTCTTAAAAGAGGTTATCAAGAAAAGGGTATTCGCGTTGTTCCTAATGCTGTAGCTCGCCATGGAGCTTATATTTCTCCAGGTACAATTTTAATGCCTTCTTATGTGAATATTGGGGCTTATGTAGACGAAGGAACAATGGTTGACACATGGGCAACTGTAGGTAGTTGTGCACAGATTGGAAAAAATGTTCACCTCAGTGGTGGTGTTGGAATTGGTGGAGTTTTAGAACCATTACAAGCAGCTCCTGTAATTATCGAAGACAATGCCTTTTTAGGATCTAGATCAATTGTAGTAGAAGGTGTTCGCGTTGAAAAAGAAGCAGTACTCGGTGCTAATGTTGTACTTACTGCCTCTACAAAAATAATTGACGTTACTGGAGAAGAGCCTGTTGAAATGAAAGGAATTGTTCCTGCTCGTTCAGTAGTCATTCCCGGGACTTACAACAAAAAATTCCCTGCAGGAGAATACGGTGTACCTTGTGCACTGATTATCGGTAAGAGAAAAGAGAGTACTGATAAGAAGACCTCTTTGAACGACGCCTTGAGAACTTATGATGTAGCGGTGTAAAAACACTTTTTACTTTAAGCTATTTTACGGAACTTTGTAAAGCTGATAGTCAATGATTATCAGCTTTATTTTTATCAATTCAATGGAAGAATTTAAGAACGCTCTTGCGAAAGCACAAGAAGTCCTCACTAGTGGAGGAGTCATCCTTTACCCTACTGAAACTGTATGGGGATTAGGTTGTGATGCTACAAATCCAGATGCTATTCAAAGAATATTCAAAATCAAAAACAGAGCGGATTCCAAATCACTCATCTGCTTAGTTAGTAGTATTGCGATGCTAGAGCGTCATGTGCAAGAAGTGCCTCAGGCAGCTTACGACATCATCGACTTTAGTGAAAAACCTACGACCATCATTTACGATGCACCTAAAGGAGTCGCTCCATCAGTTATAGCTGAAGATGACAGTTTGGGAATCAGAGTAGCTAAAGACAAATTTTGCAGATACCTAATCAATAATTTTAAAAAACCTTTTGTTTCAACATCAG
>Ga0255754_10000056_pt1 | contig 85861 bp, 98 predicted proteins | sample 101ome_22_FD_179954 | JGI IMG/M metagenome (GOLD analysis project Ga0255754, IMG submission 179954) | Coastal salt marsh microbial communities from the Groves Creek Marsh, Skidaway Island, Georgia - 101412BT metaG (version 2) | ecosystem: Environmental > Aquatic > Marine > Intertidal zone >... | reverse complement strand
TTTTTTTTATCTTTTATTATATAATTATAAATTATTTTAAATATCGAATATTTTTGAATTTAATTCATTAAAAATATCTAATTGATTATTGATCTTTTCTAATTTTGGATCTTCTTTTTTCTTTTTTTTACTTTTTTCTTTCTCCTTATTCTGAATATCTTCTTTTATTTTATTCACAACATTATTCTTATCCACTATTGAATGTATGTTTTTTAGTTTAAATATTTGATAAATATTTATTTGAATTTGTATATACCCCAACATATCTTTAACTAATATGGTTGATTTGCATTCATATGTTAATAAAGCTACAGCATTATATAGATATGGTAATCTAATTGATTTTTTATTTTTACTATAATTGAATATGTACATATGATACAATGAATTTATATTATTTATAATTGATTTACTTTTTTTATTCTTTTGTATATGAACTATATCCCAAATAATCCATATAATATCTGATCTATATTTTTTATCTACTAGTTCATTTCTTTCATCAATATTCCATGGCATATTCTTGTTAAGTTTTTCCCATTTAAGTAACCAATCTATCCAAAAGATAACTTGATCATAACCATATTTAAAATTTTGAAGATGAAAATATATTTCATTCATTATCATTCTAAGTTCATCTGGTTCATTCATATGAATAAAATTATCTGGTAATAATGTATGAGTTGATTTTAATTTTTTTTGTATTATTGATATATTAAAATATGAATTTTTTAATTTTGTTGATTTAACTATTATATCTTTTTCAGATGATATGAGTATATATATTAATGATGACATTAAATTCTTAATTGTTTCATTATTTCTTAACAATAATATATTCTCTTTATTTTTATTACAGTTATATTTTTTAACAATATTATTAAATAATTTATTTTTTTTATAAATATAAATTGGTAAATCATGATTATTTATATGTATTCTTTTTGATGAATATATACATAGTTTTTCCCATATATCTATAGTATATCCTGATATTATACATTCTACTAACCAATTACAGGATTCTTCATATTTTTTTGAATCTATTGACTTAAATAATGCTTTAGTAACATCTGTTTTTTTATATCCACAAAATGTTTCTTTTTTAAATTTTTCTATACTTCGTGAATCATCAATCATAACATATATATATAAAATACATTATAATATAAACTTTTATACGATTTATAAAGTTGTACAAATAATTTGAATTATTTATATTTTTTTTCTATTACCAGAGCTACAACGAGCTCGGCCCACGTGTCACACGCGAAACAGGTACAAAGGAAGTATTCGCGAGGGTGGCACATAGGAGAAAGTAGTGGGACCAACAGGAGAAATCTACGATGGCATCCACGAAAAAGCAGATCGACCGCCAGAGAAGGCAGCACGACCGCCAGAGAAGGCTACACGACCGCCAGAGTAGGCAGCACAAACGTTATTACAATAAGTGCATGGCTGAGGCGGAGAAGGTTGCGGCGGAGAAGGCTGAGGCGGAGAAGGCTGAGGCGGAGAAGGCTGAGGCGGAGAAGGCTGAGGCGGAGAAGGCTAAGGCGGAGAAGGCTGTGGCGGAGAAGGCTGCGGCGCAGGCTGCGGCGGATGTACTTCACCTCATTCAAAAATATGATAATGAGGGATGGGCCCAGGAGGAGGGCAAGATATATAAGGAGGAAATGCCAGATGGTCGGTTACCGACAATCGAGGCTATCACGGGAGTCGAACTTTCAGGTCGCGAATTGGCAGGACGCATCATCATGAGAAACTATGATGTGCATGATGCTGATAGTCAGAAAAAACTGAAGACTCTTACTGATCAGGACATATACAGACTGGATGAAGAGCTCTGTTCAAGGATGGATTGGCAAGACGAAATGAATGCGGCTGGGTGGGCAAATCTAGACAGCATAACACTGACACAGGATGTTGAGGATGAAACACTGAGGATTGGTGCGGGAGAATACAAACTCCTTGACAGTGAGAAGGCCTCTTCGAAATTTTGCGATGAACCCACGTGTGTTCTGATGTCGATGCTTCAGTATGGTTACTGCCATTGGGGTTATTATGACGATAGGCCACAAAAAAAGGCGAGGATCATGAAGTATTTCAACACCCGTACAATGTATCAAAGGAAGGATGAAGTGAATGGAAATTGTGACATTTGTCACTACTGCCTTGCCCTCGCATGTTGTTGAGGATTGGTAGATGTAACTTCATGATAAGAAAAAAAAAAATAAATGGCTCTATATTTAGGGCGAAAATAACGATCGCACTTGTCGCGGAGTTTTACCTACATAACCTGTGGGTTTTTTATTAATATTATATCTTGTTTTTGAAGATATTAAAAATAATTTGAAATTTTTATATTTTTTTTCTTTTACAACTGCTAACGAGTACGACAGAGGAAAAGAAAGTACACAACAACTCGATAGCAAGAGACGATGCCCAAGACCACTGCCAAGACCACTGGTATTAGCAAGGTGAAGCAGGCGAGGATGCCACCAAAGGCGCAAGACAGCATAAATCGTAGCAGGTTGAGAAAGACCCGGGCTGCGGAAAAGGAGCTGAAGAAGGCGGCTGAGGCAACCCGACTGATACTCGGAGCAACGAAGTTGGGTGAGCCACGTGGCTAACCCGGTCTGGGTCTAAGTGGGGGCGCTAAAAGCGCCTCTGCGAGCGGATGGGACATATCCGCGGCAAGGGTGCGCACGTCGCGCACTTTTGTTTTTTTATAATATTATAAAAATAATTTGAAATATATTTTTTTAAATTATTTTTAAGTAAAGAAAAATATGATGGACGAATCAGATGAGCCACTACATCCAATGTGTGTACTTATCCTGATTGTCCTGTCTATATTTCAAATGATGTTTATGGCAGACACTGGTCGTACATTCGATATTTTTGGAAATGTATATGTTAATGGTGAGTTCAGTTTTGTGGAAACAATGCTATATGGGCTCAACTAGTTTGCTATATTTACATATTTTTTTAAATATCTATTTACTTTTTTTTACCTTTAGCTTTGCCTTTGCTTTTTTTAGCGGAACTCTTTTTACCCTTTCTTGATTTTACACCAGAACCACCAGTTGACGTTTCTGATTGTTTCAATATACCGGTTGTTCTGAAGGCTTCTGGACCTTTTACCGACCAATTAGCCGTAATATCTGGTTTATCTTTAGTTAGCCCCCACCCATCGGGTCTCCTTCGACCAGATACAAACCACATCATTAATGTCATAGCCAGTGCGATTACAAATGAAATTCCAAAACTGAATCCTCTACCCGATTCATCTCTCTCCGGATTAAATATATTCATATAACTGCTTCTCCAGTCTTTACTATGTGGTTCTTTATTATCCAATTCATTTTCTTTAGGAATTAGAAAGTTAGTTATGAAAGCCACAAAGCCGTATGAAAAAATGAATGGTACTAGAATCCCTACATACAGCATCATATTAGTACTACCCCATAAGATGTAAATAGATGTTAAACATAATAAAACCGATGATATTATGAGAAGAACATAGTTAAAGTTAATTGTTAGTGGCCAAGGACCATCACATGAACTCGAATCCGAATTAGATTTAGGTATAATTATTTTTTGATCATTATCTTCTCGTTCTACATAGAGCCATTCACCATACGTTAAATATCTCCCAAGAAAAAATAATGTAGCTAGAATAACGAATACAATTACATTTTTAAAAATTAACATAGACTTTCCTTCAATGTAATCTTCATTGTTAGTATTTTGTGAATTTGTTTTAAAATTATATAACAAAAATTTTCTAGCAGGGAATAATATGCATATAAATACAATTAGTTCTACAACACCTGCCATAATAATACCCATACCTTTGTATGCAGTATTATAATATAATAGTGGGTCATCCACCTTTTTACCAAATATCCCCTTCAGTGCATCTGAATATTTTACACTAGTATCTCCCATCATAGAAAGAACAGGATTATCTTCAAGTATTGTTTCATCTGATGTGTTTTCATCATATTTTGGTTTGTCTTTTGATTCGTCTTCCTTTCTAATATCCTGAATATATTTAGAAACATCAGTCGGTAATATGAGACTACCATTTTTATCTTTTCGTAGGTCTTTTGCGTCTACTATCGGTACTCCTATAATTCTATATAATGCTAAACCAACCTTTGGTCTAATAATACCACTTAACAAAACAAATGACAATACAGTAAACAAATATGCTAAATATCTACACACATTTTCCAAAGATAATTCTAAATTATTATTCATTATTTTGAGCCTGTCTTCATCAGATGATTTTAAACCTATAATAGTTATGGCAAATGCAAATACAAAATCCATAAGATAAGCAAATGTATTTGTGAAAAACATATCAAATATTAATACTTGAGATGGATTATTCGTCTTTATTCCTGGAATATTTAGACAACCTCTTAATCCATATCCTTCAATCATTTTTCCAGTACCACCAAGTATAAACATTATCAAAATAGCAAATAATTGATCTTTTTCTCCAGTAAGAATCGGACCAAAGATTATCTTACATATTAATAAATATACTAAAGAACATATGAATAATTGTTTAAATAAAGTTTTAAATCTTTGACCTGCATTTATCTTAATATTATTAATTCTTTTGTCCATATCCTCAACCAATGATGCGTTAGACATATTCTGTTCTGATTCAGTTAGATCTTTTCTGGTCAAAAATTCTTTATCAGAATCATACTCACGATTAGTATTAATCATATATACACATGAACCTAAAACATAAACTACCATTATACCATTTATTATATATGGAATTTTTTTATATAAAGATTTTCTATTATCAGGGTCACTTATGTACTTCCAGCTTCGTTCTATAATGTTATCACTTTCCTCTTCTTGTACATTACTTTCAGATCCTAAACTAACATCAAGTTTCAGGGGTGGATCCTCTGGTTCTGCTGCTCTTGGCATTTTATTTATATAATATATATAATAAAAAAAAATAAATAAATATCTATAATATAAATATATATATATGAAAGATCAAATAATTATAATTTTTGCGTTTATTTTGGGATTATTTTGTGGTAATCAGTCTAAAGGTTCATTAATTGAAGGTAGTGAAAACTATGACTATTATATTAATAATTATAAAAAAATGTATCATGATAATTTATTACCAGGTACAATTAATTGTGCTATAAATAAGTGTGATTTACAACATAAATTTAAAAAAAACAACTGTAGAGTGCGCCATAAATGGTATCCTTATTTATCTAAATGTCTTTAATATATGTATTTATTTTTTTAAAGTTATTACAAATAATTTGAAATTTTTATATTTTTTTTCTATTACCTAGAGCTTACAACGAGCTCGGCCCACGTGTCACACGCGAAACAGGTACAATAAGTATTCGCGAGGGGGTGACGCACATGGAGGTGATAGAATGGATCCCGTTTTTCGGGGATGTAATCAGCATTGGGTCGCGCCTTTTGAGCCCTGTATACAGGCCTCCCGAATTTATTGGGGTGGCCTGCGAGGCACCAAAGCGCGGTAAGGAGATCGAGATGAAGGTGTTCGAAGATAAGGCTGCGGCGGAGAAGGCTGCGGCGGAGAAGGCTGCGGCGGAGAAGTGCTGCAGGAGACTGGCACTAGAAAAAGGCCTTGGTATATTGGAAGGCCAGCTTTTAGATGAGTGCATGAAGCTGTGGATGAGCAACAAGAAAACACACCGTTATGGTATCGTCAAGACACGACTGGTACTACAACGACAAATGAATGACTTGGAAGAGTTCAGATCGCAGCATCGGCGGCTATAGGATGAAAAAGGCAAAAAAAAAAAGAAAAAAAAAAGCAAAAAAAAAAGCAAAAAAAAATGGTGCACGACGCACCCGACACAAAGCCCGTTGCGGCTTTTGTTGTCTGTTTTTTATTTTATTATGTATAATCATTAATTAATTTAAGAATATCCAAGAATAAGTTAATTATATCTAGATAGTATGCCATCGCACCTTTTATACAATCCTGATTAGATTTCATAAGTATTTCATTTGTATCATATATTATATATAACATGAAAATTATTGTACTAAATATTGTTAATATTTTTTGATTAGAATCATGATTTGGCATAAAAGAAAATACGATTGAACATATAATTATAATAAATAATGATAAATATAAAAAGAATCCCATCCATGATAAATCATAACCAAAATATACAAATACTAAACCAAATACAAATAATAATGAAAATAATACACCCGTTAATACGATGGCTATATCTATTGTATTTTCATCATATATAGATAATATTATATGTAGTAAAAATGATTCAATTAAACTAAATATCAAGAATAGAACATATTTTTGTTCATATGATAAATTAGTCATATATAGTGCATAAATTAATAACATTGAAACTATGAATGATACAAATAATAATACTGAAAATAATGTAGAGTTTTTATATAAATCTAATATATGTGTAGTATGTTCTGTATAATCGAATACTTTAACACTTAACATTGTAAATAATATTTGCGTTGCTAATGTAAAGAATATACAAGATAATAACTCTTTTTTTTCTTTCATTAATTTAGAAAATTTATTTAACCTAGACATAATATATATATATATATATATATATATTTTAGCTAAAATATATCAAATAAGCTAGATATTTCTAAATTATTTTTATTACTGATGTTATCTCAATTATCAGGAAATAATTCACTATCAATTTTTATATTGAATTTATCCATATTATTAGACAAATTATCCAGAATAGCAATAACTGCATTATCATAATATGTATAATCTACATCAGCATTAAATTCTTTCCCACGCTCTTTCATAATAAATTTATATTTTTTGAATGTAATTGTGTTTATATTCTCTTCACTGTCTTTTCTATTTTTCTTATCCTCATTATATTGTAATTTTAAATATATATCTGGATCATTTGTTTCGATTATTTGAACTTGTATTTTCTCTTTTATAAAATGCCCATCTTTATCATTCCCTTTAGACATATAATATTTATCTTTATCTTTATCTTTACTAATCAAAATGGCATATTTTGATGGATTGTACAATATATATACTTTATATCCTATATATCCTAATATTAATAATATTAATAATATTATTAACAAAATAAACCACCCACGATATCTGTAATATATTGATTTGATCTGATACATTAAACCGGACTCCTGATTATCAGGGAACGATTCATTGGTCGGAACTGACGTATTAAGTTGTTCTGGTTCTGGTATCCTTGGCATTATATATATATATATATATAAATTTTAATAATATTTTATGCGTTTATTTTAAAAAAATAATAATAATTTGAAATTTTAATATTTTTTTTATTTTACCTAGAGCGACGATACGCTCGGTCCACGTGCTGACATCACAACCAAGTACATAAGTGTATTGTTGAGGATAGCACATTTGTAACAGGTTTGCTACAGAGAAATCTGAGATGAGCAAGGTATGGATACAGGAACCGATAGTCTGCCACGCAGTGGCTGAGCCAATATTTGATAAGTGGGTGGGTATAATCTCAGCGATTACATCTGCTCGGAGGGAGATCTCCGTTCGCAAGATCCAGAATACCTGGAGAGTTGTACGATTTCGAAGACTTGCGAAGAAGAACAAGGAGATCAATTTCCGGAGGTCACTACCGATGTACTACCATGCTATAAGGGAGAATCGGGTTACCCACGACAAGAGGGTCAGCTTCTCTGAAGAAGTTGTGGAGAAGGACGCAAAGGACAACATCTGTGTTGGACAAGTCTCACATGAAGACAGCGAAACATGTATTTTGCGCAACTTTACAGAATTTGTGAAGTTGTGGTATGTCATGCTACCAGATGGCAAGTTCTTCAAACACCCGAAAACGATCAGGGCGATGAAGTACATCTCGAACGAGGAGATGACGAAGCTTATAGACATGCTGATAAAATCTCTGATGAGTAAGACATTTGGCTACATTCGACTCTGGGGTAAGCAGGATAGCAACATAATGTTGTTACCGAACAGAGTGGATCGCATCGTGTCTCTGAGGGAGGCATGGGCGAGTGAAATGAAAAACATGGAGCCGAATAAGAGATCTAAGTTAAATCCAGAAGCAAGTGCGTACATTCCAAGAAATACCTTCTTGGATAAAGGCACCGACCTGGATAAAAAGCTAAGACTTCTGGTCCAGTATCATGGTTCGTAGTTAAACAAAAAAAGCAAAAAAAAAGAGGAAACAATTATACAAGACAAAAACAAAAAAAAAAGTTTCTTTTTTATTATTTTAAGAATCCTGTATGATTTAGATTCGCATTTTTGCCCATACCAGGAGCAGGTTGGCGTCCATGAAATGGATATCTTTTTACTTCAAATGATTTATCATTATTAATAACAAGCACTTGAATTTGTCTATATTTATTTTCTTCGCACATTGAATGCTCTCCAAATGCTCTGGACATACCTACATCAATTCTCCATAATCTATTATTGTATAATGAATTTAGATATTTATCATTCATATATTGTGGTGTATGTGCAATAACCATACCTTTTATTGGCATTAATTTTTTATTTCTAGCATTCAATATATCCAATAGTTCTTGAAAACCCTCTGCAGTATTTTCTCCTTCACCGTCATCTTCGCCGTACAATCTACACCAGAATGGAGAGAGATCATCATCTTGTCTAAAAATCTCATCAAATATTTCATCCTCAGTTTCATTGGATTTTTTTTGTAACCACTGTTTTACAACATGATTTATTTCTAAATTTGTGTATGTGCTTGCCAATTCATGACTTATTCCACCATGAACGAATAACCAACTACCAATTTGGACAATACTTTTTTTTGTATTTCCATAAAATGTAGATAATGTTCCACCTCTTTCAAATGCTTTTTTGCGTTCATAATATCCATTGGGAAAACCATTTACAAACTTATCTTTTTTATTTTTAGTAAATTCTAAAAATTCTTTAGGAGATACATATCGGAAATCACCATCTACATTCATTAATTCATGATTTCCTAAAGTTGTAATAACTCTCCCACCATATTTTCTTGCTAATTTATCAAGTGTATGAAATAATTTAATAATTATTAAATTAGAACCTTCATCTTCAAATACTTCATCAAAATCATATATACAATCATTTTTTAAATTAGTTGGACGACATCTATCTATTTGATCGCCTGTTTGAACTAACCATGTATCACCACCCGTCCATTCTATTTTATTTAAATCAATATTTATATATTGCGTACTTTGTGGGATAACTCCTGAAAGTTTTAAGGCGATTATTGCTACTCTTAAATCACCATGAATATCTCCAATACATACTATTCTATTAACCGGTGGGTAACAACCTATTTTATCATAATCTGGTTTTTTTTTATTTGTTTCGTTTTTTATTACTTCATTTACCTCTGTTTTTTGTTTAATTAAATTACTCTGTTTAGTTACATTTTTAATATCATTTTTTGTTTCAGGGTTTGACATTCTTCTTTCTCGATTAATGCCTGACTGTTTTTTTTCAACTGTACAATTAGATATAGAATTTCTTCTTTTAACTTGCTTTTCATTCATTTTAGTCTGAATAAATTTAGCTAATAATAATTTTTTTTTTTGTAAATTAAAAGAATTATTACATGGTAAATTATATTTTTTAATTAAATCATCTATATTCTTTTCAGATAATGTATTAATATTAACCATAATACTAATATTAATATATTATTAAATAATATTGAACAAAAATAATATCATATATAATAGTAATAATGAGTGATTACGACTGTTCGGCTTGCGAATGGAAAGCTAATTTTAATGAATTACAATGTATAAATAAAGAAAAAGATAAAAGATGTGATCCAAGATGTTATAAATTTACAAGTAATTATATTAATCAAGAATATTATGAAGATGTTTATAACAAAATATTTGAAAGTTTAACATCTGGTAATTTATCAGATGAAGAATATAATAAAATTAATACTACTTTAAATTCAGATTCTTATAGAAATAGTGATATCTATAATGCTAGTTTTATATTATCTGATATGAAAGCAGTAAATTACATGAATGATGAAAATTCACCTGATATAATAGATACTAATAATGGATCTTGTACACAGGATAATTTAAATGAATTTTTAAATGATAATTTAACTAATTATTCTGATCCTGATGATGGAAATACAATAATAGTTAATGATTTTTTAAAATTACCAAAAATAGATAGAGACCAATTAAGAACAATATTTGAAAATAAATATAAAAATCCGAATGGAGAGATATCTATAAATACAGATTTCGATAGAACGGGATATTATAAGGAACTTGTTCCAGATGATACGAATAAGTATGGTAGTCAATGGCCGTGTAAAGATATTAATAATGCTTCGATTACTAGTAATTTATCAAATGTGTACTTATCTAAGTATGATACAATATGTAATCCAAATAAAAAATTTCCAAGAGAGTCATTAATAACTGATATAATAAATATGAATTGTAGTAATGTTGATTCTTCAAGCTATGCTGACAAAAGTAAAGCATGTGATCAACTTAAAAATAAAAATACATATAATGAAAAAATTAAAATAATAAGAAATAATACATTTCAAGCTATTAATGGATTAGAAAATTATATAAATAATTCAGAAGATAATACAAGGATAACAGAGGAAGAAGCTCAATTATATTTTCGTAATAATAGTTTATTTGGAGATGACGATGACAACAGATTACCTAAACTATCGGAACAAGATAAATTATATATGCCAAATGTAAAATATTCTGATTATCAATCATTATCAGATATATTATCTGATAAGTATAGATTTAGAAATTGTATAGATGAAATATTATATACAGGAGAAAATGATGAACAGATGATTAATTTTATAAAAAAAAATGGATTAGAAAATTACAAGAAAAAACATTTTGATTATATTGAAAAAAAACTAGACAGATTAATATCATTAAGACCATATGATTTAGAAGCCTGTTTACAATTAATAAATAACATAGATAAATACATATGTAGAGGAATGATGTCAACAAGTGTTTTTAATATTGTAGCAATGATAATTAATTTATTTGGAATAAAAACAGATATATATAATATTGATAAAGATTCTAAAGAGTATGATAATTTAAAAATATTATTAGATATTATTATTCCAAAAATCCCAATATTAATTAAAAGACTTATAGAATTATCTAAATATTTTGAATATAATTACTGTAATGGAGTATCTACAACTACCACATTAGTATTGGATGAAATATATAATAACATGTTAAGTAAGCAAATAGATATTGAATATAAACTATTTGATAATTATGAGTTTGGGATAACTTTTTTTGATGATTTTACAAAAAATATATATGGGAAGATTGTTTTACTAATATTTGTATCATTTTTTATATCTAAATTATTATAAGTAATGTATAAACAACTTCAAGATAATAGAACATACGATTTTAATATTGATATTATTTCAAAAAAAGATGAAATTATTAAAGAATTACAAAAACAATTAAATGAAACAAATTCATATATCCCTCCTGAATTATTAGATAATAGTGATGATAAAAAAAGTAAACATAAACATAAAAAGTTATTTGTTGGTGATAGTGTATATATATTAAAAAATTACAATAATGATATTAAATATCCATTTAAAGATCTTCAAAAGTCAATTGACGCTGGAATTATTCAAAATATTGCCACTGAAGATAAGATATCATTAATACCTGATCCTAATTCATCACCTGATCCTAATTCATCACCTGATCCTAATTCATCTCCTGATCCTAGTTTTTTAGAATCTCCTGTTGATTATGTTGATAACTATATATTAAGTTCAGAAAATGATAAAATAAAATCATGGCATATATTTATTGTTATTTTTATGATGTATATTATATCTCGACTATTTCAATTTGACTTCAAGTTTAATGTAGATATATAAGGCTAGTAGTATATATATATGTAATACATACACCTAATACATATATATATGTTACGTTTTCAAAATACAGATAAAAATGAATTTAGTTTATTTATTAGAAATTTAAATGAGAATATAAAAACAAATATTTTTCATCTTATCGATGATAATAGAGTAGTTGAAAAAAAAATTAATAAAAAAAAAGATAATCATAAAAAAACCAAAACAAAAGAAGAAATAATTAATGAACAAAATAAATTAAGACACAATAAAAATATAATTGAAGATAAAAAAAAGATACAATCATTTGATATGAATGACAAATTTCCTTTTAATAACTTTAAATTATTAAAAACTGAGGAAATGCGAGAGAAATATTGTATTAATTTATTGGAATATTATTGGAATCAAAAAAATAAAAATATGGAAATGATATTAGGATTATATTTTCAATATAATAAAACTACAAACCCCGAACACAGGATATTATTAGATAATATAAAGAATAAATTGAGTAAATATGAATATAAAAATTATATATTAGAAAATTTAGGACATATATTACCCCCATTAAATTTTTGGAAATATGAAAAAAAATTAGATGAATGGCAAAAAGATGCTATAAATATAATTAAAAATAATGAATCATTATTTATTAGAGCACCCACATCATCCGGTAAATCATTTATTGGATTATCTTGCGCTAAATATTATAAAAAAATATTGTATATATGTCCCGCAGAACCTGTCGCATATCAAGTTGGTTCTCATTTTCAAAAATTAAATCTTAAAGTTCATTATTTGGTAGAAGATTTATGTATTAATTCATATGATTCTAATTGTAATATATTCGTTGGAACACCTAAGTATATAGAAGAATATATATATAAAATTGGTACTAATTTTGATTATGCTGTATATGATGAAATTCATACATTAGATGATAAATATGAAAATATAATTAAAATGTTAAAATGTAATTTTTTAGCATTATCAGCAACAGTTAGTAACATAGAAATATTAATTAATAAATTTAAAATATTTACAAATAAAGAAATTAAATTAATCGAATATAATAATAGATTTATAAATATTCAACGATGGGTATGGACAGATAAATTGGAAAAAGTACATCCTTTATCATGTATAGATTATAATGATTTAAATGAAAATTTTTTACAATTTAATTTACCATTTACTCCCAATGATTTATCATCATTATGGACCAATATTGAGAATATTTTTGATGATGAAGAAATAGAAGATTATATTGATAATTTATCACCTGAGAATTATTTTAATGATGAAGATTTAATATCACTAAATGATATTCATAATTATGAAAAACATTTAAAAAAAGCATTAATATATTTATCATCAAAATATCCAGATAAAACAAAAAAACTTTTAGAATGTTATAAAAATGAATATAAGATAAAAAAATTAGATGTTATTAAATGTTTAAAAAAAAGTAAAAAAAAAGATATGTTTCCAATGTTAATGTTTACATCAGATGAATCTGAAACACTAAATTTATTTGAAAAATTATCTAGTGATCTAGAAAAATTAGAAAAGATTAATTATCCATACTATTATGATATACTAGAAAAAAAACAAGAATTATATTTAGATTATAAAAACAGATTAGATAATATGTCTAATAATATAAAACTTAAAAAATCTACTAATAGTTTATCTGAAAAAACTGATATTCTTGATAAATTTATTAATAAAGAAACTAATTTATATACTAAAAATATCTTGAATTATTACAATAGTTTATTAGAAAAAATAGAAAATTCAAATACAGTAGATAATATTAAAAAAATACAAAAAAATAATTTAATTAAAGAAATGAACAAATTTTCTAGTAATCCTGATCTACAATATCAAGATATATATAAAAAACATGTGGATTATTCTTTCGCTTCAGAACCAATGGTAGCGGCTAAAATTAGAATTTTAAGAAAAAAGATAAATAATTCACTTAATTTAAAAATGTCATATGAACATTCAATTTTTCAGATGCTTAAAAGAGGTGTTGGATTATATCACAAGTCTATGCCAAAAGATTATAAATGGATCATTCAAAATTTATTATCTAATAAAGAAATATCTATTGTAATTAGCGATCGTGAATTATGTCTTGGAATAGATCTTCCTATTAGAACAACTTGTTTAGTTGGTACTAATGATAAATCTTTTAGTAATTCTGATTATTTACAAATGAGTGGTAGAGCAGGTAGAAGAGGACATGATAATCAAGGTAATATATTATTCTACAATATAGATTTTAAAAATATAATGAAAGGACAAATACCAGTAATAACAGGTTCATGTAATACAATATATGACAAATATTTATTATTAAGTAAATTAAATAATAAAATTGATTCAAATAATGTTGTTGCTAATTTTATAAATCCAAAAAGAAAATATGTTGAATCAATTAAATCCGATAATTATAAAATTAATTGGATATTAAGAAACTATTATAATAATTCTAAACTAGAAACTTATATTAATAATTATAACGCAAATACAATAACATGCTATATGCATGATGATTCTGTTGAATTACTAAATATCATATGTGAAATTATGAATATAAATAGTATTCAAAAAGATTATATGTTAAACAAATATAACGATAATTACAAAGATATTATAGATATAATTATATTATTGTATAATTCAAATTCTACTAAGAATGATATATTAAAATTATTAAAATTTACATTTGATAAATTAAAATTATTATATATTAAATATATTAATATAATATAAGTAGATGAATATTTGTATATTATGTAATAATAGATATGATATATATTGTGAATTTTGTGAACCAAAAAATTATACAAGACATGTTATGTCTAAGAACGATAATATAAATAATATAGATATATCAGATAATATTGATTTATCTGATATAAATATAAATAATAAGGTAGATGGTGAAATTAAATATAATGATGCTATTGACCCTGATATGATTATTGGTACTCAAATAGAACCTGTTATTGAACCTGCTATTGAACCTGTTATTGAACCTACAATGATTATTAGTGCTCAAACAGAACCTACTATGATTATTAGTGCTAAAACAGAACCTACTATGATCATTAGTGCTCAAACAGAACCTGCTATTGAACCTGCTATTGAACCTACTATGATTATTAGTGCTCAAACAGAACCTGCTATTGAACCTGCTATTGAACCTGCTATTGAACCTGTTATTGAACCTGTTATTGAACCTGTTATTGAACCCGTTATTGAACCCGTTATTGAACCCGTTATTGAACCCGTTATTGAACCCGTTATTGAACCCGTTATTGAACCATTTTATAATGATATTGTTTCTCCAAATTATAATAACAAAGATTTAAAAAATAAAATAATAAAAGTGGATAATAATTATGATTGTAACAAATTAAAACCGGGTTATTATGTATATATTAGAGATATAGAAGATAACATAAAAACATTAACAGATGAGGGGAAAAAATGGGTAGAAGCGGCAGCAAAATATATGGAATCATCAGAAAAATCATCTAAAAAATCATCAGAAAAATCATCAGAAAAATCATCAGAAAAATCATCTAAAAAATCATCAGAAAAATCATCTAAAAAATCATCAGAAAAATCATCAGAAAAATCATCAGAAAAATCATCTAAAAAATCATCAGAAAAATCATCTAAAAAATCATCAGAAAAATCATCAGAAAAATCATCTAAAAATAAGAAAGAATCGGAAATATTAATTGATATAGACGCAGATATTGATAATATAGATATTGAAACAATTAATTCTAAAAATATTAGTAAATTATTAAAAAATATAAATACAAAAGATGATAATAAATTAGTAAATTTAGAGGATTATATAAATGATAATGATATTGTAGAATTATTAAAAACTAAAAAATTATCATCAAAAAAATCAAAAAAATCAAAAAAATCAAAAAATAATGAATCAGATATAGATATGAAATCAATTAAAGAATTATATAATAATAAAAAGAGTAAAAAATTAGATAGTCAGATAGATTTATTTACGTGTGATGATTTTAAAAAATATTGTTAATATATAATATAGAATGGATATTAAATATTTAAAATCAGATGAACTAATTAAAAGTACAACAAGGGGGATAATATGTATAACAAATGGAATAAAATTATCAAATGATATTATTGTATCATATAGTGATAATTTAAACAAGATATGTTACAATGAGAAAATTCATTTATTAGACATGCTTGTAAATATTAAAGATATTTTAGAAAGTAAGTTATCAAAATTACTTAATGAAAAATTCATAAAGAGTTATATAACGAGTGTTTTATCTAATGAATGGTTATTATCTATACAACCAATAAATTTAATAGATAAAGAATCCGTTGATTTTAAATATTCTGATTTTTATAATATTAGTTTAGAATACAAAAATACTAATAATAAGAAACTTTTATCTGATTTTAAAAAGATGCAAAAAAATTTAATAAATATATGTAAAAAAATAGAACCAACATATTTATATGTTATAATGGATCTTTGTACAAAAATGAAACTAGATTATTTAAAATATAATAATATAAATGAATCTAAATTAAAATTAAAAAGCGATATGAGTGTTAAATTTATAAACTACGTACATATTATAAATTTAATAAAAAAAGAATTAAATTTAATTATTAATGAATGTCATTCTATTATAAAATTAATAAATAAATGATTAAACAACCATTTCTGCCGATATTCTAGAATGAGATGAATAACCAACCACATTTAAATCCGTTTCTTTAATATTATCAATATCTGTTATTTCTTTCATTTCTAAAACAGGAAACATATATGGTATTCTATTTATTTGTGTTTTAACCGCTTCAATATGCTGCTCATATATGTGAGCATCACCAATAACATGTACGAATTTACGTGGTTTATATCCAGTAATTGATCCAATTATATGTAATAGAAATGAATATGATGTTATATTAAATGGAACACCCAAGAACATATCACCCGATCTCTGATATAATTGTGCATCAATATATTGTCCTTCAATATTAAATTGAACCAATACGTGACATGGCGGTAATGCCATATTTGGAATATCAACAGGGTTCCAAGATGATAGTATTAATCTTCTACTATGTGGATCTGTTTTAATTGTATCAATAATATATTTTAATTGATCTATTCCATTATATGGTGGAGTTTTACAGTTTATATATTCGCCCCCAAAATGTCTCCACTGAAACCCATAAACTGGTCCTAAATCATTTTTTTCATATAAACCTCTTTCCTCAAAATCGTCGGCGTTTTTATCCCATATATGTACTTTTTTACTCTGTAATTCTGAATTATCAGTCGATCCACTAATGAACCATAATAATTCACGTAATACTGTCTTCCACCCCATCTGTTTTGTTGTAAGTAAAGGAAATCCATTTCTTAAATCAAATTCCATTCTAACACCAAATTTCGAATAAACATCTCCATTCCTGGTTGGTTTCTTATCTGAGTTTAAGATATCTTTTAATAATTCTAGATATTGATATTCATCATAATTATACATATCAGAATGGATATATGTAAGATAAGTATGTTCCATTCCCGTATCCACTCCAAGTAATTTAACATTACTATATTCATTTGTTGATTCAATCAATTTAAATTTAGATAAATTATGATTAAAGTAAGTGATAGATCCCTGTTGGATATCTTCTCGCGAATAGTCTAATGAATGATTAAACTTGGTAATATATATTAATTCAATATAATCTATATAATTTTTAAAAACAGTATTGTAAATACTAGATCCACCAATTATAAAACATTTATTATAATTAATTTTATTACTATCAAACCATTCCATAAAATTATCAAATGTAACAAATGCTTTCAGATCATCTGTATTATTAAACTCTGTTATATGGTTCTTAGTAATTACAATATTAACCCGATCTTTTAATGGTCTATTTGGAATACTCGACCACGTATTATAACCCATAATAACCATATTCGGTTTATCGGATTCTGAATACTTCGTAATCATTGCGAAGTTTTTAAGATCTTCTTTGGAGTGAATTAATAGATCATTATCAATACCAATAATATTATTATTATTTACGGATACAATAACATTCATCTTTAATATATTTATTTATGAATATTATTTTATATTATTTCAAATTTATAAATAAAAAATAATTACATATTAAAAAAACAAACAAATGTCTAGTCTACCTAAAACACTCCATTGTTGTGTTTGTTATATAATATTGTTCTATCCATTTGATTCTAAATTTAAATTATCCCGACATACTAGATAATCTATTATACTAGTTATTTGCAGGGGTATTCTTTTTTATCGCGCTGCTCTAGGGTGCCTTCTATTTCATTTAGTAAATCCTTAGCCGGCAAATATTATTACAACCAAACTATTATCACTCATTCTATATATTTATTAATAAATAAAAAAAAATTTAATAATATTTAATTATATTTAATATACACTAAAACTAACCGCAATTAAATCACGGGTACCTGTGCCGATTGGATTCTGCGGACAATGTTCTACTCTCCCATCCATTATTATAATAGTTCCAGGTTCAATATTTATTAACTGTTTTATACCATGTGAATCAATATAACCTAGATTACCATCTTTAATCGTATCATCAATTCTTAGATACATTAATACTGTTACTAATTCTAAATTATCTGATTGATCATTTTCACAATGCCACGCTAATCCACTATCTACTGGTTCCGTCTCATCATCTAAATTATATCGTATAATATCCATATACCACTCCTTCTCATTATGTTTATAATTTTTGAATTCTAAAAATCCTGAAGCTACATCTTTTATAAAATTTATTTGATCATCATTATCTTTTATTTTATATTCATACATAATATGTTCGCGTTTATCTTTTTTTTCACAGTTACATATTAAATCCATTATATTTGGATCTAATATATGTGTATTGCGAAACACCTCTGTTACATATGGTGTATTTAATGTAAATGAATACATTGCTGTATGTAGTTTCATTATTAATTGATATAATAATCACATTTTTGTTTCAAATTATTTATATATATAAATATAATGGAGTCTGTTAATAATTATACAACATCAATTATTAAATTAATCGAATATTATATTAAAGACGATCAAAGTAATAATGTTCTATTAGACCCATTTTCGTGTATTCTGAAATTAGGAATATTGTTCTATAAACCCTTAGGTACAAAATTATCTATAACTAAAAATTCTATACAATATAATGTTCCTAGTTTATATCAAGGAGCTTTAAGAACATATACCGGTGATAGTAGAGATGATTTACATAATATTTGTTATCCTATTATGATGGCATTAAACTGGTATAGTAAAGAAGATGAAAGGTTTAAATTTTTTTTTGAACAATGTGTATTGGGATTAACATATCTTAAAAATAATTATGATAGAAACTCATTAATAAATCATACAATATCTCATTACATTGATTTAATTAATAATAATTCGAATGATATAAAATCTATATCTGGTTCTCCAATAATTAATTCATTAGAAGATTTTTGGAAAAATGAAGAAATAGACATTATATACTCCTTATTTAAATATGCTTTAAAAAATGATGATAATGATAAACTGTTTTACATTAGTATGATTGAAAAAATAATTTATAATAAAGAACAAAAATTAAACTTATATGTTAATCAAGTTATTACTCAATTTTAATATATATATATATATATATATATATAATATTGATGGACTGGGGTAATGAAGAATATTATAAACGATTTGAATCTAAATTAGAACCATTTAAAAATAAAACAAACAAAATACTTGAATTAGGAGCATATCGAGGAGATAGTAGTAAATTTTTCTCAGATAAATTCTTAGATAAAAAAACGAGCGAATTACATTGCGTTGATACTTGGAAAGGATCCGTAGAATATGATGAAGACTTTAAAGCAAATGAGAAAGAATTTAAAAAAAAAATAAAAGAATCGAAACACCCAGATAAAGTAAAGATTCATAAAAAGACTACATTTAATTTTTTCATTGATCATTTTAAAGAAAAAAAGAAACCATATTTTAATTTAATATATATTGATGCATGCCATGATGGTAGATGTGTTATAAGTGATGCTATTAATTCGTTTAAGGCACTAAAATTAGAGGGTTATATTGTGTTTGATGATTATAATTGGAAAATAAATAAACATGATTACGAAAGACCTAAATTAGCAATTGATTCGTTTATAAAATTATTTAGAGATAATATAAAAATCATTAGCAAAGGCTATAAAATGTATATACAAAAAATAAAAGAATATGAATTTTAATATTAATTTTTATATTATATATAATATACAAATGTCAAAAATTAAAAAAAATGATTCTAAAAAAACAAAAAAGATCAAGATGGGTAAGAAAAAGAAAGATGATAATATAGATTGCCATAATTGTATAGATTGTAAAAAATCTACAAATTGTAAGAATTGTAAGAGATGTGATAAATGTACATGCTGTATTAATTGTGATGATTGTTCAGTATGTTGTCATTGTGTAAAGTGTAAAAATTGTAAGAAATGTTCCGATTGTAAGAATTGTAAAAATTGTGTGGAATGCGTTGATTGTAAAAATTGTAAGGATTGTGTAGGATGCGTAGGATGCGTTAATTGTGAAGGATGTGTTGGATTAGTTAATGCTAAAAATGTTAAAATGGTTAAAAAAGGCGGGGACTGTGGATGTGAAAAAAATAAATAAATAAATAAATAAATAAATAAATAAATAAATACACTATTTAAATATATAACAATATATATATATATGTAAGTATATATATTATGCCTAATAATAAAGGTGGTAAAAATTATAAAAAAGGTAAAAAAGATAATAAACCTAAAACATCTAATATTAGAAAAACACAGGATACAGAAATATATGGAGAAGTCATTAAAATTAATGGAAATGGTAGGTTTACAGTAAGATGTACAGATGGAATTGAACGGTTGGGCATAATTAGAGGTAAGTTAAGAAAAAGAGCGTGGGTAAATATGAATTCTATTGTTTTAGCAGATGTTTGGAATTTCGAAGATAAAAAATGTAGTATTATACATATATATGATAGTTCTGATATAGAAATTTTATTAGAATCTAGAGAGATTCCAGAAACATTAATATCAAATAATGATGAATTATATAATGATTTTGAAGAAGATATAGAAATTAAAACATACGATATTCCACCAGAGGAATCATCAAGTGATGATGAAGAAATTGATTTAGATGATATATAATTATTATTACCTTTTTTTGATAAAAATATGAGTATACATTAGTTAATGGTGATAATTAAGAAATACAAAAATTACAAGGTACTGTATAATAATTATTTATGTTTACATACATTTTTTTTAATTATATATATATGTCATTTGATAGTAGTGATGCGGGTGTCATAGAATAATCAAATGTGAATAAATCAAATTGGGATGATATTTTGGATATTTTACTATTAAAAAAAGAGAAAAAACGTCTAAAGAAGATGATTAAACTAAAGATTAGATTACCAAGGTGATGTTCTACTATTAATCACCTTTTTATTATTTACATACCTTAATTCAATTATGGAATCACCATATTTATTTTTTAATTTATACAAAAAATAAATATTTTTAGATAATTTTATATTCTTATTCATTTTTGGCAAATTGCGTAAATTAACAAGAATTACTTGATTCATACAAAATATAATGAATTTTATATTTTTTTAATATTATATATATAATGAAAGTATATATAATATTATTGTCTATCTTATATATATATTATCAATATCATATTCGATGGCCATTACAATTTTATCAACATGTTTATTTAGCTATATTTGTTGGTGGAATATTAATGATAAATTATTGTATGAATTATCAAAAACCATTAATGTATAAAATGTTAAATAATGTTCAAAATACCAATAATATAAGATTACATGAATTGGTTCCAGATTTCAGAAATAAACCAGACGAAATAAAATATAAATTAGCAGAGAGACAAGAATTCAGATGCGAAGGATGTAAAAATAATATTGATATTAATTATATAAATTATTATAAGTTATCTTATAAAATCCCATTGAATCAGGGGGGTAGTAATGATGTTACAAATTTATGTTTAATATGTCCTAATTGTTATAAAAGATTAATTTAATATATTTAATATATTAAATATATATGTCAACTAACCGAACGAAACAAGCTTCACTTAACGAATGGGGGAATAATGCTGCTTTAAAAAAATTAACAGACACTAGCAATAACGGTATATTTAAATCTCTCAACAAAGATGAATTTGCAGGTGTTAAATTAGAAATAAAAAAGTCAACAGCCGATTTAATTAAATACAATAATGATTTTGATGAATTTATAAAAAAATATCAAGGTAATGATAGATTAAAAGATGCAATTAATAAAGGTTTAAAACCTATGTTTGCATCTTTTAAAAAAATCGCAAATAATCCCAATGATGCAGCTAACTGGTTTGGTAATAGAGATTTCAAGGTCCCGGTTCTCTACAATAATGAAAAATCTTTGTCTAAATTTATTGAAAAAGCTCTGGAAGGTAAAGGTTCAAACAATAATGGTCAAAAAGGTGATAATACACAAAATCAAAATCAGTTCACTAAACAATTAGAGGAAGAGAGAAAAAGAATTCAAAAAAAGCAAGAAGCAGAGGCAGAAGCAATTAAGAGGCAATTAAAAGATACAATTAAAACAATAAGAAAAACGAATCCTAGAACAATTCTTATTGATTATATAAATTTAACATCTATTGTAAATAATAAACGTATAAATACGAATTATACTGATAATCAAAAAATTACACTTATGGATGTATTAATTCAATTAGGATATCCTACTGGATACATAGTATCTAATAAAATACATAAAATTGAAGGTACTGATAATCAAAATACAATCGATTTGAAAAATAAATTATTTGAAGATTATATTTTGGCATGTAGAAATTTAATAGCAAAAAGAATGAAATCAAGACAAGATAATGATAATAGTCTTAATAGAGATATTTCAGATATAAAAGTAATATACGATAAGATAAAAGACTTTAAACCAGTTTCAAAAGATGAACTCGAAAAATCACTTGTAGATACTAAAAAAGAATCCGATAGTACAAAAGAAAGTAGACTAAAAAATCAAATAAATGATATTCGCGATAAATATATTGATCAAGAAAAAAAAGAAAAAAAATATGAAGAAGAACGGTCCGTTAAATTTAAAGAGCAGTTGAAAGCTGCTAATGCTGAATTTGATCTAAAAAAACAATTAGCTATTATAAACTCGGAAAGCGATAAAAATTTAAAAGAAATTGAAATGAAATATGATAAATTTAATGAATCCATGGATCAATTTGATAAAAAAAAAGAATTAACAGGTAAATTTATTGATAAATTAATTGATAAAAAAAAAGAAAAACCACCACCTGAATCACCTATTGGAGAACCTATTAGAGAACCTATTAGAGAACCTATTAGAGAACCAATTAGAGAACCTATTAGAGAACCTATTAGAGAACCTATTAAAGAACCTATTAAAGAACCTATTAAAGATTTTCTTGATAAAGAACAACTTATTAAATCTCTTAAATCTCCTATTGAAGAGGAAAAAGCTCCTATTGAAGAGGAACAATATCCTAAAAAAGAAATATTAAAAAAAGATATTGATAATGAATTTAAATAAAAAAAAAAATTAGAAGAAGAGCAATTAATATTAGTTAAAAAAGAAGAAGAATTAAATAAAAAAATAAAGAAACAAGAATTAATAGAAAAAGAAAAATTAATAGAATTAGAATTAGTTCAGAGAAAAATAACAGATAAAAAAATTGAATTAAAAGAAAAAATAAGTGGAGATATAGAGTTTAATATAATTCCAACAAAAAAAGATTTTGAAAATACTATAATATATTTAAATAAGTTGAAATTAAAATATATATTAAATTCTGATAATAATAATAATACTAAAAAAAATGAAACTATTGTGAAATTAATGAAATATATTAATATGATACATAAAAAACCATTAGATAAAATTAACATTAAAAATAAAGGATTACCATTAAATAATATATTACCAAAATTATTAAACACAGATTTAGAGCATAGACAAAATCTAATAAAGATAATTGCTAATAAAAATATTAATAAGAAAAAAATTATAGACCATTTTTCTAATATACCTATTCACGTTTTAAATCATTATCACGATTATATTGTATTACTTATTAATAACCCTAATATCAGAGATAAATCTATATCTTTACTATTAAATTAAGTTATATTGTGCTATTATTAATATTTATATATTATATATTATATATAAATGGCACAATCACAAATAGATATCAATATAACCAAAGCTATAAACAAAATGATAACTGACATAAATACCAATATAGTTAATTTCGAGCAATATACCCAGGATATTGAACAAATTAAAAATAATGGTGTACCAAAACGTGATTATAATACAAGTAATGATAATTTTAGTAATCAATGTTTTTGGATTAGTTTGTTAGATGGCCTTAATTATATAAACACGAATGGTAAATCATTAATGAGCTTATTAAAGGATCAGATCACACCAGGTTATCGAGATAGTTTGAATCAGGTAAAAACAATTAGAGATATTGCAAGTAAAGAAAAAAAGATTGAAAATGGAAATGGAAATATTGTTGTTGATACTGGTCCTGATAAATTTAAAATAAATGATAATGATGAACCCGTTGATTTAACGAGTTTGTCATTATTAAATTCTAGAGATGATACAGACACCCCCATGAGGTCAGCCGTCAAACATTTACTATCTGTATTATCTAATTTAATTAATCAAAATATTATTGTTTATATTTATCAAGCTGATTATATGAATGGAAATCTCGAATTAAAGATTTATGATAATAATAACAGCAATATTATTAGTGGTTTTAAAGATGATCCTGGTTTTAATAAGATACCTATTAATATTTTATTAAATAGTTTTGACTCAAGTGGTCATTATCAACTGATAACAAGTTATAAATCATCTAGATCGGCATATAATCATACTGTGAAAGAAAAATTTAAATTTTTTATTGAACAATCATTTGGTGAGATTAATAGACTTCCACCTGATACAGATGTTAATACTATTAATACAATTGTGATAGATGATATATTTAATAATACAATAAAATCTTTTGATGATATAAAAAAAAAGAATAGCAATAGTATTATTTTTAATGATACCAAACTTGCTAAAGTATCAGCGGATGTAAAACAAAAAATTATATCTGATGTAAATTCAATATCTTATATAGAACCAGTAGATATAAATATTCAAAACATACCTACTGGTCAGAATGCTCCGACAATTGATTCAAAATTATATGTATATGATTCTTCTGGTAATTTAGAGGGATATAGTAAGGAAAAAATACTAATAGATTCTATATTTATTGGTTTAAATAATATTAAAAAGATAGTTAATACTTATTCTATTTCAGATAAAACAATATCAGATTTATTAGGTAATGATACCACTATATTAAGATATATTAAAGACTCATCTGAGGTTCAATATATTAAGAAATATGAAGATAAACAGAAATTAGATGATAAAATTCAACAACTTCTTGATGATTTTAATGTTATTATTAAAAAAAATCCACCAGCAGATAAACAAGAAGTAGATCAAGATATTCAATTATATTATCCAATATCACCACAATTAGCAAATCCAACTATAAAAGATATTAAAGAATTATTTTCTGGTGAAAAGGGATTACAAAATGTTTTAGGGAAACTTAATAATCCAGTACAGACCGACTATGCTGGATTTTTAAATGATTATAAAAGATTTTTAACACAATGTTCAAAAGATTCATCTGCATTTGGATTTTTTAGAAAAAATAAGAGTTTATCGGATGATGATCCAAATGGTTTACGAGTTCCTAAATTATTGGCTGCTACATCTGATACATTATCTAATTTCAAACATTTATTAGATGGAACAAATGTTACAAAGAGAAATATGAATTTTTTTTTGGGTATTTCACAAAGTACAAATATAGCATTGGGAATATATATGAACAGACCAATAAAAGATTCAAATATGTTAGTTCAAAATCCATTTAATTATAGTAATTTTGGTAATGTTATGTGCTCACCACCAACCGAAATATTCAGAAAAACATTATACGATTGTGTTGAGTATCAATTAAAAACAAAAACTGGAAGGGAGGAACTATATTTAATGATTAATTCTAAAATAGAAATAATTAAGATGATTTTAGATGTTATTAAAAGAAAAATATTTAATATTCAAAAAGATACCTCAAGTGTTCTGGGTAAAGTATCAGATGAAGAATATAATATTATTCAAAGTGGTAAAGTATTTAGAGATGTTAGTTTTAGTATGAATTTTATTCAAGATATTGATGAAATGAGAGGGTATAATACTAATATTACAAAAAGTGAATCTGCGAAAACATCAATAAAACCCACCACAACTAGTTCCAATTCAAGACCACCAAAAATAGAGATTACTACAGAGGCATCCGTCGGTAAATAGTTAATAGTCGGTAAAGTTATTAGATATTTATATTTATAATATTTATAATATATATATATATATAAATGAATTATATATTTCAAAATACACGATATAGAATACATATGAATGGTGGTAATCTATCTGAGGCTGAACAAACTAGAGATCAATTATCATATGAAATATGTTATACAAATATTTTAAACTCTTTAAAAAGTTTAAATGATTATTATTATACAAAAATAGAATATACAGATTTTGAATCTATTAAGGAAACATTTGATATAACTACAATAGAAGATAAAGAACTAATTTATAAAACAATCAAACTCGCTAATGAAAATAATCCAAACTACTACATGGTTAATAATGTAACTAATTATCAACAGTTCTTATCTGAGGTTGATAAACATTCATCAAAAAATAGAGATAAATTTGTAATATTTGAAGATAATATTAATAGTAATGATTTAAAATCAAAAAGAAGAGATAATTTAATTATATTGAATGTAGAAAATATTAATATTTATGAATCATATGCTAAAATAGATTCATTCCCAACTAATTTATTAAATACATTTAGTTACATTTTCTATCCTGGGTTCTTTACTAGTGATATGTTTAAACGTCATAGAAAAGAATTTATATTATTAGTATCTAGATTAATATTTATTATGTTCAAAGGACTAAATACCAATCAGGGGTCAAGAGGTATGGAACCCAATGAAATTAATACTATGTGGAGTAAATGTGGTTTAGCTTCGAGTATTACTGAACCTTATGGAAATAATCTTTTATTTTTCGAAAAAGATACAAATAGTAAGTATGTATCATATACAACAGCAGATTACAATAGTTGGGAGAAAAAAATAAAACCTACTAGTGCAACACTAGTCAAAATATTAGAAGACATTAATATAAAAACAACAATAGGTGATGAAACAGGAGCAGCACCAGGAAAACAAACAAAAAAACAACAACAACAACAACAACAACAAAAACCACAACCAGGAGCACTAGGACCAGGAGCGTTAACCCCAGAACAAATTAAAAAAATCAATGAATTATTTGATGCTTTACGTGCGGCAAATGATGTTAGTAGTTATAATAAGGCATTAATTGATGATTCTACTTTTGTTGGAATTACAAAGGATATTAGAGATAAAATAATAGCAGAAGAAAGTATCAATAAAAAAGATATAGAATTTTTAGAAGTAAACAAAAGTGTTAGTGATATAGTTATAAACTATATTGAAAGCGGTAAACAAAAGGATGCTAATAAGAAAGGCAATTTTATTGATAGCAAAAATAAAATGGCTGTGGCGATTAAATCGTATTTTGTAAAATCACTTGGTTCGATTAGTACCGGTAGTCTAATAAAAGATATCTTTATACCTTATTCTACTAAAACCTGGAATCCAAATATCTCATTTAAATAAATGTTTAATTTTCTATGTTATTATATATATATATATAAATGCCAAGAGCAGATTCATTAGGTTCAGTGGATGATGGTTTGGCAGCGATAGATAAATCAGCAGAAGCACCAGGACAACAACCACAAACACCACAACAACTACAACAACAAACAAAGCCACTAGGTTCAGTGGATGATGGTTTGGCAGCGATAGATAAATCAGCAGAAGCACTAGGACAACAACAAACAAAACCACTAGGAAAAGGAAACACCGGAAATGCAGGAAATATCATCCTCACAGCAACCGCGCTCGCAGGAAAAATGAAACAACAACAACAACAACAACAACAACAACTACAACAACCAAAAAAACAACAACAACAACAACCACAACAAGGAGCACCAGGAGCACTAGGAGCACCAGGAACACTAGTACCAGGAAAACAACAACAACAACAACAACAACAACAACTACAACAACCAAAAAAACAACAACAACAACAACCACAACAAGGAGCACCAGGAGCACTAGGAGCACTAGTACCAGGAAAACAACAACAACAACAACAACAACAACAACAACAACAACAAACATCAACAGCATTAGATGCAACAAAACGAGAAGTAGTAATACTTTATAATGCGTATTTAAATAAGACAGAAGGTGTAGGATCTGGTGATGATAATAATTTGAAACAAGAAATTTATAATACTTTTAAAGAAAAAACTATATCATTACAGCGAAAAGATATAGAAAAATATAGTGAACAAAATATATATAAAATAATTAATGAGATTTATCAACTAGAATTAGCAACATTAAGTAATGTTATTGATAAGGTAATTCGTGAAGATTATTTATCTATTAATGATGGTAAGTGGAAATTAAATCCCAATCCAAATGTTGTAAAAAAAGTAAAAAAAGTTTTGAAATCGATGTATGATCTATTAAAAAAAGTTTATTTATATGAAGAAAATTTAAAAAAAGATAATTCTTTAGAAAAAAAAATTGAAGACTATTTAACAAGTACTAAAATAAATGAGATAACAGCAGTAGGGGCCGATACGCCACGTATTCGACCGTTTGATTTTTTTAATGAGGCTCGAACTATTTCAATACCTACTAAAAGATATGATGATGATAGTATTAAAGTAATCGTAGATGTTATATTATTGCTTAATAAGGCAATATATGATTATATGCCATCTATGTCTTGGGGAGATCGATTAGCAAAGCAAACTGGTTATTCCGGCATACAAGGAATGGGTTCATATTTAGGACGGGGATATGCTTATGAAGAAATTGGTGTTTCTAAAGATGTCAATACCAATGATATTAGAGCGGAATTATTACGAGATTTACAATCTAACGAGTTATCAAAAAAAATTACAGATATTTTCGAATTAGCGAATTAAAAACCAGCAGCAACAACCACAAAAGAACGACCATATAGATTCAACTATTTTAAACCATAAATAGTAAAGTAATAAGAACGAAGGTATAACACTTGGTAATGATTTTAAAAGATATGATATATTGAAACAAGAAATTTATAATACTTTTAAAGAAAAAACTCTATCATTACAGCGAAAAGATATAGAAAAATACAATGAACAAAATATATATAAAATAATTAATAACTTTTATCAACATAAAAGTTATGTTTTATCCACTACATGATTCACACACCTCGGGTGCTATTGTAAATTGAATTGGTTTACTCGATGGTCTCGATCTAAGGTAATACATACCTGTTTTTAATCCTTTTTTCCATGCATAAAAATGCATAGATGTTAATTTTTTATAATTTGGGTTTTCTTGAAATAAATTCATACTCTGTGATTGACATATGAATTTTCCTCGATCCGCAGCCATATCAATAATATTTTTTTGCTTAATTTCCCAAGCAGTTTTATACTTATTTTTTAAGAATGATGGAATATTCAGATTTTGAACGGATCCATTTGATGCTATCAACATCTCCTTCATCTCTGTATCCCACTTTTCAAATAACATTAAATCATTAATTAAATACTTATTAATGACAATGTACTCACCCGATAATACCCTTCTCGAATAAATATTTGATATAATTGGTTCAAAACATTCATAATTTTTTAATATTTGAGATGTTGATGCTGTTGGCATTGGAGCTACTAGCAAACTATTTCTAATACCATACTTTTTAATATATTCTCTTAAATAATCCCAATCATTTGTTAATTCTGTATAATCACTATCTTTCCACATATCAAATTGTAAAATACCATTATATATAGGTGAATCGATATAACTTGAATACGTTCCAAAATATTCATCCCGATCAAGTTCCTCGTCGATAATATAATTCTGATCTTTAATATTATTCATAACTGTATATATAACTTCATTTTCATCATCACTTCTTGTATGCAAATTACTATTATAATCATTATATAGTTTTTTATATTCTTTAACAATGTTTTCTCTCTCTTTTGATATTTCCATTGATGCTTCTAAAGATGCATAATATATATTTTCAAAAATTAATTTATTTACATTTTTTGCTTCGTCTGAATCAAATGGTATATTCATTTCATAAAAAACATTTACTAAACCTTGAACACCTATTCCAATTGGTCTATGTCTTCTATTCGATCTTTCTGTTTTATCTGTTGGATAATAATTATAATCAATAATATTATTTAAATTTTTAACGAGTACTTTTGTAATCTCTTGTAATTTATGGTAATCAAATGTAGGTGATAAATATTTTTCTAATTCTTCATAACCTCCTATTAATTCATTATTATTTTTATAAATTTTAGGAAATGTAACATTATATGGAGGAAATGTTGATAATGTAATATCATTGTGGGATTTTTCAGTATAATTTATATTATATTTTTTAAATAGATTCTTAGCAGCTGTACAATATATACAATTTGGAATAGAATAAATAACATAATTATCCATTAATTTTGAAATATCATAGACGATGCAGTTCGGTAGAGATATAGATGCTAAATTACAAACAGCTGTCTCGGTTGGACTTGAATATTCAACTATTTCTGTACACAAGTTAGAAGATTTAATTGTTCCTAAATTTTTTTGATTAGATTTTTCATTACACGCATCTTTATATAGCAAATATGGTGTACCAGTTTCTATTTGTGTATTTAAAATACTAAACCAAAGTTTTTGAGCACTAATTTGTTTTTCATATAGTCCTGAATTTTCATATTCTAAATATTTATTATTAAAATTTTCCCCGTATAATTCACATAAATCTTTACACTTATTTGGACAAAATAAAGACCACACGCCGTTTTGTTCAACTCTTTCCATAAATAAATCAGGAATCCACATAGAATAAAATAAATCTCTTGCTCTTTCTAGTTCATTGCCGTGATTCTTTTTTAATTCTAAAAACTCTATAATATCTGCGTGCCATGGCTCAAGATATATAGCAATTGAACCATTTCTTTTACCACCTCCTTGATCAATGTATCTTGCTGTATCATTAAAAACTCTTAACATTGGAACTAATCCATTAGATATACCGTTTGTTCCAATAATTCTTGATCCACTTGCTCTAATATTATGAATATGTAATCCAATACCACCTGAACTCTGAGAAATTATAGCACAATCTTTTAAGGTATCATATATTCCAACAACGGAATCATCTTCCATAGATAGTAAAAAACAACTAGCAAATTGTTCTCGATTCGTTCCAGCATTATATAATGTTGGTGTAGCATGAATAAATTCATGATTAGATAATCGTCTATATGTATCCATTGCCATATCAATATCATTTCTATGAATTGATAACGCAACTCTTATATACATGTGTTGGGGTCTTTCTATAATATCACCATTTACTTTAAATAAATAACTCTTTTCCAATGTCTTAAAACCAAAATAATCAAACTTATAATCATTTTCATAATTGATTTCGGAATGAATCCTATCTATATTTAATAATACTAAATCATAATATTTTTTTGATACAATTGAATTGTTATATAATAATTCAATAACTTGTAAATAATCATCCGATGTTTTTTTGTGATGATCTGATATTACTAATCTTGATGCTAATTCCCCATAATCAATGTTATCTGGTAGCATAGCAATAACAATTTCTGATGTTAATTTATCTAGTAAACTAGTTTCTATACCATCATATATCTCTGAACATACTTTTTGAGATATGAATGTACTATCTAAATTTAATATAGGTTTTGTATTAATTAATGACTGGAGTCTTTGAGTAATTTTATCAAACGATACTTGTTCGTAACTACCATTTCTTTTTTTAACTCTCATTATATTATTATAATATATATATATATGTATTTTTAAATATATATATATATATATTATAAAAAAAAATATATATAATTATTAATAATTTAAGCTATAATCACGTACGAATTTAATATATCTGTTTGATTTATAAATTTCGTCATAATCAGCTGATTATTTCTATATGAATATATTTTAAACTGATGATTAACCATAGTCCTAATAGACGTAGCGGCATCATACATTAATTGTTTATTCATTAGAATCTTAGCTCCACTCGGATTAATCCAATATATACAAACATAATCACCATAATGTCCATACTTATTAATGAATCTAATATAAACCATCGATTGTGATACACTCCCTGTAATAGAATTAAATGATGTATTCAATAATTTACAATTTCTTTTATCTATAAATAATTTCATAAATCCAAGAATACATATTTGATTTGAATTTTTTTTAATATATTCTATTGGATCACTAATATTATCAACACCTGTATCATATAATTCATCTTTACTATTATTATTGGTTTTACTACCAAATGTAATTTCATATGATAAAGCAGGTTTAATATTTTTTACTAATACCTTACATACTAATACATATTTATAATGCTTAAATTTTTTCTGAGTCTCTGAATATTGTACAGCTTTCCACAACTTATCAGTTAGGTATATACCAGGTCCAAACCTTGAACCATGTTTTTTTCCACACATCAATAGTGAGAAATTACCATCTTTTAATATAGAGTCTTTTGTCTTTTCATCACATCCGTGATATAATATCTTTTCATGACTCTCATCAAAACCTCCATATTCTTTTTCTATTTTATAGTGTAGATTATGTTGTTCTAGCTTATCAATATGTGGTGATAATTCAAATGTTATATCATTACCCCAATATTTCGTCTCTTTTTCAACAATATCTAGTATATCATTTTCATTCATTAATTCAATCTCTTCGCATTTCTCTTTTATTGCTTTTTGAGTTTTTTTTACTTGAATAAATTTTATGATGGCTTTAAATATATTTTGTTTAATTTTAATATCCCTCCTGTTTAAACTTATACGTTCATTTGATGCTAAAATCATAGTATTTTTTAATTTGTAAAATACTAAGTATTTGTTTAACATATCTTTAGGAATATTGAAATCACTCACTATCTCTAGTTTTAGCCGTTGATTAGATCTTATATAGAATTTAATATTTGAACATATATGACAAACTAAATCTGCCTTTTTCATATGAGATGTCCCATAATATATATCATATTTCTTCATTATTGGTTTCATATTTTTTATGGTAAAGGATGATATTATTGCTTCCATTTTTCTTTATTAATTATAAATATTATTTTCTTATTAAGTATGAAATCATTAATTCAAATTATTTATTACTTCATCAATGTTATCTTCATTTATATCCATATCTTTCATCTTGTCTTCTATTTTTTTACTTTCCTTCTCTAATAAAATTTGTTTTATTAATTTTTTAATATCAACCACATTTTTATTACCACTACTTGTTTCTAATTTTATAATAATTTTTTTTAATTTACTAATACTCTCTAATAACTTTTTGTTTTCATTCTTTAGATCATTAATATCATTTGTTAACTTATCTTTAGACGCACTATATTCTTTTACTAATTTAACATAATCATTTAATTGTTTTTTCAATTCAAATATTTTTTTATCTTTTTCATATACATATTTCATTTGACTCTTTAAATTCGTTAATTCTTCATTTAATATTTTTATAGTCGCTTTGTCATCTTCTTTTAGATTATTTCTATATAATAATAAATCGGTTTTAAATCTATCATTCATATTATATTATTAATTGAATTAAATTATCATTATATTAACGTGATAAAAAAAATAATATAGTTAATTATTATATAGATATCTTATTAAACTCATCTAATAAGTATTTCTCGTTGTATTTTTTTAGAAAATTAGCTTTTTGAGTTTCTATAGATTTGACACTTTTTTTATTTTTTTTTATCCGTTTATTGGTTATAGGGTTATATATTGTTTCTTCTTTTTCTTTTTTAATAATATATTTTTTTACTCTTGGTAACCTTGGTAAATATTTGTCTTTCGATCTCATCTTTCTTTCTAACTCTTTTACTATCATTTTTTTTTCTAATAATTGTTTTTTAAGATCTTGTTCCATTATACTATCTTTTAATAATTTAATTCTATATTTTTTTTCTTCTATCTCATCTTCAAAATCATCATCAGGAATATATTCCTCATCTTTTTTTTTAGATGGCATTTTTTTAAATATTATGTTTGTATATTAAGATTATACTTTCAAATTATTTTATTCTATTATTATATTATGAATATATCATTTTTATTTTTTATTATTGGATTAATATTATTCATAGTTGGTTATACGAATAAAAGTAATCCAATATGTAATAATAAACCAGAAATTAAATATGTACCTAGAGATATTTATGATAATTTAGTCGTTTCTAATACACTATAATTATATTTGATCTATTAAATAATGTCTAATTTATATTATTCTCCTGAATCTATTGGTGGTATTTATGCTAATGATACTAATGATACAAATATGACTAATGATTATTTTTTTACAATAGAAGAACCTATTATTTATAATTCTTCAGAACAATATATTGTTAATAATGATGTTACAAATAATATTAATAATATTAAAAATGATTTACTCACAGAACTTATGAATAATTCAATTGGTGATTTTGAAATGGATCCTGAAGTAAAAAAATTTATTGAAAACTCATCTGGTATAATTATTAAATATAAAAATGAACAAAAAAAAATGTTAGAATATGAAAAGATATATAATACTGAATTAAATAATACAAATAATTCAATAAAATCTTTAGTAGCCTATAGTGACATCGCTAAAAAACTAGAAACTGAGTATGTTAATTCAAGTGACTCTAAACAAAATATTACAAATATATTAGATAATATAAATGAAATAGTAGATAAAATGAAAGATAATAAAAAATTAAATGATGCCAAAGATAATTTTTTTAATAGTAAAAAAAAAATGTTATCTTATATTCAATTTGTTAAATTTATGAATAAAGATAACTTGGGTTCAACATGTTCTATTTGTTTTTCTAACCAAGTAAATCATTATATTAATCCATGTGGTCACACTTTATGTAGTTCTTGTATAAGTAAATTAAATGTTAAAAGTCTTGATAATTGTATGTTTTGTAGAAAACAAATAATATCAATTAATAGTTTATATTATATATAAAAGATATCTTTAATAAAAAACCCACAGGTTATGTAGGTAAAACTCCGCGACATGTGCGATCGTTATTTTTACCCTAAAATAGGGCCATTTATTTTTTTTTTGCTTTTTTTTCTAATCTTCGCGATTGAATCCATTGCTAATGTAGATCTTCATCAGCTTATCTGTTAGCCTCATGTAATCTACCTCTTGCATATCCGCAGTATTTCCATCGGTGCCCTTTTGATCTTCGCTTAGCAGAAACAGTCCTGACATCATATTCTTCAGGTCTTTCTCTCCCCATGAGCTCAAACATTGCGCCTCCCTCAGACGTTGGATTTCTTCATGTCGCTCCATCAGATCGCGTTCTAAACTAGCAACCAAGCGCCTCATTCTCAGAAGCTCAGCAGTTCGTGATTCAGCTTGTTCCTTAAAAGTCTCCAGCTCATGGTCTTTGTCTCTTACTCTGCGCTCCGATCTCTGTAAATCCGTGAATCGAGACACCGCAAGAGCCCTCAGACTCTCCGTTTCTTCCTTTTGTTTATCCATCTTCTTGCGCATGGCCTCCACTTCTTGTTTATGAGCCTGGTGCAAGACCTCCACTTCTTGTTTCATCTTCTGGTTCAGAGCATCAAGCCCTCGGTCTTTCTTGAACTGTTCAAGATCGGCAAGCAACTGGCACTTCTCTCCAAGAAGATTTTCAATGGTGTCCTTCTGTTGCTCAATCTTGCGATTTGCCTGAGCCAACTTCCGATTCCCCAGCTCCCAGCCAGTCTGCCATCCCCGTGCCTCCGCCGCCCGGATAGCCTGTTCCTGTGCTGCTGTGTTCGCCATAATAGCTTCCTCTCGAGCACCAGTAATAACCTCAATCCACCAATCGGTTCACCCTGTTGCTAAATTGCTTTAAGGCTCTCTATCGCTATGTGGATGTATTGTAATATATAAAAATTTTATAAAAAAATCAAATTATATAAAAAACTATATTTTTTTTGTCTTTTTTGTCTTTTTTACCAATCTTCATCTGGTGGTTCCTCCCATGGTTCAGTTGGGCGATCCTCATCAGTTTCCGATTCGTAGTGTTGATAGTTGTCTTCTTCGTACCACCAATCCCAACTTGGATCTATCGGATGGTTTTGTTGTGGTCTTGACCACGTGCCGAATCTAACCACATCAACCCAGCTTCTTGGTTGTTGCTGTATGTCGCGTGCCAACATGTTAGCGAAATCAATCTGTTCTTGTGACATCTCTTGCATGTTTCGTTAATAAAAAATATATATAAATATATATTTCAAATTATTATTATTATTATTATTATTATTATTATACAACAGAGTAAGTTAAGCGGTGGTGAATTGCCTCGTAAGAGGCGCTCCAAGACCATCATCACTACTCGCAACGGATGTTCCGCGACACAGTGCATCAGACACCATTGAACACATTGACTCTGGTTCTGGCTCTGGCTCCATCATGTCATCTTCGACCTTCATCAAGATCGCAATATGGCAATGAGCCCAGAATACCGACCAGTTCAGTGAAAATCCAATGACTTCAACCTTTACACTGTCGTCGTAATCCTTCGCTACGTTCTCTGGATTGAATGCCACGCGGTACTTCGCATCCAGCATCAGTACATGCGGTAGCACGTACAGATCTGGCTTTACCTCCTGACACACAACAGTGATCATTTCCCCGTCGAGTTCAACTGTGTGCTCTCGTTGATTGGTCATGATGAAACGCAATGCGTGTGAATGGCCGTACTTTGGGTGACCTAGTCCGTCGCCCACCTTCGGCTCAACTTCGAACAGCTTGTAGCTTTGGTATTGAACTGTCTCATCTAAGTACCAAAGCTTTAAACCATCCTCAAACTCCATGAGAAGCTTGACATCAGATGCTGCCATTCTCCTCTGCCCAAACACACCACAGTCCTTCACAACCGCTTCGTCGCCGGTCGGCTTTGGAATGTTCCCACCAACCAGGTCAAGACCCGATTGGTATAACTTCCCATCATTGCCACGAGTCATCAGGCATCCACCCCAAACCATCGCTTGGCCGGGAGTCAGATCCTTCAACTTCGTGTCAATGACAAGGTCCAACGCTGCCTCAACTGTGGCAGCTAGTCCCTCCTCGAATGGAAACACCTTTCGACGCGCATGATCGTCTCTGAACTCTTGACTATTGTCGAAGTTCGGAGCATACGCGTCAAGTTCCGCTCCCTCAAATCCGGTACGAACAATATTCTGGTAAGCCATTGTCGTGTGTCGAAAGTGTGTTGTAACTGTGGGTTTTGTGAGTTCTAAAACTTTTCCTTTTTAACTGTTAAGCTCTAACCTCTGTTGTAATATAAAAAAAAATATCTATATTTCAAATTATATTTTTATCTTCAAAAATTTATATAGAGTATAATTTATAGCATTTTATTATAAACTATTTTTATTTATATTATTTATATTATTTATATTATTTATATTATTTACTACCATTGTTGTATTTGTGACTTATAAAACGTTTATATTTCTATTAATCAAATACTATCTATACTCTGTTGTAATATAATTTTACCTAATCATATTTCAAATTAAATATTTATTTAATATATAAGTTTTCTCCTTTTTTACATATTTTATTTAATTTATAAATTTTGCTAACAATATTAAATAGTATTATTAACAACATTTTATGATAATTATTCATTGAATATTTTATTACAAGAAATATATATAATAATTTCAAATTAATAAGAACCATCGCAATCTTTCATAAGATATCCTACATATATTCCAAATCCAAATAGAACAGCATATCCCATGACATAACAACACACAAATAAACTACCCTTTCTGGAATTATATAATTGACCATAACCATCATTAACATGATTATATGAATTATTTTCCATATCTACAGCGTCAAAGCGCTTCATATATTTTTTTTTATACATAATAAAAAATAATATATCAAATTAATTATATATATCTTAATACTATTTTTTATTATTAGCAATTAAATTTTGATATTCTAGTTTTATATCATCAACATAATCTTGATTATCATCTAACCACTCTTCGTCATCTGTATCCATACTACCAGGATCAGGAGGACATATGCCAACCTCAAATCCAGCTTTTGCTATTCGGTTTACTCGTTCTTGTGGATCTTCTTCTGAATCTTTTTTAAGTTCTTGATAAACTTGTTCAATATAATCTGTATAATCTGGATTATCATCAACCCAAATTTCATCATCAGTATCCATACCAGCTGTATCCAATGGGTTCCGACCAACTTCAAACGCACTCTCTGCTATTAGTTCTGCTCTCAACTGTTTTTCGTCTGACATCGTGCTTATTGTTTAACATTTAATAAAAAAATAATATCAAATTATATTCTCTTGTAATAATACTTTAAAAAATTTGAATATATATATATAAAATTTAATAAATATAATATGAAGTGTATTAGTTTATTTTCAGGTATGGGTGGTGATTCATACGGGATTATAAAATCTGGTTGTGAACTTGTAGCATATTCAGAACTAGAAAAAGTATTTAGAGAAACACACGATTTAAATTTTAATTCTGAATTACTAGGAAATGGTGATATTACGAAAACTGATGATGATACGTTTTATAAATATAATGGCATTGTTAATTTAATATTTGCTGGATTCCCGTGTCAAGGATTTTCAAATGCTGGAAAAAAATTACCGGATGATCCTAGAAATACATTGTTCCGAGAATTTTTAAGAGCAACAAAATTAATAAACCCTGATTATATTATTGGTGAAAATGTGAAAGGTTTAATGAAAAGATTAACTAGTGATGGTAATAAATATATAGATATTATAGAACGAGAATTTAATGATTTAGGATATGATATATCATATGAGGTATTAAAATGTCATGAATATGGTATTCCACAGAGTAGGGAAAGATTAATTATTGTTGGTGTTAAAAAATCATTAAATAAAAAGTTTGAATTTCCAAATAAAATAAATGAAAAACCTAATTTAAAAGATATTGTAAAATTTAGTATGGAGGGTGCTATTAAAATTAATCCAGAAGATTATGATATGTCTACAATTCCCAGTGAATGTATCATTAAAGATTTAGAAAATGATGAAGACGAAGATTTAAATGATAAAAATAAAAAACCACATCCAAATTTAGTTGTATTGGCAAAAAAAAGAGATTATGTTTATAAGGGTGTTGAATATCCAAATAGATTATCATTTGGTAAAAGAATACCTGTAGGTGGAGAAATTATTGATATTCGTAAACCAAGTAAAACAATTATATGTACATATGCTAGACAACCACGATTATTTGTACCATTACAAAATAAAAATGGATATTATTTAAGATGTTTATTACCAGATGAATTAAAACAAATTCAAGGTTTTCCAAAAGATTTTAAATTAAGTGGAAATAAGACTAAACAGATTGTTCAGATAGGCAATGCTGTGCCACCTCCTCTAATACAACAGATTGTTCAGAATTTAATAAGTATGTAATATCAGTTTTATATGTTGGTCTAGGATATACACTAAAATGCTTAAATTTACAAGCATTTCCATCTGTTCCTTTTCTCCCCCATTTATTTTTCATATATTCTATATCTTTTTTGTATTCATTCAATAATTCCAAGTCATCTTTAATTAAATCATATCCATTTATAAATATTATCTGAGGTTGAACATCATTTTTTGTAGCTCTTTTAAACTTTTTACCCGTGTAAAATATTATATAATATATATCGCACGACGGTAATGTATCATTGAAATATATAATTTTATTATCAGTTTTTTTAACTTCAATATTTATACTAAGTGATTTTACACCCCTATGAACATTTCTAAAATCTTTAGATTGCTGACTACCCGCTTGAGTATATTTTAAATTCATACCATCTAATACATCTTTTATTAATTTAATAGATAATTTTTCTTTATTTTGCGTTTCTCCATTAACTGTAATAAGATTTCTTATATCTTTTATTTCATAACATCTTTGTTTTATTTGTTTGAATAATAGATTCATATATCCTCTACGAAATGTGGTGCAAGCCATTAATCTTTTATTTGTATATTATAATATATAAAAATAAATATCAAATTATATAAATATGTATCTTGTTTATCTTTTAAAATCTGATAAATATTCTTATGTTGGAATGACAAATAATTTTACTAGAAGATTACGTCAACATAATAAAGAAATCAAAGGTGGGGCAAGATATACTAGTAATAGAGATTCATGGTATCCTGTATTAATAATTGATGGTTTTCAAGATATGAAATCAGCCATGCAGTGTGAGTGGAGATTAAAAAGAGGTAAAAAGGGAGTTGATGGGAGAATAAGATATCTTAATGACTATTTATTAAAAAATGATAAATGGACAAGTAAAAGTGATTTAATAATCAATCAAAATTTAACATATTATATCGACGATGATTATAAAAATGAATTGTCATTTGATACCAAAGAATTATATTGGAAATAATAAAAAAAAATATTATATATATATATGAAATATCTATTTATTGATATAAGAAAGAGTGATGAAGTTTATTCTAAACATTTTAGTCAGTCAAATGAATATAAATTTTACAATATTCCAATGAATATGATAAGATTTAATTCACAAACAATTATAAATCATCTAGAATATAATGATGAAATATACATAGTATGTGAATCCGCGAATAGATCGCAATTTATTAAAAATAAATATTTTTCTAAATATGATAATATAAAAGTATCTCCTGAATTACAATTTTCTAATTTAAATCATGGAATTAATAATATTTTAATAAATGATAATTTATTATCTATTAATATAATCGGCAGTAACTCCTTTAATTTTTATAATATCATGAGAATATTACAAACTATTATGGGTTCTGTAATGTTATTATGTTCATTATATATATATATACAATTGAAAGATAAAAAATTATTAAAAAAAATAAATATTTTACCAATTTTAACACTATCAATGTTTGGATTAATGGCTATTTATAATGGTTTGACATCAACATGTTCTTTATCTATCTTTCTAAAAGATTATCTAAATTAAGAAATTACTTAAATATTCGGCGTTTTAAATGTTCAAAGGTGTAAAATAATGATATATTAATTTGAATTATAATTAATCATATAATTCAAATTAATATATGAATATTGTTGAACATCTTGAAATTTATATCCTCGTTCAAAATATTCAACTATTAAAATATATCGCAGAAAATGAAGGTTGGGATGTTAAAGAATTATATAAATATCTTAATCTGCCCTGAGTGGCTCAATAATATTATCTGGTTTAGAACAACCATATATTATAAATAATGCGAATAATATTATACCGAATAAATTAACACATTTATCTAAATCTTCCATATATTACATATATAGATTATTTTTTTGTTTATCTACATCCAAATTTGATGGATCATTTTTATCTATTATATTTACAAATTCTGAAATCTTTTCTAATATATTATCACATTTACGATTATAAAATAGAAATTCTTGTAATGATGCTGTTGTGTATTTATGGTGCTTAATTTTTTTGTAAAATTCTCGGAAATTACTATCTGGATAAAATTTAATAAACATTTCTTTTGTTTGATCTTCATCTGCATAATCGAATTTTATTTTATGATCAATTCTACAAGATCTAATTAATGCGAAGTCTAAAACCTCTGGTTTATTTGCTGTTATAAATAATATAGTTCCCTCAACGCATGTTAATCCATCTAAGCAATTTAATAATGTTTGTAATGTAATATTATTGTTATCATTCTTTTTTCTTTCATCAAATATACAATCAATATCCTCAATAACAACAATATGACGTTTATCTTCTTCTTCTTTTATAGATAATTCAGAAAAGGCAGTAATTAATTCTGTGTCTTTTAATTCACTAGTGATTGGAATATTATAAATATCGGCATCAATATGTGATGCTACACATGTAACTAAACTTGTTTTACCGCCACCAGGTACACCATATAATAAATATACAGATTTATATGGTATACCATACTTAATATATTCATTTCTAGTTTCCAATTTTAAAAATTCATCAACTGTATCTATTACATTGTTTATCTGTCCTTTTTTTAGATGTAATGTATCGAATGGTCTTTTTGGTATTTTTGAGAATAATGACCAATATTCGTTTCGCCAATAAAATATTCTGATTGTATCATTTTTATTTTTTTTATATTCATTTCTTTTTCTATTAGCATCTTCAATCGAATCATCAACAAATTGTGTTAAAATATTTTTATCATCGGATGTCATTGTTAGAGTTTGTAAGATAACATCAAATTGTTCCCCACACCTGAATGTTAATAGTTTATTAATATTATTATTACTATCAAAACTGGTTTCAATTTTAACATTTATTTTATTATTGTTATAATCGATTGTAGTATCACATTCTGCTGGCCTGATTACTTTATCAGATATTTGTTTTGTATTTCTTCTTGTTAAAAAATCATACCTTGGTCTAGTTATATTTTGAACATATACAATATCATTAAATTGTTCCGAATAGTTATTATATAAATATTCGCATACATTTTCAAATATACTATTACTACTTATCAATACTAATTTCGGCATTTTTATATTAATATTATATTTAAACATTTAAGTATAAGTTATCTTAAATATATAATTATGATATCATTTTTGAATAATGGAAAGATTTTATTACAAATTAATGATCTATATTATGAATTTATTCGTAATAAATCATTAGCGAAAAAGGGGGGAATAATTTCTAGATTCCAGACATATAATGTTAAAGATTTACAAGATAAAGATATTTTATATAAATTAAAAGATAAGTATGTATATTGTAATATAGAAACAGATGATATATATATATGGACTGATGAAGATAAAAATAATAACATATCAGATAAGATAATATGGTATAAATGGAATAACAATGATTTTGAAGAAATTAATAATAATGATTATAATGATGTTATTAATGATTATAATAACAATAAATTAAAATCATTAAAAGAATTTTATGAATTATATAATAGTCCTAACATAGAACGTAAACTTGTATTTGAAAATGAACATGAAACAACATCAAATGAAGAAGATGACAATGACAATGAAGATGATTCTGATTTTATTGTTGAAGAAGATGAAGAAGATGAAGAAGATGAAGAAGATGAATCATTACCAATTGAAGAGGAAGAAAATACAAATGAATTAATAAATCTATATATAAATAACATGACTACAAATATGATTGAATTTAGAGCTGAATATGTTAATAATTTAATTCATGTTGTTAATTCTACTCCAAATATTGATATAGAAAGATTAAAAATAACATTAGATTATTTACATAAGTATTATTTAATTTGATATAAAAATAATTATATAATATAAATAAATATATAATGACTACAATTATTAATAAAATAAATAAATCTAGAAATATTATATTAGAAATACTAAATGATTACGATTGGGATATAAGCAGTGTTCCATTATTATCAACAAATGAGATAGAGAGAATATACAATATTGAGAATCATAAAAATAGTATATACTCTAGTTTTGGAATAGCAGCTGGTTGTAATTTTATATTAAAACATAAAAATATTCCATCCCATAAGCTTCATGTAATTTATTATAATATGCCAATTGGTAATCAACGTAGTATTAAAGTAAATAAATCTTTAGTAGATAAAGTTTTAAATTTATATACTGAAAATTTAATAGATCGCGATGATTCTACAATTATATTAATTAATGAACAAATAAGTGATACGATTAATAATATTAATGATTCATTAAATGTATTGTTACAAGAAAATTATGATGAACCGAGTGATATTATTAAAGATGAAATGAAATTAAAAAATATTAATTTAGATAAGAATTTCTTTCGTTATAGTACTATTTTTGATATTAGAGATTTTCAATTCAACAAATTAAAACATTCATTAGTACCAAAACATATTCCAATTAGAGATATATATTTAATTGAAAAAATAATAAAAGAATGTAATGCTATAAAATCACAAATGCCAGTAATTTGGAAAAATGATCCAATAGCAAAGATTATTAGATTAACCCCTGGAAATATATGTAAAATAATTAGACATACACCAGAAGCGGGAGTTATAGTTTACTATAGGATTTGTAAATAAATTATCTAAATAAATTATAATGATATGTGAATAACGTATCAGAAGATATTGTAATAAATGATGACATTTCAGTTGATTCTATATCATATGACCAATTCGTAGGTATATATAACAAATTTTCTTTATCAGATAATGTAACTTTTATATTATATTTAATTTTGTTATTTATATTTATTTTATTTTCATGAATTGGATTATATAAATTAATATATAATATACCACTTAATAATAATATCATTTTATGATTATTTTTGTTTTTTACTATTTCTGTATTTATATTATTTTTAAATATAGACATACCATAATGAATATTACATGAAAATGTATCAAAAAATTTATTACTTATATCATTTATATTTATATTTATATCATTATACAATTTACTATTATTATGAATGTAAATATTATTAAACATATAAAAATCTAATAATCTTATTGCTTTATTATCTGTAATATAATAATTGTATTTATTATTATCAATAAAATTCATTAAAATAAAATTAATATCATAATTAGTTATGAATGGATTAAATATTTTTTTATTAATATAATTATTTAATTTATTAACTTTTATAATATCTGGTTCTTTTGTGAATTTATTTATATCATAAATATTTTTTCCAAATAATATAACTATTATTATAAATATTATATATATCAACATTTAATATGATTATTATTATTTATTTTATATCCAAACATATATAAAGATTTATCCATATTATATATTAATATATAATATAATGGTAAGGTTTATGGGTCGTGTTGATTGGTTCAATGTTAAAAAGGGATATGGATTTATTCATGTATTAAATAATGATGATTTTAAAGATAGAACACTATTTTGTCATCAATCAAATATTTCACCCGAGGAACAAGAAACATTTCGAAAACTTTTTCCAGGAGAATATGTGAGCTTTGATATCACAGATAAAAATGATAATAAAGAGGCGACAGACGTGCGAGGGGTAAATGATGGCCCACTACTTATTGATAATAAGTCATTTAATTTTAAATGTTTCCCAAAGACTAGAAATAATTCAGTATCTCATTAAGATACACATAGTTAAATTAATCTATTAAACATACATTAACTTTATTTTTACTTTTTTTTACATATTTTGTTTTTTTACCATTTTCTATAATATGAATATCATAGTTATTTTTATTATAAAATTTTAATCTTTTATTATATTGATTTACAAAATTAGAAAAATTATCACATATATCAAATACATATGGATGAAATTTTCTTAGATTTTCTGGTTGCCTAAGAATGCGACCAATTGATTGTTCTATATCTGATTTAGGGGATCCTAATATAATAGAATTTAATTTAGGAATATCCATACCTTCAGACGCCATTGAAAAAGTTCCTAATATTATTTTTTTTTCTTGGGATATTTTTAATTCATTCTGTTTCATTCCACCAATATAATAACCACAATCATAATTATTAAGAATTAGATAATTATATATATATACTAAATGATTTCTTCTATCACTAAGAAATAATATATCTCTTCCCATATTGTATAATTCAATTATTTTATCAATAATTATTTTTGTGCGTGGTTCATAATCACATATATTATTGATCATTATTGGATTACATGGATTACCTCTTATATTTGTTGATATCTTACAATATTTTTCGTCATCGCATTCATATTTTAATACATCTACTTCAACGTAATCTTTATTAATATCTTTTGATACATATACCAATGGTCCAATAAACCATTCAAAAACTTTTTTTAATCCATCTTTTCTATTTGGAGTTGCTGATAAACCAAGCATATATCTTGATGATACTTTTAACATACATTTATGAAATATTTCTGCGCCAAAATGATGACATTCATCAAATATAGCAAATCCAAATGATTTAAATATATCTTTACTATATTCTTTAATTGAAAGACTTTGTGCCATAGCTAATACAATATCTTTATCTTCAATATCTATAATACTTTTTTGTATTCTTCCTATTTTAGCAGTGGGTATAAATTGTTCAATCCTTTCAATCCATTGACTCATTAAAAAATCTTTATGAACAACTATTATTGTTTTTAATTTTAATTTTGATAATATATATAATGCGAGAATAGTTTTCCCACCTCCACATTTTAAAGATATGATTCCACCTCCATTATTTTTAATTTCTTTTATAGATTTATCATAAATTGGTTTTTGTATTTCTCTTAATTCACCATTAAAATCACAACTTATTTCTTCTCCCATATCTCCTATATATTCCTCTTTTCCAAATTTTTGAATACCATAAAAACGAGGTAAATATAATCTTTTTGGTGATTCTAAATATACTGTAAATTTTTTTTCTATATTAGTACCAAAATCATTCAATGTAAAAGGACTTACTGTCAAATCCGTTTTTATTTTTTTAATATCATCTTCTGTTAATTCTTTCTTTTTAATAATATATCCATCTTTATTTAATTTCATTTATATATATATAATTATATATATATACTTTTATGTCTAAACTATTTTTAGCTAATGTTATTAGTATTATTCATTTCTTTTTGATATTTTATATATTATTATGTCCTTTTAGAACTGTTGGATTATATTGTGATATATTTTATTTAGTATTAATTCCTGTTGTTATTATGCATTGGTTATTAACAGATGATTCATGTGCATTAACTGTTATTGAAAATTACCTTAGAGGAATGGATATATCTAAAGTAAATGTTAATAATAATTATATGTACAGGTTAATATATCCTATATATAATACACCATCAATTGTTAATGGTAATTTTATTTATATTATACTATTATATTTGTATATTATAGAGTTGCGTAAGTTTTGTTATAATTTAAAAAATAATTATTATACTAATACTAATATATGAAAAATTTGTATGATATATTACAAATAGATAAAAGTGCCAATGAAAAAGAAATAACAAAAGCTTATCGTAAACTCGCAGTTACAAATCATCCTGATAAAGGTGGATCAGAAGATAAGTTTAAAGAAATATCTGAGGCATATTCTATACTGTCCAATCCTGCTAAAAAAAAAATATATGATTTAGGAGGATATGAATCTGTTTCAAGTGGTTTCACATCAAGTGCTCCATTTGAGATGTTTAATAAAATTTTTTCTAGTGGTTCTTTCTCTACTAATATTTTTGATACGGATATGTTTAAAGAACCCAATAAAAATAAAATAGTAGATTTAGATATTTCCATTTTTGATTTATATTCTGGATGTAAAAAAAGTATTGATATTTCTACTAAAAATAAATGTAGTAAATGTAATGGTCTTGGATGTAAATCGAATGGTAAGGATGTATGTTGTATATGTAATGGTAGTAAATTTGTATCTGCTACTAAATCTTATGGACCTTTTATCCAATCAACAAAAATACCATGCGATACATGTAATAATACTGGATATACTATAAAACCAGGATATGAATGTAAATATTGTAATAAAGAAGGCTTAATTACTATTACCAATAAATATAATTTAAATATAACCAAAGGTAGTACACAAAAAGAAATAGTTGTTAAAAATAAGGGTGATTATATAAAAGAAATTGATAATAATAATGATTTAATTATAAAAATAAATGAAATACCAAATGATAGATTTATTCATAAAAATAGAGATATATATATTGAAGAAGATATTCATTTATGGGATTCTATATTAGGTTGTGATCACATTGTTAAATATATTGATTCAGATATAATATTAAATATCAATAAAATTATTGATCCTAATATGGCAATGATTGTTAATGGTTATGGTATGCCCGAATTTGGAGAAAATAAGTGCGGTAATCTTATTATTAAATTTAATATAATATATCCTGATTATGTTCCCAATATAGACGATATTAAAAGATTAGTAGATCATCCTAATTATGATCACAATGGTATTCAGGTAGATTATTACAATAGAATTGAATCAGGTAATCAAGATAATGAAAATGATGATCAATTTTCTAAACCACAATGCGTACAACAGTAAAAATAATTTGATTTATTAATTCTATTTTGATAGTATAAAGAAAATCGGCAATGGTTCATTCTGAGAACCACATGCGATTTTTGAACATTGAGATTGCGAGAATTTTACTCACATTTTGCTCAGGTTTCACAACTGATGTGGACCTTAGCTCAGATATTATTTCAATTATTGCTGGATATGTTCGTTCGTATATTTTAAAGAGGGATGAGAAGAAGAGACCATTGTGTGATGATATTAAGATGCTTATGTATTCAGATAATCCATCAATTGGTCGTGACAACAGTAATCATAAGTTTAGTTTTCTAGAATGTTTGAACTTTGAATATGGATCATACCAACCAACAATCGAGGACTTTATTAGTTACAAGAATATTAGACGTCGGCTCGCTCCATTGGATACAAAGACAAATAATCTATTGAGCGAGGATAATATCGAAACGCATAAGCTAGTATTTTCCGAAATTACTGATATTTATGATATCAAGAAGAATATACTTGAATCTGAATTCTTTGGTGAACCAAAGAGTACTGCGATTGATGTTATTAATTTAATTCGTAGAGCATTAAATGGTGAAATAAGTTATTATATGGATGAATCAGATCCTGATTGGAATTCATGCAATATAGAATTATATAATGTTGATACTAGGTATTTTACATTCTATAGAGGTGAAAATACTCATAATCCCGACAATGAAAGAAATCCACTAAGAAGTTCAATTGAATATGAATTAGAAAAGATTTTAGAAAGATTTTATGATTATTATAATTGTGCGGGATTCATTTGGGTATCAAGTCCAAGTAGTGAGTATGAATATGGGCGATTATTCTTCAAGCCTGATTCACATGTGTGTGAAGGGTTTTGGGATAAGACATTAAGCCATAGTTTAGAATATATCTCAGAATATTAATATTTATTAAATAATATATATATATTTTTTTATTAATAATATATATATATATAGATAATGTGCTCTAATGAAGAATATATTAAACATATAAACAATATTAATAAAAAAAAAATTTATAATCCAAATTTAAATTTTACTACTAATGATAAAAATATTGCGAAATCGATGTCTATTATTGGTTCATTAAATTTATTAATATATATTATATTCTTATTTATACTTCAATTGTATATGTCTAAAAATACCGGGTTATTTGAAGGATTTCGATGGTATCATCATTTGATATGGATAAGTATAATTTTAATACAAGTAATTTATGTATTATATTTAATAATATTTCCTAAAAATGTTAATAGTTTTGTTGATGCTACATTATATGATATATTTACAGCAGATGTTATTGATAATAGAGGTAGTTTTAAAATAAATAGATTATTTATACTTATTAAAAATTTGTTTAAAGCTATATTATTAGAGCCATTTATTGAATATTTATTTTTAATATTATTAGTTTTAATACCATGGCCATTTTTCAAAAATATTTCATATTTATCAAGATTAAATATTATATTAATGAAAGTTGGCATATTTAATATAATTATATCATTCGTATGTCTTGATTACGATAATATTTATAAATATGGAGCATATAGAGTTAATACCACATTAGATGTTCCAAAATAAATTAATCATGTATATATAAATTAATTAATATATATTTTTAATTTAATGATTACTATTAAAAGTTATGGAATAATATTAATAAAAAACAACAAAATACTAATGATAAATAGACAACATTCAATATACTTCATTGAATTTATAATGGGTAAATATAATATAAATGATATCAAAATACTAGAATTAATATTTAGTAGAATAACAATTGATGAAAAAAATAGTATTATATTAAAATCTTATAAAGAATTATGGATTAATATGTGGGGATGTAAAAATACAAAATATTTTAACAACTATCAATTTATTAATAATAATAAAAAATTTAATAATTTAAAAAATAATGAAAAATTATTTAATAGATTGTGTAAATTAACTAATTTAAAAGATACAGAATGGGAATTTTCTAAAGGTAGAAAAAATATTAATGAAATAAATTTAAATTGTGCCATTAGAGAACTAAAAGAAGAAACTAATATTAGTATTTCTTATAATAATATTTTAAAAAATATCAAACCAATTATTGAAGAATATATAAGTACAAATAATATTAAATATCGCATTTGCTATTACATCGCGAAATATGATTCTATTACATGTAATAAAATAATAGATAATAATGAGGTAAAATCAATTGAATGGGTTGATATAAATAATTGCTTCAAATATATAAGAGAATACAATAATTCTAAATTAGATGTAATTAAATCTATTAAATCAATAATAGATTCATATAATAAAGATTATTATATTATAAATAATATATGACATATCCAGTTGTACTTAAAAATATTATAAATAAACACAAAATCAATATTATGGATAATCTACCAGATGATGAAGAAGAATTATATAAATATTATGATAAATTATTAACAACTCCTGTAAAACAAACAGATTTAGAAGTTATTACTACAAAAATGATAAAACCTAATAGTTTATATGATATTAATATTAAAAAACTATGTATAAAAGAAAAATTAGAAAATATTGAGATTAATAATAAAGATAAAGATTACAATGGTTATCCATTACTTAATGACTCAGATTTTTATAATAAAATTAATAATAAGGCAGAATTTAATACTGTTATAACAAATAAGGGAATGTCTTGCGATTCTAATTTTGAATTAACACCACATCAAATATTTCTAAAACAATTCTTATCCAATAATACTCCATATAATGGTATTTTATTATTTCATGGAACAGGGACAGGAAAAACATGTACAGGTATTAGTATAGCAGAAAATTTCAAAAATTCATTAGATGATAATAAAATAATAGTATTGTTACCCAATAATATGAAAACTGGATGGATAAATACAGTATTAAATAAAAATATTGATTCGAATCAATGTACTGGTAATACATATTTAAGTCAATTGGAAGATATGTCAAGTGATAAAGAAGTTAAAAAAATAGTTTCAAGAAATTATGAATTCAGTGGTTATTTAAAGTTTGCTAATTCTGTAAATAAAATAATACTTAGAAAAGATGGTCATCAAATCATTAAAAAAATTTTTTCTAATAGAGTAATTGTTATCGATGAAGTTCAAAGAATAAGAGGAGATGATGATTCTAAATTAATTATTGATGTTATAAAATATATCATTAAATATTCAATAAACTTAAAATTAATATTATTATCTGCTACTCCTATGTATAATCAATCTGATGAAATTTTAACATTGTTAAATTTATTATTATTAAATGATAATAAAATACCAATTCCTTATTCTATATTTAAAGATGGATTCTTGACAAGAGAGGGGAAACAAATATTAATAAATAAATGTAAGGGATACATTTCATATGTACGTGGTGAAAGAAAAAATTTATTCCCAGATAGACTCTATCCTGATAATATTTTAAAAAAATCAGAATATCCAATTAAAGATATCTTAGGTAATGAAGTCGATTATAAATTTAGATATTTACAATTATATCCTAGTTACATGAGTGGGGAACAAAAAAAAGTGTATAATAAGAAGATATCTGTTATTAAAAAAGAATCTAGAAATAAATTAATTCTTATGGAAGAAAATGAATTAACTCAAATATCAAATATAGTATATCCAGTGGAGTCAGATAAGCCATATGGAAAATATGGATTAGAGAATACTATGAATATTAAAAAAAATAAAATCCATACATATTCATATAAAACAAAAATATTAAATAAATATGGTCCAATATTTGATATTAATATTATTAAAAATTATTCTACTAAAATTAAAACAATTATTGATTCTCTAATACTTGATAAATCTGAGGGAATTGTTTTTATTTATTCTAGATTCATTGTATCTGGAATAATTCCCATGATATTAGCATTAGAGCAAAATGGTTATCAAAAATATTCAAATGATGAAATTTTAGTATCAGATACTAAAAGAGAACCTATTTCATATGATGGAACACCGATTTCTAAATATAAAAATAAAAATGATTTCATAAGAGGTAAATATATCGCTATTACAGGTGATTCTAGTTTATCATCTAATTATATGAATGAAATTAGAGTGGCTATATCCGATGAAAATAAAAATGGTGAAAAAATAAAAATAATATTGGGATCAGAAGTCGCAAGTGAAGGATTGGATTTAAAAAATGTTCGTAGTATTCATATATTAGATCCTTGGCATCATTTAAATAGAGTCGAACAAATTATTGGTAGAGGTATACGTTTTTGTTCACATAAAACTTTACCAAAAGATAAACGCAATGTTAATACTTTTATTCATTGTTCAATGATCAATAATGAAACTGATTCTAGCGATACTATTATATATAGAATCGCAGAAAAAAAATCGATTCAAATCGGTGAAGTAGAATCACTTTTAAAAAAGGTTTCTATTGATTGTAAAAATCTAAAACCATTAAATTATGACAAAGATGATAAACCATATTCTAAAGTTTGTTCATATCAACCCGATTGTGATTTCGATTGTATGTTTGATTTTAAAAAATCAAAATTAAATTATGATACACTTAATCTAAGCACATTCTACCCTATGCTATTAAAAATTGCCAATTATATATCTAATATATATCTACATAATATCGCATTGACTATTGATGAAATTTATGATGAACTTTCTACAATGATTACTATTGATAAATATATTATTTACTTGACAATTGACTATATGATTAAAATTAAATTTAAATTAAAACATAACGATATTGATGGTTTTCTAATATATAATAATAATTATTATATTTTTCAACCATTTAATAAAATTGATCAGACTATTCCTGTTATTTATAGAATATCTAATAATAATTTTAACAATAAATATAAAAATCTAATAAAATCTAAAAAAACATTAAAAAAATACAATACGCCGGAACTTAATCAAAATGTTACTATTGATAATGTACCATCATTAAAAAATCATAAATTAATTAAATTATTCGATTTTGATGATAGAATTCTATTCTATTACGATATTGAAAGATTTTCTTTTACACAAAAGGCATCTCTTATTAAAGATATCATATTAAAACTACCTAATATAAATGGTCCTGATGAATATATATTTGAACACTATAGAAACAATTTTATATATAAAACTGATGTTTATGAAATAGATAAAGATTATCCCAAAAATGTTATACCTGTTGGATTTTTTCTGTACGTATCTGATTCTTATACTTTCTTTCTATTTGATGATAAAAATTTGTTATATGAAGTTGATGATGTTACTAATGATGAATTTAATACACTATTAAATGAATATAAAAATACAGATAAATATATTAAAAAATATAGAAATTGTCCACCTATATGGGGTTATAACTATATCGCACCCAAAAAGATTGTTACTGCTGTTGATTTTAAATTAGTAAAATGGGTTGATGTAAAAGATAAAAATAAAAAAATAAAAGATGGAGGTTTAGGTTATCAATGTAATAGTAATAATCAATTCTCAAAACCATCATATACAATCGATTTAATTAAAACTTATTTTGGTAATTATTATAAAAGTGAAATAGAAGGTAAAAATTTTAAAGTATCCAAAAAATATATATGTATATTATTTGAACTTATTTTAAGGAATGAAAATTTTAAAAATAAAGATATTCATTATTTTTATAATTATGATATATCTTATTTGTATGATTTGTAATTAAAGAATTAATTATATTTTATTTATATAAATGATAACATACTCTAATGATTCGGTTTCTATTATATTTACAGATATAAATTTTTTAGAAACTTATAAACTATATAATGATACACATGATTTTTATAATTTTTTAAATTCTATAGAATTTAATAAAGATTATTATAAAATTAAACTATCTACAAAATATGATCATTCTAATAATAATAAAATGTTACAAAAATCTGTTGAATATTTAAATAAAATTACTAAAGATAACTATATACAAATTACTAATAGTATTTATGATTTAATTAATGAATCAATTGTAAATGAATATTGTAAATACTTGATAGAAAAAATTATTCAGCATGAAAATTATTCTAATGAATATATCTTTATATTAAAAAAATTATGCGATAATTATAATAATCATAATGAATTAAATATATATATCAATAATTTATATGATTTAATTATTAAAAAAAATATTAACAATAATGATTATGAAAAACTATGTAATCATAATAAAATATTGGATAATCTTGTTGGTTATTATAGAATGATTATTCAAATTAATAGTTTAGGTATATATAATGATATCAATAAAATAACTATTGATATTATTGAACAAATTAAAAAATCCGATGATGATAATCAATATAAATATTTACAATGTCTAATGTCTATTATTAAAACAGATATTAATATGATTAATAAGATTGATAATGATTTGTCAAGTTTTCTAAAAACTAAAAAAAATAAATTTTTATTAATGGATATTTTTGACTTAAAAAATTAAGTTAATATTTCTAATATACCCTGTATAGCAACAAATATATTACCATCTGAGTCCGGTGAGGCATCTGTTTTTTAACTGATAACTTTCTCTTGTTTTGTAAAAACATATTTCTTTGCTATAAAATAAATAAACACTAATATAATTATACCTATAAACACTTTAGCCATTGTTGTTTTATACCATGGTATTGTTTCTGGTTCTGTTATTTCTTTAGTTGGTGTTTCACTTGTTGGTTTAACTGTTTCACTTGTTGGTTTAACTGTTTCACTTGTCGGTTTAACTGTTTCACTTGTTGGTTTAACTGTTTCACTTGTTTTTATTTTACATTTGCGATCTTCTTTTTTATATCCATCTATATCTGGTAAATATGAATCACAACTATTATGATTATTACTCCATATACATCTATATCCATATCCATTCGGTGCGTTACTATTTGTATATCCATCACATGTTTCTTTCGTTTTATTAATACCACAATTTGGATCTTTTATTTCACCTGTACATATTGGTGGCGTAATAGATATCATTGGTTCACTTGTACCTGTTGTTCCCGATGGTACTGTTGTTCCTGATGATACTGTTGTTCCTGATGATTCAAGTGAATGACAACAATATGTTTCATCGCCCTCACTACATTGATTAATTGTAGATTTTGTTCCTGAACATGATAAATTCTTCCACTCACAAGGATAATATTTACTTTTATATAAATAGAATGAATCTTTACATATATTCTCATCTTCAATAGTATCACAATTTGAAAACACACCTACATTTCTACTAGCACTATTAGTCGTATTACATTCTTTAATAGTCATATCTATATTATCATCATTATTATTCTGATCCATTGTACATTCATTCACTTTATTAATATAATTGTTTTTGACTACACTAGAATCATTATAATCACAATAACCATTCAGTGTTGTTTCTTCATTATATAAAGTTGGATTCCATTGACATCTTCCCCAACCAGTACTAGATAATGTTATATTATCAGTATTTCCATTTCTTATATAATTTTTTTCATCTGATGCATTCCAACTATAGTATTTATTATTACATGTTATTGGATCTTTTTCGTATTTTTTAGAATTTGTTGTACTCATTAAACATCCTTTTTTTGGATCTCCATTATAATATATATTATTATTATCCGTAATATCTATTCCATTAACTGGACAAGAATTACTTATAATCATATCTTTATTTCTTGACTCATAATAATTAATATATTTATTATAGTCCCATAAGCAAGATTTACTAAATTCATTCTCTTTATTATTATTATACATATTGAAATTTGTGTTTAATATATTTGAGTTATTCATTTTTTTGTTAATTGATTCTTCATAATTTCTAGGTGGAGGATTATTTAAACTATATATATTATTATCATCAATATCATTTAGTATACTTTTTAATTGAATTTCAGCATCTATATTAGCTGAATCATCACTAAACATATATTTCATATATCCTGAATCATCGTCTATATTTTTACCCTTATTAATATTTAACTTACCCATTGTTATATTCCTGTTTTTTAAATAAAATTTAGGATCATATTCAATATTTAAATTTGTATCTTCGTTATTATAAAAAAATCCTTGATTATCTGTATTTGTATTATTATCCATATATGGATATCTAGTGTTACTAACCTGTTTAAAACATACTCTTTCTTTATTATTAGTCGTTTTTGTATAAAATCCATTACATTCATCATCTTTATCACATAACTCTTTCGCGGAAGCATTTGTAAATTGATCTATACACCCTGAAGATTCTATATCATAATTATAGTCATTAGAATATTTACAGCCACCTATCTGATTTTTAATATCATTAATATTTGTATTTATATCTCTTAATAATTCTGAATTACTAGTATCTGTAATATAATCGTTAACATTTGTTACAAATTCTTTTATTAATGATGATTTATCACTAGCATTACTACACATTTTAAAATCATCTTGTAATTTTTGTTTATTATCATTATCATCCATTAATTCATCTATATACATGTCCTTGATTGTATTTATTAAATTACTACAATTAATATGAACATTTTTATCATAAGTATTACATATTGATGTTAAACTTGTATTTTTTGATAATTGACCTATATTATTTTTAAAATCAAATACTCTTGGATAATAGTTCCAACCACTACTATTCTCTTCTTCTTTTTTTATATGAAAACTTGATGATTTATTCGCCTTCTCACTAACTGTAGTATAACTATCACTTATCTCTTTTTTAAAACATGTCTTATGACCTCCTCCTCTTTTATCCGTTTCAAAATAAAATCCTTTACAATCTTTTACTTCTGAACATCTATTTTTCGCTTCATCTAAATTATTTACATATAAACAATCTTTTGGAGCACCCCCCTCTGTGCCATTTGGAAAATTTGGATATGGTACACTGCTTGGGTCAATATCAAAAGTATTATTTAAATCAACATAATTATCCTTATAATCTACTAAAAAATCTGAAGTATTTGTAATTAATTGTTTTACTGAATCATCCATATTTAAAAAACATGTTTTCCCTACATAATTATTAGATAAAGTATAAAAAGCACTACATTCATCCGTCTCTAAACAATATTTTTTTGCTGAATCTATTGACATTTCATCTACACAACCATCATCAAAATTACCCAATGATTCTTCTGGTGGTTCTATTACTACCTCTTCTATTATTTCACCTGTCTGTGGATTTTTAGATGTTTTTTTCGCATCCGGTAAATTTTTTATATATGATGGTATTTTATTCCTATCTACTATTTTGTTAAATTCATTATATGGTTCAATATATGCACCATATAATTGACATTCCTCTCCTGATATATAATATTCACTTGTTGGATCCTCATATAAATTATTCATACATTTTTTACCCTTAACACATTTATTATTATTATATGAACCGGCACTTACATTAGAATTATCTGGTGCTAATATACATGTATAAGCATCATTTCCATTATTATATGCGGTACCCATATATTTATCACAAGTTGATTCTACTGTACTTCCTGATGGTTTATAGTCTTTATCATTCGTTCCTTTACAACTAAAAAAAGTATTATCACATATTTGCTTAACATCCTCAAGAACTTCTACATTTTCACACTTGTCTATTGGTATTTTATTATCTGTTGATTGTATATTATTACTGAAATTATTTGATGATGTATTACATATATATGAATCATTTGGTCCTGAACTAATTGGTTTTCTCCTTCTATCCCATTCTCCCACTTTTGTAGTATTTGAGTCATATATAGGGACAGATGGGATTGGTTTATATGAATATCCTGTACATTTCCAATTTGTATTATTCTCATTTTTTTGATTATGATCTTCACATAATTTCGCACATTTATCTATTCCGTAATTTTTTGAGTTTTTTTTGTTTGATGTATTTTTTATAGCTGTTGCTAATGAATATGTTGGAATTGAAAAATTATTTTGAGTAATAATATTACTCGGACACCAATCTGTCCCGGTTAAAGGAAAACCCATATTTATATATTTACCCCTATCCGTATTATATATACAACCCTTTTGATTATCTAATAATTTTCCATTCTCATCTAATATACATTCATTTGTACATGTTTTTATATTACTTTCTATATTATTAATATCATTTGAATTTTTCCATTTATTATTTTTAACATATATATCTCTATTATCTGATATTATTGCGTTATTATTTATATTTATATTTTTTATAAAACAGGCATCTTTATTATTTTTATTTACTGTAAAACCATCGCAGAATTCATTATTATCGCACATACCTTCAATATCTTTATAATCTAAATTTGTATCATTTGCGCATCCATATTCGTTTATTTTTGTTGGATCATCAAACCCATGTGTTAAATTAGATGATTTAACATAATTATTTCCAAAACCTATAATATTATTATACTTATTATATTTTTCTTTTAAGTAAAATGCTGATGATGCATTACCTGTATCTGGTTTAGGGTTATTTCCCATATATTGATTTTTTTTATAGCATACTCTTGAATTTTTTGTTTTATCTTTAATCCAAAATCCATCACAATTATCATGTAAATTACAATATTCTTTCGCATCATCATATGATATATTATTTATACATCCTCCATTATCTATTCCAGTAGAACTGATAAATGATCCAAAAAATTTTCCAATTTTAGATAATATATCATCATTCTCTAAATATGGTTCATTATTACCTAACCATCCCGTATTATTATATTCTTTGTAATCTAATTTATTTATGTTCGGACAATATTTTATATTATCTATCTTACCTTCTAACTTATCATCCAAATATTCGTTACTGTAGGCATCAACTTTATTATTTGATTCATTTCTTATTATACCACAATTACTCTTTTTTTTAATATGAAAACTTGATGGTCTAGCGGTTGAATCATCTTTTAAATTATTACTACCAATTCTTTCTACAAATATATTTTTTTTAAAACATGTCCTATGACCTCCTCCTCTTTTATCTGTTTCAAAATAAAATCCCCTACAATCTTCTACTTCTGAACATTTACTTTTTGCTTCATCTAAATTACTTACATATAAACAATCTTTTGGAGCACCCCCCTCTGTGCCATTTGGAAAATTTGGATATGGTACACTGCTTGGGTCAATATCAAAAGTATTATTTAAATCAATATATTGATTATCTTTCTCGTTTATTGCACACTCTACTTTTATTCCTGCATACGATTCATCTATATTATTATCATTATTCTTATAATCTATTTTACCGATTCGTGTCCATTTGTTATTACATTCTTCATCGAATACACCATAACAATTATTAACTTCTTCTTTTATTGAACTATTATTTATTATATTTGTTATACTATTTATAGATTCATCTTGTGGAGCACATTTATTTAGATTTTTTTTAATATACATTGACTCATTCTCATTACTATTTAAACTTGGATTCAAATCTTCCTCTCTTAAATTTTCCGTTTTAATATTTGTTTTAAAACATGATCTTGTTGCTGTATTGCCTCCAGTAGTGGAGCGATTTTTTGAATAATAAAATCCATGACAATCTTCAAAATTATCACATTTATTTTTTGAATCATGTAATGATAATCCATATATACATCCCGTCTTTATTTCTTCTCCATTTCTTATTGTTTTTTCACTATCAGGTATTTCATATATTAATGACCCTCCCTTTACTATATCATGTATTCCATCTAATCTATAATATCCAACAGAATTAACACATCTACCAGTATCATTATCATTATTATTATTTAACAGTTTATCCATTTTTGTATAACTCGCATTTCTATGTGTTAAACATGATTCGTCATCTTGTATATCTATACATCTTTCTGAATATTCGGTACCCATGTTTAATTGGTATTATTACTATTATTATTATTTTTTTTATTATATATATATAATGAACAAATTAAAAGCATTTGGCTTATTTATTTTCTTATTAATTGTTTTAGCACTTGGGATATATATTAATAATTTTGAATCGTACTATGATAATGGAACATATTATTGTAGTAAGTTACAAGATAATGGGGCGAAATATTTATTACAGTATGGGGGCTCACCTCCTAAATATCTAAACCAGTTATATAATTCGGAGGGCGAACTATTTAGAATTAAGAACACACGTGTAGATTTGCCAGAAAATTTAAATTCAGTATCATTTATAGATACAGTTAATCAAAATAGTGGTAATCATGACATTGAGATAGATGTCAATGTTGATATATTTGATGATTTTACTGGCCTAGTAATAACTTCACCACAACCTTTATTTACTAATAAAAAATTTGAAGATTATAATAAAGATCAAGAATATAAAATTATAATTGATATATCATGGATGATGATACGAACTGTATTTGATAATAAATATTCTTATATGAATGGTATATTATTTACTGAAATTAATCTAGATAAAGATTCTGGCTATATAGTAGTAGGTTTTATTGATATTCGTCATGTTATCGAACATCTCAAGAATAATCCTGATTTTATATTTGATTCACATTATAATGGAACTGTTGATAAAGATAATATAGGATCTTTGATTGACTATTTAAATTATGTAAAATCACGGATGAAACAGGGATTGTATCTAGTGAATGATAATGATTTAATTTATAACACACATCAATCAATAATTATACCCGGCGATTTGTTTAATTGTGATGATATTTATACTATGAATACTTATTATCCTAGGTTTAGTATGAATGACTTTTTACCTAGATTTCTTAGAAACAACTGATAATAATCATCTAATAATCATCCATATTTAATTTATTTCTTCTTTTTTCTGATTTTTTATTAATAGTTTTGTATACTATTTTTACCTCATTTGATACTCCCATTATAGATAAGATATCTTCTTTCTTCTTTTCATCTAAATCTTTATATTTAATTAACATGATTTTTAATATTTCATAATAATTATCTAAATTTATATCTTGTAATAATTCATTTGTTTTATCAATATAATATTCTTTATTTTTTAATATTTGTACTTCATCTTCTTCATTACTATCACAGCCAAATAAATCTTCAAGTAGATTTTGATTTGTGACTGCTGATTTAGCATTCATTGATAAATTTATTATATTATATTATATTATATTATATTATATATATATATATAATTTTAAATAATGGTTAGTATGATTACAATTATATATAGTGTTATTTCTATTTCAATACTATTAAATATATTAAATGGAAAAATAAATATGAATAATGATATTAATAAATATATTTCCGATAATAATAGTGAATCTGACAAATTAAATACATTAAGTAGTGATATAAAATTAGAGGATGATTTTAAAAATAATTTTAAAAATAATGATAATACTGATAAATACATTTTCTTAAATTCTTATTTTCATTGCCCAAAAAAATATAATGATAATTTTAATAATTTATTTAGTAATATTCAAGATCAATTACCTGGTTATACATCCAATGATTATTTCGATTTAACAAGGTACAACAATAATAAATATGTCGTTCCACAACCAATTAATATTTGATATTTTTTTTATATAATATAATAATATGAACTTTATTAATTGTGATTATTTTATATTAACTGTTATATTTTATACTTTCTATAAATATATTTTATTCTCTAATAACATTATTAAAAAAAAAAATAATTAATATAATATATATATATATATATATATATTAATATGTCAAAAAAACGTTCTAGTAAAGCAAATAAAAAATATAATAGAAGATCAAAAAAAGTTTTATCTAAAGTAATTGATAAAGCATTAATTATTAGAGAAAAAGCAGACAAACAATCATTCTGGGATTCAGCTGCGATTATATTCTTTATTCCATTAATTGTTATTTTAACTGGTATTACTGTTTTCCTTATTATTGATAAATTACTAAAATAAATATATTTAAAATATTAATTATCTATTTTATATATTAATGGATATTTATAAGTTATCTAATATTATTTCTGGTATTGGTACTTGATTTGGCCTATTTTCAAGAATTCCACAGGTTTATAAAGTATATAAAAGTAAATCTGCGAATTATTTATCTACTCAAACTTTATTTATTAATATAACTGCCAATTGTTGTTTTTTATTTAATACAATTATACATGAAAATTATACTATTTCTATTAATTGTTTAACTGTTATTGTTTTAGAATCAACATTAATTTATTTAAAAAATAAATATAAAACAATTTAAAAAAGTTCAAGTGGTATTAGTTTAGTTGATTCAGATAATAATTATTAATAGTTTGTATAATTAAATATACTTAAAGTTATGTTTATATATATTAGTATAATATATTATGATATATTATTTGATCGCGTAGCTCAGTAGGTTAGAGCATCTGTCTTATGAGCAGAAGGTCGCGGGTTCGAGCCCCGCCGTGATCACTTGTCTAATTAGCTCAGTAGGTAGAGCGCAAGACTTTTAATCTTGTGGTCGTGGGTTCGATCCCCACATTAGACACAGACTTTTCAGTCTATAAATGATATTTGTCTAATTAGCTCAGTAGGTAGAGCGCAAGACTTTTAATCTTGTGGTCGTGGGTTCGAGCCCCACATTAGACATTTTGGAGAGTGGCGCAGGGTCGGTTGTTTGATACAACCCTCTCCAATTTTCCGTCGTAGCTCAGTAGGCAGAGCACCCGGCTGTTAACCGGTAGGTCGCTGGTTCGAGCCCAGCCGACGGAGTTTAGGTAATGTTCCCGAGCGGTCAAAGGGGTCAGACTTAAGATCTGATGCAAAATGCTTCGTGGGTTCGAATCCCACCGTTACCAATTTATCCGTGTGGCGCAACAGGATAGCGCATCAGACTTCTAATCTGGGGGTTGCGGGTTCGAATCCCGTCATGGATATTTTAGTTTTGTAGTATAATAGGTTAGTACAATGGACTTTGAATCCATAAATCCGGGTTCGAATCCCGGCAAAACTTTATGATAGTGTTCCCGAGTGGTCAAAGGGGTTAGACTCAAGTTCTAATGCGTAATGCTTCGTGGGTTCGAATCCCATCGCTATCATATCTATGTAGTCTAATGGTTATGACACTTGGCTTTCATCCAAGCAATCCGGGTTCAATTCCCGGCATAGATAAAAAAAATATATATATATATATAAATATCTATTTAATATCTAAAACATTCTTTCTTTAATTCAATATATTGTTTATATAATAAGCGTTTACTATCAATTAACTCCATAATTGATTTGTATAAATTTTCTCTCATACTATAGAAATCAATTATAAATTGTAAATATAATATTGATTCTTCTCCACTATATTGTTTCGAAGCATCATAATATGTATTACCCAGGTTTGTGTAATTAATATAATCAATAGCAATATGTAAATCCCTCTTCAAATTAATATTATCTTCTAACATCTTGCTATTTATATTATTAACTATTTGAAGTGGCATTATCTTATCACAATCACAAATAAATTCATGATCTTTGAATCCTCTAACTTGATATCCAATATAATATGATAGACATAGTAGCATATATATGATAACTTTGTCCATTTCTTATTTTTTTTAATTATACTATTTATTTATATTTCAAATTATTATATTTTACATATTATAGTATGAAAAAATGTAAACCAAATACTATGAAGTATACAGGTTATTTACATATAATTTCACTATTATTTGCCTTCTTTGGAATTTATATGCAAATTTATTCTCTATACAATGATGAAAAAGATAGTATATGGTTATCTCTTAGTCTATGTATTATGTTACTATTAAGAATCCCAAATCAAGTTTGTTTATCTCTTATACACCCCCATGGTTGGTTAAATGTTATTGGTACTTTAATTGGTGCTTTGGGTTTTGCTTTCGTTAGTTATTTGACACATTTAAAAAATAAAGATATACATTAATTAATTTTTATTTTTCTTTTTAACTTTTTTCATAATTTTAGGAACACTCGGTTCATCTACACTTACATCTATTTTTAAACAACTTCTTAAATTTTTCATATAAACTTTATACATACTATTAATAGTTAAATATAATTCAGGATTATATTTTATTATTATATTGTTCACATAATCAATATCTCTCTTTGTGTTAAATTTAATTTTTTCTAAATCTATTTCTAACCATAAATGTTTTTCTGGAATTGGTGGATCCTTATATTTTAAGTATATAGCCATCTTTTATTATATTATATTCTTTTTATTTTCAAATTATAAAAAATAAGAAATTATAATTTGAAAACATAATATTAGTATCTTATACATTTATATGGGTATTCGAGAATACGATTTCGAAGATCCACCTAATATGAATATCAGAAATGTTAGTAATAAAGTAGAACAAATTATTCGTAGTGATGATTACAATGAATTTGTAAAGTGTCTATTTAGTATGTTCTGTATCCTATATATCATTTTAATTACTGGTTTTGCTGTTTTAATATATTCATTATTTCATGATTAAAATCTAAAACTAATTTATATTATCTGGTATTTATTTTTTTATCTATAAATCCACATTGATAAATTTGAAATATTATAAAGATATCTTATTTATAATAAACTAATAATTATTAATATGAATATTCTTGCTAAAATAGATCATGATATTTATATTCCTTTTTTTGATGAAAATAATGATTCATTTGTAGATAAATCACCTTATAAAAAATATCAAAGAAATTGTATTCATTATGAATGTAGATGTAAAGCTGGATCTGGTTTTTATAATAATCAATCTTTTAAACAACACATTCAATCAAAAACTCATAAAGATTATATTTCTAATTATAAAAAATATTATAAACAAATTGATGATATGTCTAAACTATTAAAAGAAAAAGATATTGAAATAGAACTATGTAAAAGAAAAATTAATAGACTTGAAAATAAATTAGAACAAATTGAAAATATTTATAATAATGAATTATTTTATGATTGTTAAAATCTAAAACTAAGTATAAAATGTGCTGATTCTTCTGATTCTTTTTTTATTTTCTTATAACATTCAATATGATAATTTAATGTTTTAAAATTACCATTAATATGTATTATGTCTTTTAATAATAATCCTCTATAAAATGTTTCACAAAATATCAATCTCTTACTTTGTCTATACTGATTCTCAATATAATACCAGTCTCTATATGATTTTTTTATAATATCATTTTTTTCTTTATTTAATATTTTTTTTGTTATTTCAATTGGTATATTAATAGATTGGAATAATTTAACGATCTCATCAGATCTATTCATATAAGATATCTTATATAATTATATTTAATATCTTTTTTAAAAAAAAATATATTTATTTAACGTTTTTATTATCTTTTATATAAATAATGCGAGAATTAATTGTAAATAAAATAATGAGTTACAAGGATGTTGATAAATTAAAAGGTACTTGGATTAATGAAGATATCTTGACTCACCCAATAATAACAGAAGACACAGATGTATATTATTATGATGATTATAATAATAAACAAGTATTACTTAAATTCAGAAAAAATATGATAGATGACAAATATATTAAAATTGGTTGGGATTCATATAAAAATCTGGCCAAACCAAGTAGAGGAAGAGGCGCATCGGCTGGTCCAATAAATGTATCGGGTGTATATTGGAGTAAAAAACAATTAGCTGACACGGATAAATGGAGGACTAGTTATATATTAAAAAATGGTAAAAAAAGTAAAATGAAGGTTAATAATCAAGTTTTTTCAAATCCAGTTGGATTTTTTGAATCAGATAATAAAATGTATAATTTACCTTGTAGATTAACACATTTTACTAGACAACATTATGATGATTATTTATCTGGTATTCCTTTTATAGAAAAAATAGATGAATGTTTTAAAACATTGATGCCAGAAAGATATAAATCACAATATGATAGAGCAACAAAGAAACCTGATTTTAAAATATCAGATACAGCATTCTCAACAGTTACTATTAATAGAAATTTTAGAACAGCGGTACATAAAGATGTAGGTGATTATGAAGAAGGATTTGGTAATTTAACAGTTATAGAGAGAGGTAAATATCATGGAGGATATACATGTTTCCCGCAATTTGGAATAGGTGTTGATGTAAGAACAAATGATTATTTAGCTATGGATGTTCATCAATATCACGCAAATACTGAAATATATGAAACAGATGATGATATCTTGTTTAATAGTAAATTAGATAGTGCCTTTAAAGACAATATATCTATTGGTACTGAAGGTATAGATAAAAAATACACTCGTTTAACTTTTGTATGTTATCTTCGAACCAAATTAATCGATTGTGATATAATTGATCCTGATTTATTAAAAAAATAATTGATAGATATAAACAATATAATATATATATATATAATAATGAGTACATTATTAATCGTTGAATCACCTGCTAAGGCTAAAAAAATACAAAATTTTTTAGGTTATGACTTTATTGTTAAATCTAGTTATGGACATATTTGTGATTTAAATACTAAAAAACTAAATTCAATGATTGATAATAATTTTGAACCAGATTATAATGTTAATCACAAAACATTAAAATCTTTAAAATCAGTAAATACAAAAGATATCATTCTAGCTGCCGATGATGACAGAGAGGGTGATGCTATCGCTTGGCATTGTGGTCGCTTATTAAATGTTGATTTTAATACGAATAATAGAATTATATTTAATGAAATATCAAAAAAATCAATTATTAATGCCTTGGATAATAAAACCACACTTAATATGAATTCTGTAAATGCTCAAAAATGTAGACAATTATTAGATTTAATAATCGGATATAAGTTATCCCCTCTACTATGGAAACATATAAATACAAATGAAAAAAATTTATCAGCTGGTAGAGTACAAAGCTGTCTACTGAATATGCTAGTAGAACATGAACATAAAATTAATAATTCAGAAAAAAAGATAAAACCTAAAGTTAGCGCAATATTTAATAACGATTTAGAAACAACATTCGTATCTAATAATAATAATATTGTTATTAATGATTTATTCACCAATTGTTTAAAAGAAAAAAAATTTAAGATTATAGATCAAAATAATAAAGAAGATATTAAATATCCTCCACCGCCATATACAACTTCAAGTCTTCAACAAGATGCTTATAATACACTTGGATTAAATGTTAAAACAACTATGAATATAGCACAAAAACTTTATGAAGCTGGTAAGATAACTTATATGAGAACAGATTCAACATATATTTCAAATGATTTTAAAAGATATCTTCATAATCATATAATATCAAAATATGGAGAACAATATTATAGATCAAATAAATCTAAAGATACTAAATTCTCACAGCAAGCACATGAAGCAATCCGACCAACAAATCTATCATATGATTACTCTAAATTGAATCAAATTGAAAAAAAGTTATATGAATTAATAATTAAAAGAACAATTCAATCTCACATGTCGCCTACAATATATGATGTATATACATATCATTTATCTAATAATTTAATCACCTCTTATGGATGTTTTAAACATACTATAAGAGATATATACTTTGAAGGATATATGGTATATACAAAAACTAAACCAATTAAATATAAAAAACTAGATATTAATAATACATATAAGTTATCTTCAGCTGAATGTAGATATAATTATGAGATACCTCCAAAATATTTAAACGAATCTATGATAGTTAAATTATTAGAAAAAACTGGCATAGGAAGACCATCAACATATTCTAGTATAATAAATACATTATATAATCGAAACTATACAATTGTAAAAGATATACCTAGTTATAGAATAGATATTGATGTTATAAGAATAGAAAAAGATAAAATAATTCAAGATTTTGATACTATTACTATTCCTAGAGAAAGTAATAAAATTATAGTAACTGATTTAGGTAAATTAGTTGTTGAATATTTATCAAAGCATTTTAAGGATATAATTAATGTTGAATTTACATCAAATGTTGAATTAGATTTAGATAATATTGCTAATGGTAAAATAGAATGGAAAGAAATAATAAAAAAAATTTACAATACATTTAATCCAATTGTTTTGAATCAAAATAAATTTAAAACTATTAAAAAAGATAAACCTTCTTTTCTTGGATATCAAGTTAAAAATGGAAAGTTTGGTCCATATTTAACTAATGGTACAAATAATTATAATGTTAACAATTATTGTAAATTAAATAAGATATCTTTAGATGATTTGAATGAAACACATGTTAAAAAAATAACAAGTTATCCTAAAGTAATTGGAAATAAACATAATAAAGATATCTTATTGTGTTTCGGACCATATGGTGAATATTTAAAATATGATAATAAGAATATTAAAATAGATAAAAAAAAATCGAATGATATTAATTATCTCGTTTCTTTAATTAAATAATATAATTTATTTATTATATAATATATATGAGCACCCTTGAATTAGATTTACAATTAGATGTTGAGGAACCTGAGGTAGAAGAAGTAGAAGAGGTAAAAGAGGTAGAAGAGGTAGAAGAGGTAGAAGAGGTAGAAGAGGTAGAAGAGGTAGAAGAGGTAGAAGAGGTAGAAGAGGTAGAAGAGGTAAAAGAGGTAGAAGAGGTAGAAGAGGTAGAAGAGGTAGAAGAGGTAGAAGAGGTAGAAGAGGTAGAAGAAACAAAATTAACAAGAGATATACTTAATAGTTTAAATAATAATGAATTATATGATTTTATTGTTAATAAAATGGGATATTCTGAATATAATAACTATAATATTAATTCTCTTAGAAAAATAGCTATTAGAGATTTATTAATTTGAAATATTTAATATTTTGAAATTAAAATTAAATATGAAGAATTTACGAATATCTACAATGACCGCTATTGGTCGTTTGTTTACAAATACTATAAAATTAAATAATATTTATGATTATATTGATATTGATGATGTAATTCGATATGTTAAATATAATAAAACTGATAAAGGTCATGATCCTAAAAAAGAAAAAAATAAAACTAGAAAAAATCAAAAACAAAAAAAAGACTTTTTTAATCAGATGACACTACATGTATATGATGGTGTTAAAAAGAATAATCGCCATGTTAATGTAAAAATATTTAATAATGGTAAAATACAAATGACTGGAATTATAAATAATGATCAAGGATCTAATATTTTAAATATATTATATAATAAATTATTAAAGTTGGATATAATTCAATTAGTTCCTATAGATGATAATAAATTAGAAATTGCTTTAATAAATAGTGATTTTAATTATGGTAAAACAATTAATAGAGATAGATTATATCAATATTTAATACATCAAAATATATTTGTAACATATGAATCATGTATCTATCCTGGCGTTAAAATTGGATATTATTATAAAGAAGGTAATAAAACTGGTATATGTAATTGCGCAACACCTTGTAATGGTAAGGGTGATGGGATAAATTCTTGTAGGCGAGTTACAATAGCAGTTTTTCATAGTGGTAATATTATTATTACTGGTGGTAGATCTTTTGATCAATTAGAACAAACATATAATTTTATAAATAAAACATTAGATAGCATTTTTAAAACTATCTAATTTCTTAAAATATAATAATATTTATATTATTATATGAATAATTATATTAATTTACTATTATTTTTTTTAACGATTGCTATAGTATTAAGAATAACTGGTATAGCAGATACAGGTAATAAAAATATTATAATGAATCGTATTCCAAGATCTCTTAATAATATTAGAAATGATAATAAAATAATTAACAATTTTAATAATTTATCGGATAATAGATTAGTATTAAGTGGTAAAAAAATTGAAAAATACTTTAATAAAAATACTATAGATGAAGATATGAAGAATGTTATTATTAATATTTTAAATGTAATTATAAAAAATACAAGCAATATTGAAAATTATAAACATTATGTAATTAAAGATATATATGATATACATCAACAAGTTGATATGAATCGCAATCAAAGGTTTGTTGTTAATTTTTTTATATATAGCGTTAATACATATACAACTAAAAAAATTCTAGTTGATTTTATTATTATTAATTCACAATTATATATAAATTATATAGGCGAAGATGTAGCTTCTATATATAAATTACTAGATAAATATGATTTGAAAGTATCTGAAGCTATTCAAAATATGAAAAAACCATATTCTTTTGGTTATTTAAAAGACAAAAATAATGTGGAATTATTAGATTTATATTATAGAGTAAAAGAATTAAATGTAATTGATTACAATCAATCTATTAATGATTATCCTGATTATGTTTCTAAATTATCAGGTATACGTAAAGTAGATATTTCAGAACTAGTTAATAAATATTTACCCACGGATTCACCTTCTATCACTAGTCCACAATTTTGTGATAATATTGATTCAAATAAATGGGATTCTTATGGAATAAACAATCAATTAAATAATTGTACTGCTAATAATAATACAGTTGGTTATATTCCTAATATACCTGATAATTATCCAGGCTCCACAATAAATCCTAGATCATATTATGGTAAATTTTCCGATCAATTACAAAATATTGGATTCAATACAAATGGTTATAATATTAAAACTACGTCATATTAATTTAAAAAATATTTTAGATATATTATTATGAGTGATATTTGTAATATATGTGGTGATAAGTTATCTAATAAATATATACATAATTTAGATTGTTCGCACAAATTTCATTATGATTGTATTGTTAAATCTTTTAAAGTAAGTAATAATAGAAAGTGTCCTATATGTAGAAATGATTCAAGTATATTACCAATGATTAATTGTTGTAATGGACCATATATGAATATTCATTATGATTATTCATCTTCTTTAGAAGATATTGATATTTTAAATAATTATGATCATAAAAGATGTGATCATGTTATTAGTAAAGGTAAAAATAAAGGTAATTTATGTAATAAAAAATGTGTTGCTGGTTACTTCAAGTGTTCAAATCATATATAATATAGTTCTATTAATTTCCCGTATTATATATATATACGTATGAAAACTAAAAGTAAAGAAAGCAATAGTAGAAAAAAACACAATAATGAGCAATTCGTCAGAAAATTATTTCCAGGTTCTTGGATAGATAATGCAAAAGATTATTATGTTAAATATAATTTAGATATTCCTAAATTATATACAAAACTTAAAAATAATAAAGGTACATGGATCCGTTCAACAATTAATAAAATTAATGGGATTGGTATATATATAAATAAAAATGGAAAACTCGCTTTTAGTGGTCGTTTATTATCTAGTAGAGACTCACGAAAGATTAAAGATCAAAAACCCTTCCTTATTGATTCCAGTAAAAAAATTAATGAAATACTTAATCTGAAACCAAATTATGATAATATTCCAGAAAATATAAAAAATTATATAGCAAAAATAGATAAATATGTAAATATTGTACATGCTCATGTTTTAACTAATTATAAATCTGATTCATATACAGAAGAATTGGATATTATTCCATTTAGTAAATTAAACGAAAATATAACAATAATTGATAATAAAGATGATCTTGAATCGTTTTTAAATAATTCTATTAATAATAAATCTAAATCATCTTTATCAAATTCTATTAATAATTTAATATTGCCTAGATAACTTAAAAACTAAATAATATATATATAATAACTATGTTATGACTGATATTTGTTGTATATGTTTAGATAATATTACTGAATCATCAATCGTTCATAAATTAACATGTGATCATATTATTCATCATAATTGTTATTTTCAACTTATGATTAATAATTCTACTAAATTTATTAACTGTCCATTATGTAGAAAAACTAATTTCAATGTTGAATGGCCCATAATATCAAAAAATAAAATATTACATAATTGTTGTATGACTAGTGGTCGATGTATTCATCGTTATAAGAATGGTAATAGATGTAATAATGTTCCACACTTTTTTAATTATGGTTATTGTCATAATCATCACAAAAATATTTTAAAAAAAAATAATTATGATTTGTTTTTATCATATATAAATTACTTATTTACTAATAATATTAATCAAAAATGGTATACTAAATTATTATTAATTGATATGGCAAAAAAGTTAATAATTAAATATAATATTAAACGATTAGATAAATTATTAAATATATTCTTTAGTTATTTTAAAGAAATCGAAAATGATTCCAATACAAATCCTAATAAATTTTACTATAAACATAATATTAAACCACCGGATAAACAATGGATTCAATTATGTAAAAATAAAAAAATCATTATTTAAATAATAATATCAATTATATTATATATATTATGGCGAATGAATTTTTAAATACTATAGATAATAATGAAAAATATACAAGACTAATCGATGCTGTCAATGAAAATAATATATCTGTTGTAAAAACGTTCTTGTATTATGGAGCAGATCCTAATTTACATAATAAAAATAATATAACACCTGTTATGATCGCTGCCAAGGAAGGTTACTTAGAAATATTATATACTTTATTGGAATATAATGCCGATGTTAATAAAAAAAATAATGAAGGTAATACACCTTTAATTTATTCATCTGTTTATAATCATATTCAATGTGTTCAATTATTGTTAAAAAAAATAAAAGAATCTGGTGATATGAATATTAATCATAGAAATGATGATAATATAAGTGCATTACTTTATGCGTCTACAACCAATAATAGTGATATATGTAGATTATTATTAAATGAGGGAGCTAATGTAAACGATCAAACCTCTGATGGGTATACACCACTTATGTTTGCCGCTGTACATAATAATAAACAATATATTAAAGATTTAATAAAGTATGATGCTAATTTATATATTAGAAACAATGATAATGAAACAGTATTTGATATTGAAGATATCACTGATGATATCAAAAAATTCATAAGAGCAGAAAAATATTCTTCATAATTATATTATGAAACAATATTTTGTTCGTAAAAAATACGGAAAGTCATTTAAATATTACGACAAAAAAGGTAATTTATTACCGAAATCAAAAGTTAAACAATATTTAAATTTTTACATACCACCAGCATATGATGATGTTAAAATTAACATGAATAAAAATAAAGTATTGGCTATTGGTTATGATGATAAATCAAGACCACAATATATTTATGATCATAAATACACAATGCGCCAATCAAAAACAAAATTTAAAAAATTAATAAATTTTGGAGAAAATTATGAAAAGATATATAAAAAGATAGAAACAGATTTATCATCAAAAGATGAGAAAACTAGAGAGATAGCAATGATATTAATGTTAATTATTGATTGTAATTTTCGTGTTGGTAATAATAAATATACTCGTGATAATAAATCATATGGTGTTTCAACACTAGAAAAGAAGCATATTCAAAATAAGTCTGGTGAATTAATAATTGATTTCGTAGGTAAAAAGGGTGTGAGAAATAAATGTACAATAAAAAATGATAAAATTAAAAAAAAATTAACTAAGAAAAAAAAACAATTAAAAAAAAATTATGATAAAGTTTTTAGTTATAAAAGAAATGGAGATATGTTTTATGTATCCGCAAATGATGTAAATGAATATTTAAAAAAAATAGGTAACTATTCTACTAAATATTTCAGAACATGGAATGCTAATATAGAATTTATAAAAGAATCTAAACGAGCAAAAGATATGAATGAATGTATAGAAAGAGTAGCAGATAAATTACATCATACACCAACTATATGTAAAAAAGATTATTTAAATAAAAAACTTCTTGAATTTTATAAAAAGAATCCAAAAAAATTCAAAGATTATTTTAATAAAGATATAAACAAAAAATTTATACAATTTTTGAAAAAGTAACAAATAATTTGAAATTTTTATATATTTTTTTTTTTTACAGCATACCCGTTTGCTTGGACTCGCAACGCTTAGCTATTTGGCAAGGTCGGTTGCGTAAAGAAAACACGGGAGTGGTTGTTGTTGATTCAACAACCAGCAACAAAATGCCACGCGGACGAGGAGGGCGTGGAGGACGCGGAGGACGTGGAGGGCGTGGAGGACGCGGCTATCAAGGCCGTCGTCGGAGTCACCACGACAGAGGGCGCGCCGGTAACCAATTACTTGGTTCATCAGCCGGCTGTCTCGTGGAAAATACTATGGAGTTTGCAAACTCTGTTCAGTCAAGAGCCGATGCTCTAAAGAGGACAAGTACCCCTTCAGAGCATACCATGATTGCAATGGAAACCGCCAAGGTTTCACAGGACGCTGTATATGCAGTGAACATGGCTTATTGTGCGATCAGACGATTGGAGTACAAATGGAACGAGAGCATTGGTGTGATACCACGTAAGAAAAAGACAATCAAGGGTATATCCCTTGATTGTGAGACTACCAGACGGATGCAAAAGATTTTAGCACTTGGTGCTAGAAAGATAACTCCGCGGGATGGAGACAAGATCTGTGGTGAGTGTGGATTCCCAAATTTCCAGAGACGAACTGTGTGCTTTGGATGTAGTGTGAAACTTCCAGTACAGAAGAACGAAAAGGTGTTTGACGTGTCATTGGATGCACTTGATATCTCCATGTTTCTCAATGTGATGAAGTCACTGGAGATGGTGAACGTTGCGCGACTTGCATGCGTATGCAAGTATTTGCGTGATCTGATGAAAGATCCGTTGATATGGACCGAGTTGATGTCTCGGTATCTATATTCGAACTTCTACACAGGCAGGTTAGATCATTTGCTTGATTGCGCGTTGCATAAACCTAGGCACATTGGTGATGTACATCAGGTAAAACTGATTGTCAAGAACGACACCAGTATGCCACACAATGTTTGGTATACAAGCCATTATCAGAGCAAGAAGATAAAGGTTATAAATCCAGGCGGAACAATTGTCATCAACGCACAACTTGGTACCGCATTTGTATTTGTGCCAACTGAAAAGTGTTTCATCACTGGACAAGCTGGTTCAAATGATGGAGTGTCTATGAGGGTTCTTGATAGGGAGAAGGATGTTCGTATCGGGAAAGACAAGATTAGAGGAGTCGAGTGGATATTACGACCGAGAAAACCGCAACCTATCAAGGGTGTGGAGAAGAGCTACACGCAGGTGGAGTGTGCTCGGTATATCCTGAGCAACCAGGGAAAGCTTAAAACCATAAAGGCATACAAGAAACGTGCAGTAGCTGATCAAATAGAAGTTGATCGGTTAGAAGAAAAGATCAAGGCGAAGAAGGTAGAGATGGAGAAACTTATGAATCGTCAGACAGAAGCAGGAGAAAAGTGGGATCCGCGGAGTACGCGGTAAAGGTGCTCACAAAAACTACCTAGTAGAAAAAAAAAGAAAAAGAGAAACAATTATACAAGACAAAGACAAAAAAAAAGTTTCTTTTTTTTATAACTATATATAAAAAAATAAAATATTTAGAAAAATAAAAAAGAGAATACACCCACACCACAGGCGCCTAGGAATGTTAAGACACATCTGCGGTAGAGAATGTATGCTGCGTAAATACACAGCAATATGCAATATACGATACATTTCGTGCGCACGCCTAGCAAACCGGGAATGCACACTAGCGCGAATTTGGTCCCGTCCCAAGACCACCACTCTTTTTCTGAGTCCGTACAATGATCAAAATCGTCAATGTACAGGAGCAGTTACCGAAACTAATGAACATTCAACCAGTGCATGGCTAGGAACCATCTTCCAATTGAACGATCACGATTCAGTGAATTGCACATGCTCTAGTGCCCGTATCGCAAATACATATATCTCTTAGTGGGAGGGCAGGATTTGAACCTACTTCTATGAGCCCCACCAAAGGTGAGTTAAATTACCCATAAACTAGCCAGAAGCCATATAGATTGAACTACAGACTTCACCTCCTAAAAGAAAAAAAAATAAAAATTTCAAATTAATTTTTTATCTTCAAAAACAGAAGGTACCTATTTAATATAACAAAAAACTGCGTTAACAGTTTAATGGCTTCAATAACACATTGATCCGACGAAGTAGCCGCTGTGGACTTTTAATAAGGTATCAACAGTAACAGTGACTTTGGGTCGCGACCTAATGGTATATGAAACTAGAGCCGTTGCGAATGCTATGACTCCTAAAAGAAAAAAAAATATAAAAATTTCAAATTAATTTTTTATCTTCAAAAATCTCTGGATTCATATTGTTCATTATATGGTACTTTTGGAATATTATATACCGTCGGTTCTATTCTCTTTACGTTATAAAATTTATTTGGTTTAAAATTAAAATCAATTGTCTCATATTCTATAGATTTAACATTTGATCTTTTCCAAACTGTAGATTGAATGTTTCGAATTAATCGTGTATACATTTTCATTGATATATTTATATATATTGTATTATTTTTATATTTTTTTTATTTATTATTATATAAATTAATGGATGATGATGCTGAATTTAGTCGTTATAATAAATTATTGAATGTGAAAAAAAAGAAAGAAAAGAAAGAAAAGAAAGAAAAAAATATGGATAAATTATATGATATTACAATTGATGATCTTTTAGACCCTGATACTAATTTAACTGATATGCAAAGAGTTATGAAAAAAAATAGAGAATTATTATTTATTATTGAAAATTTAAAATATAATTAATAATAATATTTTTATAATATTATTATATTATTATATTATATATGGCAAAAAAAGGAAAATCTAAATCTAAATCTAAAGTTAAATCTAAATCTAAATCTAAAACTAAAGTAAAGTCTATACCAACAGTTGGTGTAACTTTAAAAAAAATATCAACGAGATCAGTAAAACCAATATTATTTGGTGTTTTATTATTTTTGGGTGCTGTCGCAATAGTAGTTGCCGCTTTACTTGGATTATTTGAAAATTTATTTGATGATATAATCCGCCTGTTTAAACCAAATAAACCAAATAAACCAAATAAACCAAATAAACCAAATATGTGGGTTAGATCAGTAAATTTAGCTAATTCTAGATATCAAGAGTGTCAAAAATTTAATTATGAAAATCATGAACCTGGCGATAATACTCAATTTCAGTGTAAATATGGTCCCGATGGTACGGTAGATTGCTCTGAAGCATTTACTAATTGTAATAAAAAAATTATACCAATGCCGCAATAGTCAATTACACCAATATTAAGAACAGGCATACCCGTTTAACATCATTATCTTGTAATAAATATATATAAAAATCCTTCATTGTGTTTATTAATTACTTTATTTTTTTATTATTAATTTCGTTTTAGACGCATCGGTTATATGTTCATATTTTACATTATTTTTTTTGTTAAACATTTCCACATACATATGTATCAATCTTCTTTCTTTTGAATTTAAATTATATAATATATTTTCTTTCTCTTCTGAATTTTTAAATAATTCTATTGTATGTAGTATTCCATGCATATCTTTTACATCACTTACATTTCTTGAATGATCATTTAAATGATTTATTGATATCCCGGCTTTCAAACATAAATCACTTAGATCAATAACATCTCCTATTGCTCTATGTGCATTATTCTGAACTATCCCATAATGTTCACATAATGATTTTTGAGAATAACTATTTTTTTTTAGAATATCTTTAAAAATATGTATTGTGTCGACATATTTAATATTTGGTAATACCTTATAGTTTCTTTTAAATAAATTTTTTAGAAATAAATAATCAAATCTATGCCCATTATGAGCTAGTATATATTGTATATTATTATTAGTTATAAATTTTTCAATATGTTCACATGCTTCTAATTGTGTTATACCTTGCTCTTCTACAATTTCTGGAGTAATACTCGTTATTTCTGTAATCTTCTCTGTAATCTCCATGAAGTTTGGTTTTACATAATTATTTATGCTCGTGTCATTATTATGTATTTTAATAGCATATTCTATTATTTCATCTACTTCGGGATTAAGTCCAGTCGTTTCAAAATCTAATATACAGATTGAACACATCTTTTATATATTTATTTTATATTTATTTATATCTATTATAATATCAAATTTATTATAAAAAATATAATACTAATTAAATATATAATTTATGTAATACTTATATTTCTTCTTATTGTGTCCATAAGTTCAATATTACTACTTTTTATATCATTAATATTTGGAATATCACCATCTAATATTTTAAATATTATTTTGTTTACTATACCATCTACTTCATCTTCTAATAATGGTCTAATATCATTTATTTTTGTATCTTGATTTTCACAATTCGATAAATCCACTGGAAGTTCATGTTTACATAATGGACATGTATTATTATCTTCTAACCATGGTTTTATACCCGGACATTCGCATCCTTCTCCATGAAACATATGACCACATGGTAATTCTATTAAATTATCACCCTTATCAACATTCAATTGACATATACAACATGTTATAGTATCTTCTGTACATTTACTACAATTTAATGATTTAATAACTGAGTCTAACGTTGATTTCCTATGAACCGTCTGATTTTGAAATGATTCATTAATAATATGTTCCATTAATATATCATGTTTTACTTTATCCAATAATCTGAATAGAGCATCAAATATTCTAGCATTATTTGCTTCATTATCTTCCAACCACAACCACATTTTAATTCGTGTTTATTGTATTATTATAAGATATCTTTCAAATTATAATATTTTTAAAAAATTTAATTTGAAATTTGTTTTTTTATTTTTCTTTCATAACAAAAGTTAATAAGCTTTCAAAGAGTTTAAATACTTTTAAAAGTAAAACTTTACACACAAACAAACCCAGAATCATGAGCAATTTCGTTGTCGACAAGGTACCAAAGAAGGTCAAGTTTACATATTGGCAGATACACCTGACAATTATGCGAGAAGAATACATGAAACAAAATTCTGGCGATGAACCCACTCAAGAGTGGATCGATTCGTGTAAAGAAACTTTCAACGATCGCCTCCTAGAAATGGACGGCAAGTACTGTGACTACAAGAACGATAAGATGATAGATAGTAAACCCAAGAAGAATACATCTATTAGTAGTACCGGTTGTGGACAAACACAAGGTCGATACTGTTTTCGCGATGAGATGCGTGAAAAGAATCCCAAGATAAGTCTTGAAGAAATGGATGAAGCTTGGAATTCTATGACAAATGAAGAACAAGAACCATACAAAGAAAAGGCTCGGGAACACAATAAGCGCATTAAGGATAATAAGACTTCAGATGATGATTCATCTGATTCTGATGATTCTGGTAAGGAAAAGAAGAAGAAGACTAAGAAGAAAAAGGTCGATAAAAAGGTAGATGATGTCGATGATGTTGATGATACCGATGCCGTCGACTATAGTGATGTTCCACCACCACACCCAAATGGTACTTATGCTAAGAATCAAAATGATTCTGATTCTAGTAGCGATGATGATAACACTGATGATGATCAATAATTAACGATTTATGATTTATATATATATAATTTTATGTGTTATTTTTTTTATATCATTCTTTTATTGTTTCTGATGTCAGTCCCACGTTATCGCTTCCAGGTGCCATATTAACAACCAATAAATATACTTTATCATTACTTTTATCCATAATATATAATATCATATTATCCTTTTTATCCTCTGGTACTTTAGTTTTTATTTCTTCATAAAAGTCCCCCTTTCCCATTTCTTCGAATCTTTTCTTACCAACGTAATACACTTGTGATTCATTTTTATCTATTACTATTTCTATCATCAATAAACCTTCCGTCTCTGCTTTTGTACCTGCTTCATAAATATCTGACAAGGTTTGTTTATTAAAGTCTATAAAATTATTTACATATTCCGGTATATTACTATTCATTTTACTTGTATATATATATATATTTTATTTTTTAAACATATATAACTATTATTTATTAATTACTAATTTTATGAGTATCGTTAATTGTAGTAATGTTTATGTTAAAGATGTGGATGATGTAAAAGGTTTAGGAGTATTCGCCAAAGTTAATATATCCTGTGGAGATATCGTTGAAATGGGTGTCGCACGAAGAGTTGAAACAGATGGGAATAATAATCATTTATTATTTACTTAGAGTAAAGATAAAACTGTATGGGCATTTTGTTCTGGTTGTGCTACTTTCTATAACACATAGATCCCAATACAAGAATGGATAGAGATTTTGAAAATGATACATTTATTATTTATGCTTTAAAAGATATCTCTAAAGATGAAGAATTAACACACAAATATAGAAGCCTTGACTGGAGAAAATGCTTTAATGATCTTAATACTTCTTTAATTATAAATCAAAATAAAGCTTAATATTATATATATATATATAATGATTAAAAAGTCACAATTAGTTAATAAAATTCATATGATTATATGTATATATCTAGTTACTGGTTGGTTATTTTCTGATATAAGTTGTAAAATATTATTATTTTTCTCTCCAACCGTGATGACTCAATGGGGTATTAATAATAATTTGTGTATTCTTACACAATTAGAAAATAAATATAAAAAAGAAGAAGAAGAACAATTTAAAATAAAATTATTAAAAAAAAATGATAATAAAATTATTGAAAAAGAAAAGACTAAAGAAAATTTATCTTTTATAGGCAACACATTCAAAAAGATGGGTATTAATATTTCACCCAGGGGAATAACAATATTAACATATGTATTTGCTTATCATAGTTTTATTCAATCTTATTATAGAGTCGTTTATAATTATTAATTTGAAATATCTTTTTGTAAATCACATTCTAATATAAATAAATATGGATAAATATATCATTGTTTGTGGAAATACATCGTCTTGTTACTTTAACAAAAAGATGCAAGATATTATGATCGAAATGATTAATGATAAAAATTTAGATGAATGGAATCAATGGTCAAATGAACATGGTATGTGGAGAACAATTGTTGATGATAAAATAGAATTTAATATGATTATTAGTGATCAACAAAAACAAATTAATCATATCAATTCTAGATTTAATGAATTTAATAGAGGATCTGCTAAATTGTTATCATTATTACTTCTATGGTGTTTCGTCAATACATTGATTCACTTAATTAAATAATTTGAAATATATATGTATTTTCTTTTACACAAAAAAGGTATAATGCCTATTAACATTTATGATAACATCAATGAGCCTCCTAAAAAAAAAAGAAAGTTAAATAATTACACAAATGTCAATATAACTGGATATTTTGGAGAATCCATTTCACATGGATTTATTAAAGATAATGGATGTTTTGGATCATCTATTTTAAAAAATGTAAATAAATATAAAATATATACCATGCCAAAAAAATCTGGATTCTTTGGAGAATGTCTCATTAAAAAATAATATTATCATTATATAATTTGATTTTTTTTGATATTTTTATTTACAAAGATATCTTTATAAATTAACAAAACAAAAAGATAAAAAAAAAAGATATCAATAAACCAAAGAAAAGAAAGAAGACTATACCTGTGAAATTAAAACAACAATTATGGTTAAATCATTTTGGTAAAGTATTTGAAAGTAAATGTTTTATAGATTGGTGTGATAATATTATTAATGTTTTCGATTTTGAAGCTGGTCATGATATACCTGAAAGTAAAGGCGGCAAAATAGATTTACATAATTTATATCCAATATGTTCAAAATGTAATAAATCAATGGGTAATCGTTTCACTATCTTATCTTCTATTGATAATTTAAATGATATGGACGGAATATGGAATGATTTCAATGTTTCTAATGAAATATGTATGGAAATATTAAATTAATTATATAATTCATTTAGTTTTTTTTACGATTATTATTATTCACTGAGTATGTTGGTGTAAACCTCTCCCGATAAACTACCACGCATTGACCATAAATTATTATAAAAATAACGCAAAGAAATTAACAGAATAAAAAAAACTATAATAGTTATTATTATAACTGCCACTATATTTTCTAAATTAGGAATCATAAAATAATACCATTGTTTTTTATTAACATGATCATATCTCGGCTGCTCTGTTTTTTTATCGGCTATTCTACTAAGTGTATATACTATTACAAAAAAGTATAACTGAGTAATTAATAAAAAAACAAGAATTACTATTGTCCATGTATCCATCTCGGAAAAAAATTTAATAAATATAATTATTAAAATTACTAAATTAATCCCACTTACCACTGATAACACATTACAAATACTATTAACCCATTTATATATATCTTTCCAAACCTTCATTGTTCTACAATCATTTGTATCATTTGGATCATATTCATCCATATAACAACCATTATATTTGTCCATAATATATATTATATTATTATATTATTATATTATATAATAAATTTGATATATATTATAATATATATTATATATTATAATATATATTATATATTATACTATGTATCCATCAATGTTTATAATGTCTTATATGAATGATTATAAAAAAAAAAATACATTAATAGATGATCTTAAAAAAGAAAATACATTAATAGATGATCTTAAAAAAGAAAATGAAAGACTATTATTAGAAAATAAAAATTTAAATGATCGTCTACATTGGGTGATACTATCAAAAGATGAAATTTATAAAAAATATATAAATCTTATTATTAAAAAAAATAATGTATATTAATATATAATGTCTAATAATTGTGATAAATGTAATTTTATTAATAATTTAAATGATATTTGCTATTTACATTTGCGCCCCGATAAAACAGAGGATGGTTTCAGGTGCTATAATTGTAATAAAGTTATTTTACATAAATTAAACCCCGTTGAATATATAAATGATAACAAAAATAAACAAATAAATAATATATCATTAGAGTTCTTTGAAGAAAATAGACCATTATATTTTTAATATTTTTGAACCTATATATATTTTTTTTGTCATTCCAACAAATTTATAATCATTATATCTATCTATATTTCTATAATTACATCCATTAGATTTATTTGTTATTAATGTACATAATATATTATTCCCTAATATTGACTCGTATTCATAAGCACATAATTGATCTTTATGCGCTTTTTCTGAATACCAACAATAATATATTTTATTATTATTATCATATTCTAATGTTTCTCTTTCTTTATTCATTTTATATATACTCTTTTTAATATCACATGGTAAATTATTAAAATTAATATTATTCATTATATATATATATATAATTTGATTATCTTATATATATAAATATTATTAATGGATAATATATATTATCAGATTGAGATTTCAAGAACTTTTTTAAAAGAATTTAATTTATTTATTGACTCTGAATATAATACATTAAAAATAAATATTAAAAATAGTATATTAAATAGTATTAAAAATGAACAGCTCGGGGACAAATCAAACTACAAACAGATTAATAACATCGAGACTAATTCATCCAATAGTAAATGTACCAATACCAATGAATAATCCTAGTATCTTTCTAAATAATTTCTTTATTCATAATAGTATTTTAAATGATGTTAATCAATTATTTGATGAATCTGAAGAACCAAGAGATAAACCAACTAATAATGAATTGATTAGTAAATTAGAATCAAATAATGTTTCTGAAGATAATATTAAAAATAATGACACTTGTTGTATTTGTTTAGATAGTTTTAAACTTGGTGAAAAATATATTATGATACCATGTGATTCACAACATAAGTTTCATGAAAAGTCTGAAACATGTGATGGAATATTACCTTGGTTAAAAAAAAATAATACATGTCCCATATGTAGATATGAATTCGACACTGAGCCGGAGCCTGAACCTGAGCCTGAACCTGAGCCTGAACCTGAGCCTGAACCTGAGCCGGAGCCTGAGCCGGAGCCTGAGCCTGAACCTGAACCTGAGCCGGAGCCTGAACCTGAGCCTGAATCTGAAATTTACTCTGGTATAATTTTACAAGATATTGAAAATATTCAATCATTATTAACACGGCAATATTTAAATACAATTATTATACAACAACCTAATTCAAGTATTGATGTAAACGGTTTCTTAGAAGATGATATCAACGAAGCTATAAGAAGATCATTGGAATAAATAATTATATTAACATAAGATTCGACATCCGAAACCATAATCAAATAGCTCAATTCCCATCATACTCACATTTGAACCATAAATCATTAACACAATTCCTAAAAATTTTTCAAAAAATAAAATACCTTCTTAATATTTTTTATTATATAATTATTTTAGTCAAATCAAACATTATTCATCGCATCCAATCTACATCAACGGCCTTCTGGTCATCAAGCCACTTGTTGATGTTATTCACTCTCTCTTGTTCGATCATCTGTAGTATTGTCATTTGTCTGAATCGTCTATTCAACTCATTCAGTACCATTATGTACTTATAGTTGAAGTTGGCAAAATTCACAGCATTATTACTACTAGTTTTTCCCATTCTCCTTGTGTGTCCCCTCGATTCGCTCCTGCGAGTAACACGTTAACCGAGCTCGTTGTTGCTCTAGGTGAAAGAAAAATAATAAAATAAAATCAAATTATGTGTTATATCTTTAAAATAACAAAAGGCCTTTGACCAATCCACCAGTTTATTCGTCAGTGGCATTAGATGACGTCGTCACCCTAATGTGTTTTTTTTTTAATCAGTATTTAACAGCTTTGACCTTCAAGGCAACTGACGCGCTTTTATTTGGGACTTATCCCAGTATCTTTAACCGCGAATTTATAATAGAGCGAAATTTAATTTCCTCACATAAAGGGTTCTCGGTTCCCAAAAGAAAAAAAATATTTATATTTCAAATTATTTTTTAATCTTCAAAAACAAGATATCTTTTATTAATATAATACAAAAAAAGAGGCGTCGAGCCTCAATTTGTTGTTTATTGACCGTATGGTCTCATATACATCCATCAGCATTTGTAGCACCTACTCCTCGTGCTACCAATAGAAAAAAATATAAAAATTTTAAATTATTTGTAATAACTTCAAAAACAGACAACAAAAGCCGCAACGGGCTTTGTGTCGGGTGCGTCGTGCACCATTTTTTTTTTGCTTTTTTTTTTTCTTTTTTTTTTTTTTCTTTATT
>Ga0255754_10000047_pt1 | contig 90696 bp, 91 predicted proteins | sample 101ome_22_FD_179954 | JGI IMG/M metagenome (GOLD analysis project Ga0255754, IMG submission 179954) | Coastal salt marsh microbial communities from the Groves Creek Marsh, Skidaway Island, Georgia - 101412BT metaG (version 2) | ecosystem: Environmental > Aquatic > Marine > Intertidal zone >... | reverse complement strand
ATCTTTTAAAACTGGGTCTTCACGAACCACTCTAGTATAGGCCCCCATTGGAATTCCATTGGATATATTTTTCCAAGTCTTCCCGTAATTGGTACTCTTGTAAAGGGCTGGAGTATGATCGTTAAATTTATATCGAGTCGTAGCAATATAGACAGTTGCTGGATCGTGGGGAGACACATCAATGGCATTGATTAGGGTTTCAGGCAATCCTTTTGGAGTGATGTTTTCCCAACTCTTCCCATTGTCTTTGGTGATGTGCACCAAACCATCGTCAGAGCCGGTATAGATGACTCCTGCTTCATGTGGAGATTCCATTACATAAGAAAGTGTTCCGTAATTTTCTGCACCGACCGCTTCATTGGTATAAGGTCCCCCTCCGTTTCCTTGCTTACTGTCGTCATTCATGGTTAAATCTGGAGAAATCACCTCCCAATTAACTCCTTCATCTCTAGTTCTAAGAAGGTATTGAGCTCCGTGATAGTAGGTATTTTCTTCGTGAACCGATCTGATGATCGGAGCATTCCAATTGTAGAGGTATTTCATATCCCTTGCTGGAAGCCCTAAGTATAAATTGGGCTCAATCATAACTTGAGTTCCAACTTGAGCCTGCATATCCAAAAGCTCAATGGTTCCTAAATAAGAGCCTCCCATTGTTTTTACTGGATTGTCTGGATCAAAAGCTAGAAAAGCGGATTCTCCACCTGCAGCATAAGTCCAATGCTCTCTTCCGATTCCACCAGAACCGATTCCAATACTCGCTATTTTGACCGAAGTATTATCTTGTTGACCTCCGTAGACATTGTATGGGAACTGATTGTCAACAGCTACTCGATACATCTGTGCCGTTGGCATATTGTCTTGAGTCGACCAAGTTTCACCTCCGTTAAAGCTAATTTCAGCTCCTCCGTCATCGGTAATTAATAAATTTTTTGAATTGTTTGGATTGATCCACAGATCGTGATAATCCCCGTGATTGGTTCGAATACGCTCCCAACTTTTACCTCCATCGATAGAACGATAGGTACTCGCACTCATCACATAGACGGTGTTTTCATCATTGGGATCTGTTTCTACCTCTATATAATACCAAGCGCGTTGTAAGAGTCTGTGATCTGCACTTACTCGAGACCAAGAATCTCCAGCATTTCTGGAAACAAATAAGCCTCCTTTTTCAGCTTCACTATCACTTTCGATGAGGGAGTAAACTAAATTGGGGTTTGCTCTAGATACTGAAATTGCCATCTTTCCCTTTTCCTCTGGAAGTCCCTTGTGAATTTTATTCCAAGTTTCACCTCCATCAGTAGATTTGTAAAGACCTGATCCTTCTCCTCCACTGATCACTTTCCAAGGAGTTCTCATATGTTCCCACATCGAGGCATAAAGAACCTCTGGATTTGAATAATCAATAGACAGATCATTACAACCCGTAAGATTATTCACATAAAGTACTTTTTTCCAGTGCTTTCCTCCATCGGTAGATTTGTAAATTCCTCGATCAGAAGTAGGGCCGTGCAATGCTCCTTGAGCTGCTACCCATACGATATCTGGATTCTCTGGATGAATGATAATTCTAGCAATATGCATTGTTTCTTTTAAACCCATATGTTGCCAGGTTTTTCCTGCATCAGTGGATTTGTAAACGCCATCGCCATAAGAAGTCATCACCCCTCTCGGTGCGTGCTCTCCCATTCCCACATAAACGATATTTGGATTGGATTCAGAAACAGAAACTGCCCCGACAGATCCGGTCTTAAAAAACCCATCAGAGATATTTTCCCAACGCTGTCCAGCATCAGTAGTTTTCCAGACCCCACCTCCAGTGGTTCCCATATAATAAGTTAATGGATCGGATACAACACCCGAAGAACCATTGGCTCTACCTCCTCTAAAAGGTCCAATATTTCTAAATTTTACGGCTTTTAAAACTTCGTTTAAATCTTGTGCAAAACTGTTGGTTGCTAGCAGGCACAAAAGAGCTAAAAATATTTTTTTCATCAGTACAGGTTTAAATTACTAAAGATATAAAAAATACACTCAATAGGATGAGAGAATTTGTTGGATTCCACTACAAATCAAATTCTTATATTTATACAAACCCTCAGTTATGGATAAAAGAACATTTTTAAAATCTGCAGCTGGATTTGCTATAGTTCCCTTTTTTAGCAATCCAATTGAGCTTATTGAGAGTGAAGCTATCAAACTTAGAACAATTGAAGATCCTGACGAATTCTGGAAAGAAGTACGTTCACATTACATACTCAAAGAAGAGTATATCAACTTTGAGAGTGGCTATTACAATATTATCCCTCAACCTACCCTTCAACATTTTAAAGATCATATTGATCATGTGAATCTTCACGGTTCTTACTATATGAGAACCCACCGCTTTAAAGACAATAGGGAATTAGCAAAAAAACTCGCTGATTTTGTAGGATGTAGCTCAGAAGAATTAGCTATAACTAGAAACACTACCGAATCACTTGACACCATCATTAGTGGATTCCCATGGAAAGAAGGTGACGAGGCCATCTATGCCATACAAGATTATGGAGCTATGCGCGTGATGTTCGATCAAATCGGAAAGCGTTATGGGGTAACCATAAAAACGGTATCAGTCCCTAATCATCCTGAATCTGATGAACAGCTGGTAAAATTATACGAGGATCAAATTACTCCTAACACTAGAATGATTCACCTCTCACATATGATCAACATAACCGGTCATATATTACCTGTTCAAAAAATATGTGATATGGCTCACAGCCATGGAGTAGATGTATTGGTAGATGGAGCTCATTGCGTCGGTCATTTTGAGTTTAAGTTGGAAGACCTTCACTGTGATTATTACGGCTCTAGTCTTCACAAATGGCTTGCTACCCCTTTAGGGCTTGGCCTATTGTATGTCAATAAAGAAAAAATGCCTAAAATATGGCCGCTCCTTGGAGCTCATGAAAAGGGACTTGACAATATCAAACGACTCAATCACTTAGGCACGGTACCAGTTCATACGGATCTTGCCATTCAGGACGCATTGGATTATATCAACTGGATAGGACTCACAAAAAAAGAAAACAGATTGAGATCCCTTCAACAAGCATTGACAAAACCCCTTAGAAATTACCCCAAAATAATTATCAACACACCGATTGAAGACGATAGAAGTTGTGCGATTTCAAATATTGGAATTCGAGGGATGAAACCCGCTGACCTAGCGAAAAAGCTTTTAGAAGAACATCGCATTTTTACCGTTCCCATCGATGAAAACAATGTGCAAGGATGTAGAATTACTCCTAATGTATTTACCACTTTCAAAGAAATCGAGCAGCTTAAAAAAGCATTGGTTGCGATTAGCGAATCTGTCTAATGTGTTATAAAAAAAACAAATTGGTAGAGCGTCACTCAAGATCTTTATGGAATTTTTAATTACTTTAGCATTAGAATAATTTAAGCTGTTAACAATACATTACTTATGAAAAAAATAACCTATTTAGTATCAATCGCATTTTCCGTTTTGATGATAAGCTGCGGAGGAAAAGAAGAGAAGAAAGATGGTTTTAGCATGAACAGGCAGAAGGCTGAAACTTCTACCAAAAAAGAGTCTTCAACGGATAAAGCCTCAACTCGAATCGATTTAAAATCTACAGGAGTTGGACCAATAACTTCAGTCGATCTAGAACCGTTAGACCAATCGCTTGCCGACAAGGGTAAAGCTGTTTTTGACGCCAACTGTGTTGCTTGCCATATGATTGGGAGAAAATTTGTTGGACCAGATTTAACAGGTGTGACTGCTCGTAGAAACCCTGCATGGATTATGAACATGATTCTCAATCCTGAGAAGATGATCAAAGAAGATCAATTGGCAAAAGACCTCTTTATGGAATTTAATGGAGCACCGATGTCCAATCAAAATATCTCTCAAGAAGACGCTAGAGCTATTCTTGAATACTTGAGAACTACAAACTAAGTTCTAAAAGATTTTTGTAATAAAAAACTGCGGCTAATGCTGCAGTTTTTTTTTGCAAAGCTTCCAGAAACTACAATAACCTGAACTAAAGAACCTGTTCCCTCAAATAAAAAGGGCAAATAAGAGCACCACTACAATTCCAACTAATGAGAGTACGGTAGTCATCATCGTCCAGGATCGATAGGTTTGTTTTTCATTGATCCCTAAATACTGACTTACGAGCCAGAAACCTGAATCGTTTACATGAGAAAAGGTAGAGGCCCCAGAGGCTATTGCAACCACTAAAAGCGCCAAAGCAAATCCTGAATACTGTCCCGATTCTAATAATGGAGCCACCAAACCTGCAGCAGTAATCATGGCCACTGTAGATGATCCTTGAAGCACTCGAATCAATACAGCAATGATAAATGCAATCAGGTAGATGGAGCTTTGTAGATGAACAAAACTCTCTGCGATTAGTGTTCCTATATTGGTATCGACTAACATCTGTTTGAGTACACCCCCTGCCCCCGTTAACAAGATAATGGTTCCAGCTGGTTCCATGGATTTTGAAGCGACTTTAAAAAGCTCTTCCTTGGAATAATTCCAACGTAGACCTAGTAAACACCAAGCGAGAAGATTACCAATGATCAAGGCTGCAAAAGGATGTCCTATATAAGTGATCACTAAACCAATTCCAAAATTCTTATCTAAAATGACACCCGAATCTATAAGTGCTCTTAAGACGATTAACACAATTGGAACTAATACCACTCCAAAAATAACGCTTATTGATGGCAAGGGTTTTTCTCTTGAATCTTCTTGTATATGAGAAGGAGCTTCCACAAATATTTTATTTGAAATATACCTTCCAAAGAAAATCCCCGAAACTACAGCTGCCGGTAATCCAACAAGGAATCCCATTAATATGACCAATCCGAGATCAGCTCCTAAAATATCCGCAACTGCAACTGGTCCTGGTGTAGGCGGTATAAAGGCGTGGGTCACTGCCAAGCCAGCAAGTAGGGGAATAGCATAGAGCAAAAGTGATTTCTTAGTCCTGTGTTGCAGAGCGTAAATCACAGGGATCAACAGTATAAATGCCACGTCAAAAAAGACAGGAATGGCTATAAAGAAACCACTAAAAAGCAGTGTCCACGGAGCCTTGTCTACTCCAAATCGCTTTAACATATAATCAGCGATCGCTTGGGCAGAACCGGTGAGTTCTAAGATCGAACCAAACATAGCTCCCAGTCCAACAATTGTTGCGACATAACCGAGTGTTCCTCCCATTCCTCTTTGAATGGTATCAAAAATACTTGAAGCATCTAAACCTGCTACAATCCCGATAATTATGGTTGATATAAGCAGTGAAATAAAGGCTGGTATTTTCAGTTTTAATATCAAAAAAAGTAATACTGTAATCCCCAGGACTAATGCTAAAAGTAGAGTTGTAACCATCTTAATTATTCCAATTATAGTGATGTGAATCTCCTGTTAAATCTCCTTTGAGTTCAAATCCATGAGCCCCAAAATAATCGCGTTGGGCCTGTATCATATGAGCCGATGATTGCTCTTGTAGCATCTGTTTAAAAAACTCAAAGGAATTAGAGATACAAAGACTTGGAACATTCGTTGGAATCAAACTTGACAACAGTTTTTCCACATGTGGTCGATCCATTTGAATCAGTTCCACTATAGAGACATCTGACAATGGCAATTGATGACTTTTTAGAATCGGTTGTAATTGGTATAACAAATCCGATTTAATGATGCATCCTTCGGTCCAAAGCCCACATACTACCGCTAAATCGATATCCCAGTTGTTCTTTTTAGAGGCCACGTGAATCAGTGAAAATCCTTGATGGTGATTGATTATACGAGCAAATCGATAAGTTGCCCTTAAATCCTCAATAGATAGTTCTATTAATTGGTTCTTTGAGTTATAAAGCTCTGATAGTTTCGTTCGATATCGCTTTTTAGATGAAGTATATCGACTAAAAAGAGCTGAAGAAATCATCGTAGCAGCCTGCCCTAATTCTGCAGCAGCGATTAAAGACCAAGAGCCTGTTCCTTTGTGTGCCCCCTTGTCTAAGATGCGATCGATGATAGATCCTTGATCGTCCTTGGTCCTCAATATGGCAGCGGAAATTTCAAGTAAATAACTCTTTTGATCGCTTTGATTCCACTGTTCAAAAACAGTAGCAATTTGATCGTAATCCATCCCCATTGCCTGATGCATGATTTGAAAAAACTCTGCAATAAGTTGCATTTCAGCATATTCAATACCATTGTGAACCATCTTTACAAAATGTCCTGCACCTCCATTGCCAACATAAGCAGAGGTCGGCTGTTGATCCGATGTTTTAGCAGCTATAGAATCGAGTAGGTCTTTTACTAGTTCATAGGCCTTAGGAGATCCTCCAGGCATTAGAGACGGGCCATTTAGAGCCCCTTCTTCACCACCAGAAACTCCAAGTCCCATATAGAGTAGATTCTTATGAGCGAGAAGTTCATTTCTTCGCTCTGTATCACTATAGTGAGAATTTCCTGCATCGATAATCAAATCACCCGAATCGAGAAGCGGTTCCAATTGACTGATCAGTTGATCAACAGCATCACCAGCAGTTAGCATGAGAACAATCTTTCTAGGCTGCTGGATTGAATCTACAAAGGCTGACAGCTCTTCAAATCCCTTTGCTGAACTCAATTCATCGTATTGATCTATTTTTTTTTGAGCAACCCCCTCTTCACTTCCTTTTAAATAACGATTGTACAATGAAATAGAATAGTTATTTCGCGCGATATTTCGAGCAAGTGAAGTCCCCATAACTCCAAGTCCAATAAGACCTATTTCTGATTTCATAGTTGTTCTTTTATTTGAAGAATAATGGATTCGATTGATTGATCAATAGATACTTCTATCGCCCCCTTTGGTTCCTCTAAGGTGTCAAATTGTGATTGCAATAAACTAGATGGCATGTATTGATGATGACGCGCTTCTAATCTTTGAAAGATCAACTCAAAACTCCCCTTTAAATATACCCATTCTATTTGAATATCCTTTGATAGGAGGTCTCTGTAGGATTGTTTAAGCGCAGAACAAGCCAAGACCAATCCTGATTCCAAATGTGATTGACACAAACTGTTCAATCGTTCCAACCAAGGAATGCGATCACTGTCTTCCAAGGGAATACCCGCCTGCATCTTTTTTTTATTGGCAGTTGGATGGTAATCATCTGCATCAAAAAAAGGAAGGGAGAGCACATCAGCTAAAGCTGTACCAACTGAAGTTTTACCACAGCCACTAACCCCCATGACAACGATGAGTTTAGCCATGCTTAGTTATTGTAATAATCAGCGATCATCTGATCGGTATCAGATTTTGATTTAAAAACCTCAAAGGTTTTACCCTGAGTTCTCATAGCTCCTAAAATATTGGCGTATTGACCTGCGATCACTGCATCTGAAGTTGCAGCAAAACCGAAAGCTAAACCTCCAGCAAATGAATCTCCACATCCTGTGGTATCGATCACATCTTGTACTTCATAGGATGGAATAAAGGTCGTTTGAATACTACCGTCTTCCTTTTTACAGTAAAGATTACAACCATCACTATCCAAGGTTACATAGAGGTATTCAACCCCTGCATCCAAAACTTTCTTTGCAAAATCGTCTAAATGAGATCGGTCTTCTGAATCGTAATCGATCTGAGCTGATGAATCAAAATGACAATAGAGCGATTCTTCTAAATTCATTTTAAGTACATCGATATAGGGAAGCCACTGATCCATATCTTCCCAATGACAACGAAGTCGATTTCCCTGATCATCTACATAGGAAGTAGGACCATGGGCATCGAATATCACTTGACTTCCTTTAGCTTTAATGGCCTTTAGAGTCTGTTTTGGAACCTCGTAATCAGTGATTGGAACACATACAAAAACATCTGCTTCTATCGAATCGATATCCTCAGGCTCTATGGGATGCATATTGCTCTGTTGTTTTTCTAATCGATTGTTTTGATCGATAAAATTCAACTCTACAACAGTTCCTTGATCATAAGTGTCAGAAATATATTCTGTATTGATATTTGAATAAGGAGCAAAGACTTCTAAAATAGCATCGTAATCCGATTGGTGTACATGTGCAACCGGAATGACTTCCCCTTGAGTCTCGATTAATTTACTAACAGCAATCGTTGGATGACTTACACACCCGTATTTATAAATCGTTTCATCTCTGTGAGTAATAATCGTGTCTCTTGGAATAGGACCAACAACAGCTATTTTCATATATAAAAGTTTAATTTAGTAAATATACACTTTTATTGATTCGAACGCATTGGAGGTCTTTTAGGTGGAGCTTTTAACACAGGAGTCAACGAATCTATTTTTCTAGAATTATCCACAGAGTCCTTTCGTTTTAAAAGTTCTTGACGCACCAATTCATCATAAACCTCTTTAGTCGCTTCAAGACTATCGTTCACCTTTTTGTAGATTTCAAGATATTCTTTTGGCTTCGAAGCGTAATACAAATCGTTCTGAGCAAAAATAAGGCTATCGATTCCATACCAATTATAAATCGTTTTGACGGGAACAATATTTCGTTGTTTAAGATAATCTTTTTTAGAGTCAGAAACAGCATTTAAAATTGAAAGATCGTAAAGAATTGCCACCATTTGTTCTTTCTCTAATAAAGGATCCGGTTTTTCAACTGCTGGAGTTGAACATGCAAACACTGATACGCATAACCCTATGACAACGAATTTTTTCATCTGTTAAACTTAAGTCTTTTGGCGTTTCTTTGTTTAGAGAATTCTCCGTTTTGATATCCCAAATGTCCATTGACAAAGGTATGAGTAACGCGATTTGAAAATTCGACTCCCTCAAAAGGAGACCAACCACATTTATAGGCAATATTTTCTTTGGACACCATCCACTTTGAATTTGGAGCTACCACAGTTATATCCGCATAATAACCTTCTCTGAGGTATCCCCTATCCGTTATATCGAATAATATTGCTGGGTTATGACACATTTTTTGAACGATTTGCTCTAGTGAAATAAGACCTTGCTCATATTTTTGCATCATCCCAACTAGAGAGTGTTGAACGAGTGGACCTCCCGATGGAGCCGTCAAATAGGTATTGTTCTTTTCTTCAATGGTATGAGGAGCGTGATCGGTAGCAACAATATCGATTCGATCGTCCAATAAAGCGTTCCATAGACCTTCTCGATCTTGGGCTGATTTTACGGCAGGGTTCCACTTAATGAGACTCCCTTTTTCTTTGTAATCTTCTTGACTAAACCACAGGTGATGTAAACAAACCTCAGCGGTTATTTTCTTTTCACTCAAAGGTATGTCGTTAGTAAAAAGAGCTGTTTCAATAGCTGTCGATAAATGAAACACATGTAATCGAGCTCCAGTTTGCTTTGCGAGTTCAATCGCTCTTGAAGACGATAAATAGCAAGCTTCAGCTGATCTTATTTCAGAATGCATACCCATTGGAATTGCATCACCGTACTGTTCTTTTGCCGCTTCTAAATTTCTTCTGATGGTTCCCTCATCTTCACAATGTGCTGAGATAACAAGTGGTGTTGCCTTAAAAATACCTTCGATGACCTTTTCGTCATCGACTAGCATATTTCCAGTGGAAGATCCCAAAAACAGTTTAACACCTGAAGTTGCTTTTGGATCCAATCGCTTCAATTCTTCCAAATTATCATTAGTTCCTCCAAACAAAAAAGAGTAGTTAGCAAAAGAACTCGCTGCTCCCATTGCCATCTTTTCTTCCAAACGTTCAATGGTAACTGTCTGAGGATTGGTGTTGGGTTGTTCCATAAAGGAGGTAACACCTCCAGCTAGAGCTGCTCTACTCTCCGAAGCAATATCTCCCTTATGAGTAAGTCCGGGTTCTCTAAAGTGAACCTGATCGTCGATCACTCCAGGAAATACATAGGATCCGTTCAAGTCGATCACCTCAGCCACTTCAGAACTCAAATTAGCTCCAATTTTATCAATTCGCTCTCCTTTAATTAACAGATCTGCCTCGTAAATACGACCTTCATTAACTAGTTTTCCATTCTTGAGTAAAAACGTTCCCATTAAAAATTCTTTTTGTTAAATATACTGTTGAATTTTAATTGAATTACCCCCAAAATTCCCTCTTTGATAATCGATGAGGACATTTTAGAATAACCCTTTTCTCTATCCTTAAAAACAATAGAGACTTCTTTGATCTTAAATTTCTTTTTATAAGCTTTAAATTTCATTTCAATTTGAAATGCATAGCCTACAAATTTAACCTGATCCAAATCTATTGCCTCTAAAACACTTCTGTGGTAACACACAAAACCAGCTGTAGGATCTTGAACTCTCATCCCTGTAATCAATTTTACATAGATGGAAGCTCCCACTGACAATAAAACCCTCTTAAGTGGCCAATTGACCACGTTAATTCCTCTGATATACCTTGAGCCAACAGACACATCAGCTCCCAACTCACATGCTTTATTTAACCGAATTAAATCTTCAGGATTGTGAGAAAAATCGGCATCCATTTCAAAAACATAGTCAAAATTTCTAGCTAGAGCCCATTTAAATCCATGAATATAGGCTTTTCCCAATCCTTCTTTTTCTTTCCTGATCTCCAAATAAAGTCGATCTGTAAATTCCTGTTGAAGTGCTTTGACTATTTCAAAAGTGCCATCTGGAGAATTATCATCCACAATCAACACTGAAAATGGAATCTTTAATGAAAAAACCGCTCTAATGATGGCTTCAACATTTTCCTTTTCATTGTAAGTAGGTATGATTACCAGACGTTTGGACATAGGTGAAATTTCTACAAAAATAACAATTAGGGAGCAGAAGAAGCCCTCTAGAGCGGATTAATTTGTAATTTTGAATTCAATTATTACAAACCAATAGACCGAGCAATTAAAGGTGGATACAACTCTTAGAACCGTATTTCAGGAAGACTGGATGGCACTACTTCTGGTGAGTTCACTAATGCTATTGAGTTGGTCTAAATTTTTATATCCTCAACGCTACAGTCAATTTAAATATGTTTTGATCAATCAAAAGTATCTGTTGAGTTTTCACAAAGGAAAAATGCTCACACATCCCTTCGCTCTTATAATGAGTTTTACAGCTTGGATCAATCTGAGTTTATTTGTTTACCTACTTATTCCGGATTTAGTTCCTCATTTGAATTTGTATTTTGAACTGTCCTTTTTACACATAGCAATGTATACCGCTGCCTTCCTCATGATCAAGGCTTGGGTTCAAATACTCCTATCAGAAGTGTTTGAAAATCAAATCATAAGAAGACTACAATTTTCCAAAATAAGCATTTTGAGCTTCAATTCCTGGATCTTAACACTGAGTTCCCTTTTATTGATTTACCTCTCAAACCACAACCTAATTATCATATATTCAACTATTTCACTCTTTTTACTACTATATACGATTGGTTATATTAATGTGCTACGAATTCACAAAAACCAGCTTTTTAAACAGATATTATATTTTATTCTGTATCTTTGCGCCTTGGAAATTGCACCAATATTGATCATTATTAATTATCTCAAGATTGCATAATTATTTATGAAAGTAAAAACAATCCTAGTTTCACAACCGGAACCAAAAGTTGAAAACTCACCATATACTAGACTTATAGAAAAGGAAAAGGTAAAAGTTGATTTTAGACCTTTTATTCATGTCGAAGGAGTAGATGCGAAAGAAGTAAGACAGCAGAAAATTGACCTAAAAGAATTTTCAGCTATTATTTTGACTAGTAGAAAATCCGTTGATCATTTCTTTAGATTAGCTGAGGAGATGCGTTTTAAGGTGCCTGACACACTTAAGTACTTTTGTATGTCAGAAGCTGTTGCTTATTACTTACAAAAATACGTAGTCTACAGAAAACGTAAAATCTATGTGGGGAATCATACCTTTAAAGATTTAGCGCCGTTGATTAAGAAATACAAAGACGAAAAATTCTTACTTCCAAGTTCTGATGTATTAAAGCCGATAATTCCTGAAACTTTAAACGAATTAGGAGTTAATTGGAAAAGAGGAATCTTTTACAAAACAGTGATCAGCGATCTTTCTGATCTTAGCGATGTTACTTATGATGTTTTAGTATTCTTTTCTCCATCTGGAATCGAGTCCTTATTTAAGAACTTCCCAGATTTCAAACAAAACAATACGAGAATAGCCGTTTATGGAAACTCGACTATTGAAGCTGCTAAAAAGGCAAAATTAAGAGTAGATATTGCTGCTCCAACTCCTGAAGCTCCTTCGATGACGATGGCGATTCAAAACTATATTAAATCGAACAAATAACACTCGATTGATCATCCCATATCAAAGGCCTTTTTAGGCCTTTTTTTAATTCAAAAAACAAGGCCAGCTCCCCAGCTGGCCTTAATCATTAAACATGAACCATCACATGACAACGTCACACTACAACATCGTAGTTTTTCTTGAATATCGCACAGGTCCTCCTCTTCTGATTTCCTCAGAAGTGTCAGCCTCGAATTTCTTAAAGTTATCTTTAAAGGCATGCGCCAATTTAAATGCAGCATCGTAATAAGATCCAGCATCTCCTAACCAAGATTGTCTTGGGCTTAAAATTTCATCGGGTACTCCTGGGCATTTTCTTGGTTGAGCAGTACCAAACACAGAATGGATGTGATAGTGATCGTAATCGTAAGGACCTAAATCACCACGCATCGCTGCATTGATCATCGCTCTTGTATATTTGAGTTTCATACGAGAACCTACTCCGTAAGGACCTCCAGTCCATCCAGTGTTGACCAACCATACATCAACACCTGCAGCAGTCATTTTTTCAGAAAGCATTTCTGCGTATTTTGCAGGGTGAAGCGGCATAAATGGCGCTCCAAAACAAGCTGAGAATGAAGGCTGAGGTTCTTTTACACCTGCCTCGGTTCCAGCAACTTTAGCAGTATATCCAGAAATAAAGTGATAGGCTGCTTGAGCGGCGTTTAATTTAGATATTGGAGGCAATACACCAAAAGCATCTGCTGTTAAGAAGAAGATGTTTTTTGGATTTGAAGCGATGGAAGGAACTTGAATATTTGGAATAAAATCAATTGGATAACTCACACGTGTATTTTGTGTAATACTGCTATCTGTATAATCTACTACTCCATTTTCATCTGCGATGACATTTTCTAGAATGGCTCCTTTTTTAATAGCTCCAAATATTTCTGGTTCTTTTTCAGCAGATAGATCGATCACTTTTGCATAACAACCACCTTCGAAGTTGAAGACCTTGTTTTCTTTGGTCCAACCGTGTTCATCATCACCGATGAGCTTTCTAGAGGCATCGGCAGAAAGGGTTGTTTTTCCCGTACCAGATAATCCAAAGAAAATAGAAGTATCTCCATCTTCTCCAACATTAGCTGAACAGTGCATTGGAAGCACCTCTTGATATACTGGAAGCACAAAGTTCAACACAGAGAAAATACCTTTTTTGATCTCACCTGTATAAGCAGTTCCACCAACGATAATTTTCTTCTTGGTAAAGTTGATGATCGCAAAGTTTTCTTGTCTTGTTCCGTCAATTGCGGGATCTGCCAAAAATCCAGGAGCGTTTAATACAGTCCATTCTGGATTTAAATGCTCTAATTCTTCCTCTGTTGGACGAATAAACATATTGTAGGCAAACATATTTGACCATGGATATTCAGTTACCACTCTTAGAGGCATATGATACTTTTCATCTGCACAGGCATAAGCATCTCTAACATAGATTTCACAATCAGATAAATAGTGAGCTACTTTGTCGTAAAGAGCATCAAATTTAGCGGCACTAAATGGAATATTGATATCACCCCACCAAACTTTATCTTTAGTCGTGTGATCTTTTACGATAAATCGATCTAATGGAGAACGACCTGTAAACTTACCTGTATTAATCGCAAGGGCTCCTGTACTTGAAATAAAACCCATATCCTTTTTTATCGCATCCTCAGTTAATTGATCTGGGGTATCTTGGTAGTGAATAATATCACTAGTGATACCTATTGACCTTAAAGAAACTGTAAGTTTTGGTTCTCTTGTAATACTCATAATGATTTATTTAATGTTATAAAATGATCTAACTAAATTCTTTGACAAAGATACAGCCAGAAAAAATGAAGCGTTATGACTTATATCATATTGAATTATTAGGACTTTTTAAATGTGTAAATGGCTGCCAAAATCCACCCGATTAAAAACAGTATTCCTCCTATTGGAGTCAGGTATACCACAAAGTTTAAATCGATTCCCAAAAGTGGAAATAAGTAGTATACAAAAATGGATCCAGAGAACAAGAAAATGCCCCCTAAAAACAAATAAAACAAGCGCTTTTGCTCTTTGAAATCAAAGCGATTGAAGCTGCTAATGATTAGAAGTACTACACTGTGAATCATCTGATAATAGACTGCTGTTTTAAATGACTCTAAAGCCTTAGATTCGAGTACTTCACTTAGAGCGTGAGCCCCAAAAGCACCCAAGGCAACAGCTGTAAATCCCAATAGAAAAGCAGTTGTTAAAATTGTTTTATTCATAACTTTTTATATATTTATAGTTATATATGTAAAAATACATATCTTAATCAATACATCAAATTTACAATATAAAAAAAGCAGATGCGTCGAAAAATCGGTTTAATTGGAGCAGGAAAATCAACGAGTTATCTCATCGCCTATCTTTTGGATAAAAGCGATAAAGAAGGGATTCTGCTACATATTGCAGACCAGTCTTTTGATCAACTCGATCCAAAGTACATAAACCATCCAAATTTAGTGCTTCACAAAGCCAATATGTTGGATGATCAGCAGCGGTCTAAATGGATCGCATCCATGAACCTTGTCATCTCAATGCTGCCAGCACGTTTCCATCATTTAGTCGCAAGAGATTGTATCGACTCTAGGGTTCAAATGCTTACCGCATCTTATGTCAGCGATGAGATCAAAGCAATGGAAGCTGAAATTTCAGCAAAAGGGCTGCTCTTTATATTTGAAATGGGAGTCGATCCAGGAATTGACCATATGAGTGCCAAACAAGTCATCGATCGCATTAAGAGTCAGGGAGGCAAGATGCTGCTCTTTGAATCCTTTACAGGAGGGCTGGTCGCGCCCCAGAGCGATGACAATCTTTGGAATTACAAATTTACTTGGAACCCCAGAAATGTGGTGGTTGCTGGTCAAGGTGGTGCCGCTAAATTTCTTCAAGAAGGGACCTATAAATACATCCCTTATCAAAAACTTTTTAGAAGAACTGAATTTTTAGATATCGAAGGTTTTGGAAAATTTGAGGCCTATGCCAATAGAGATTCTCTAAAATATCAATCTGCTTATGAATTAGACGATATTAGAACCCTTTACAGAGGTACCATTCGAAAGGTTGGCTTTTCAAGAGCTTGGAATTTGCTTGTAGAATTAGGAATTACCGATGACAGCTATCGTATATCAAATTCAAAAGGAATGAGCTATAGAGCATTTACCAATATGTTTCTTCCCTATTCTCCTACCAATACAGTAGAACTTAAACTCAGACATTATCTCAAGATTGATCAGGACGATATTGTATGGGACAAACTCATCGATCTCAATTTATTTAAGGACGACTGTTATATTGAAATAGACAATGGAACACCAGCTGAAATACTACAAGAAATTCTCAGCAAAAAATGGAGTCTCAAAGAAAGCGATAAGGACATGATCGTGATGTATCATCAGTTTGGATATGAGCTCAATGGAGAATTCAAACAAATCGATGCTTCTATGGGAGTTATTGGATCTGATCATCGCTATACTGCGATGGCCAAAACAGTTGGACTCCCACTTGGAATTACCGCCATTCAAATGCTCAACAACAAATTCAATCTCAAAGGAATTCAAATACCCATTCACAAAGACATCTACGAAATTGTTTTAAAAGAATTGAACGAATATGGAATTCACTTTAAAGAGCGCGAATGCGAATACTTAGGCTACAATCCAGAAGTTATAGGACTGTAATCTTATTTTGTATATTTGTTACAAATTGAAATCAAATAATGAACTTCACAAACAATACGTTAACTCTAGATGGTATTGACAAGGAAATCCTAAGATTTTTAATGGAAGATGCCAGAAAACCGATCTTAGAAATCGCAAGGCATATTGGAATCTCTGGAGCTGCTATTCACCAGCGACTTAGAAAATTAGAATCCTCTGGAATTATCAAGGGCTCTAAATTTATCGTAGACCCCAAGGTAGTTGGTTACAACACTATGGCCTATGTGGGTATTTTCCTTGACAAAGCCATGAGTAATCCCAAAGCGATCAAAGCGCTAAAGGATATTCCAGAAGTCTTGGAATGTCACTATACCACAGGAAACTGGTCTATTTTAATCAAAGTACTATGTAGAGATAACGCCCATTTAATGGATTTACTCAATAAAAAAATTCAGCAAATCGAAGGGGTATCTAGAACTGAGACCTTTATCTCTCTAGATCAACAAATCGATCGACAAATTCAATTGTAGATTAGTCTCTAGATCCTAAGAATCGAAGCACGAAATAGGCCAAGGTTGCCAAGGCTCCAATCGCTGCAACTAAATAGGTTCTCGCAGCCCATTTTAAAGAATCTTTAGCTCCAGCTAATTCTTGTTGGTTTACAATGTGCTTTGCTTCCATCCATTTGATGGCGCGATTACTCGCATCGTATTCAACTGGTAGGGTCACGAGTGTAAAAGCAGTGACAATTCCATAGAGAATAATCCCCATAAGCATAAGACTCGATCCAAGTGCAGAAGTAGCCGATAAAATCAATCCTCCCATAATCACCCACTGTGATAAACCTGAAGCTACCTGTACGATGGGAACCATTTGAGAACGCATTTGTAGCCATGAATAAGCCTGAGCATGTTGAACCGCATGTCCACATTCGTGAGCAGCAACAGCTGCAGCAGCGGCATTTCTTTGAGCGTATACCGCTTCAGATAAATTAACCGTCTTGTCTTTTGGATTGTAGTGATCTGTTAACCGACCCGGTGTAGAAATCACGCGAACATCGTAGATACCGTGGTCGTGAAGCATTTTTTCAGCAACTTCTGCACCACTCATACCATTAGAGAGATGCAATTGAGAGTACTCTTTAAATTTTCGTTTTAATTTACTGCTTACCGACATCGATACAAGCGCTATCAGTCCAATGAGAATATAATAAGTCATCATAGTTTTAAGATTTTAGATAGAAACTTTAAAACAAAAATAGAACCAAATCGAATTCAATCTAAAAAATTAACAGACTTTAGCAGCTAACTGACAAGCTGTCTTATTTGTGTTTGATCTTCAGTATGATGATTGAAAGTGCCAAGAGCGCAGTAATCGTATTAGCAATAATCATCGGCATCGATTCTAAATGAATTCCATAGATGAGCCAAAGAACCACTCCTGTAAAGAACACTAAATACATCACAAGTGAAATATCCTTGGTCGATTTATCTCTATAGGATTTAACCACCTGTGGCACAAAAGCCAGAGTGGCTAGAGTAGCTGCAGCATAACCTATGAGTTCAAATGGATCCATTAACCGACGATATTTACAATTTTACCTGGAACAACGATCACTTTCTTAGGAGTACGACCTGCTAATTGTTCTTGAGTTTTTGGGTGTTCTAACACTTTCTTTTCGATCTCCTCTTTCGACAAGTCCAGTGGTAATGAATAGGTGAAACGCATTTTTCCGTTAAAGGAAATCGGATAGACTTTTTCATCTTCAACGACATACTTCGATTCAAATTTTGGAAACGATGCAAATGCAATAGACTCCGCGTGTCCCATTTGCTCCCATAATTCTTCTGCAATATGAGGTGCATAGGGAGAAATCAATACAGCCAATGGCTCTAAAATCGATCTCGAAGTACACTTTTGACTACTGAGCTCATTGACACAGATCATAAAGGTAGATACCGAAGTGTTAAACGAGAAGTTATCGATATCTTCAGTTACTTTTCCAATGGTCTTGTGCAAACTCTTCAAAGCCTCTTTAGAAGGTTCCTCATCAGTTACTTTTAATCCACTTTGATCAAAGTAGAGCTTCCAAAGTTTTTTTAAGAATCCATGAGTTCCTGTAATACCTGCAGTATTCCAAGGTTTTGATTGCTCTAAAGGCCCAAGAAACATTTCGTAAAGTCGAAGTGAATCTGCTCCATAAGTTTCGCAAATTTCATCTGGACTTACGACATTGTATTTGGACTTAGACATTTTTTCAACCTCTCTAGTACAAACCATCAATCCATCTTCTAATTCAAAAGAAGCGTTTTCAAATTCAGGCCTCCAAGCTTTAAATGCTTCAATATTTAACTCATCTGAAGCATTCACCATCGATACATCGACGTGAATCGGTTGTAATTCTCTAGAACCGATGAGTCCTTTTGAAACAAAGGTATTGGTGTTTGGGATTCTATGTACAAATGCTGAAGTCCCAGTAATCATACCTTGGTTGATGAGTTTCTTAGCAAATTCATCTTTAGTCACAATTCCTCTATCGTAGAGGAACTTTTGCCAAAAACGAGCATAGAGTAAATGTCCTGTAGCATGCTCTGAACCACCGATGTACAAATCGACATCCTGCCAGTAGTCCATCGCCTCTTTAGAGAAGATTTCATCAGCGTTATGAGCATCCATATAACGGTTAAAGTAGAAGGAACTTCCAGCCCAGCCTGGCATGGTATTGAGTTCTAAAGGAAAAACAGTCTTGTGATCAATCAGCTCGTTTGAAACAACCTCATTAGCCTTGGTATCCCAAGCCCAAACCAAAGCATTCCCAAGTGGTGGTTCTCCGGTTTCCGTAGGAAGGTATTTTTCAACTTCTGGAAGCTGAAGTGGAAGGTGTGAAGCATCGATGAGTTGAGGCATTCCATCTTTGTAATAAATTGGAAAAGGCTCTCCCCAGTAACGTTGTCTACTAAAGACGGCATCTCTGAGTTTAAAGTTCACCTTCGCTTTACCACAGCCTTTTTCTTCAATAGCAGCTATTATTTTTTTCATCGCTTCTTTATGGGTTAAACCCGTCAAGAAATCAGAATGATCTATTTTGGTATTCGCCTTGTCCTCAAAAGCTTCTTCGCTGATATCCACATCCATAAAGATGTTGGGAATCTCTATTCCAAAGTGCTTTGCAAAATCGTAATCGCGTTGATCACCACAGGGAACTGCCATTACGGCTCCAGTTCCATAACCAGCTAATACGTAATCTCCAATCCAAATAGGCACTTGTTCCCCAGTAAATGGATGAGCTACATAAGAACCCGTAAAGACACCACTGATGGTTTTTACATCAGCCATACGATCGCGCTCTGAACGCTTTGATGTTGCCTCAATATAGGCTTCAACCGCTTCCTTCTGAGCTTTAGTTGTCAATTTTTCAACCAATTCGTGTTCTGGCGCTAAAGTCATAAAGCTCACTCCAAAGATGGTATCAGGTCTTGTAGTAAAGACTTCGATATCAAATTCCTGAGATTGATCTTCATTTGGAATCGTTTTAAAAACAACCTGTGCTCCTGTAGAACGTCCAATCCAATTAGTCTGTGTATCTTTTAAGGGCTGTGGCCAATCGATCTTTTGTAAATCGTCTAAAAGTCTTTGTGCATAGGCAGAGATTCTCATACTCCACTGCAACATCTTCTTTCGAACTACAGGATGTCCTCCTCGTTCCGATACTCCACCTACAATTTCATCATTAGCAAGTACCGTTCCCAGTTCTGGACACCAATTCACCTCGGTCTCTGCCAAATAGGTCAATCGGTATTGAAGCAAGATCTCTTCTTTTTGCTTTTGATCAAATCCCTTCCAATCTTCTGCTGAAAAATCAATCACATCTGGATCACAAACGGCATTCACCTCTTGATTTCCACTGGTTTCAAAAAGCTGAATCAGCTCCTGAACAGATTCGGCCTTGTCAGAAGTTCGATTGTACCAAGAGTTGAACAATTGAGAAAAAATCCACTGAGTCCATTTGTAATAATCTTCATTCGAAGTTCTCACCTCTCTACTCCAATCAAAAGAAAACCCAATTTTGTCCAACTGTGAACGATAGCGTTTGATATTCTGAGCAGTAGTTAAAGCAGGGTGTGTCCCCGTCATAATAGCGTATTGCTCAGCTGGAAGTCCAAAGGAATCATAACCCATTGGGTGTAAGACATTATAACCTTGATGTCTCTTAAATCGAGCGTAAATATCAGAGGCAATATAGCCTAGTGGGTGTCCAACGTGTAATCCAGCTCCAGAGGGATAAGGAAACATATCTAAGACGTAATACTTGGGCTTATCTGAATTGTTGACCGCTTTAAAGGTTTGGTTCTTTGACCAATAAGCCTGCCATTTGGCTTCTATTTGATTGAAATTGTAATCCATAACTGTTTTTTTCTCTAATGAAGAGGCCACAAAAATAACAAAAATGAAGCAGTCCCCTAGCCTTAGAACAGCTAATTTCCTATCATCCAATTGAATTTGATTCAATTAAATACACACTGTTACTTCTGCCGCTTTTTATTTACCTTTGAGAACTATATGAGTAAGGCATTTGACAAATACCAAAAACGCAGGTTAATCTCCTCCTACTTTTCAGTCAGTCTGAGCATTAGCCTCGTCCTGTTTCTGATGGGAATTCTGGGCATATTGGTGTTGAATACACAACGACTAGGAGATCATTTTAAAGAACAAATCAATATCAATATCTTTCTTTCAGACGCTGCCACTGAGGTCGGCATTAAGCAATTAGAGCAGCAGCTCACCATGGCGGAATATACCAAGTCGAGTCGCTTTATTTCAAAAGAAGAGGCCGCAAAGGAATTTTCGGAAGATATTGGTGAGGACTTTATGGACTTTATTGGATACAATCCCCTTCAAGACGCCTTTGAACTCAGTTTAAAAGCAGATTTTGTCAATCCTGCGATGATACAACTAATCGCAGATGAACTATCCTCAATCACTGAGGTTTCAGAAGTCTCCTATGACAAACCCCTCGTAGAATTGTTAAATGAAAATGTCAAAAGAATCAGTTTTTGGATCTTAGTGATTAGTTCTGTAATGAGCTTTGTAGCTTTTTTACTGATCAACAGTTCCATAAGACTTTCGATATATTCCAAACGCTTTATCATTAAAACCATGCAACTTGTTGGAGCTACAAAAGGATTTATCAGAAAACCTTTTATCCTTCAAAATATCAAATTGGGAATCATCGGAGCTTTTATTGCCAGTGTTGCTCTATTAATTTGTCTGTATTACATACAGATGAATTTGCCCGAACTCCATTTACTAGAAGATTTCAAAACCTTGGCTATCGTCATTAGTGGGGTTTTTGTATTGGGAATTCTAATCGCTTGGATTAGCACTTTTTTTGCAGCCCAACGATTCTTAAATTTGAGAACCGCTGCGCTCTATTACTAAGAATACGACTATGAAAAACAGAAAAGAGGAATCAAAAAAAGAGTTTTTATTCCAAAAGAAAAACTACAAATTTTTATTCATCGGCTTGGGTTGTATGGCCTTGGGATTCATACTCATGTCTGGAGGTCATTCAGACGACCCCAATGTTTTTAATCCCGAGATTTACAATTTTAGAAGAATTAGATTGGCACCAACACTTGTGTTAATAGGACTGGGAATTCAAGTGTACGCAATCTTAACAACCTCTAAAAAATAACTATGGAAACAATTGACGCAATCATCCTTGGAATCATTCAAGGACTTACTGAGTTTTTACCTGTATCTTCTAGTGGTCATATCGAACTTACCAAGGCCATACTAGGCGATGGTCTAATGGCAGAGCAAAGCCTTTTGTTTACCATTGTACTTCATTTTGCGACAGCACTTTCTACCGTAGTTGTATTTTACAAAGACATCATAGATTTGTTTAAAGGTCTCTTTGCCTTTAAGAAAAACGAGCAAAGCCTCTATGTATTGAAGATTGTGGTATCCATGATTCCTGCAGTTATTGTAGGACTTCTCTTTGAAGAACAGCTCAGCGCCTTATTCACTTCCAATGTATTACTGGTTGGATTGATGCTTGTGATTACAGCAATTCTACTCATCTTAACAGATAGAGCTGCAAAAAGCGATCGATCCATTTCAATAAAATCATCAGGAATCATCGGGATTGCACAAGCAATTGCCATGCTTCCAGGTATCTCGAGATCCGGTGCTACGATAGCTACTGCAGTACTCTTAAAAACAGACCGTACAAAGGCCGCTCGATTCTCATTCCTAATGGTCATCCCACTCATCTTTGGAAAAATTGCCAAAGACGCCCTTTCTGGTGACATTGTTTTTAACCCAGCGGATACTACTGCAGTGATGGCTGGTTTTATCGCAGCTTTCATCTTTGGACTCATCGCTTGTAAATGGATGATTTCACTGGTTAGAAAAAGTAAATTACACTATTTTGGATACTATTGCGCAGCCATAGGAATCCTATCTATTGCCTATTCTTTGTTCGCTTAATATGAAGACACTTACTGCTGAAGACTTTACAAAAGGACAAACACTTTTGATTGACAAAGAGCTCCACTGGACCTCCTTTCAAGCAGTGAATGCAATCAAGTGGGCCATTCGAAAACGCTTCGATATAAAAAAAATAAAGGTGGGGCATGCTGGAACACTTGACCCTCTCGCATCTGGCCTATTAATTATATGCACCGGAAAACACACCAAAACTATCCAAGAAATTCAAGGTCAAACCAAAATCTATACAGGAGCAATCACCCTTGGAAGCACCACTCCTTCCTACGATCTTGAAACTGCAATTGACAAGACCTACCCGACTGATCATATTACCGATGAACTCATTCATAACACTACCCAACAATTCATTGGAAGTGTTGAGCAATACCCTCCTGTGTTTTCGGCTTTAAAAAAAGATGGCAAACGACTTTATGAGTTTGCAAGAGCTGGAGAGGCCGTTGATATTAAACCCAGAACCATTCAAATCGATCAGTTTGAAATCACCGCTATTGAATTTCCAATAGTGAAATTCAAAGTAGTTTGTAGCAAGGGAACCTACATACGATCCCTGGCTCATGATTTTGGACAAGCACTCAACTCTGGAGCCCATTTATCGGCACTTCGAAGAGAAGGAATTGGAGCCTATGATGTTAAAAATGCTCTTAGTATTGAGGAATTCAAAACCCAAATAGGTTTCAAAGATCAATAAGATGAATGGGTTCGACAACTTCTTAAGCGTCTTTGTAAAGTGGTCTACTTACCTCAACAGAAAACAATGGGCACTTGTTCTTAGCAGCGTTATTCTCGGTGTTTTTCTCATCCTTTCTTATCAGCTTAAGCTACGAAGCATTGCCAATGAAATTCTGATTGAACTCAATTTAGAAGAGCCTGAAGAAAAAGAACCGGAAATAGTCGAAGAAAAAAAGGAAGAAAAACCAATTGAAGAATCAACTCCAAAGACTAATAAAGCCTATAACAGCTCTCTAAAAGAAACATATGCAACCCCTCCACAGGAAAAGAATACTCCCAACGCTCTTGAAAAGACAGAGAAACTCAATGAGGAAGGAGCATTAGAAGGAATTGCCTCTGATTTTGAACTCAAACTCAGAGCACTGCAGGCTAACAATATTCAAGACCGTATTGATTCCATAGGGATTCCCGATGAGGTCAATAACTTTAAAAAGGATACTAGAATTTGGTATAGTCTAGCCAATAGAACCCATCGAAAAATAGCAGTTCCTATCTACATATGTGATATGGGCGGTAAAGTTGCAGTAAATATCTTAGTAAGTGCCTCGGGTAATGTCCTAGAAACCAATATCAATCAAAAGAGTTCAACTACTAACAATGGATGTCTTTTAGAAACGGCGCAAGAATACGCTCAAAAGACCACCTTTATGCCTGGAAAAGACGGCAACCAATGGGGTGTTATCTACTATTTGTTTTCAAAGCGTTAATCCTTATTCAAAGGATGACAAGGACAGCTTGTCAAATGATCATTGACCATTCCAGTCGCCTGCATATGAGCATAGATAATGGTAGACCCCACAAATTTAAAATCCCGCTTTTTTAGATCCTTACTCAAAGCATCTGAAAGCTCTGTAGTTGCAGGAACCTCTTCTTTGGATTTGAAGTGATTGACGATGGGTTTTCCATCAGTCCACTGCCAAAAATAATTTGAAAAGCTTCCAAATTCTTTTTGAATTTTCATGAAAGCTTGCGCATTGCTAATCGCCGCTTTTATCTTGAGTTTATTTCTGATAATTCCTGCTTCTTCTTGAAGCTTCAATTGTTTCTCTTCAGTATAAGCCGCGATCTTTTGATAATTAAAATCATCAAAAGCCTTTCTAAAATTCTCTCGCTTGCGAAGGATGGTAATCCAACTAAGTCCTGCTTGAAAGGTCTCAAGGAGAAGATATTCAAACAAGAGTTCATCACTGTATACTGGAACTCCCCACTGATGGTCGTGATACGCTTCATAGAGATCGTCTCCCCTGGACCACCAACAACGATTAAGTTCCATCGTCAAACTAAATTAAAATGGCAAATCGTCTGAATCCTCTTCAAGGATATCATCTGCAGGAGTAAAGGCTTCTGCTGGAGGCATCGGTGGCATCCCACTGGAAGGTGAATCAGCAGTCAATGCTTCAATTCTCCATCCTTGAATCGAGTTAAAATAACGAACTTCGCCTTGAGGACTCGTCCATTCTCTTCCTCTGAGATTAATGCTGATTTTTACATCTTGACCTACTTGAAAAGAATCTAAAATATCACATTTATCTTGCACAAATTCAACTAATATAGGTTGAGGATACTGCTCTTGAGTATTGATAACGATCTCTCTTTTTCTAAAACCTTTATTTCCAAAAACCTGTGTGTCTTTTAAAACTGTAATCTTTCCTTGAATTTCCATTGTGAATTTGTGTTTGTAAAATTGGGTTATAAAAATAAGAAATCAACATTAGAACAAGAGATTTCTGTGGACTTTTTACAATAAAAAGTATCTTTAGGTTAAAATCAACACTTTTGAAATTCACTTATAACGAAATACGATGGGTTATCATCCTCAGTGCACTGGGAATTGTCAGTCTTATTTTGTGGAACACCAATGTGTTTTTTGAGAAATTCAAAACCCTCGAGAGAGAAAAGATGGAAATTTGGGCAACTGCCCAGACTGAATTTATGGCTTCTACCGATCAAATGAATCAAGGGCCTTTAATTCTTCAAATTTTTCAATCCAATAAGGATACCCCAATGATTTTGGTCAATAAAGACGGATCGACCTGGGTCAATAATATGGATCAATCCATCTTAAAACAGGCTGATCTATTAAAAGAGAAGCTCGAAGAATTCAGATCTCAAAACAAGCCCATTTTACTAAAACACGAAGACAGTTTAATCGCAACGCTTTATTATGGCGATGCTCCTATCTTAAACAAGCTCAAGTATTACCCTCTAGGGCTTTTATTTATTCTAGTATTGTTCTCTGCGATTCTGTATTTCTATATGAAATCCGTTAAAGTATCAGAACAAAACAAACTTTGGGCAGGTATGGCCAAAGAAACAGCTCATCAAATTGCTACTCCTCTATCGGCTTTGATGGGATGGAACAATTTGCTTAAATCCAAAGGCGCCGAACAAGAAATTACCGATGAGATGGATAAGGATATCGATCGACTTAATTTGATTACCGATCGATTTTCAAAGATAGGTGCGAGTCCAAAACTGACGCTGTATCCTCTTGTAAAAACCACAAAAGAAGGAGTCATCTATCTCAAGAGAAGGTTCCCCGAGCACATCGAACTCACTGTGGATGAATCCTTTTTAGAGCAGCAAATAGCCCTTAACAAACCACTCTATTTTTGGTGCTTAGAAAACATCATCAAAAATGGCATCGATGCCATGAATGGAAGTGGTAAGATTGAAATCAGTTTTAAAACTGAAAATTTATCCTGCTCTGTTTACATAAAAGATCAGGGACCTGGAATCCCTCAAAACAAACTCAAGACGATATTCAAACCTGGGTACAGCACTAAAACTAGAGGTTGGGGTCTAGGCCTTTCTCTCGCTAAAAGGATTATTGAAGAATATCACAAAGGCAAAATATCTGTTGTTGAGAGTTCATCCAAAGGAACCACCTTTGAACTAAAATTTAGAAAGGGAATAGCTGAATCTTAAAGCGCCGCCTTAATTGAATCACAAACAGATTCAAAATCTTCTTTGGAAAGAGATTCTTTCTTGCCAAAGGTAGCATCTGCCATGGTATTTAATGGAATCAAATGAACGTGAACATGAGGAACCTCAAGTCCAATTACCGTAAATCCAACACGTTTACAAGCAACCGCCTTTTCAATTGCAATTGCCACTTTTTTAGAAAACGTCATCAAGGACAAATAAGTCGCATCATCTAAATCGGTAATTTTATCAACCTCTTGTTTTGGAACACATAAGGTATGACCCATGGCATTGGGATTGACGTCTAAAAAGGCAATACAATCCTCGTTCTCAGCGATGATATAGGCTGGAATTTCACGATTGATAATTTTGGTAAAAATACTTGCCATTAGGATCTAGTAATTTCTAGAATTTCAAATTCAATCGTTCCATTAGGAACTTTAATTTCAGCAGTATCTCCTACTTTCTTACCTAAAAGCCCTTTTCCAATAGGAGAGCTTACAGAAATCTTATTGGTCTTGAGATCTGCTTCACTTTCTGCAACAAGCGTATAGCTCATTTGAGCTCCGTTGACTTTATTTTTAATCTTCACAGTCGAAAGGACTAATACTTTTGAAGTATCCAATTGAGACTCGTCGATGATTCGTGCATTAGCAACCACCTCTTCTAATTTTGAAATCTTCATTTCTAAAAGACCCTGAGCTTCTTTGGCTGCATCGTACTCGGCATTCTCAGATAAATCACCTTTATCTCGCGCCTCTGCAATAGCCTGAGAAGCTTTGGGACGTTCTACATCACGTAAGAAGTCCAGTTCCTCTTTTAGCTTTTTTAATCCTTCTGCGGTGTAATAACTGACATTACTCATCTTAATTCGTTTTATAAATAGAAAAATCCTCTCGAAGAGGACCTTGTACAAATATATATATTATTTTTAATACCACGATGAAATTAACAGATGTTTAGATACTTTTCAAATAGTACTTTTTTGATACTTAGCTTATTAGCAATCTCTTGTACCAAGCAACAAACAAGGAGGAATCCTTACATACAAGAAGTTCGATTTTCAGTATCTGTCAATTTGAGTTTACCCTCCTATAACAATTTAACTTCCATTGGGAATCCCGTCTATATTAATGAATCTGGAGTTGGCACTAAAGGAGTCTTTGTAATGAATGTTGGGTTTGATCAATTCAGAGCCTTTGAAGCTAGCTGTTCCAATCACATCCCAAATTCCTGCTCTCTCCTGCAAGTGACAGGACAAAGCGGAATTTGTGATTGTGATGAATTGAATTACAGTCTTTTTACCGGTCAATTACTCAACCGTCCCTCTGAAGGGGTGTACTACGACCTTTTAGAGTACAACACCCAACTCTCGGGTGATGTCCTTAGAATCTACAATTAATTAAAAGCCAATAACTGCTCCTAATAAAAAGTTTCTGGTCGCTTGAGGATAATACCCTGCTCCCTCGATAGTGGTCGTCACTCCAGGAGTGGACCAGGTGTCGTCATAGGTATAAAAATAACCATTGCTTACGTATTCAACATTAAAGATATTGTTGACCAAAAGGTTTAATTGTATATCTAAGTTCCAATTGTTTTTAAGCGTATAGGAAGCATTGAAATCACTCACAGTATAAGCTTCTAAAAGTGAATTCTCAGAGTCGATATTTCCCATATACTGATCCGACACATGCTTTGTCATCAGACTTAAATTCAAGTTTTCCGAAGGAGTATACATTAGAATATTTCCGACAATTAATCCAGGGGAAAAAGCGATATGGGTGTCCCCTAATTCTCGAAGCGAGCCATCTCTTTCAAAGAAAAAGTCCCTATTTCTGTGCTTGCTAATACTGATGTTGGGCATCCAGTTCCATTGATCGTTAAGTCTTACAGAGGCATCGATTTCAATTCCCAATCGATAACTAGAACCGATGTTTTCACGAATTGGCGCACCAACTTCATTGAGAGCTCCTGTAAGCACTAACTGATCTTTGTAATTCATATAGAACATATTGACATTGAGGGCACTTTTCGAATTTAAGAATCGATATCCCAATTCAAAATCATCTAGTGATTCAGGCTTGGGGCTTCCGTTTTTGTAATCGGTACGATTTGGCTCTCTGTTCGCCTTCGCATAAGAAGCGTAAAAATGTTGTGCCTTATTGATGCTAAAAGTCAATCCAGCCTTAGGGTTAAAAAAACTAAATTGATCGTCGATTTGCTCACCCGTTTTAAGATCTGTTTGATAGTTCACCCAACGGTTTTGCAAATCAAAATAGGTGCTCCAACGATCATTGAGATCATAGCGGTATTTGAGGTAAAAGTTTAAATCATTCTTATTGGAATCATTGTCGTAAAAAGGACTACTTTGAGTTGAGGAACTGTTTTGAAACCAAACGTATTCTCCAAAATGTCTTCCCTTATAGGTGTTGATTCCACCACCCAAGATTAATTGACTCTGATCATCTGACTTTTCAACTGAAAAGACCGATCCGTAAAAATCATTGTCTAACCATTTTCGAGTCACGTCATCATCACTTCCGTTTTCGTTGTACTCCTCGTAATAACCTTCACCATGAGTAAAGTGTAGTGCCACATTTGAAGACCATCCATTGGATAGTTTTTGATTCCAAATCAACTGCATATGATTTTGCAAATAGTCATCGACCTGATCTTCATAAAAGCTTACCTGATCAGCATCATTGAGGTAATAACCTGCATAGTTGTAGGTTCTATCATTTTCAAGAGTGAAAGCATCCACTCCATACCAAGCTTGATAAGTGCGTTCGTGTCCTCCAAAAACTAGGGCCTTAATATGCGTATTCTCATCTTTAAAAGCTCCTTGAACGAAATAGGACTTCAGATCTGAAGAAGCTCGGTCGACATAACCGTCAGATACAATTTTTGAAAAACGTCCTGAAAATGAAAAGCCACCATATGCCTTAGTGTTAAAAGAAACACTGTTATTAAAAGTATTAAAACTACCTATTGAAGATCGTATCATCCCTGAAAACTCCTCTGTTGTAGAAGATGTACTCAAATTCAAAGAAGCTCCAAAAGCTCCTGCTCCATTGGTTGAAGTCCCCACTCCTCTTTGAAGCTGAAGACTCTCTACTGAAGTCGCAAAATCAGGTAAATCCACCCAATAAACTCCTTGAGATTCGGCATCATTGTATGGAATTCCATTAATAGTAACATTAACTCTGGTAGCATCCGAACCTCTTACACGAATACCGGTATAACCAATACCAGCTCCTGCGTCAGAAGTCGTTACCACTCCTGGAAGATAATTAAGCAGAATCGGCAAATCTTGTCCAAGATTTCTAGTCGCTAACTCTTCTGCTTTCACATTGGTATAACTCACAGCCATTTTTTTGTCGGCTCTGATTGCTGACACAAATACTTCTTCGAGTTCTACCTTTTGAATACTGTCCTGAGATTGTTGTTGAGCATTGACCGAAAGACCAATTAGGACTGCGCTCATTGTAGTGAATAAAATTTTCATTCGTATAAAAATTACGAATAAAAGGGGTCATTATTCAGGTTAAAAATAAATAGTTAAAAAAATCCCTTGGCAGCATTACCTGCCCAGGTTCGTTGGGTATAATCTCAGCTCTTGGAAGAGCACCCCTTTGAGACAAGGCAAAGTTATAACTAAATTTTAGAATTAATTGCCCTTCTTTTTGATTTTTGCAACGAGCTCGTCAATGACTTGAGTAGCAGCAGCTAAACGCTGCTTTTTATCTCCTTTGAGGATGATATAGGGTTTATTATATCGATCCAAGGTATTTTTAAAAAGCTCAAAAAGTTCCTCTCTTTGGTCGGGACGATCTCTTAAATCATCGTACTCCCAAGGCACATCGATATAGGTTAAAAAATACATATCGTAGGAATTAGAAAGAGCAGCTTCTTTAATCAGCGGATCACAATTTTTGTAATAAAGCTCGTAGTACACCATGGTCTCTAAGAGATCAGTATCGCAAATGAGTACGTCCGTTGCTTTTTGAGCGAGCTCATTTTCTGTTTCAATCTGACCATAAGCAATGGGTAACATGTCTTTTTCTTCACAAACTTTACGCTCGTTATTCCATTTTTTTTGAAGGTATTCTCGGGCGTATTCTGGGCACCAAACCGAGTTGTAATAGCGTGCTAAATGTTCTGAAAGTGTTGTTTTGCCGGTAGATTCAGGACCAAATAAAGCTACTTTTACTACTGCTGAAGGTTGTTGTCTAAGCGTCTTTTCCATTCCATATAGCCCATTAGGGCAATTGCTGTAAAGATTAAATATTGAAACGAGGTAAATATAAGGCCTTTATACCAATAAAGGGGAATCGATATCAAATCCCCGACAATCCAAAAGATCCAGTTTTCAATTTTTTTCTTTGCCATCAACCACATTCCGACAAAAAATATAGCGGTGGTAATGGTATCGACATAAGCAGTCCATGAAGTGAATTTATCAAAGTAACGGTATACTAGAATCACAAAGATCACCGTGATAAAAAAGAAGAGAACTGAATTTCTTTTTTCCTGAGGACTGGTCCTAGAGATGGAGACGACATTGTTTAAATCATCTTTTCTAGTCCAAACCCACCAACCATAAACACTTAAAGCGGTGTAATAAGCATTGATCAACATATCGCCTAGAAGAGAATAAACCCAGAGAATGTAGACAAAGAGAGCGGTACTTATAATACCCGTTGGAAATACCCAAATATGTTCTTTTTTAGCATACCAAACACTAAAAAAACCAAAGAGTACAGCGATCATTTCAAGGACTATTAAATGAGTGTCCATTGAATAATAGGGTTCAAATACAAGATACCAAATCGATCGTTCTTCCATGAGTTAAGCTAATGCGTATACCAAGCAATAATTTTCAATAGGTTCAAAATGTACATCGAAATACACCCTAGCATTGTTAAAGTGAATATGACCTGTAGTCTTTTCATCTACTAGGTGAAAATCATCGATGTCGATATGTTGTAAAAAACTCAAACCTGGTTTGGGATAAATCTTATAAATGGATTCCTTTGCTCCCCATATACAGGTGAGTTTAGTGATGATTTCAGCATCGTTTCGCTGATGTTCAACAAGTGGATAGGTCGAAAACTTATGAGCGATCTTAACTATTTTAGGACGTTGTTTTTCAATGTCAATTCCCACAGCTCTATTGGAACTCACAATGATGGCGGTAAATTCAAATGAGTGGGTAATAGAAATATAGTGATCGTTTTCCAAATGGGGTTTCCCCATATGGTCATAATAAAGATCTTCATCCGATAGCTCCTCAATTTTTAGCAAGTGACGAATACTCAAATACCCTTTTCGATGAATTTCAGATTTCATTGAATCAACCCTTTTGACACTCGAAGGTTTGAGTCTAATTCCCTGATGAAGCTCTTCTTCAGTTTCGGTGAGTTTCCAAAGGTGCACTCTAGTATTCTCATCAAAATGTATGGATTTGTAAAGTGGCATAAATCGAATTCTGTTTTGTATCTTTGCGGTCTAATTAAAAGCTATACTACGAAAGTAATCAAAAGTTATGAGTACATCGACAATACCTTACGTTCCCTTTAAAGTTAAAGACACTTCTTTAGCAGACTGGGGTAGAAAAGAAATCGAACTAGCGGAAGCTGAAATGCCAGGACTAATGGCGCTTCGAGAGGAATACGGAGCACAACAACCACTTAAAGGAGCTCGTATTGCTGGATGTTTGCATATGACTATTCAAACAGCGGTTCTTATTGAAACCTTAGTAGCACTTGGTGCTGAAGTGACTTGGTCTTCTTGTAATATCTTCTCAACTCAAGATCACGCTGCTGCGGCTATCGCAGCTGCAGGGATTCCAGTTTACGCATGGAAAGGAATGAATGAAGAAGAATTTGACTGGTGTATCGAGCAAACACTTTTCTTTGGAGAAGATCGCAAACCTCTCAATATGATCTTAGATGATGGTGGGGATTTGACCAATATGGTATTGGATCGCTATCCAGAACTCGCTGCTGGTATCAAGGGTCTTTCTGAAGAAACCACAACTGGTGTTCACCGTCTCTACGAGCGCGTTAAAAACGGAACACTTCCAATGCCAGCAATTAACGTCAATGACTCGGTCACCAAATCGAAATTTGACAACAAATACGGCTGTAGAGAATCGGCAGTTGATGCGATTCGTAGAGCAACTGATGTCATGCTTGCTGGTAAACAAGTAGTCGTTTGTGGCTATGGGGATGTCGGCAAGGGAACTGCTGCGTCGTTTAGAGGTGCGGGTTCTATTGTTACCGTTACTGAAGTCGATCCTATTTGCGCACTTCAAGCACTGATGGATGGTTTTGAGGTAAAGACCTTAGAGACTGTAGCTTCTAAGGCTGATATAGTAATTACCACCACTGGAAATAAAGACATTGTTAGAAGTGAGCACTTTGAGGCTTTTAAAGACAAAGCCATCGTATGTAATATCGGCCACTTCGACAATGAGATCGATATGGCTTGGCTCAACAAAAATCACGGGGCTTCAAAAGTTGAAATCAAACCTCAAGTCGATAAATACACCATCAATGGTAAAGACATCATTGTCCTCGCTGAAGGAAGACTTGTAAACCTTGGTTGTGCTACAGGTCACCCATCCTTTGTGATGAGTAACTCGTTCACCAATCAGACTCTTGCTCAAATCGAGCTTTGGACCAATGCGGATGCATATGAAAATCAAGTGTATATGTTACCAAAACACTTAGATGAAAAGGTAGCTGCACTTCACTTAGATCGTCTTGGGGCTGAGCTTACCGAGCTCAAGCAAGACCAAGCTGATTATATAGGAGTACCTCAAAAAGGTCCTTTTAAACCAGAATACTACAGATACTAATTTAATTAGTATCTAGTTTAATACAAAAGCCTTCCATGTGGAAGGCTTTGTTGTTTTTAAGGATAAAGTCTTTTCTATCATAAATCAATAGACAAAAAAAGCCTTCCATGTGGAAGGCTTTATATCGTTACGGTCTCAAATTCTTATTAAACCTCAAAAGGCTCAATAGATACATAAGATTTTCCGTTCGCTTTCTTTTGGAACTTAACCAAACCGTCAACTTTAGCGTGTAAGGTATGGTCTTTTCCTAAATATACGTTCTCACCTGGATTGTGTTGAGTACCACGTTGTCTAACGATGATATTACCTGCGATTGCAGCTTGTCCACCAAAAATCTTAACTCCTAATCGTTTCGATTCTGATTCTCTACCGTTCTTCGAACTACCAACTCCTTTTTTATGTGCCATTTTTTAACTTTTTATCGGTTAACTTAATGCAGCGATTAAATCTGCTTTCTTCATTGAAGAAATTCCTTCAATTCCTTTAGCTTTCGCTAAATCTTTCAATTCAGCTACAGTCTTTGAACTTAAATCTTCAGAGGCAGCTTCAGCTTTCTTTGGTGCAGCTGGTTTTGCTTCAGCTTTAGCAGCTTCTTTCTTAGCAGCTGGTTTAGAACCAGAAGCAGAAATACCTTCGATTAAGATCTCAGTTAAATATTGTCTGTGACCGTTTTTCTTACGGTAACCTTTACGTCTTTTCTTTTTGAAAACGATTACCTTATCACCTTTAAGGTGCTTTAAAACTTTTGCTTCAACAGAAGCTCCGTTTATAGCCGGGGCGCCAATAGTAACTTTCTTGTCATCATCTAACAAAAGAACGTTGTCGAAATTTAATTTCGAACCTTCTTCTGCGTCCAAACGATGAACGAAAACTTTTTGGTCTTTTGCAACTTTAAATTGCTGCCCTGCTATCTCTACAATTGCGTACATAGCTTAATGATTATAATAAATTAATTCAACCTTTTTATTAAGGCGGGTGCAAATATAGCTCCTTTTTAGAAAATAATAAAGTTTTTTTAATCAAAAAATCTAGGCTATGCTGCTTAACTACAAAATCTTACACTTTAAAGTTTTAATTTGTTAATTCCACAGATATAGACTAATTTCATTAGCCAATTATCAAACTTAAAAAATTATGCGTCAACTATTAAAATTGTCCATTTTTTCTTTGATTTTCAGCCCTGTGATAGCACAGCAAGTAAGCTTCGAAGAATACAATCTCGACAATGGACTCCACGTCATCTTACATCAAGATCAAACGGCTCCGCTTGTCACTACTTCAGTCATGTACAATGTTGGTGGAAAGGATCGAACAGAAGGTCGAACTGGATTCGCCCACTTTTTTGAACACCTCCTTTTTGAAGGTACCGAAAACATCGAAAGAGGAGAGTTCATGAATATCGTTTCCTCTAGAGGAGGAAGGCTCAATGCCAACACTTCTCAAGATCGAACCTATTATTACGAGGTACTTCCATCGAATCAAGTTGAATTAGGCCTGTGGTTGGAATCTGAGCGTATGTTACATCCTGTGATAGACAAAATTGGAGTAGATACTCAAAATGAAGTTGTCAAAGAAGAAAAAAGACTCAGAGTTGACAATGCCCCCTATGGGAAGTTTTTGACAACTGTAGAGTCGAATCTCTTTAAGGTTCACCCTTATAAGGATCCCAATATCGGCTATATGGAGGACTTAGATGCGGCTACTTTAGAAGAGTTTATCGCATATAAAAACAAGTACTATCATCCAAATAATGCTGTATTAGTTGTCGCTGGTGATATTGACATCGATCAGATTAAAACTAAAATTGACGCGTATTTCTCTGAGATCCCTTCGGGACCAAAAGTAGAGCGAAATTTTCCTAAGGAAGCACCAATTGTTGAAGAAATTAGAACTTCCACTACTGATGACAATATTCAGATACCTGCTATAATCACGGCCTACAGAACTCCTGGTTTTGCTGAGCGCGACGCCTATGTGCTCGATATGATATCCACTTATTTGAGTGGTGGAAAGAGCTCTAAACTCTACAAAAAAATGGTTGACGAAAACAAACAAGCCTTAGAAGTGGGAGCCTTTAACATCGGCTATATGGACTACGGAATGTACGTCATCTATTCGCTACCAGTAGGTGACACCTCCTTGGATGTTTTAGTTGATGAAATTAGCAGTGAAGTTGAAACTTTGAGATCAGAACTCATCTCTGAGCGCGATCACCAAAAACTACTCAATATTTTTGAAAATAATTTTGTCAATGCCAATTCAAGTGTCGAGGGAATAGCAAATTCTCTTGCACGTTATTATTTATTGTACGGGGACACCAATTTAATCAATGATCAGATTAATATCTACCGTTCGATCACAAGAGAAGAAATTAAAGCAGTTGCCGATAAATACCTCAAAGACAACCAAAGAGTTGTGATCGATTATTTACCAACCCCATCTAAAACTGAATAATATGAAAAAGTTACTACTTATAGCACTTGTATTGGGGTTTGTTATCCCTTCAAAAGCACAGATCAATCGAACTGCCATTCCTGAGGCTGGACCCATGCCGAGTATTCAATTGAAAAAACCTGAACAATTTCAACTTAAAAATGGTTTGCATGTATTGATTGTAGAAAATCACAAACTCCCAAGAGTATCAATTCAACTCAGCATCGATACTCCTCCAATACTTGAGGGGGATAAGGTAGGGACTAGTAGCCTTTTATCTGCCATGCTAGGAAAAGGTTCAGCTTCCATTTCAAAAGATGAATTTATTGAAGAAGTTGATTTTCTAGGAGCTCAATTAAATTTTGGAGCCCTTTCTGCATACGGTCAATCCCTGTCTAAGGTATATCCAAGAATCATGGAACTCATGGCGGAGGGCGCCTTAAACCCTTCTTTTGATGCTGCGGAATTCGAAAAAGAAAAAGAGAAAATCATAACCGGTCTAAAATCCAATGAAAAAAGTGTAGAGGCTATTGCTTCTCGTATTCAAAGAGCGGTTGCCTACGGAAACGATCATCCCTATGGTGAATTTGAAACTCCTGAAAGCATTGAAGGAATCAGTATTGACGATGTAACCAAGTTTTACGAAGAACATTTTGTTCCAAATAATGCTTATCTGGTCATACTGGGTGATGTAGAACTTAAAGAGGCCAAAAAATTAGCCAAAAAACTATTTGGCAATTGGAAAAAAGCGGATGCAGTGGCTTCCTACCAACCAAAAGCAAAAACCTCGGATGAGGTAGCCATCAATTTTGTAGATATGCCTAACGCAAAACAATCAGTAGTTGCAGTGCAGTCCTTAGTAGATTTAAAGATGAGTGATGACGATTATTTAGATGCCCTTTTAGCAAATAAAATTTTAGGAGGAGGTTCTTCTGCACGCCTGTTTTTAAACCTTAGAGAAGACAAGGCCTACACCTATGGTTCTTACTCTTCTTTAAGTAATGACAAATACGACAAGGCTCGTTTTAGAGCCTACGCCTCTGTTCGAAATGCCGTAACCGACTCTGCTGTAGTTCAACTCTTAGAAGAAGTAGATCGCATTCAAAATGAACTGGTGAGCGATAAAGAATTAGCGGATGCCAAAGCGAACTACATCGGATCCTTTATCATGAATATTGAAAAACCAGAAACCATAGCTCGTTACGCCTTAAATATCGCTACCGAAAATCTTCCTGATGATTTTTATGAAAACTATTTGAGTCGCCTCGAATCCATAGATTCCAAAGATGTGTTAGCTGCTGCAAAAAAATATCTCAACATCAATTCAACTGAGGTCTATGTGGCCGGTAAAGGCCAAGAAGTTTTAGAGCCCTTAGAGAATATAAGCTTTAAAGGACGTCAAATTCCAGTTAATTATTTTAGCAAAACAGCTAAAGCAGTACCGCGTCCTAGCTTTGAATTAGAACTTCCCGAGGGTGTTAATGCCAAAAATGTTATCAATACCTACCTTGATGCAATTGGAGGCAGAATGCTTTTAGAGACCATCGAAGCAATCTCTTATAAAGCCAAGGCAGAAATGCAGGGGATGACTCTTGAATTTTCTGTGTTAAAGACTTCAGATCAGCAGTACAAACAATCGCTTTCGATGATGGGAAATGTGATGAGTGAACAAGTCTTTAATGGAGACAGTGGTTATATGACCCTAAGAGGACAAAAAATGCCAATCCCTGAAGATCAAATTGACAAGGTCATTCAAGAAGCCCAACTCTTTAAAGAACTAAAGCTTGATTTAGATCAACTCAAAATAGAATCCATTGAGCAAATTGGAGATCAAAAGGCCTATAAAATAAGTATCGCTGAAGGTCAATTCGCCTATTACGATACCAAATCTGGTCTAAAAATCATGGAGAGTACCACTGTAGAAGTAAACGGGCAGACAATGGAAACTACCGTTAAATTTAAAGACTACAAAGATCAAGAAGGAATTCAGTTCCCCTTTATATTTACCCAACAAATGGGACCACAAGAATTAGAATTTAAAGTGGAGGAACTCAAAATCAACCCTACAATTAGGCAGGGTAGTTTCAACTAAATTAAAAAGCCGAGTTCAATACTCGGCTTTTTTTATTCTTGTGCGACTAATTTTTCGGCTCGTTCAATACTCCCGAGTATTTGATCCCTAACCTGTATAATTTCCTTTTCTTCTTCTAATAGAAGTTTCATTTCGTCATCACTTATTTCGGCTCCTTTAAGAATTTGATCTGCTGAGAATTTTCCTCCAAAATCGCGCATCCAATCCATCATATTTGTTTTGGCATCTCCGAGATCTTTTACAGCTTGTTCCATTTCATCGTTCTTCCCCTCTACTTCCATTTTTTCATTGAGCTGTCTTGCCAATCGAGCTAGGGTTCCCATTTTGGGCATTACCTGGTCGTGAATAACAATAACCTCTTTCATTTTTGAGGCGTGTTCTTCTGAGGATTTATCTGTTGAATTGCAGGAAGCTATTATAGCAACCAGGAATGCTAATACTAATTTTTTCATACTGTTAAATTGAGACACTAAAGTTAGTAAATACTCTTAGTTCCAACGAATAGATTCCATAAAATCTTTGAGATCTTCCATGACGTAATTTGCCGCTGGTAAGATGGAATCGTAATTGGGTTTGGTCTTAAAATACAAGGCCCCATGAATAAAGTGGTCCTTGTTGTCAGAGATATAAAACTGAGCCTGTGAAGCAGCATTTCCTTTGATCTCATAAAGCGCTCCTCTACTCTTCGACTCTGGATTCACAAAGGGATGCATGATAATTTCAGAAGCCATTTTTTGGTGATCTGCCACCTTTTGTTCCAAATCATATAGTCGTTTTTCAATTCCTTCTGACAGATCGAGATAGTACATAAAAACAGAAGCCTTAAGCTTGGGATAATAAAAACTAAAGGATTGTTTTGAGGTGGGCATCAACAGAGCCTCTTCATTGTAACTGAATTCAAAGCGATCGTTTTTGTATTGATGAGCAATAGGAGTTGGATATTCCAAAGCTAATTTCGCCTCAGGTTTTGGGTATATTTCAACCTCCTTACAGGAAAATCCCAACACAATAAGAACCAGTACAACTAGCCTTTTAAGCATCTTTTGGAAGCGTTACTTTGATTTGTTTAATTCTTCTTTTATCGAGGCTCTCCACTTTAAATTTAAATCCATTAAAGTTAATGACTTCAGAGCGCTTAGGAAAGCTCTTAGAGAGCTCCAATACAAATCCAGCGATGGTTTCAGATTCACCTTTTTGTTCTTCAAAAAGGGTTTCATCTTCCAACTCAATCACCTTGTAAAAATCTTTGAGAGTCGTCTTACCTTCGAAGACATAATTGTAATCGTCTAGTTTTGAATACACTAAATCTTCATCGTCAAATTCATCGGAGATGTCTCCAACGATTTCTTCGATAATATCTTCTAGAGTAACAATCCCTGAAGTTCCACCAAACTCATCAACAACTATTGCCAAATGGTTTTTCATCTCCTGAAACTCTTTGAGCAAATCATCGAGTTTTTTGTTTTCAGGTACAAAATAAGGATCTCTGATAAGCTCCAACCAATTGAATTGTTTGCGATCTAAATAGGGCAATAAGTCCTTGATATAAAGAACTCCAATAACGGAGTCGATATTCTCTTTGTAGACAGGTACTCTTGAAAATCCATGCCCGGTAATTTCTTTGAGAACTTCTGTAAATTTTAATTCTTGACTCAGTCCAAAAATATCCATTCGAGGACGCATTACCTGTTTGGTATCGGTGTTTCCGAAGGAAACAATTCCTTGAAGTATTTTTTGTTCCTCGTCTGTAGTATCTCCTTCAGAGGTTAACTCTAGGGCCTGAGAGAGGTGATCTACACTGATATTTGACTTTAATTTTCCCAAGCGTTTATGCAAAAATAAACTGATGGAACGCATCGGCACACTCAGAGGCGTAAAAATAAAATCAGACACCTTTAAAGGGTAGACCATCAATAAGGCAAAACTCTTCCGATTTCTGTTGGCGTATACTTTGGGAAGGATTTCTCCAAACATCAAAATCAGAAAGGTAACAGCAATTACCTCAACAAAAAACTTGAGATCGATTAAATTAAATAGAAGTTGAGGCTCTTTAAATAAACCATCCATTAACGAACTAAACAAGAGGACTATTGCAATATTAATAGCGTTGTTTGCTATGAGAATAGTCGCTAGTAATTTTTTAGGTTTTTCCTGAAGCTGAACTACTAGTTTTGCTCTTGAAGAATTGGTTTCAATGAGCTCGTCTAATTCTGTTTTCGAGAGTCCAAAAAAAGCAACTTCAGATCCTGATATCAATGCTGAACAAAATATCAGCACTATCAGAACAATTAAATAAACAACATTTGTCTCATCCCAAAGAGACTGAGTAGCTATCGATAAAAAATTCGGTTCGGGGTCCAATTTAGATTAATTAGAATGGTAAATCGTCTTCCTCATGCGCGGTTGAACTAGGCTGTGGAGCCTGATGAACTTGTGGCTGAGCCTGAGTCGTTGGAGCAGAAGATCCTTGACTCTGCATAGATCCAGAATCAATTGACTCTCCCTTATTGGTCAAGAAGGTGAAATCATTGACATGAATTTCAGTAGTATATCTTGTTTGATTGTCTTCACCCTGCCACTGTCTTGTTTTTAACCTTCCTTCAACATAAATCTTATCTCCTTTTGAAAGGTATTTTTCACAAATTTCAGCAGCTTTATTTCTGACAACTATATTGTGCCACTCGGTATTACTAACCTTTTCTCCTGTCTGTCTGTTGGTATAGGTCTCATTAGTTGCCAATGGAAATCTTCCAATGCAATTTCCTCCTTCGAAATAATGTAGTTTTACATCATCTCCCAAATGTCCAATCAACATCACTTTGTTTAGTGTTCCGCTCATAATAGTTATTTATAGATAAAGTTAGTAAATTTTAAATGCTTTTAGAAAATTAGCAATTAAAACTGGAACTGCAAAGTTAGTCAATTGTGACTTAGGGATCGCCTTTTCAATTGGATAGTTGAGCTGAATAATCCAAAAATGAGTGTGCAGCTTTCTGTGAGAGAGTTTGTGAATGATTGCCTCTTGATTATACAGACTCAGTTCGTATTCATTAATATAAGGGAATGTTTTTATATGAGCTTCAATTTGAAAAGGGGTTGCTTTTTCACTAGTCTCTAAAAGTGGAAACTGATACAATCCATTCCAGATCCCTTTTCCCTTGCGTTGTTCTATAACAATACGTTCATTCGAATCTATAATGACCATATAGTTATAGTACTTTGTTTGCACTTTTGTCTTTTTGAGTTTTAGAGGTAATTCAGTGACTCGATTTGTACTATGAGCGTTACATCCATTTTGTAATGGACAGGATGAGCAATCAGGATTTACAGGAACACATTGCAGGGATCCAAACTCCATAATCCCTTGATTGTAATCTCCAGGCTGATTCTTATCCATCACTAAATTTGCGAGTTCTTTAAACGCTTTGATCCCTTCGGTGCTGTTGATTGGAAGTGATTCTCCAAAATATCTTGAAAGCACTCTATAAACATTACCGTCCACTACAGCTACCACCTCATCAAAACAGATCGAGGCAATCGCGCTGGCTGTGTACTCTCCAACTCCTTTTAATTGTAGTAATTCCTTTGCTGAACTTGGAAACTCCCCACCTAATTCACTGTGAATATATTTTGCAGTAAAAAGCATGTTACGTGCTCTGGAATAATAACCCAATCCCTGCCAAAGTTTCAAAACCTCATCCTCTGAAGCATTCGCTAAATCTTCGAGTCTTGGATAACGCTCCTTAAACCTGTTAAAATATGGCATCCCCTGATCTACTCTAGTTTGTTGTAAGATCACTTCAGAGAGCCAAACAGTATAAGGATTTTTATCTATTCTCCAGGGCAGATCCCTCTTGTGTTGCTCATACCATGCTAAAATTTTAGTTCCAAATGCCATAAATTTTGCTAAATGCCTCAAAAGTATTGAATTAGAAACATAAAATAAAAACTATAAATAGCTTTATTAGATATAAAATTGTTATATTTGCCTCCCTAAAAATACATACGATTTTCAAAATAAGTTACACATGACAAAAGCAGACATAGTTAATAAGATCTCAGAGAAATTAGGAATCGAGAAAGGTGATGTTCAGGCAACAGTGGAGGCAGTAATGGATGAAATTAAAGCTTCTTTAGAGTCTGGAGAGAACGTATACTTAAGAGGTTTTGGTAGCTTTATCATAAAAACAAGAGCAGAGAAAACAGGTAGAAATATTTCTAAAAATACGACGATCAAAATTCCAGCTCACAATATACCAGCTTTTAAACCTGCAAAAGTATTTGTTGAAGGAGTTAAGAGCAACGTAGCAGTAAAATAATATTAATAACATTTAAAACGAGAGTCTATGCCAAGTGGTAAGAAAAGAAAGAGACATAAGGTAGCTACTCATAAGCGCAAGAAGCGCAGAAGAGCAAACCGCCATAAGAAAAAGTAGTTTGTAATAAACTACTTTTTCAGTTTTTACATTTAAGTTCTTTGACATAAAAATTCATTAGAATTTTGACGAAACTTCTCGTTTCGTTTACGAATTGTTTAATCCAATATTTAGCCTTATTGGCTGGATAACAACATATAAATTATGGTGAAAAGAGAATTAATTATTAGATCTAATTCCGACGTAGCCGAATTTGCCTTGTTAAAGGATGGAAGATTAACTGAACTACACAAAGAAAAAGAAAGCAGTAATTTTGCTGTTGGCGACATCATGTTAGCCAAAGTGAGAAAACCTGTTACTGGACTTAATGCAGCTTTTGTAAACGTAGGCTACGAAAAAGATGCCTTTTTACACTATCACGATTTAGGTCCTCAATTTGCCACAGCTATCAAATTTGTAAAGATGGCTACCACTGGTAAAACAAAAGATTTTTCACTTAAAAATTTTCCATTAGAAAAAGATATAGATAAAGATGGTAGCATCAATGATGTGCTAAAAGCCAATCAATCTATTTTGGTTCAAATTGTAAAAGAACCCATTTCAACTAAAGGTCCCAGAATTAGTACTGAAATTTCCATTGCAGGTAGATACCTAGTAATGGTACCGTTTTCAGACAGAGTTTCCATTTCTCAAAAAATAGAGAGTAAGGATGAAAAGGACCGTTTAAAAAGACTTGTTCGATCAATTAAACCCAAAGGATTTGGGGTGATTATTAGAACAGTTGCAGAAGGCAAAAAGGTCGCAGAATTAGACAGAGATCTACAAAACTTATTTAAGAAGTGGACTCTGATGTGTAAAAAATTACACAATGCTCCTCATCCATCCAAAGTATTAGTTGAACTCAATAGAGGATCTTCGATCCTCAGAGATATGTTCAACGATAGTTTTACTGGAATACATATAGATGAAGAGACCCTATACGAACAAATTAAAGATTATGTGCAGGAAATTGCACCTAAGAAAGAATCAATCGTAAAGCTGTACGACAACAACAGCATACCCATTTTTGAACATTTTGGAATTGAACGTCAGATCAAAACTTCATTTGGTAGAATCGCCACTATGAAAAAAGGTGCCTATTTGGTAATAGAACATACAGAAGCCTTACACGTTATCGATGTAAACTCTGGAAATAGATCCAACAAGGCCAACACCCAAGAAGATACTGCATTACAAGTTAACTTAGCATCTGCAACAGAGGTTGCAAGACAGTTAAGACTTCGAGATATGGGAGGAATCATTGTCGTAGATTTTATCGACATGGCCAATCCAAAACATCGCAAGCAGCTCTTCGATCATCTGACGGAAGAAATGAAGGAAGACAGGGCAAAACACAAAATACTGCCTCCGAGCAAATTTGGACTCGTACAGATTACAAGACAACGTGTACGTCCCGAAATGGAAATTAAAACAAGTGAACCTACTCCAACCATCACTGGAAAAGAAGTAGAAGCACCAATTGTTTTAATAGATAAGATCACCGCCGATTTAGAAAAATTATTAAATGGACCAGCGAGTAAAAATGATATTTCGCTACATATCCATCCCTTTATTGCGGCTTATCTCACCTGTGGAGTACCTTCCATTCGTTTTAAATGGTTTCAGAAGTACAAGCGCTGGGTAAAAGTTCAACCCAGAGATGCGTATCGATACTTAGAATACCGATTCAAAAACAAAGAAGGAAAAACAATATATTAAAAGAAGAGCGATCCCATGGATCGCTTTTTTTTTTGCTTAATTTTGAAGGGTGATACAACCAAAAACATACACCCTTGAAGAGGCAAAACTTCGAATTGCCAACTACTGTGTTTACAGAGACAGGTCTCATAAAGAGGTTCGTGAAAAACTCAAAAGCATGGGAATGATTCCCTTGGCCATTGATGAGCTCCTAGATTATTTAATTTCAGAAGACTTTCTAAACGAAGAGCGTTATGCCAAGTCATTTGCAAGGGGGAAATTTAACATCAAAAACTGGGGCAGAGTTCGCATCAAAAGAGAGTTAAAGGCAATGGAAGTTTCAGACTACTGTATTAAAAAAGCCCTCGCTGAAATCAATCCTCAAGATTATGAAGACACATTTCACAGACTCTCCATAAAGAAAGCCGAATCACTATCCAACTATCCGATCCAAGTTCAAAAGAAAAAGCTCGCTGACTACCTGATGTACAGAGGATGGGAATCCTCCATGATCTTTGATAAAATCAATGAGCTTTTTTAACGACTATTAATTACCACAGCCAGCATTCGATTCAGATAAAATCTGATTGTAGTAATCGTTAGAAATAAATTGAGGGGTATAAGCAGCCCCATTACTTTCGAGATTACGAGTATAGGATCTAATGTGATTTTTAGAACCACAAACTAAATTTGCATATAATGTTAATACAGTTTCATTTGAAGTGTGGGTAATCATCCTTTCAATATCATCAATATCCAAATCTTCGATGAGTGCTCCTACTTTAAGAGCTTCAACTATGGAGACCGATGATTGCTCTGTAAGCTCCGTATAGAGAACCGCTAATTCAGCATTGTTAAACTCTCCTATCGAATTTGATTTCATAGGATCTTCTAGTCCTTCCAATTCCAATAACTCTAACACCTTATCCATATGAGTTTGCTCACTCGAGGATATATTACCAAAGATATTTAGTCCGTAAAGCTCTTTATTATAGAGATAAACATCTCTTGCCAGCTTTTCTTCTTCTCGAAGATAACTGAGGTCTTGTTGCTCTACAGCAGTCAATTCTAACACTTGACTGCCATTTCCTGTTTCCTCTTTTGCACAACCTACGAGCATAAAGGCAGCCAAAAGCGTTGAGATTATTCTAAACATAACTAAATATTAAACTAATATAAAAGTAGGCCTGCATTAGAAAAGCTTATGTAACCATAGATACATATAATGGACAATTAACTTTTCATTAACGGACCTTAACTAATTTTACTCTTGGATAAACACCTACTTAAATGACACAATTAGAATTTGAAAAGGCACTTTTGATTAATAAATCTGAGTTACTAAATCATCCTATCTACAATTCCTTAAGATCGATGGAGGAGGTACAACGATTTATGGAAACTCATTTGTTTGCTGTTTGGGATTTTATGTCTCTTTTAAAATCACTTCAAAATTCACTTAGCTGTACCAGCATCCCTTGGTTTGCACCAAAGCATCCCAAAGCAGCTCGACTCATCAATGAAATTGTTCTCGGTGAGGAAACGGATATCGATAGAGATGGTACTCCCATTAGCCATTTTGAGCTCTATTGTAAGGCTATGAAAAAAGCTGGCGCTTCAACTGAATTGTTTGAAGTGTTTCAGAACAATTGGGATAAACAAAAAACTCCAATTGAAAATATTGAAATAGCCTCACTCCCATCCCATATCAAAGCCTTCTTAAAATTTACTTTTGAAGTCATCGAAACTGATCAGCCACATATCACTGCAAGTGTATTTACATACGGTAGAGAAACTATTATACCCGAAATGTTTGTTCAACTTTTAGAAGACTTAAAATCAACTGAATCAAATTTAGATCAATTAGAAGAACTCCAATACTACTTTCAAAGACATATAGAACTCGATGGTGACGAGCATGGACCTATGGCTTTTGAAATGCTCTCATTACTTTGTGATACCCCGCAAAAATGGGAAGAAGCTCAAATCTACGCCAATAAAGCCATCAAAAAAAGAGCTGAATTTTGGGACGCAATCTGCGTTGACCTCCATTCAACTCTTCAAGTGAATTAAGATTCAAAAAGCTTTCTGAATCTTTATCTTAAAATATAACTGAAGCCTATCATTAGATTCGCTCCAGGAGCAGGAACGAGATTGGTTTCAGAATACTCAGCATCTAATATGTTGTTTCCAATTAGTGACCATTTGATCTGATCGATTTGGTAACTGATCGATGCGTCTAATACATTGTAAGAAGTTCCCTTTGTTCTTTCAGCATAGATGTAGGTCAAATTCAAAGGAAGCTGATCTAAAATGCTCCATTGAGAATTTAAAACAACTTGGTGCTTGAGAGAATTGATTGCATATCTTGAAAAAGGAACATTGACCTCTTTAATATCGTCATTGATATAGGTATAAGCCAACGAGATTTGTTGTGTTTGGTTTCCTAAATCGAATGGGGCTACTGCACTAAATTCAAATCCCTTTGTGCTGAGTGCAGCAAAATTATTTGCTTTCCATTTAGCCTCCTCTGAATACTTTACATAATCGATGAGGTTGTCGGTGTTTCTAATAAAGTATGCCATAGTAATAGACCCTCTATTTAAATCAAACTTTGCCCCGTATTCTTGAGAGAAAGCAGTTTCAGGTTCGAGATCTTCATTTCCAAGAGTCGTGCTCGATGCGTAATACAAATCTGTATAAGTAGGTATTCTATAGGTATATCCTACATTGGCGTATACTTTTGCTCCTTCACTGAGTTTGATTCCGAGATCCACTCCTGGGAAAGCGTGAAATTTAAAATCAGAATAATAGTTAAATGCAATACCCGGTGTGATATCAATTTTCTTATCCTTAGACAATAATTGCTGTTCTAAGAATCCAGTAATCTGCAAACGTTCATGTCCTCCTAAATTATTCGATGCGATAAAGACTTGTGCGAGTTCCAATCCGTATCCAGTAGTACCAATATTGTTGAACTTTGAAGCGTTTAATGCAACTCCTACCTTGTTAGAAATATGAAGATTTCTGTAGACAGAAGGATTGTCTCTTATGTAGATGTACTCATCTTGGTTGCGTTTCCAGAACAAGCTTGGCTTGTAAACCCAATCCTCTTTTTGATATCTTCCGTAGAGCGTTACAAGGCTCGCTTGAGTCTCTTCGTATTGTTCTGTCGCAGCAGGGGAAGCGTAGAACCCATTAGCTCCAAAGGCTCTGTCAGAAAAGGCTGTCTGAAAGGTATAATCTCCCGATCCCATTTTGAAATCACTTTTATAAAAGGCATTGAGGTTGTCAAAATCGGTATTGTGACGATAGCCTTCAGAAGTGTTCTTGGAAATGTGAATGATATGATTGACTTTCTCATTCGACAAATTAAGAGATAAGGCTCCGTTCTTTTGTCCAAAAGAACCACCACTAATAGTCGCCACTCCAGTTCCTTCTAAATTTTTCTTTGTAACAATATTTATAGCTCCTGTAAAAGCGTTTTGTCCAAAGACACGAGCAGATGGCCCTTTGATGATTTCTATGCGCTCAATGAGCTCTATAGGAAGTGCGATGTTCATGGTATGATGCCCTGTTTGAGGGTCGTCAACCTTAATTCCATCGATAAGTAGCAGTGTTTGATCAAAACTACCTCCTCTGATATAAAGGTCCGCTTGCATTCCTTGTGCTCCTCTTCTTCGAATATCTACTCCAGCTACTGTTTGTAATAAATCAGCTAAACTTGTTGCAGCACTTTTTTGAATTTCTTCTGCCTGAATAACTGTAATTGTTCTTGAGTTTTCTGAAAGTGGAAGATCGATACGAGAAGAGCTTACCACTACTTCTTCTAAATCTTGAGTTTTAATTGATTCTTGAGCCCACAGAGAGCAATTCATAAGAATTACTATTACTATGAGAACTTTTTTTACAAATGGTTGATTGTAATAGTTCATGATAAATATATTTTTTAGAGGGAAGGTTAAATTTAGTGCAAAAAAAAGCTGCTAATTTCTTAGCAGCAATTTTATTTGATTTTATAACGAATTAATCAGCTAAGACAATAATCTTGTTGTCGTTCATTTCTAAGGTACCACTTTTTATGGTCAAGGCATAACCGCCCTTTTCAACAGCTTCAAAAAGATCTTTATGCTCAGCATCTAACTTGATAGAGTTTCCTTTAATCACTACTTCTCCAGCTTGAAGTGAAGAAACAATAGGAGCGTGATTGTTCAATAATTGAAACGACCCACTTACTCCTGGTGCAGTTACTGATTCAACTTCTCCTGAAAATAAAGTAGCTTCTGGTGAAACGATTTCTAATTGCATAGTATTAATTCAAATAGTTGATTAAGCTTCAGCAAGCATTTTTTCTCCTGCTTCGATAGCTTCTTCAATAGTTCCTTTTAGGTTGAATGCAGATTCTGGTAAGTGATCTAATTCACCATCCATAATCATATTAAACCCTTTAATTGTTTCTTTAATATCTACCAATACCCCTGGGATACCTGTAAACTGTTCAGCAACGTGGAATGGTTGAGATAAGAAGCGCTGTACACGTCTCGCTCTACCTACTGCTAATTTATCTTCTTCAGATAATTCTTCCATACCGAGGATGGCGATAATATCTTGAAGTTCTTTATAGCGTTGCAATAACTCTTTTACTCTTTGAGCACAGTTGTAGTGATCATTACCTAAGATATCAGCTGTAAGAATTCTAGAGGTAGAATCTAATGGATCCACCGCAGGGTAAATACCGAGCTCAGCAATCTTACGTGAAAGTACGGTTGTTGCATCTAAGTGAGCAAAAGTAGTTGCTGGTGCAGGATCCGTCAAGTCATCCGCAGGTACGTAAACCGCCTGTACCGATGTAATAGATCCTTTTTTAGTTGAAGTAATACGCTCTTGCATCGCACCCATCTCAGTTGCCAATGTCGGTTGGTAACCTACCGCTGATGGCATACGTCCTAAAAGTGCAGATACCTCTGAACCAGCTTGTGTAAATCTAAAGATGTTATCAACGAAGAATAAAACGTCTTTTCCTTGTCCATCTCCAGCACCATCTCTAAAGTATTCAGCGATTGTTAAACCCGATAAGGCAACACGAGCACGTGCTCCTGGAGGTTCATTCATCTGACCAAATACGAAAGTTGCTTTAGACTCTTTCATGGCTTTCTTATCCACTTTGCTGAGATCCCATCCGCCTTTTTCCATAGCTTCTAAGAAATCATCACCGTATTTGATAATACCAGACTCTAACATTTCACGAAGTAAGTCGTTACCTTCTCTGGTACGCTCACCAACTCCAGCGAATACAGAAAGACCACCGTGTCCTTTTGCAATATTGTTGATTAACTCTTGGATTAATACCGTTTTACCAACTCCAGCTCCACCGAATAAACCAATCTTACCTCCTTTTGCATAAGGCTCAATAAGGTCGATTACTTTAATACCTGTAAATAGAACTTCTGTAGAAGTAGATAAATCTTCAAATTTAGGAGCTTCTCTGTGGATTGGTAAACCATCTTTTCCAGCTTTAGGTAAGTTTCCTAAACCGTCAATAGCATCACCAATTACGTTAAATAATCTACCGTAAACATCTTCTCCGATGGGCATCTGAATAGCACTACCTGTTGCGGTAACTTCCATTCCTCTGCTTAGACCATCAGTAGAGTCCATAGAGATCGTACGTACTGTGTTTTCTCCAATGTGAGATTGTACCTCAAGTACTAATACTGATCCATCTTTTCTGTTTACTTCAATAGAATCGTAAATGTTTGGCAACTCAGCTCCTACGCTGAATTCGATATCTACAACAGGACCAATAATCTGTGAAATTTTAGCGGAACCTTTCGACATTAATCTAGTGTTTTAAATTAAAATAGTTTTGGGCATTTGTTTAAAATAACAAACACACTGTTTTTCAGGCTGCAAATATAAGATTTATCTGATAAAAATAAACCACAAAAAAGGTATTTTTTAGAAATAAAAAAAGGCACCCGCAGGTGCCTTTCAAAGATTCAATCGTATGGTCTAGTTGTTGAGGGTGAGCGATAAATACGCTTGAGCCCCGACATTTCCAGTTCCAATTGCCGAGAAGTATTCCTCGTTAAATAAGTTTGCAGCTCCCAGTTTAAGAACTGATTTTGAATTTGGAATACGGTAGTTGACTTGCATGTCCACAACGCGGTAAGAAGGCACCATACCATCCGCGAATGATGCTTGCCATAAATAAGAATCCGACCAGCGATAATTAACCATAAAACCTAAGTTGTCTGATAAATTCTCAGCACCGAGATACATTTTAAATTTATGACGTGGCGTATTAAATCCAGGCTCGAAGTCCGGATCAGATGCAGTGTCGTATTCAAATCCAGCAAAGGTGTAGTTAATCCCAAACTGAAGAACGTCTAAAGAAGTGTCAAATCCAAGATTTAATCCATAAGAAGAAATATCCGCCGTTGAATTTGTGTAAGCTTGGAAGGCTTGGTAATCTCCATTTTGCAATGCTAAAAGCGATAACGCACCATCTCCAGCCTGACCGTACTTAGGCACCAATACCGTTGAATTAGCAATAAAGTCAGCATATTGGTTGTAGTACCCACTAATATCAAGGGTAAACCAATCAAATTGTCCACGGTAACCAAGTTCCACAGCAGTAACTTGTTCTGGTTTCACCAGTGCAGTTGTCGCTACTTTTGGGGCTCCCATCATGACAGAAGCAGCTGAATAGGCATTTTCATAAGCGTCTCTACCCGTTAGAGTCACAGAAGAACCACCTGCATAGGCCTGTCCTGCTGTTGAAACAGAAGTTGAAAAGCTGTAGCGATCTAAGTTATCAGGAGAGGATCCTACTAAATGTGCTAAGCCCGCATTTAAACCAATGTACAAATCTTGAGTCGTAGGATTTCTGAATCCTGTTTGAAAAGAAGCTCTAATATTGTGGTTGCGATCTTCACCCACGGTATAGGTAAACGATCCTCTTGGAGAAACAAACCCATCGAACAATTCGTTTTTATCGTAACGCATGGAAGCGGTAAGTTTTAATCGATCATCCGCCATTTTCTTCTGAATTTGCGTATACAATCCGTATTCTTTATAAGGTATCGCCCCATCGTTATCGGTAAAGATGGTTCCTTGTGAATTTAAATTGTACTGACGGAATGAACCTCCAATTTGAAGATCAAATAGGTCTCCAGTGAGATAGGTTAAATTGTAATTAGCATCGACGTGGGTCAACGAAGTTTCATCGATAAATCGTGCTCCAGTACTGAGATCACCATCCGCAATAATTCTGTTAAAAGCAGTTTCAAAACCAGGAGATCCAGGAATTAATCTTCCGCTATCCGCATAAGATCTCGCTGCAGAATGCGCTATGTCTTCAGATAAAGGAACGCCAGTTCCGATTCCCAATCGAGCACCAATAAATGCTGTCGCATAATCTGTAAACCATTGTGTATCTGATTTCCATGCACGGTTCACATTAATCGCTGCAAAACGAGTGTCATAAGATTTACCTGCATCCTCAGTGGTTCTGTACGCTCTGACAAAAAAGTTGTCATCTTTGATTTCAATTTTGTTTTGAGCAAGCGTAAAATCATTGATGTAGTAACGGTTTGCTCCTTGATAAATCGTCGAACCTTTCCCCATTCTTGAATTAAAAATCACTTCCAGAGAACCTCCCGTTGGTCTCCAGTGCAAAGCAGCGTCATACTTAACACTTTTAGCATCGTGAGAGGTCAACTCATCTTCGCGATATCCAGTTCTTGAGACTAGTGTGTTTCCACCTACAGTTCCAGAAGGAAGCCCTGCTAATTGATCAAAATTTAAAGTCGTTGCTACTTCATCTCCGTAGACATTTAATCCATTGTAACCTGGATTTGAACGATTCGCTCCAGGGTTTGAAAGATCATCGACACGGTCTGCATGCCAATCTTCCCCTTCCATATAAGAGACGTTTAATTTGGCTGCGAATTTATCACTAAACTTTTTAGCGGCACGGATCCCCACATCGTAGAACTGATTGGTCCCAGCAGCTTTTTGAGAGGTAACTCCTGTTTTTACATAAGAGCTCACTCCTTCAAAATCAAATGGATTTTTGGAACGCATAAATAAGATTCCGTTAAATGCGTTGGCTCCATACAATGCTGATGAAGCACCTGGAAGAATTTCCACACTTAGTACATCTAAATCATTCATACCAACGAGATTTCCAAGAACAAAGTTTAAAGCGGGTGAGGAATTATCCATACCATCTACCAGCTGCATGAAACGGGTGTTCGCAAAGGTTGCAAAACCTCTGGTATTAATCGATTTAAAAGTTAAGGAGTTTACGTTGATATCCACTCCTTTTAAATTTTGAAGGCCATCGTAAAAATCTACTGAAGAGGTGTTTTGGATTTGTTTTAAACCAATTCGCTCTACTGATACTGGCGATTCAAATAACCGTTCTGGTGTACGAGAAGCCGAAATAATAATCTCATCTAACTGCGTATCCGCTTCACTTAAAACAACCGTAATAAACTCGTCTGAAGCGGCAACTCTTATGGTATTTTCAGAGAAACCAATGCTACTAATACGAATGCTAAAAGGGGTTGTACTTGAAGTTTGTAAGGTGAAATTCCCATCAAAATCACTCACAGCTCCATCGTTGGTACCCACAACAATAATGTTAGCACCAGGGATTGGAGTTTGATCAGAAGTAACTACTTTACCGTTGAGGGTTGTTTGAGCGTAACCCATGGCAGATAAGCAAATTGCGATTAAAAATGCTAGTTTTTTCATAATTTGTTTGAATTAAATATCAATACAATATACTGCTTTTTTTATTTAAGTATCAAAAAATCTAACGCTACATTGACAATACTGGAATGTTGGATCAGTGATTCAAACTTCTTTTTCATTGAATTCGAAGCTTTTAAATCAATTAGATTTTTTTGCTTTTAAAAAAATAAGAATAAAATTTTCTTTTGTGTATTTTTTACATGATGACTTTAGTTTGAAAAAAATAACATAAATTAGGATTCCAATTAAACAAATTAAACTCATGATTAACAGTAAACGATTATTTTACGCCAGTTGTTTTGCACTCATTACAACGGCATTTTCATTCAGCATCAGAGCTGGGATTTTACCTCAGTTAGCAGACGCTTTTGATCTTAGCGGTCAACAATTAGGCTTTATCAATTCCATGTGGTTTTTAGGATTTCCAATTGCCATGGTTTTGGGGGGGCTTTTTTATCACACTTTAGGACCTAAGAAAATTATGCAATTTGCATTTATAGCTCATACCTTAGGAATTATTCTTACGATCTATAGTGGCGGTTACACGGGTCTTCTTGTTTCGACTCTTTTCATCGGGATTGGAAATGGATGTACCGAAGCGGCTTGCAACCCTATGATCGCAGACACCTATGAAGGAAAAGCAATGAACACCCATTTAAACAGATTCCATATGTGGTTCCCTGGAGGAATCGTAGTGGGTTCTTTAGTATCTAAATTCATGACTGATTTAAATCTAGGTTGGCAGGCTCAAATATGGATTATCATGATACCAACACTTATTTACGCATACCTATTCTGGGGTCAACAGTTCCCAAAACCAAAACAGGAAGCTGTGATGTCTTTAAAAGAAAACTTAAAAGCGATGTTATCGCCTCTGTATATATTTATGATCGCAGCAATGGCTCTAACAGCGATTTCAGAATTTGGACCTCAACAATGGACCAGCTTAATTTTGAGTAGTAGTGGTGCTCAACCAATGGTAATTCTTGCGCTAGTAACAGGAGTTATGGCAGTTGGGAGGTATTTTGGAGGAGATATGGTTCACAAATTAGATCAAACCGGCGTATTATTGGGCTCAGCTGTTATTGCAGCACTCGGTATTTACCTCTTCAGCACACAAACTGGAGCCATGGTATACGTAGCAGCTTTCACCTTTGCGGTTGGAGTATGTTACTTCTGGCCAAATATGATTGGATTTGTAGCTGAAAAAATTCCTTTAAGTGGAGCCATTGGAATGTCAATCATCGGAGCTGTAGGAATGTTCTCAACTTCAATTTTTCAAGCGATTATTGGAGGTTGGATCGATACTTCCACCGCAGAACAAGCCGCAAAAGGACTTACAGGCACAGCACTTGAACTGGCTGCTGGACAACAAACACTCACTTATATGATTAGTTTCCCCGTAATTTTAATTGTTCTCTTTACCATTTTATATTTCTGGCAACGCAAATCTAAAGTTGCTACAGCATAAGCACTAAAACCACCAAACAAACCACAAAAAAACCTCTTAGTTTTCTAAGGGGTTTTTTTATATAAAATAACTACTGTTCGATTTCAGCTTCCTCTAATTTAAAATAAGGAAGTACTTTTTTAAGGATTAATTCATCTACTTAATTATATTTCATAAAGTAGTTCTCTTTAAAAGAATTCACCAGAGACTTTACTCCACCGTAACCGACTTCGCCAAGTTTCTTGGCTGATCTACATTACATCCTCTAATGACTGCGATATAGTAAGACAAGAATTGAAGTGGGATGGTCGTAATCATGGGAGTTAAGGGTTCAGCACTGTCAGGGATTTCGATGTAGTGATCAGCAAGATTCACAATCTCCGTATCTCCTTTGCTGACAATTGCAATGATTTTTCCTTTTCTAGCTTTGATCTCCATTACATTAGAAACAATCTTTTCGTAATGACCTCGCTTCGGTGCGATAACCACAACAGGCATATTCTCATCGATAAGAGCAATAGGACCATGCTTCATCTCTGCAGCTGGATAACCTTCAGCGTGGATATAAGAAATCTCTTTGAGCTTCAAGGCTCCTTCGAGTGCTACTGGGAAATTATACCCTCTCCCTAAGTACAAGAAATTGGTAGCATCAGCGTATTCTTTTGCAATTTCTTTTGCCTTGGACTCCGATTCCATCACCTGTGCAATCTTATTTGGAATGGCATCCAATTGATTGATGAATTGATGAAATTCTGTGGTACTGATCGATCCTTTACTCACAGCTATTTTAGCTGCTAAGAGTGCTAGAACTGTCAGTTGAGTTGTAAAAGCTTTAGTCGAAGCCACTCCAATTTCTGGACCAGCATGGGTATAGGCTCCTGAGTGTGTTTCTCTGGCAATCGAACTACCCACTACATTACAAATTCCATAGACAAAGGCACCCATTTCTTTTGCGAGCTTGATCGCTGCTAAGGTATCTGCTGTTTCTCCTGATTGTGATATTGGAATTACGATATCATCCTTGGTAATAATTGGGTTTCTGTAACGAAACTCCGATGCGTATTCCACCTCTACGGGTATTCTAGCGAGATCCTCAATGAGGTATTCTCCTACAAGCCCTGCATGCCATGAAGTCCCACAGGCGATAATTAAAATACGCTTAGCACCGATAAATTTATTGAGATGATCGTCAATACTCGACATTTTAATCACCCCCTCATTGACTAAGAGTCGACCTCTAAGGGTATCTCTAACCACATCGGGTTGCTCGTGAATCTCCTTGAGCATAAAGTGATCGTAACCACTTTTCTCAATCTGATCCAAACTGATATTTAAAGTAGAGATGTTGGGGTTTTCAATCTTGATATCGTCATTTATATTGCGGACTCTGAGTTCTCTACCTTGTCTAATAATGGCCATTTCACCATCCTCAAGGTAAAGAGCATTATTGGTGAATTCGATAAATGGAGTTGCGTCAGAGGCAATAAAATACTCATCTTCTCCGATCCCAATAGCGAGTGGACTTCCGAGTTTGGCTACCACAATTTCATTGGGTTTCTTCACATCAAAAACAGCGATTGCATAGGCTCCAATCACTTGCTTTAAAGCAATTTGAACAGCCTTTCCAAGCTTTACACCTTCTTGTTGTTTTACGTATTCAATCAAGTTAATTAAAACTTCTGTATCGGTATCTGAATGAAATACAAATCCGTTATTGACGAGCTGTGTCTTGATCGCATCGTAATTCTCAATGATTCCATTGTGTATAATCGCTAATTCTCCAGAGTTGGATAAGTGTGGGTGAGAGTTGACATCATTGGGTTCCCCATGAGTTGCCCAACGCGTATGACCAATACCTATAGTAGATTTAGATTCAGATAGCTTTGAAGAGATCGCTTCTAAATCTGCTACTTTTCCCTTGGTTTTACAAAGTGCTAAATCACCTTCTTTATAGAGTACTACTCCTGTCGAGTCGTAACCCCTGTATTCCAAACGCTTTAAACCATTAATAATAATAGGATAGGCCTCTTTAGACCCAATATAACCCACAATACCGCACATAATTTCTTAATTTGAGATTGAATAATTTAGTTCTAATCTAATTTTTTTGTCTTTTTCTTCCTGAGAAACACCATTCCCGTAAAGAACAGTTCCCAAAGGTGTTGTAGCCGTGTATTTGTGTATGTTGATTGAATCATCTCCTTCCATTGCTTTGTTGAATTCGTGATAACGAACATCGGAAGCGATTTCCAATCGAAGAGGGTCATTTAGAGAATCCCTGAGGATTATATTGTTGATATGATCGGTTAATCTAATTTCATATTTAATTCCCTGATCCAATTCTTTTTGAATTCTACCATCGAAGTTGGTAAACACACCCATGTAAGAATCATCGATATAGGATTCGTTTCCAATATTGATGAGATTCGCTTTTGTTCGAGCATTATACATATAAAGTCTTGGCGGCTCATAGGTTTGACCAGCAGCATCTAAAGTTGCGCGATCTACGTAAAACACCAATTTAGCCTCGTTGATAATCCAATTATTGGTGCGAATTTCCTCGATAACTGCATCGGCGTCTACTCCTTCAAAAAGATTGATTTCAGCAACTGTTCCTACCCCTCCTTTGAGGTATAGTCGCGATGGGTTTACGGTTTGAATCTGATCTAAAACCGTCCCTTGATACGCTTCGGTTTCAAATGAGTTAACAGCAATTCCTACCACTCCTGACTGAGTCTGAGTCAACAAATTAAGAGTGTAGAAACTAGTTTTTTCGACGAGTTCATCGTCGCTATTGTAGTTGTCGTACTTATAATTTACTCGAATCTCTGCTCCAGTTAGATTTAATAGCATCATCAGTTCGTCAGTTGCTCCTAAAGAAAGATGCAGTCCTCTCATGAAATTGACAAAGTTGGACTGACTTAACAAATTATCACTGCCTTCCTGACCTAATAAATAACGATCAAAGAATTTAGGATCGAGCATCACTCGAATCCCAGGAGCTTTTCTGTAATCTACTTCTAAAGATTCATCGACATCTTCAGTAGCAGGATCGTCTTCTTTGTAATAAACGTATTCCTTATTGCTGATCTGAATGACATCATCAAATAAAACCGTTGAGGTGTAAGGTTCAAAATCTTGATTAGAGTAGTATGTTTTCTTTTCTAGAAAGTTTGTTGAAGCATCAAGCTCATCTAAATAGTAATCCAACTTCTTGACTTTGAAGTGAATGTCTGCATCAAGATTACCGTAAATGCTGTCTAGGTCAAAGGTTTTAGCATAGGTGCTACCAATGTATTCTGTATCTTCATCATCCAAAATACCATCACCATCAGTATCTTCATTCAAGGGATCAGTTCCTTTGTTGTACTCTTCAAGATCTGTCACACCATCAGCATCAGAGTCGCTATTTGGATCTTCAGGATCGATGTCATAGGCATCGATTAATCCGTCAAAATCTGAATCCTTATCGGCATCTAAAATAAAAGGGATGTATAAAATTGCAGAAGTTGTTCGCTCGTTTTCTTGTGTAGCAATCGCTGTTCCCTCATCGGATTGTTTGTACGTTCCAAAAATCGGATTGATGGAACTCAATCGAACTTGAGCTGCTATTTTAGCCGAAGTCGTTCCGTAAATGGGATCCTTAAAGTTTCCTAACTGATACAATGACAGGTCGCTCGACTGAACTGCTGTTAACTTCTTTGTTTGAAGTCCCACGTCATAGTAGGCCTTACTCGTTTCAAAAAGTTCACCTGAAATCAATCCTTCTCCATAAATAGAATTGTCTTTTTCACATGAAAAAAACAAAACAGAACTGATTAAAACTAAAAGTAGGGAGGCTAAAGTATTTTTTCTATTCATTAATCTAAGCTTAAGACTTCAGTATTGTAAAAATTTGAATAAGCCTCTTCAAACTCTTGAATAGGCACAAATGGCAATACTGGTTTTTGAAGACTTTCAATGTGATTTTTTAGATCGTCTTCGATATTCTCTGAGGCTAAAATAATCGCATCAGAATAATCTACTGCTACTTTTAACAAATTATTATAAGTAGGGTCTTCCAGTGCAGAAATATCCTCCTTAGCAATTCCATCGAAAGCAATTTTAGAAATAAGCTCCTTATTTAAAGAACCTTCAAATTTAGAACCGTAAACAGAAGTCACAATTTTAGACTGAGCAAAAAGAGGCTCATCTGCATAAAATTTCTTTAAATACAATGGCAGCAATGAAGATAACCATCCGTGAACGTGAATCACATCAGGGGTCCAATTGAGTTTTTTAACTGTTTCAACCACCCCTTTTGCAAAGAAAATAGCACGCTCATCATTGTCTTCAAAAAGAGCTCCATTTGCGTCTGTAAAGGTAAATTTGCGCTTAAAGTATTCTTCGTTATCTATAAAATAAACTTGAATGCGCTCTTTAGGAATCGAAGCAACTTTAATAATCAATGGCATATCGAGGTCATTGATCACTAAATTCATCCCTGAAAGACGAATCACTTCGTGAAGCTGATGTCTTCTTTCGTTGATGATCCCATACTTGGGCATAAATATTCTGATCTGACCACCTCTACTGTTTACCATTCTCGGAGTCTCATAAGACAAATTAGACACCTCATCATGAGGCATATAAGGGATTAATTCCGAGCTGACAAACAAAATCTTTTTACCATTCATATCACACTATTTTTAGATTGCCTAAATTAGGTGCGCAAATTTACAAAAAAATAAGCAGAATAGCCTTATTTGTAGTAAGTTTGCTTGCTCAAAAGCATACATGGAACGACATTTTAATACAAAAGAAGAACTGAGAGCTTATTTGAATTTTCATTCAAGTGAGAAAAGTGTTGGATTTGTACCCACCATGGGAGCACTTCACCAGGGTCATATCAGTCTTTTAAAAAGAGCGTTTGCGGAGAATGATCTAGTGGTTTCAAGTATCTTTGTGAATCCTACTCAATTCAACAATCAGGAGGATCTAATCAACTATCCCAGCACACTTGAAAACGACTTAAAACTCATCCGAGAAATTTCAAAAGATATTGTCGTTTTCACTCCTTCTGTTCAAGAGATGTACCAAGAAAACGTTCAGTCAAAAAACTATGATTTTGAAGGTATTGACCTACATTTAGAGGGACTGGATCGACCAGGGCATTTTGATGGTGTGGGAACCATTGTAGAGGAATTACTGAGAATAGTAAGCCCAGATAAGGCCTACTTCGGTGAAAAAGATTTTCAACAATTACTCATTGTAAAATCACTTGTCAAACAACTTCAATTACCCATTGAAATCATCTCATGTCCTATTGTTCGCGAATCAAATGGATTAGCGATGAGTTCCAGAAACAGTCGCTTGACTGAAACCCAACGAGATAGAGCAGTCTTTATATACGATTCCTTGGTGCTCGCAATTGAACTCGCAAAAAATCACAGCCCTCAACAGCTCAAAGAGCTCATCGAAAATCGCTTTGCAAAAGAAGGAGATTTTGATCTAAAATACTTTGAAATCGCCTGTGTTGACAACTTCATTCCTGTCACTGAATTTATAAAAAACAAACACTACAGATTCTTAATTGCAGTCGTGTTTCACGATGTTCGTTTAATCGACAATATCGGCTACACACACCTTGAAATCAATTAAAAAATAGTCGTATCTTTGCGCCATGCAAATTCAGGTAGTAAAATCGAAAATTCACAGAGTCAAGGTCACCGGTGCTGACCTGAACTATATCGGTAGCATTACAATCGATGAGGATCTCATGGATGCAGCTAATATTATCCAAGGTGAGAAGGTTCAAATCGTCAACAACAACAATGGAGAGCGATTGGAAACTTACTGTATTCCTGGTCCTAGAAACTCTGGTGAAATTACCCTCAATGGAGCTGCAGCTCGAAAAGTAGCTGTTGGAGATGTGCTCATTTTGATCTGTTATGCCTATATGGATTACGAAAAAGCTAAAACATTTTCTCCTGCAATCGTCTTTCCTAACGAAGAAACCAATCTTTTAGAATAATTTTGAAAGCCAAGCTGATCAAATTATTAAAAACACTCATCCCTATAGGATTGGGTTTGTTTTTGATTGCTTATTCCTATTCAAAAACCAGTCCTGAGGAACGAGAACTCATCTACAATTATGTAGTGGAAATCGAACCCCTATGGATAATACTCTCGATGGTGCTTGGGATCCTCTCTCATGTATCGAGAGCGATTCGTTGGAACTACCTTCTAGAACCTATGGGATATCAGCCTCCTGTTAAGTCCAATATCTTGATTATCTTAATGAGTTATCTAACTAATTTAGGCATCCCTCGTTCTGGAGAATTTTTAAGAGCAACCGCTTTGTCTACCTATGAGGAGGTTCCCTTTCAGAAGGGTTTTGGAACGATAGTCACCGAACGAATTGTCGATTTGATCATGCTTTTGTTGGTCATTGGTTTGAGCATCATTCTTCAAACAGATGTCATCCTAGATTACTTTAAATCTCAAGGAATTTCCATAAGTACCATTCTTATTGGATTGGCAGTTCTGCTAATTGTAGGATTTGTAGTTTTAAAATTCTTAAAAGATTCCAAATCAGGATTTGCCAAAAAATTTAGAGACTTTTTTGGAGGACTCATCGAAGGCGCTCTTAGCATCTTAAAGCTTCGAAAAAAATGGGTATTTATAGGCCATAGCTTGTTTATATGGGCTGCCTATGTCGGAATGTTTTGGGTATTAAAATTTGCTGTTCCAGAGGTTGTTGACCTCAGCTTCTCCGAGGTTTTAGTCGGATTTATCGCAGGCGCCTTTGCCATGACTGCCACTAATGGAGGCATTGGACTCTACCCAATCGCCGTCCATAAATCACTTTCAATTTACGGAATCTCTGCCATTGCTGGTAATGCATTTGGATGGATTGTTTGGATTACTCAAACACTGATGGTCGTAGTTTTAGGAAGCCTATCGTTTTTAGTCCTACCCTTTATTGCATCTAAAAATAAATAGGGTTACTTTAGAGTTTTCATTCTAATATTTTTTTAATGGCTAAAACCAAAACCTCTTTCTTCTGTCAAAATTGCGGTACTCAATTCGCCAAATGGGTAGGTCAATGTTCCTCCTGTAAGGAGTGGAATACCGTTGTGGAAGAAGTCGTTCAAAAAGAAGAAAAAAAGGCTTGGGATGTCAGTAAACCCTCCTCGTCGAGGACCTCAAAACCATTAAAAGTCAAAGATATTGCCACTGATTCAGAGATCAGAATGGATAGCTCAGACAAGGAGTTGAACCGAGTTTTGGGCGGTGGTATCGTACCTGGGTCCCTCACCCTTTTAGGTGGCGAACCAGGAGTTGGAAAGAGTACGCTGCTGCTTCAAATAGCCTTAAATCTTCCCTATAAAACACTTTATGTGTCTGGGGAGGAAAGCCAAAAACAGCTCAAGATGCGAGCTGATCGCATCAATAGAGATTTAGACAACTGTTTTATTCTTACCGAAACCAATATTCAAAATATCTTTAGACAGATTCAAGAACTCGAACCGGATATTGTGATCATCGATTCGATTCAAACCCTGCATTCTGACCTAATTGAATCAGCGGCTGGATCGGTATCTCAAATAAGAGCCACCACAGCGGACCTCATTCAATTTGCAAAAGAGACCCATACTCCAGTGATTTTGATCGGACATATCACAAAAGATGGATCCATTGCGGGACCAAAGATTTTAGAACATATGGTCGATACGGTTTTGCAATTTGAAGGCGACAAGAATTACGTTTACAGAATCCTTAGAGCTCTAAAAAATAGATTTGGATCTACTGCTGAACTCGGTATTTATGAAATGATTGGCTCTGGTCTTAATGAAGTTAATAATCCCTCAAAAATTCTCATCTCCAACTCAGATGAAGACCTCTCTGGAACAGCTATAGCTGCAACTTTAGAGGGTATGAGGCCACTGATGGTAGAGATACAAGCTCTTGTGAGTTCAGCTGTTTATGGAACCCCTCAGCGATCTACGACAGGATTTAATATTAAAAGACTCAATATGCTACTAGCTGTTCTTGAGAAAAGAGCTGGTTTTAAACTGGGGGCTAAAGATGTCTTTTTAAATATTACAGGAGGAATTAGCATTGAAGATCCTGCTCTTGATTTGGCGGTCATTGCAGCTATTTTGAGCTCTAATTTAGATCGTCCTATCAATAAAAATCTATGCTTTGCAGCGGAAGTGGGTCTTGCAGGAGAAATTCGACCAGTACAACGCGCCGATCAACGAATTCACGAGGCTGAAAAGTTAGGTTTTAAGAGTATTGTGGTATCCAAGCATACAACGATCAATATCCAGCCTAAAATCAAAGTGATTCAGGCTGGAAGAATTGAAGAAGTTTTAAAACACTTATTTACTTAAGGAGAAGGAATCGGGTGCTGTTTGTGAATCGCTTGAATCCCTTCGTATAATTCTGGAGTTATATCAACATTGATACTCTCGATGTTTTCTTTGAGTTGATCCATAGTAGTCGCACCTATTATATTTGCAGTCACAAATGGTCTTGTGTTCACAAATGCCAACGAAAGCTGTGTTGGAGTCAATCCGTGAGCATTTGCCAAATCAGCGTATTTTTGAGTTGCTAGAACAGCCTGCTCATTGGAGTACCTGTTAAAGTTTGGAAACAGAGTCACCCTTGCTTTTTCAGGTTGATGTCCCCCTAAATACTTTCCTGATAACACTCCAAATCCCAAAGGAGAATACGCTAACAATCCCATTTGTTCTCGAATGGACACTTCAGCAAGACCAACCTCATAACTTCTGTTGAGAAGTGAATAGGGGTTTTGAACGGATTGCATTCTAGGAAGCTCAGGATACTCGCGATGTAATTCTAAATACTTCATAGCTCCCCAAGCAGTTTCATTTGAAAGACCTATATGGCGAATCTTTCCAGCTTTAACCTGCTCATTTAAACTTTCGAGAATTTGAAGAAAATTACATTCCCACTGCTCATTTTGATCGTGCTCATAACCTAACTTTCCAAAATAGTTAGTCGAACGTTCTGGCCAGTGTAATTGATAGAGATCGATATAATCTGTTTGAAGGCGTTTTAAACTCGCATCTACAGCTTCTTCAATCGATTTTGGAGAAAAGCCTGTGGTTCTAATATGCTTTGTAAATTCAGCTGGCCCTGCTATTTTTGAAGCTAAAACCACCTGATCTCTTTTCTTGTTTTTTGCAAACCATTTTCCAATGATTCGTTCTGTATCCGCATAAGTTTCAGCTTGTGCTGGTACTGGATACAGCTCTGCAGTATCCCAAAAATTAACCCCTTGATCTAGGGCGTAATTCATTTGCTCATGTCCTTCTTCGAGGGTGTTTTGTCTCCCCCAAGTCATGGTGCCAAGGCAAATTTTACTGACTTTAACTTCAGTAGTTCCTAATGTCGTGTATTTCATTTGAGAGTCTTTAAATAAGCCACTAATATAGTAAATTGATATAACTCAATTTGATCTTTAGCAGAGTTCTAAAAGTATCGGACAATGATCTGAATGAACAGCCCCAGACAATATCGCTGAACGCTTTATTTTGTCTTTTAAAGGTTCGCTGACCATAGCGTAATCCAATCGCCATCCTTTGTTGTTCGCACGAGAGTTCGCTCTATAACTCCACCAAGTATACTGATCAGGTTCTTTGTTGAGATGTCTAAAACTATCTATAAAACCACTTTCAATAAACGATGACATCCAAGCTCTTTCTTCTGGCAAGAACCCAGAAACTGTTTTATTGCGAACAGGATCGTGAATATCAATCGCCTGGTGACAAATATTGTAATCTCCACAAACTACAAGATTAGGAATTTCTTTTCTGAGTTCTTTGAGGTATTCTAAAATATCGTCCATATAGGTAAACTTATACCCCAATCGCGCATCATTGGTCCCTGAGGGTAAGTACATGCTCATTACAGAAACCTCATCGAAGTCTACCCGAAGGTTTCTACCTTCTTGGTCCATATAGTCGATACCCGTTCCATAAGCAATGTGGTTAGGTTCTTTCTTACATAAAACTGCAACAGAGCTATAACCTTTTTTTTGTGCAGAAAACCAATAGTGAAAAGGATAACCCGCCTCTTCAAATAGCGACAGATCGAGCTGATCTTTATGAGCTTTGGTCTCCTGAAGGCACAACACATCAGGATCAGTGGCAATGAGCCACTCCATAAACCCCTTTTTTAATGCAGCTCGTATTCCATTGACATTATAAGAGACTATTTTCATCTTAGTTCATCTTTTTTAGCCAGTGCTTTAGGTCCACCTCAGCTTTAATAATACTTGAAAGTTCACTGATGGCAACGCGATTTTGATCCATTGAATCTCTGTGACGAATCGTAACCGTTTGATCTTCTAAGGTCTGATGATCGACAGTGATACAGAATGGAGTTCCTAAGGCATCTTGTCTTCTATAGCGTCTTCCAACAGCATCTTTTTCATCATACGCCACTTCGAAATCCCATTTGAGATCTTCTACGATTTGATGAGCAATTTCAGGAAGTCCGTCTTTTTTAACTAGAGGTAAAATAGCCGCCTTGGTAGGAGCTAATACAGCCGGTAATTTTAAGACTGTTCTCGTAGATCCATTTTCTAATTCTTCTTCTCTAAGAGCATTAGAAAACACCGCTAAGAACATACGATCCACTCCGATAGAAGTTTCTACTACATAGGGAACATAAGACTCGTTGATTTCAGGATCGAAATACTGTAACTTCTTACCTGAGTATTTTTCATGAGAACCTAAATCAAAATCAGTTCTCGAGTGAATTCCTTCTAACTCTTTAAATCCGAATGGGAATTTAAATTCAATATCAGCAGCTGCATCAGCATAATGCGCTAACTTTTCATGATCGTGGAAACGGTAATTATCTTCACCTAATCCAAGAGAATGATGCCATTTTAAGCGGGTTTCTTTCCACTTTTCATACCACTCTTTTTGAGTTCCTGGCTTGATAAAGAACTGCATTTCCATTTGTTCAAACTCGCGTTGTCTAAAGATAAACTGTCGAGCTACAATTTCATTTCTAAAGGCTTTACCGATCTGAGCAATTCCAAATGGAATTTTCATACGACCAGTCTTTTGAACATTTAAGAAGTTGACAAAGATTCCCTGTGCCGTCTCTGGTCTTAAATAAAGATCCATAGCGGTATCTGCAGAGGCACCGAGCTTAGTCCCAAACATCAAATTGAACTGTTTTACATCGGTCCAGTTTTTGGAACCAGATAAAGGACAAACAATTTCTAACTCCTCGATAAGTGCTTTTACATCAGCGAGATTTTCCTCAGAAAGGGATTTTCCCATACGAGCTAAGATCTCCTCTCCTTTTTGTTTGTAACCGAGAACTCTTGGATTGGTGGCAATAAACTGCTCCTTGTCAAAAGCCTCGCCAAAACGCTTCTGTGCTTTAGCGACTTCTTTTTCAATCTTAGCGTCTAATTTTCCAACGTAATCTTCGATGAGTACATCAGCTCTATAACGCTTTTTGGAGTCTTTATTGTCAATCAGTGGATCGTTAAAAGCATCGACGTGTCCCGAAGCTTTCCAGGTCGTTGGATGCATAAAAATTGCAGAGTCAATCCCCACGATATTGTCGTGTAGTTGAACCATTGCTTTCCACCAATATTCTTTGATATTGTTTTTTAAAGCGGCTCCTTGCTGTGCATAATCATATACTGCAGAGAGTCCATCGTAAATCTCACTAGACTGAAATACAAATCCGTATTCCTTAGCGTGAGATATTACTTTCTTAAAATCGTCTTCTTGTAATGCCATAGCCGCAAAGGTAAAGTACTATTTGCAAATTAAAAATTAAAAAATGTGAAATGATGACACCGTCATTCGTCCTAAGAATTCAATTTAGAAAACCGAATAGTCTTAGCTTTATATCATTGTGTTTAAATCTATTATCGATATTGTAATTCCCAGATGCTGTAATGCTTGTCATGGTCATTTGACTTTTGGTGAAAAGGTGCTCTGCACCTCTTGTAGACATCAATTATCAGTTACTCAATTTAACTATTGTATTGAAAATGAATGTGATCGAAGTTTATACGGCAAAACCTCTTTTGTCAAAGCCTCTGCATTGTTCTACTTCGATCAAGCGGGTATTTTAAAAGCACTCTTACATCAGTTAAAGTACCGGGATCAACAACAGCTCGGTGTTTTTTTTGCGAACTGGACTGCCGCTATTCTAAAACAGGACTCCTGTTTAACGGCTGTTGATTATCTCGTTCCTGTACCTCTTCATTGGAGAAAAAAACACCAAAGGGGATACAATCAACTCCACCTATTCTGTAAACGACTTTCAAAATTAATGAATTGGAACTATGCTCCTCAACTCTTAAAGAGAGTCAATTATCGAGATTCCCAGACTCATAAATCTAGAATCCACCGCAGTTTTGAAAACAATCCATTTGAACTAAAAACAACAGTTGATTTAAGCGATCAAACTATTTTAATTGTCGATGATTTAATCACAACAGGAAGTACCATGACCCATTGCTCTAATGCCATCTTAAATCGTTACCCATCAAAGATCTATTTATTGAGTATTGGCTATCGATCTCGATTTGTGTAAATCCCTGTTATTACAATCGGTTTTTGTGTAACTTTGCCTTCTATGATGCAACGATTTTTAAGCAGTATATTCATCCTTCTAATAGCGCTATCCACAGTTCAATGTGCTCGTAGAGGAAGACCTAGTGGGGGTCCAAGAGACGAGACTCCTCCTGTACTCATAAAAGCAGATCCTGTTAATGAATCCGTTGAATTTAAAGGTCAATCATTTAAATTGTATTTTGATGAATACGTACAACTCAAAAATATCGACCAACAACTCATTGTTTCACCACCCTTAAAATACCCTGTAGAGTTCTCCCCATCACTTAGAGCATCTAAGGTAATTGAAGTCATTATCGCAGATACCCTTCAAGAAAACACCACCTATGCTTTTAATTTTGGACAGAGTATTGAAGATTACAACGAGGGGAATCCGCTTTCATTCTTTAGATATGTTTTTTCAACAGGAAGTGTTCTCGATTCTTTGAGCTTAAAAGGAACGGTAAAAGACGCTTTTATGCCAGAGCCTGAATCCTTTATCAGTGTCATGCTTTACAGAAGAGATAGTACTTATACAGATTCGGCTGTGTACAAAAGACCTCCATCCTATATCACCTCAACAATGGACAGCCTCAAGGTATTTGAACTCAAAAATCTCAGAGAGGGTACCTATGAAGTTTTTGCTCTCAAAGACAATAACAACAACAACTTATTTGACCCATTAGTGGATCAGATTGGGTTTTTAGATCGAGCTGTTGAAATCCCTAAAGACTCTGTGGTAAGTCTAAAAACCTTTTTTGAAAATCCAGATTTTTCAATAGCTTTTCCAAAACTTGAAACCAATAATAGAATAAGAATTGGATATTTTGGAACTCCAAAAGATTTAAAAATCACTCCACTAAATGAGCTCAATAAAGAGGCTCAATTTAGACTCCTAAGAGAAGGTGAAAAAGACAGTCTCAACTACTGGATTAAAAATCTCAAAGCTGACTCTTTAGTCCTTAAAGTTGAAGAAAGAACTTCTGGATTTTTAGATACGCTCAATATTAAAATCAGAACCTTAGATTCTGACTCTCTTGTGATCAAATCTCTTTCTTTTAAAAACAAAGATTTAATAGATCCCTTTCTAATAGAAGCCAATACTCCAATTGAAAGAATTGATCCTTCTAAAATTTCAATTATTGATAAAGACACCATCAACACTCCTTTCAATGCAAGCCTAGACAGTGTTAAGAATCAATTAGTCATCGATTTTGAAAAACAATTAGAAAATTCGTATTTCATCTATTTAATGCCTGGTGCCTTGGAGGATTTTTACGAGCACACTAACGATAGTCTACGTTATAATCTTTCAATTAAAAAACTAACCTATTACGGAACTCTAAATCTATCGATTAATAGAATTACTCAAGACCCCATCATCATCGAACTCTTGGATGAGAAATTATCAGTTCAAAGAAGAATTGTTCACCCTAAGGAGAACAGTTTGTCTTTCAAACATCTGGAGCCTCAAAAGTACTACATAAGAGTATTGTTGGATTCTAATGAAAACGGAGAGTGGGATCCGGGATCATTACTTAAAAAACAAAAAGCTGAATCAGTTCACTATCACAGTGAACTCATTGATGTACGTTCCAACTGGGACATTCAACAAGATCTGTTACTTCCCTTCTAATTAGAGGTTTATTTGAAAATGGTCTCGATCAGCCAAGAAGTTGAGTTTTGATCGCGTCGATGTGATCAACTCCTTGTCGATGGTTCCAACACTTATTCCATCATCTTTTGAAAATAATAATTGGTTTCCTAAGGGATCATAAATTGAAGAATGCCCAGGATAAAAGTTACCGTTAGGATCGTCCCCCAATCGATTCACACCAACACAATAGGACATATTCTCAATTGCACGAGCTCTTAAAAGGGTATCCCAAGCTCCTATTCTAGGACTTGGCCAATTAGCTACATAAAGCAATAGGTCGTAATCTTGATCATTTCGACTCCATACTGGGAACCTCAAATCATAACAGATCAAAGGTCTAATTACAAAGCCCTTATACTTAATCAGTGTTCGTTTCATCCCTTGCTCATACGCCTCAGATTCACCTGCAGGAGAATAGGTGTGGTGTTTGTCGTAGTGTTCCACTTTAGTGTCAGGATGCACAAAACAGAAACGATTAAAGTAAGTAGCTCCTTCCTTTACAACAATACTCCCACAAATGGCTGTATTGTACATACGCGCTAGGTATTGCATCCACGAGATCGTCAGTCCAGCTTCGGTATAATCTATCGCTTCTGGAGTCATTGTAAATCCAGTGGTAAAAGTTTCAGGTAGTACCACCAAATCAAAGTGCTTGTTGGTTTGGAAAAACGCATCCAACTTTGATTTGATTAAATTTCTGTTTTCAGGTGGATTATGCCAAACTAAGGGTGTTTGTACTAAGGCAATATTTAATTTTGACATCTGACCTCTAACTATTTAATTAACACTAATTATTACCCTAAAGATATCAAAAGATTTGGAATTCAGATGACTGTGTTAAAATTCAAATAACAGCTGAGAATTCTATAAAATTTTTGTCTTATTTTAGCCTACCCTCATGACAAAAAAATTAGTACAACAAACTAGGCAAACTAGATCGCTCCACAAAAAAATAGGCATCATCTTAATGGTGCTAGTTTTGTTGATTTCCATCAGCGGACTACTTTTGGGAATTAAAGACGAAATTGGTTTAAAACCCCAAACTGAAAGTGCCACTCAAATCGATTCCGACCAATGGATTTCAATAAAAAGAATTGATTCTATTGCTAAAGTTTATGCCCAAGAGCAACTCCATCTCGATTCTCAAATCGATCGTATCGATATCAGGCCTTCCAAGGGAATTGCTAAAATTTTATACAAAAAGCACTTTACTGAGCTACAAATTGACATTCAGACTGCTGAGGTGGTATCTGTTTCTACAAGAGCAGATCATTTCATTGAACGACTACACGACGGCTCGATCATCGATTTTTATTTCTCAGACACCAACGCTTCCAAAATCATCTATACCACATTGGTCTCCCTAGGACTCGTCTTTATGTCCATTAGCGGCTATTTACTCTGGCGCAATCCAATTAAAATCAAACGCAAGAAACGCGGTTAATTCTTCAATCGTTTCTTTGAAAGTTTATTAGAAGAAACATTCGGCGGTAGGTCTATTTTAGAAACTTCTGTTTTAACAGAACTAGAAGCTGACTTTAAACTCGAACAGGAGCTTATAGATGTTCCTAATAGAATTAATGCAAAAACGGATAAGAGGGATATGATTCTCATAATTTAATTACTGATTATTTTCGTATTCAACCACAAAAAACATACCAAATATATCCTATTTTTTAATTATTGATACAGAAATAATTCTTCAATTGTGGTTTTAAAAAGTTTCGACATTTTAAATGCCGTTGGTAAACTAGGATCAAATTTTTGCTTTTCGATAGCATTGATCGTTTGCCTTGAAACTTCAATTATCTCGGCTAATTGTTCTTGGGTTAAACCATGTGACTTTCGAAATTCTCGTACTCTATTTTTCATAAATACTTCTTTCTACTAATCAAAAGTGATATCAAGTAAGTGATTCCTATAAATCCAACAAGCATCCCTATTTCGGCATCGTTGTGGATGATGTTTGTCAGATCAAACAAACTATAGGTCAGTCCTACAACTACAGTTAGCCCCAAGGTAATTGCTAATGATTCCAAATGAATTTTTTGCTCGAGTTCGTCAAAATGATTAAACAGATTTCGATTCGCTACAATCATGCCAATTCCAATGAACAAATTCAATAGGATAGTTACTAATGTTAGGGTTTTTGACTGATTCCAAAAAAATTGATGCCCAAAGGTTGCTACTGCTAAACTTCCGACCCAACTCCAGGTCCATAGTGCTAATTTCAATACTCTTTTTTTGCGTTCTTGTTTCATAAATGTAAAGTTTTATTTACAAATATAATTGTTTTTATTCAAATGTAAAGTTTTATTTACATTATTTTGATGTTTTTGTTCAAACTAGCTTTATATCAGCATCTTGAACGAAATAATTCATAAATTAGAGTTATCAAACCCCTATCTATGAATGTATTTGATAAAAATAAGGCACGCAATTCAACCAATGCGATTAAAAGGCTTTATATCTCCATGCAGTATTTAATTAGCAGAGGTTTTTACAAACCAATGGGCAATTCAGGAGAAGAATTGAGATCAGCTCTTTTGGAATTATCTCCTGAGATTTACGGTAGTATTGCAGATGAAAAAAATGAAATCGACGGTCTCAAATACATACTCGATCGACTTCCTGCTGGGATTCATCACTGCAATCACATCAATCTAACTTCTGATGAAGGATTTAGCAAAACGCATTTTAAAGCAATTATTCCAGCTAAAAGAAGAAGGAACTGCTACCGTATCGATCCTGAACAGATGAATATTGAAATCACACGTGGAAGATCCGACATTTATGATATTTTGACGCATTTGACCTTCTTATACATCGAAGCAGATAAACTATTAAAGAGAATTTACACCGGTGAAAGCAAGTCTCTCAATAGAGATTGGATTAAAATTGAAGCTGCGGTTTCTAAAAAGAAACTCAATCAAATGGAACTTGAAAACATCTTGATTCATTTGGCGAGTTTAATGGGTCGAACCTATACTGAAGTAGAAGAGGCCCACCGTCATTTTGCGACTAAAGAAGAACCTCATAGGTTTATCGACATTATCTATGGGATGGGAAAGTTAGCCTTAGACGAAAAAGTTAATTCGAATGCCAGAGTCATCCGATTTAGTCCACTTCTAAGAGAGCGTCTGGGACATCATATCTACGGTGAAAAATGGGCTAATAATATCAAAGACATTCTCATAAAAAAGAAGCTCATCAACAGACCGATTCATTTAATTAGCGCTAATATGCACTCGGTGATGAATGCTTTATTCGCTCCAAAAGCCCTGGGAGCTGAGTTTGACAAAAAACCTCATCTGAATATTTATCAGGCATTGAGCGAACCACAAAACGAACAATTGAGAACCAAAGTACTCAAATACGCTCAAAAGAATGGAATGATATACCTCAAAGATCAATCGGGGACCAATATCGATGTTCAAGTATTCGACATGGCCTTTTGCAATGAAGAAGCCTGCAGCTATTACAGCCCTGAAGATCGACAATATGCTCCTGTGCTGATTGTGATGGATTACGCTTTTGGAGAACAGGCCTTTGAAACCATCGATGAGTTTTTAAAACCCATTCAAGTCAACAATAGGGCTCAATATTTAAATATGCAATCCATTTCCATCATGGGAAAAGCAGGGATTTTAGAAGGGAAAAAGGGAGACTTGATGATTCCCAATGCTCATATTTTCGAAGGTACTGCAGACAATTATCCATTTGACAACCAATTAAAGGCTAGTGATTTTTCAAATAGTGAGTTGGGAGTTCAAGAGGGAACGATGATTTCAGTTTTGGGAACCTCTCTACAAAACAAAGAACTGTTGAGTTATTTTAAGCATTCTTCTTGGAATGTAATCGGATTAGAAATGGAGGGTGTTCACTATCAAAAGGCGATTCAAGCAGCATCGAAGATTCGAGGGAATATCAAACCTGATATCGTTGTTCGCTATGCATACTATGCTTCGGACAACCCCTTAGAAACTGGAGGTACCTTGGCTTCTGGAGGACTTGGAAATACTGGTGTTAAGCCCACCTATTTAATCACTGAAAAAATATTAGAACAGCTTTTTAACATTAAATAATCAAAAAATAAACTTCGTTTAATTAATTTATCGTAATATTGCGATAAATATGTTGTTATGAAATTATCTGAATTAAAAGAGCACTTAAAATCTATTGATTTTTTACAATTTAAACTTTGGGATGGAAGCTTCGTTCCCAAGCATTTTCACGTTACTGAAATTGGATGGATTGACAAGCAGTTTATCGATTGTGGAGGAACGTTACGCAGGGAAGAAAAAATCAATTTTCAACTGTGGTATTCCGACGATAAGGACCATCGATTGGCTCCAGAAAAATTAATACACATTATTGAATTGTCTGAAAAGGCTTTAGAACTTAAGGATGTTGAAATAGAAGTAGAATACCAGTCAACAACGATCAGTAAATACGATCTCGTGTTTGAAGGAGATGCCTTTGTATTAATGCCAACCCAAACAGATTGTTTAGCTAAAGACAATTGTGGAATTGATGCTCAAAAACCAAAAGTAAAACTATCAGAATTACAATCTTCTTGTTGTGAACCTGGTAGTGGATGTTGCTAATATGGAATTTATAAGCCTGACTAAAGAAAACTATCCTAAGCTTGCTCAAATTTACCTTGAGGGCATCGCTACGGGTGTAGCTACTTTTGAAACCTCAGCACCATCATATGAAGACTGGGATAAGACACATCTCCCCTTTGGAAGAATTTTAGCTGTAGAGAATGATCAGGTTCTCGGCTGGGCTTCTCTAGCTAAAGTATCCGATCGATGTGTCTATGGTGGAGTTGCTGAAAATTCCATCTACGTCGCTACTTCTGCTCAAGGAAAAGGTGTAGGAACTCGATTGCTACAAAAACTTATTGAAATTAGTGAAGCTAATGGGATCTGGACCCTTCAATGCGGTATCATGAGAGCTAATAAAGCCAGTATCGCCTTACACGAGAAATGTGGGTTTAGAGTCATTGGATATCGAGAAAAAATCGGAAAACTTCAGGGAGAGTGGTTGGATAATATCATCTTAGAACGAAGAAGTAGAGTGGTTGGAATATAAAAAAAGCTGTACTAATTAGTACAGCCTTAAAGTCAAATTAATTACAACATTTCTAAGAAACGCTTGTAAGCAGTTCCTTTGAAATGATTTCTTCTAATGAGTTTTTTGGTAAAGCTCCTGCTTGCATCATCGGTTGTTTATCCATAGGGATAAATAAAATACTTGGAATGGATCTTATTTGAAAAACAGCAGAGAGTTCTTGCTCGACTTCTGTATCTACTTTATAAATAACAATATCTGGAAATTCATCGCTCAATTCTTCTAAAATTGGAGCAACCATTTTACAGGGGCCACACCAATCCGCGTAGAAATCAATAATCGCAGGTTTGTCTCCTTTAAACTTCCACTCTTTTTCAGTAGTATAATCAAATATATCTGATTTGAATTTTTCTGTTGTCAATTTTACTGTTGGCATATCCTTTTGTTTTGAGCTACAAAATTACCATCAGCCAAATGATTTTGGTGTAACCTGTGTTACGTAAGAGCAAAAAAAAAAGCCTAGACATCAATCTAAGCTCTTTCATATTTAAAAATCCTTTTTACAACGAATCAAAAGCGGCTCTCAAGTCCTTCTTTAAATCTTCAATAGCCTCCAATCCAACGGAGAGTCTAATTAAATCCGTAGTGACTCCTGAACTCTTTTGTTCTTCTTCATTGAGTTGCTGATGAGTTGTACTCGAAGGGTGAATAATCAGAGATTTGGTGTCTCCAATATTGGCCAAAAGCGAAAATAATTTGGTTTCGTTTGCAATGTGTTTAGCAGCCTCAAATCCTCCATGAGCACCAAAGGTTACGATTCCACTTTGCCCCTTTGGAAGGTATTTTTTTGCCAAGGCATTGTACTTACTAGATTCTAATCCTGGGTAATTTACCCAAGCGACTTCTTCTTGTTGTTCTAACCATTTTGCAAGTTCCAAGGCATTCTCAGAATGTTTCTTCATACGAACGTCCAACGTTTCTAATCCTTGAATGATATTAAAGGCGTTGGTTGGGCTTAAGGCTCCTCCAAAATCTCTAAGTCCTTCTAAGATCAACTTAAAAGTAAAAGAGGCTGCTCCTAGAGTCTCATAGTATTTGAGTCCATGATAACCTGCAGAAGGTTCAGTAAATTCTGGGAATTTACCATTTGACCAATCAAAGGTTCCAGCATCTACAATCACTCCACCTAGTGAATTTCCTTGTCCACCAATAAATTTAGTCAACGAGTGAATCACAAGATTCGCTCCGTACTGAATTGGATTTAAAAGTGATGGTGAAGCCACCGTATTATCAACGATGAAAGGCACCTCTGCCCTTTGGGCTTCTTTAGCAATGGCTTCCAAGTCCAATACATCGAGTTTTGGATTTCCGAGCGATTCTACAAAGAAAGCTCTTGTGTTTTCTTGAACTGCCTTTTCAAAATTAGCTGGATCACTTGCATCTACAAAAGTGGTGGTAATTCCGAGTCTTGGAAGGGTTACACTTAATAAATTATAAGTACCTCCATAGAGACTACTCGAAGCGACGATATGATCCCCTGATTTTAACAATGTCAAGAGTCCTGTACTAATCGCAGCAGTTCCCGATGCAAAAACAACCGCTCCAATTCCTCCTTCTACAGCAGCTAATCGCTCTTGTAAAATTTGATTAGTAGGGTTATTGAGTCGTGTATAGATAAATCCTAATTCTTTTAAAGAAAACAAATCAGCTGCGTGATCAGCATCTCTAAAAACATAAGAAGAAGTTTGATATATTGGAACTGCTCTAGTTCCTGAAGTTTGATTGACATCATGCCCTGCATGTAAGGCATTTGTCGCTAATTTAAAATCACTCATCGTTTAAAATTTTGGTCAAAAATACTCTTTTTATTTTTAATTCCTATAATTTACATAGGAATTATATGTTATATAATTTAATACGCTATTAATCAATAATTTCCAAATATAAAATTTCAGTATTCTGAAAGAAAATTAACTAATTTCCTTTCACAAACAAGAATCTAAATGTTAAAATCGTGAATTAGTCAACTACAAACCTAAGGATACTGATTATTCCGATGATCAATACCAAGATTAGAGATAATCTCTTAAAGTTTTCTTGAGGAATCCAATGAAGTATTCGTTTGCCGATATAAGTCCCCACAAGACCGATCACAAGTAGAAAGGGAATGTAAATCAAATCGTGCTCGTGAATATAACCATTGTTAAAATACACCACTGTTCTCGTGGCATCGATCATCAAATCGATCAGAGCCGATGTCGCTATAAATACCGACTTTTCAAGATTAAAGGCCGCCATCGTTAGTCCTCTAATCGCTCCACCTGTTCCTAGCATCCCCGCAGAAAACCCAGATAAGGTCCCACCAAGGATAGAATTAATCTTTGTAGGTTTTACTTCGAGTCTTTTTACGATTAAAAACAGCGTGCTTAGCACTATCAAAAAAACTCCTAAGGCAATTTCTAAAGCTAAAGTTGAAATATGTTTAGAAAGTAAACCACCAACACTCACAAAGAGCACTGAAGGGATTCCGATATAGAGAATGAGTTTTTTGTTTAACCCCTTTTTGAACAAAAAAATCTTACTGATATTACTCGATAGGTGAAAAAGGGCTGTTATTCCAAGGACAGAATAAAAGTCAAAATAAAAGTTACCCAAGGGAACAAAGAAAACTGAAGATCCGAATCCCCCTATGGTTCCTATAATCTCAGCGATCAAAGCTAAGAGCAAAAACAAATACTGAATACCCATACTATAAATATATGGACAATTGACTTTATATCACTAATTTTAATCAATAGCTAAAACAAAGCCCTATCTATGAGAACCTACCTACTAGCTGAAAACAATTGGAAAAATTTAAAAACAGAACGATTTGAATTAGCGGTTATGGCTTGGGGGGCAACAGAAGCCCACAATTACCACCTGCCCTATGGAACTGATGTATATGAAGGCGATGCCATCGCCACTGAAGCGGCTCGTAAAGCCACAGAGAAAAATGCTAAAGTAATTGTACTTCCAACCATTCCTTTTGGAGTCAATACAGGTCAAAGCGATATCTATCTCGACATCAATCTAAATCCTACTACTCAGATGGCCATCATCAGAGACATCTTGACCGTTTTAAATCGTCAAAATATCAAGAAGTTTTTAATCCTCAACAGTCATGGAGGCAATGATTTTAAACCCATGCTCAGACAATTGGGACTAGAGTTTCCAGAAATGCTCTTGAGCTTTTGCAATTTCTATCAAGTATTGGATAAGAGCAACTACTTCGAAGAAGATGGAGATCATGCCGATGAAATGGAAACAAGTTTAATGATGCACCTACAACCTCAATTAGTATCTTCACTAAACAGTGCAGGGATGGGCAAGGAAAAGAAACACAAAGTGAGAGGAATTAGAGAAAAATGGGCCTGGGCTGAAAGAAAATGGTCCGAGGTTAGTGAAGATACCGGCATTGGTAATCCCAAAAAATCTACCGCTGAAAAGGGTGAGCGTTACTTCAATGATCTCACCGATAAAATCAGTGATTTGTTTGTGGATTTATCAAATGCAGATTTGAACGATTTATACCAGTAATTAGAATTTATAACATTTGATGAACTTAGAAGAACTTTTAAATTACAGACGCTCTGTTAGAGTTTATGATCCAGAAAAAGATATCGATACTCAAAAGGTAAAGCACTGTTTAGAACTAGCAACCCTCGCTCCAAATAGTTCTAATATGCAGCTCTGGGAGTTTTATCACATCACTCAAGAAGATTTAAAAGAAAAGGTTTCGAAAGTCTGTTTAAATCAATCCGCTACTCGAACCGCCAAGGAAATTGTAGTCTTTGTGACCAGACAGGATTTACACCGCAAGAGAGCCAAATACGTATTGGAGTTTGAACGTGACAATATCAAAAATTACAGTCCAGTAGCTCGACAGCTCAAACGAATCAAAGATCGCGAAGTCTACTATGGTAAAATCATGCCTTTTTTATACGCTAGATTTTATGGAATATTAGGAGCCATTAGAGTTTTAATAACCTCAACTGTTGGTTTATTTAAGCCGATTGTTAGAGAGGTATCTGAAAGTGACATTAGAGCAGTGGCACATAAGTCTTGTGCACTTGCAGCTCAAACATTTATGTTAGCGATGGCTGAACAAGGATACGATACTTGTCCCATAGAAGGATTGGATAGCAGAAGAATGAAAAGATTACTCAACTTGCCTAGCGGTGCTGAAATTAATATGGCGATCTCCTGTGGTATTCGAAAAGGAGATGACGGCATCTGGGGAGAACGCTGTAGAGTTCCCTTTGAAGAGGTCTACCACAGAAAATAAACGATATAGGATTAAGTTGTCGTTCTAAAGGTATAGACAATACTCGTCGATGTGTTTTGTCCATCGGAAGAGATCACTCTCCAATAGTAAACCGTATCTGCTTCTACACTTACTTCCACACTTGATGCACTGATATCCTCTGCAATCACTGTTCCTTGAATACCGTCTGTGGTATCCATTTCTAAAGTATAGGTCAAGCTGTCGTCATCTGCATCACTTCCACTCCACTCAACAGTTACTTTGCCGCCTGTTCGTGCTACACTAGCTCCCGGTGATGGACTTACTGCAGTCGCTGGAAAGGGAGCGTAATTAACCACTCCATCTCCTGCTAAATAAAATTGCCAAGTATCACTAGTGGTGGTTTTCGTTCCTTCGTTTTTGGAGGTGATACTCCAGGAGTAGGGAATTCCTTTACTTAAAGTTACCGCCTTGGAAGTGGTTGTTAAATTGTTCTGATTGCTCACTCCCTGAGTATTGAGGTTGGTGATCTTTAAATCATATGCATCGGTGTCCGTTGAAGCATTCCAACTAAATGTAACCTGACCTGATGTATTGACCTCTTCACAGGTCTTGTTGTTCTCTGGAGAAGTCAAAACAGCTTTCCCAGGTGTCTTTGCAGTTGGTGTTGGAGTCGTTCCTCCACCACCCCCACCAGGAGTGTCTTTTGAACAAGAAAACACACTCAAACTAATTACGACGATGCCTAATAATACTTTTCTCATCTTGCTACTCTTTGATTACTTTTAAATTGGACTCAACAGTCTTAGATCTCATTTGAATCAAGTAGACACCTGAAATATAATTACTTAAATCAAGTTCGACAACTCTATTTGCTGGTATTTGATATTTTTTAAGTTGGTGTAGTCTACCATTTAGATCGCTGATAGAAATCTCAACTTCCGTATCCACTCCTCCTACATAAAGCTGAGTCCAACTTGTCGTTGGGTTTGGATAAACGAGTACTTCTTCAGATACAAAAACTTCTTCATAGAAAGTCCCTTGACATGAAAGATCTGTAGTTATTTCTAAATAATTCATTCCTGATTTTAAATCCAAACGAAGATCACTACTGCTCGTAACTGTGGATGTTCCATTAAGAGTAATGGTATAGCGCTCAGATCCACTCATACTCAATTGTATCGAGCGATCACTGTAATTCACTTTTGAACTAGCTGATAAAGGAGCCGGTTCTACAATTTTTATGCTAAAACATTGGATATATCCCTCTTGTCCATCGACATTAAAACAAACATCGTAGTTTCCGACATCCAATCCAGTTAGTTGTTGCGTATATCCAGCTTCAGAATTTAAGGTCATACTCGCCTGTCCAGATATGGAAACACTGTAGTTGTAATTCGTGTTTGAGGAACTAATTTCAATAACTCCATTGTCAGCATCTATACAGCTAGCAGCTATCGATTTAACACTAAAAGTTCCTGGGTACAAACTAAACACTTCACATCCACTGGCGTCTACCATAACTCCTTCTGGGGTATTTGGACAGCTATCATATATATCGAGCACTCCGTCATTATCGTCATCATCATCACAGAGATCTCCCAGTCCATCATTGTCAGAATCTGTTTGATCAGGATTGTCAACATAAGGGCAATTATCTTGTTGGTTTCCATCAGCCAAAGTTGTCGGTTTATCAGCAATCACCACGTATTGTCCAGGAGCTAAATTTAATTCCAACTTATTATTTTCTATTGGAACTACAGCATTGTTTTTGATCAAATCGTACCACGGATTATTCGCATCAAAAGTGAAGACCGCAGTCCTTTGAACCAAATCAAAATTACCAACTACAATCACCTTTGAAATTGCATCTCCAGTAGCCTCTGGATCTACAAAAATCATTTTTTTTAAATATTGATTAGACAGCTCCAAGCTCTGAGGAACCCTATTAAAAATAGCTTCTTGCTTTTTGAGTTTAATAACTCTTGCAAAGTTATTGTACACATTGAATCGGTAGGGATCCGTATTGTAATCGAGTTGATCTTCCCAGGCTGAAGGTTTGTTGCCAAGTTTGCAATTATCTGTTCCATAAGGCTGGGGAACTGTTCCATCTGTACACTGAAAAATACTCTTGTCATAACCGAGTTCACCGAACTGCCACAACATCTTAGGTCCAGGTAATAAAAACAAGAAAGGCGCAGTTAGTTTGGTTCGATCAAGCGCTGTTTGTAAATTCTTGATCGAATAATTTTCATTGGAGTTTCCAAAGGTGAGGTTCTTATACATCACTCGGTCCTTGTCGTGACTCTCCATAAAACTCACCAGTGTTGGATTAGAAAACCCTCTAGTTTTATAATAAGCTCCTGATAAATCAGAATTATCATACCCCATTTGAGCCTGAGAAAAGGAATGAAATTCTTCACCCCAACTCATAATACCATAAGTAGAAAATTCTTGTTCTTCTTGATTTTGAAAATGCTCCAAAATCACATAGGCATCAGAAACTAATGACCAAATATCATCCGCAATTGATTTTAAATAAGAAATTCTCCCTGAATTATAGGCCTCAGCATCGGTCGCATTGGTAAACCCTTTAGAGAGATCAAATCGGAATCCATCAATCTTAAACTCTTCCATCCAATAGGAGTTGATTCTCTTGAGATAATCCTTCACTGCTGTTGAACTGTGATTGATATCGTTAAAGAAATTGAGGTAGGATTGACTAATTGGTGATATTTGAAAAAATGGATTTTCAGAAGTTGGTGCACCATCATATCCTTCAGGCTTGGTGTTCCACATTCTAAAATAGGGGTTTTGTGAAGAAGCGTGATTGTATACCACATCAATGATTACTGCAATTCCTCTTTGGTGAGCGGCATCTACTAATTGTTTGAGCGCTGTTCTAGTTCCGTAATATTTGTCCAAGGCCATATGAAAGGAAGGGTTATATCCCCAGCTTTCATTGCCGTCAAATTCATTGATCGGCATTAGTTCAATAGCGTTAATCCCTAACTCCTTGAGATAATCCAATCGCGATTTGAGTGCATCAAAAGAATGAGCCGTATCAAAATCTCGAAGCAATACTTCATAGATGATCAAATCTTCCTGAGCAGGAGCCTCGAAAGTTGTCGTAGTCCAATTGTAATTTGCAGAAGCATTACTCAAAAGAGAAACTGCTCCCGATGCCATTGTTGGATAGGTTTTTAAGTTGGGGTAGGTCGTAGCATTGATGTACTGATCATTCCAAGGATCTAAAATCACCTCTGAATAAGGATCTGCAAGTTTCATTTCTCCATCAATAAAATACTGATAGGTATATTCCTGTGTAGGGTCCAATTGATCTAGATCTATCCAAAAGCGTTTTTGATTAGGATCATACTTCATCATATAGGCATCGTTCTTTTCCCAATTGTTAAAGTCCCCAATCACATAGACAAAACTCTTGTGAGGAGCGTAGAGCACTAGACTGTACTTATTGTCAGCTCTTCGGTTCACTCCATCGACATATCCAGATGGTAAATCAGCTTGAGTCACCGTTGGTTTAATGGTCACATTAAAACTGTATTCCTGATAACTCAATGAATCCGAAGTATCAATTGCTTTTAGAGTATACACCCCAGACTCCGTAATAGAACTTATCGTATAGGAATACGAAGTTACATTTGTGGCACTTGCAATCAAAGTGGCACCTCTATAAAGTTCAAAATTTGCTTGAGTAGTTCCAGTAGTTGCACTTACAGAAACAGCCTCACCAGCATCTATCAAAACATTGTTCGTAGTCGGAGTACTTATCGATAAACTAAATCGTCCTACCTCTTTTAAATAGTCTTGTGTTTTCTTGTCTCCTGATCCGTCTTTGGCTTTGGCAAGAACCCCTATTTTTGAAATTCCAGTAGTTTGATACAACTCCGTAGGTGTAAAACTAAAAGAATAGGTGCCGTCTCCATTATCGGTCATCTTCATTCCCTCATTGGAGTTATTCCAATCTCCATTCCAGTTGGCATCACTACTTCCTGCATTGCCTTGCATATCAAAAAACCAGGACCAAATATAGAGATCCGTTACACCCCACTGTGAAGCATCGACATTTGAAACGGTAACTGTCACTACTTCATTTTCGTTGAAAGAGTCAGGAGTAAAAACAAAGGTCCCTGTTTGTTGTTGACCAAAAACGTTGATCGTAACTAAAAGGAACAGGATACGGAGTGCAAAATTTATCATGAATCAATTTTAAAAAATACCTCAATCAAATTTAAAGACAAAAATTCAATAAAGTTTTTCTCTTGTATTTTGAAGTTATAATAACAATTAATAGGTTTATTAAGCAGTAAACTTATCGATTAATTAGGGCTCTTCAAAATCCTATTTCTAAAAACATTTGTAATTTTAAGACAGCACTAAATCCACTAAATGAAACAAAAACCTGAACCAATTTCAGAAAAAATAGCAGAGCACATACTATCAACTTGCTACTTAATTGATGGAAAAGCACATCAATTAGCAGGTGAAATCGATTTCAATTTTAGGATTGAACTCCATTCGACTCCAAGCTATGTTCTAAAAATTTCTCACCAAAAGGTAGATCTGAATTATTTAGATTTTCAAGATCAATTATTGAACTTTTTGGAAAATTCTGAAGTTCATAAGAACGTTCCAAAACTTCACAAAGATCGATTTGGAAAAGCTGTTGCAATCTATACTACACAAACGGGGACTTCGTACTATGTGCGATTACTTTCTTGGATTCCGGGAAGGTTATGGAGCGCTGTCAATCCTCAACTCGACGATTTACGATACAGTTTAGGAGTCCAATGTGGGCTGTTAACCCAAGCGCTTTTGGATTTTGATCATCCACTTGCACATCGAATTTTTGATTGGGATCTGGCTAACGGACTCTGGACAAAGGAACATTTAAATTTATTTGACGAGACTGAAAAAGAACTTTTGAACTATTTTCAATTATTGTTTGAAAACCAAAAGAACACTTATGATTCGTTGCGTAAATCGGTGGTTCACAACGATGCCAACGACAATAACATCGTTGTCTCAAAGCACTTAAAAGCCCCTAAAGTAAGCGCTCTGATTGACTTTGGAGATGCCATTTACACACAAATTATCAATGATGTTGCAGTTTGCTGCACCTATGCGGTAATGCATCACAACGATCCCCTTGAAGCAGCAATTCCAATTGTCAAAGGCTATCATCATTCCTTCCCCTTACAAGAAGTCGAATTAGAACATTTATATACTGTAATTGGAATGCGACTGGTAATTTCCGTAACTCAATCAGCTATTAACAAAACCAAGTACCCAGATAACAGTTATTTGCAAATCAGTGAGCTAGCTGCTTGGAAACTCTTAAAGAAATGGAGCGCTATCAACAGTGAATTTGCCTTAATGGCATTTCGACTGGCCTGTGGTATGCCCCCTCATCCTATGGAAGAGCAATTCAAAACTTTAGCAACGAAGCTTTCCATTAACGTCCAAGATTTATTTCCTACCATTGGAAAAAACGAATTGCAACGACTCGATTTAAGCGTTTCAAGTCCTTGGATAGGACACCCAAGCGAATACAATCACCTGGATTGGTTCCAATTTAAAATAGAACAACTGCAAAAACTACATCCTGATACTATTCTAGCAGGAGGATACCTAGAACCTCGCTCCATTTACGGGACAGCCTCCTACAATAAGATAGGAAACTCAGGACCGGAAACAAGAAGTATTCACCTTGGAGTTGACTTTTGGCTTCCCGCCTATACCCCCGTACACGCCTTATTTGACGGAGAGGTGGTCACTGCGATCAACGATGCTGGAAATAAAGAATACGGTGGTCTGTTAATTCTAAAGCACGTTTTTGATGACCTCTGTTTTTATTCATTGTATGGCCATAACACAGTTGCAAGTGTAACCCAACATCAAATCGGGGATCAGATCAAAAGAGGGGCTCTAATTGCTGAACTTGGAAGCTATCCTGAAAATGGTAATTGGGCCCCCCATTTGCATTTTCAACTGATGCTTTCCATGCTTGATTACCAAACTGATTTTCCAGGAGTCATGTATCACCAACAACAAGAATTATGGAAAAGTTTATGTCCAGACCCCAATTTATTGTTTAAATCAAAGGCACTCAAAAAACCAAAGTACCAAACCAATGAGAATCTTATCCAATTCCGAAAAGAACACTTAGGAAAAGGATTGAGTCTCCAATACCTAGAACCCATTAAAATAGTACGTGGGATAGGAGCGTATTTAATCGATCAAAACGGACACTGTTACCTCGACACGGTGAACAATGTTGCTCATGTTGGACATGAGCATTACAAAGTGGTCAAAGCTGGTCAAGAGCAGATGGGGCTACTCAATACCAATACTCGATATTTACACCAGAACATTAACCAATTAACCGAAGAACTCTTAAAGACCTTACCCGAAAAGTTAAGTGTCGTACACTATGTCAATTCTGGAAGTGAAGCCAATGAATTGGCTATTCGAATGGCAAAGACTTTTACGGGTCAAAAAGACATTATTGCTTCCCAAGTAGGTTATCATGGCAATACCAACCTTTGTGTCGATATTTCATCTTATAAGTTTGATGGAAAAGGTGGAAATGGAGCCCCAGAACACACCCATATTTTTCCACTACCCGATACTTTTAGAGGAATCTATAGGGGTTCTACAGCTACCGATCAATACGCAGAGGAAGTAAAAAAATGCATCGATCAAATTGAACATCAAAACAGAGGTGTTAACGCCTTAATTCTAGAACCCATCATCAGTTGTGGTGGTCAAATTGAACTCCCTAAAGGATTTCTAAAAAAAATCTATAATTACGTCAGACAAGCCGGAGGTGTTTGCATTTCTGATGAAGTACAAGTAGGGTGTGGAAGGATGGGATCAACTTTTTGGGGTTTTGAGTTACACGATGTCATACCAGATATCATTACCATTGGAAAACCCTTAGGTAATGGACATCCTGTAGCTGCAGTGGTTTGCACCAAAGAAATTGCAGAGGCCTTCGCCAATGGAATGGAATACTTCAACACCTTCGGTGGTAATCCGGTCTCTTGTGCCATTGCAACACAGGTTTTAAAAACCATTCAGGAAGAACAACTTCAAGCAAACGCTCTAGAGGTAGGTGACTATTTAAAACAAGAATTAGAACGACTCTCAAATGAATTTCCAATCATAGGACAGGTACGCGGGCAAGGACTTTTCTTGGGAATTGAATTGGTAGACCGGGATTTAAATCCTCTAGCAGCTCAAACGAGCTATCTAGTAAATCGGATGAAAGCTTATGGAATTTTAATGAGTAGCGATGGGCCAGATCACAATGTACTCAAGATCAAGCCGCCAATGGTCTTCTCAAAAAAAAATGCAAAAGAACTATTGTTTTATTTAAGACAGGTATTCAAAGAAAATTTTATGGAACTAAAACCATAGAGGTGTTTTTTTGCAATAATTGAATCAATATTAGCAACATATTTCTCAATGTATACTTTTAAGTATCAGAATACATTATATGACCAATTGAATTCATAAGGATTTCGTAACTTGAGGTTTTAATATTGATTTTGGAAATGCTCCTTTTTGTACAACTGTTTTTTATCATCAACTTGAGTCATCCAATCATGGCCACAACTTATCAAACACAAAAATACGAGATCGTAAAAACTTATGAGGATGCTGAACTACGCTACTACCCTCCGGTGATGAAAATTCAATCCAACGGAGCATTTGGCCCTTTATTCCAATACATCTCTGGCGCTAATGAAAGTCAGCAAAAAATTGAAATGACCACCCCAGTTTATCAAAGCACCACCGATGGCAAACCCATCATGGAGTTTGTACTACCCGAACGCTTTGATTCACAAAATACCCCCAATGCTAGTTCCAAAAACGTTCGAATTTTCGAATCAAAACCAGGCTATTTTTTAGCAATTCGTTTTTCAGGGTATGCGACTCAAAATAGAAAAGAAGAGCAAACAAGAAGACTCCAAAAATTAGCAGATAACTATCAACTCAAAATGATTGGTGCACCCCTGTTACTTGTGTATAATTCGCCCTACCGAATTTTTAATAGAACCAATGAGTTGTTAATTGAAATTGATTTTTAAAACGCTCACATTAACACAAAAAAAATAATATTTATGAAATTCAAAGGACTTCATGTACTGATCACTGGTGGTGCCCGAGGAATCGGTAAAGCAACTGCTATCGAATTTGCAAAAAGAGGGGCATTAGTAGGAATCAACTTTAAAAGTGATGAAGCTAACGCTCTTGCTACAAAACAACAACTAAAAGGCTCAGGACATCAGATATTTAAATACGATATTTCTAAAAAAGAACAGCAAAAAGAACTGATCGATCAATTCATAAAAACCTATGGAACCATTGATATTTTAGTCAATAACGCTGGAATTTCAATTCCGCATTCCTTGGAGGAAGTTACCTTTGAACAGTGGGCCGATGCATGGACCCAAACGTTTCAAACCAATGTGTTTGCAGCAGCAAACCTTTCCTATTTAGCTGCTCAACATATGATCAATTCAGGTGGAGGTCGCATTATCAACGTATCTTCTCGAGGATCTTTCAGAGGTGAACCCACTAAACCTGCATATGGAGCAAGCAAAGCAGCCTTAAACGCTATGGGGCAATCCCTTGCAAAGCGCTTAGCACCACATCAAATATATGTTGGAACTGTTGCTCCTGGTTTTACAGAGACCGATATGGGGGCTGTTACCCTCACACCTATCGAACGTGAAAATTTACTGCGAGAATCACCATTTAAACGTATGGCTCAACCCGAAGAAGTAGCTCATGCCATCTTATTCTTAGCTTCCAAAGAAGCCGCTTATTGTTCGGGTACCATCATCGATGTCAATGGAGCGAGTTATTTGAGGTCTTAAGTACTTAAGAATACTTCCTAAGGATGATGAAAATGGGGAAAAGAATCGTATAAAGGACCAAGCCTGGTAAAATCCAATTAATAGGGAGCAGTAATAAACTTAGACCAATGAGGGCTAATTGAAATCCCAATCCATAGACTGACACCAGAGTCATTAACCAAGGTTTTGGAAGCCGACCTTGATATGCATTGGGATCCAAGAAATGTACAATGCGATCAAAAAGACCGTAGCAAATTAAATAACAGTAAAAAAGAACGGTTACAGAACCTTGAGTCTCACCTTCCAAAGCCTTAGGCACCTTGTATTCAAAAACTTTAGAGGTCGTATCACCACCCGAAAGTCGATTTCGAAGAATCACATAGTAATAATTGTAAAGGGTTCCTTGTAATTGGATGGCAAAAAAAGCAGCAATCCACCACCACCAAGCTAAATTTGAAAGACACCAAATAGCCCCTAAAAAAATAAAATTCAAAATAAAATCAAAGACACTATCTAAATACCTTCCTGTAAATGAAGGTTTGTTTTTTAATCGAGCTAAGGCTCCATCTGCCCCATCAATCACCGACTTTAAAAGCAGGAGTAGTAATGCTAGTATAAAATGCTGCTCTAGTATTACATAGGTTGCGAGTAAACCTGTCAATCCAAAGACCAAGGTTAAATGGATTGCTGTGACGAAGGTATTTTGAAATAAACGCGCAATAGCATTTGAAAGTGGTCTCCCATAATCTGAAACATCTATGAACGTGTATTGATCTCCTAACTTTTTCATAAGCAACTTTCAGGCAAAAATACAATCGATAATCGAGTTAGAGATTGATTTGTTGATATTTTCACATAAAAGATCAAACAAAATTATCAATTTGATTCAATCGGATGGTAATCGACCCTTACTTTTGCAGACAATTCATTGTAGGCATCGAGGTATAATTCTTGACCTGCTAAAAGAAGTATTTTTTTAAATTCTTTATTGACAATCGTTAGCGTATCGATCAGCACTCCAGCTTTTTGGATGCGAACCGAAAAGGGACGACTGCTGAGGTTTTCAACAAGCGCATAGCAATCTTCCCCGAAGAAAGGATTGATTGTTGCATCTTGACCAACTCCTTTTCCAGTCATCAACATGGATTGGTTAGGATCTAATTTAAAAGTGGTTTGTGCTTGAATGACTCCACCTACTAAAAGCATCATGCAGCTACTTATATAAAATTTTCTCATGGGGTAAGATACTATTTTTGAGAATACTTAGAATCTAATTATATTTAAAATAAAAAATGTACGCATTATTAATTAGCTTATTACTCAGCTTTCAAATGCCCTCAATTGAAGGCCATTGGATCAGTATCGACGATGAAACTGGACTCGAAAAATCTGAAATTTACCTTTACATTCAAGAGGGAAAACTTTATGGAAAAATCAATCGCTTACTTTTGGAAGAAGATCAGGGTAAACGATGTGAAAAGTGTCAGGGATCTGAAAAGAATCAACCCATTGAAGGCCTAGTGATTGTCAAAGGACTCACATACAAAAACGGACTTTGGTCTGATGGAAAAATTATGGATCCCGCTAATGGTAAACGATATGATTGTACCATTCGCTTTAACGAAGACGATTCCATAAATGTCCGTGGCTACTTAGGCTTTTCATTTTTAGGAAGAACTCAGGTTTGGAAACGACACCTTGAATAACCCTAAGATTAAAGCGTATCAGCTCCTGCAGGTCCTTGGTATTTTGCCGAACCAAATCCTAGAATAGGATAAAAAATAAAGGGTAAAAAAATTAAGCCTACGGTAAAGGCTTCATTCTTTCCAAAACTTTTAGATAATAAATTCGTTGTCCAGATGGAGAAAATGACATTGACTCCTGGAATCAAAAACAACAAAAGCCACCATCCTGGCTTTCCAACAATTTTTAATAAAATCCACGCATTGTACAAGGGAATAATTACCGCCCATCCAGGTTGTTCGGCTTTTGTATAAACCTTCCAAGCTGCCATTACATAAAGTAAAATTAAGGCTACATAAAAAAATACGATTAAAATACCAGCTCCTAATAAAATAGCTTCCATAATTAAATTTGGGTTTAAGAATTAACACAATATAACAATTATTAATCAAGAATAAATAGTTCGCCTCTTGAAAAGAATTCGCTAAAATCATCAAAATAAGCTATCTTTAATTGATGAAAAATCAAAAAAACTCATTTAAAGAAAAGTCCATTGCAATTGGCATCCTTTGTGGAACGATGGTAGGTCTTTTGACTAAAAATTTAGGATTGTGGCTCTCTCTTGGAGTTGCATTTGGAGCTGCGGTTGGGTATTCAAAATCAAAACCTCAAAATGACAAGCCCTAAAATTTATTATTCCAAGGTATCATATGCCTTGATCCTGGTTATTTTTGTCGCTTTCTTTGGCCCCTTTATTCCAAACCTCATCGTTTTAGAAATAACAAGACCTATCTTAATAACATTGCTAATTCTAGTGCTACTTTTCATATGGATTCTTCATATGTTTTTGAATACCACCTACCTTGTAGAGGGAGGGTTTTTGAAAATAAAAAGTGGCTTTATTCGCTATCCTCCAGTAGCGATTTGCGAGATGAAAAAAATCTCCAAAACAAGCTCACTAATGTCGGCCCCTGCTGCCTCTTTTGATCGAATTCAAATCACTTATGGGAAATTTGATGAGGTTATCATTTCACCTAAAGAACGAGATCAGTTCATTGCTGAATTGCAAAACGTCAACCCGGAACTAATCAATACGATTAACTAACTAAGAATTTAAAAAATAAAAGATCAAAAAGTACTGTTCATTATTGTAAGCGCGTTGATTTTAATTTGGGCCTTATCTGGAATCATCATTATCACATCAATTAATGATTGGTCTCATCGAGGTGCACTAGGTGATTTATTTGGAGTCATTAATTCTTTGTTTTCAGGATTAGCCTTAGCTGGCCTCATCTATACCATCTATCAGAGTAAGAATGATTTACTGTTACAACGTGAGGAAATTGAAATCAATAGAAAAGAACTAATCAAGTCTCGAAAAATACAAGAAAAGTCAGAAAAAGCTTTGGAAGAACAGGTCCGTCAACTCAAACTTTCAGCAAAACTCAACGGCTTAAAAACACTTATTGATTACTTTAATATTCAAATCAACAACCCCAATAATAGTGAGGAAATCATCTTAAAAGCACGATTAAAACGAAGAGAAGCAATCGCTGAAATTGATGGATTAATCGAGCGATTTGAAGATGATGATTTGGATGATTCAGATCCAATAAATTAAAAAAATTGGATTATCGAACAGTTGAAAACTAAAAAAGCGGCTTTACTTTTTAGTGCCACCGATTTTAATAGATTTTGTATGCTTCTTAACTAGTCCAAAGGAAGTTCAAAAAGATCCTCTACCTTACATTTTAAGGTTTTAGAAATTTTTAAAGCTAAAACTGTTGAGGGAACATAAACTCCATTTTCAATGGCATTGATACTTTTTCTAGAGACCTCTGCTTGAAGTGATAATTCTTGCTGTGTGAAGCCTGCAGATTTTCTTAATTCTTCTAAATTATTTAATAGTTTTTTATGGTTTTTACCCATCACTATTTCTTTTCAAATTGATCGACAGCATCGGTTAACTCTTTTTCAGTGTTTGGATAGAGGTATCCGGCAATCATAACCCCTACACCAATCAATCCGACCAAAGCCCCAACTCCTTTGAGGATACTTCCAAGAAAGTAAAAGCCTAAAAAGAAGAGTCCAATTCCAACAAAAAGCGTAATGACTCCGCCACGGCGATAGTCAATAGGTTCTTTTTTTCGCTCTTCAAAAATATTGAGTAATTCTTCTACCTTAGCGGGGTCATGGAGGTTTTTTGAAATTTCAATAACGGCTTCTCTTTTGTTCTTAGCATCTTTATACTGCCATATAAATACTGAAACAGGAATGATAATTCCTGTAAGCATTCCAACGATAGGAATAATGATTGTTACATCCATAATGGTATTGTTTAGTTATTAATGTAACGCAAAGGTAACATATTTATTTCATATGAGAAGTATAGGTTACAAAAAATAAGTTTTAAGGAATTACAGCGAAGGATTTACTGCAATCCAATTTCCAGAAAGTTGAACAGTCGTAGCTTTTGGAGCTCTTAAACGAAAGGTTACATCATTTTGAGCACTGATTTCTGGAGAAATAAGTCGTTCGACACGTCCTACTTCTTGTGCCATACTAATGGAGCAGCTCAAAATTCCAGTAAAGAGCAACGATTTTAAAATTTTAAATTTCATACGATCTATATTTAGTTGTTTGTGTCTAATATACA